>Ga0074044_10002937_pt1 | contig 14733 bp, 9 predicted proteins | sample BogForMeECP23OM1_FD_94443 | JGI IMG/M metagenome (GOLD analysis project Ga0074044, IMG submission 94443) | Bog forest soil microbial communities from Calvert Island, British Columbia, Canada - Bog Forest MetaG ECP23OM1 | ecosystem: Environmental > Terrestrial > Soil > Wetlands ... | reverse complement strand
TACCGCCGCCAGTTTGCGCTCGTGCTCGGCCAGAAAAACCAGCTTTGGTGGGATTTGCCCGCGCGCGAATCGCTCGAACTGAACTCAAAAATCTACGGCATTCCCGCCGACCGCTTCGAGCGCACCGTCACCGAAATGAGCGAATTGCTTAATGTTCGCGACAAACTCAACATCAGCGTCCGCGAACTTTCCCTTGGCGAACGCATGAAAATGGAACTCATCGCGTCGCTGCTCCACCAGCCCAAGGTGCTGTTCCTCGACGAGCCGACCATCGGCCTTGACGTCGTTTCGCAGAAGACCGTCCGCGAATTCATCCGCCGGCACAATGCCGAACAAAAAACGACGATTTTGCTCACGAGCCATTACATGGCCGACATCCAGGCGCTGTGCGACCGCGTCATCATCATTGACCACGGTAAAATCTTCTTTGACGGCCGGCTGGCTGAAATTGTGGACCGCTTCGCCGACTTCAAGCTCGTGACCATTCAATGTGAAAAGGCAAGCGATTATCCGGCGGAAAATCTGAATCGCTATGGTGAAGTCGTGGAGAAAAACGCCGGTTCTATCAAGTTCAAGGTCAAGCGCGACCGGGTTATCGCCGTCTGCAAATCGTTGCTTGATGATTTGTCGGTCACGGACATTGACATTCAGGAAGTGCCGATTGAGGACGTCATCCGCCAGATTTTTGCGCGTTGAACCGGTGGGGCGAGCGTCCTCGCGAGCCGGCGACTTGCGAATAGTTTTATGCGGCTCGCCAGTAGTCCGCCCCACCAAAGCTTGTCTTTGAGACCGGGCCTTGTTTCACTTCGCGCATGGATGTTTTCCTGCAAGCCGCAATTGACGAAGCCAGAAAGGGTCTGGCCGAAGGCGGCATTCCCATCGGTTCGGTGCTCGTGCTCGACGGCACAATCATCGGGCGCGGCCACAACCAGCGCGTGCAGCGCGGCAGCGCGATTCACCACGCGGAAATGAACTGCCTCGAAAAAGCCGGACGGCTCAAGGCGTCAGTCTATCAACGCTGTGTTTTGTATTCGACGCTGTCGCCGTGTCCGATGTGCAGCGGCGCAATTCTGCTCTACAAAATTCCACGCGTCGTTATCGGCGAAAACAATACTTTTCAAGGCCCGGAAGAATACGTCCGCTCGCAGGGCGTGAAAGTGGAAGTGCTGCAAGACCCAGCGTGCATCCAGCTCATGCGCGATTTTATCAATGCCAGGCCGGAGCTTTGGAATGAGGATATTGGCGTGTGAATTCTGTAGCAGCGAACGTCAGTTCGCTCAAAATTGAGCCGGCTGCCGCCGGCTGCCACGCAAAATCAAGCTGCTTCCGCGTCCTGTTTGCGCCGCACGATGGGCTTGCTTTCGCCGTGCACGACGGGCCGCGTGATTTTGACGTGGATGATGTCGCTGCCGTCCGGCGCTTCATACATCAAATCGAGCATCAGCTTTTCCAGCAGGCTGCGCAGCGCGCGCGCACCGGTGCCCTTTTTCAGCGCTTGCGCCGCCAGTTCGCGCAGTGCGTCCGGCGTGAACTCCAGTTCCACGCCTTCCATCGCCATGAGCTTGGCGTATTGTTTCGTGAGCGCGTTCTTCGGGTCGGTGAGAATCGAAACGAGCTGTTCCTCGGTCAATTCCGCGAGCGTCGTCACGACGGGCAGCCGCCCGATGAATTCTGGAATGAAGCCGAAGTTGAGCAGGTCCTCCGGTTCGACGTGCTGTAAAATTTCGTCGCGCGCTGTGCCCGCGCTTTTTTGCGCTTCGCCAATCGCGCCGAAACCCATCGTGTGCCGGCCCAGCCGCCGCTGAATGACTTTCTCCAAACCGACGAATGCGCCGCCGCAAATGAACAAAATGTTCGTCGTGTCCACGCGAATGTACTCCTGTTGCGGATGTTTGCGGCCGCCCTGCGGCGGTACGTTGCAAACCGTGCCTTCGAGAATTTTGAGCAACGCCTGCTGCACGCCTTCGCCCGAAACGTCGCGCGTGATGGACGGGCCGTCGGACTTCCGCGCGATTTTGTCAATCTCATCAATATAGACGATGCCGCGTTGGGCGCGTTTCACGTCGTAATCGGCGTTTTGCAGCAGCCGCAAAATGATGTTCTCCACGTCTTCACCCACGTAACCGGCCTCGGTGAGGGTCGTGGCGTCGGCGATGGCAAACGGCACGTCGAGGATTTTGGCGAGCGTGCGGGCAAGCAGCGTTTTGCCCGAACCAGTCGGGCCGATCATCAAAATGTTGCTCTTCTCGATTTCCACATCGGCGTGGGGATCGGGAGACGCGGTCTTCGCAGCTTCCTCGGTTTCCGCCGCCGGTTCCGGCCGGATGCGCTTGTAATGATTGTGCACTGCGACCGCGAGAGTCTTCTTCGCGTGCTCCTGCCCGATGCAATAACCGTCTAGCTGGCGCTTGATGACGGCAGGTTTGGGGACGGTGAACTTCGGTTGTTTCTTCTGGCTTTGAAGCTGGAGCTCGCGGTCGAGGACGTTTTTGCAAAGGATGATGCAATTGTCGCAGATATAGACGCCCGGCCCGGCGATGAGCTTGCGCACCTCCGCGTGCGATTTGCCGCAGAAGCTGCACATGGTGAGGTTGGTGGGACGAGCCATGGGAATTTACGATTTACGATTTACGATTGCCGATTTGCGATTGTTCCAGTGCACGGCGAACTTCCTTAATCCGAAACCATAACCAAAGCTTGCGTGTTGCTGTCAGGCCAAAAAGAAGCGCCACAGCCAAATGAAAAACATCCGAACCGCGCTGTAGGAAAAAAATACATGCGGCAAATGTAATTGCTGTGACAGGACCAAAGTACAGATTCAACGCTCGAATCGTTTCTGTTTCGGTGCGAGCCTTCTTTGGAATCAAGATACAATTCCAACGCGCAACAAATTCATGCGCCTGCGCTGCTGTCATAAAATCATTCCAGCTTCATTCCTTTGCCGTCGTTTTTTCCGTCAGGCCGGCGATTTCCTTGCGCGATTGCACGACCTGATCCACGAGGCCGTATTCCTTCGCCTCCTCGGAGGACATGAAACGGTCGCGGTCGGTGTCGCGCGCGAGTTCCTCGTCCTTGCGCCCGCAATGTTTGGCGAGGATTTCGTTCAGCCGGTCCTTGAGCCGCAGAATTTCCTTCGCCTGGATGCTGATGTCGGAGGCCTGGCCTTGCACGCCGCCCCACGGTTGATGAATCAAGATGCGTGCATTGGGCAGGGCGTAACGTTTGCCTTTGGTGCCCGCGGCGAGCAGTACCGCCGCCATGCTGGCCGCCTGGCCGACGCAATAGGTGTTCACGTCGCAAGTGAGATATTGCATCGTGTCGTAAATCGCCAGCCCGGCCGTGACGCTGCCGCCCGGCGAGTTGATGTAAAGATGAATGTCCTTCTTCGCGTCGGACATCTGGAGAAACAGGAGTTGCGCGATGACGATGTTGGAAACCGTGTCATCCACGGCTGTGCCGAGAAAAATGATGCGGTCCACGAGCAGGCGCGAGTAGATGTCCCACGTGCGCTCGCCGCGGCCCGTCTGCTCAACCACAATCGGAACCAGAAAATTTTGCATGGGTTTATAACTACTCCATTTTTGGCACAAGTAAAGGCGGGAAAGTTTTTATCCGCGAATTTCGCCAATTGGCGCGAAATGAATCTGGTGAGGCGAACGCATGTCGGGCCGTAGCCCAGCGAAGGCTGATCCTCGCACGCCGTCTTCAATTTGCGAAAATCACGCGAATGATTCTCCCTCTCCGCCAACGAAGTTGGGGGAGAGCGCCGCCCGTCCTCCGTAGCAGTACTGCGGAGGGTGGAGGGTGAGGTGGCGTTAAAAAATCGTCCTCGTCCTCCTACTCGTTCTCGTCCTCGAAACTGCTGCTCACTCATTTCGATTACGAGGACGAGGACGACGACGAGGACGAAACCTTTGACCAAATCAACCGGAACGCGCCCGCAAAATCGTCCGGCTTCTCGGCAATCCAGCGCGAAACCTTTTCCGGCGCAAACCAGCCGCCACATTCGATTTCGTCGGGATGCAACTGAAACGGTCCTTCGGCCCGGCAGTGATAAACCCACGCAAATTCCTGGTCCGTTTCCGGGCACGCAGCAATTTTGAACAGCCGCTCCGGCGCCTTTTCGACGGCCAAACCGATTTCCTCGCGCAACTCGCGCACGGCGCAGGCGTCGTAATCCTCGCCGGAATCCACATGCCCGGAAGTCGAGGAATCCCATTTGCCGGGCTCGCGGTCTTTAGTCATCGAGCGCTTCTGGAGAAAAGTTTCGCCGCGCGCATTGAAGACCAGTACGTGCACCGCACGGTGCTTCAGGCCAAGCCGATGCACTTTGCTGCGCGGCTGGCGATCAATCACCTCGTCGCGTTCGTTGACGACATCGAAAATGTCTTCGCTCATTTTTCGGTGGCGAGAATTTGGGCGAGGCTGGCGAATTGTTCCAGATTCAACTTCTCCGCGCGTTGTTGGGGCGGGAGTTTCAATTTTTCAAATACCTGCTCCAATTTCTCCGCCGGCCAGTCTTCGCGCAGCAATTTCAGCATCATTTTGCGCCGTTGCGAGAACGCGCGTTTGACGATTTTCACAAAAGTTTCGCGCTGGTTTTCAGGCAAAAGCGGCGCGGCTCGGCGAACCAAAACCACGCAGGATGAATCCACGTCCGGTTTCGGGAAGAAGCAGCTTGCCGGAATCTTGAACCATTCGCGCGGTTCGTAGCCGAGTTGAATGAGCAACGTCAGGATGCCGTAATCTTCATCGCCGGCTTTGGCCATGAGCCGCTGGGCCACTTCAAGTTGCAGTGTGGCAACGATTTTTTTCGGTGCGCGCGCGCCTTGCGCCAGTTCGACCAGGATGGGTGAGGCGACGGAATAGGGTAGATTGGCCACGAGTTTCCACTCGTTCCAATCGCGCGGCTCGCGTTTCAAAAATTCGAGCGCGTCGGCATGGAGCAAATTCAAGCTTGGAGTTCCGCCTTTAGGCGGTTCGGCTGACGCTCGCCCAGCCGGCTGAAGCCGGAACTCCGAACCAAATCGTTCGCACAAAAGCTCCACCAGTCGCGCATCTTTCTCAATCGCCAGGACTTCGCCCGCATTTTGCAGAAGCAATTCCGTCAACGGCCCCAGCCCCGGACCGATTTCGAGGACTTTGTCGGTCTTTGACAATTCAGCGGCTTTGACGATGCGCCGGAGTTGATTCGCGTCGTGCAGAAAATTCTGGCCAAGGGATTTCGTGAGTTGAATCCCTCGCGCCGCCAGGAGTTCCCGCATTTCAGAAAGCTTCACCTGCAAAACTTAACCGCGGATTGCGCGGATTACGCGGATTTTTTTTGCTTTTATCCAGGTTATCCGCGCAATCCGCGGTTAAAATTTCAGAAAGCGCGGCCACAGCGTTCGCCAATTGTGTTTTGGTGATCGTTAATGGTGGCGTGAAGCTGATGACGTTGGCATGTCCGCCTTCCGGCAGCAGAATGAAACCGCGCTGCAACATTTTTTTGATGACCCGCAACGTGGCTCCAGTCGCTGGTTTGCCATTCGGCAGGCGCAGTTCCACGCCGGCCATAAGGCCCAGGCCGCGCGCTTGGATTTGCGATTTACGATTTACGATTTGCGATTGAAGTTGCGAAAGCAGAAATTTTCCAAGTTCAGCGCTTTGTTGGCAGAGGTGAAGCCGCTCGATTTCCTTGATTTGCGCCAGCGCCATCGCACAGCCGACTGGATTGCCGAGGAACGTGCTGGTGTGGATGGCTTCGCCGCGCGATGCCGGCCATGCGGCGTCCATCAAATCCGCGCGCCCGACGCAGGCCGACAATGGAAAGCCGCCGGTCAACGCCTTACCAAGGCAGATGATGTCTGGAATAACGCCGGTGTGCTCGCACGAGAACCATTTCCCGGTGCGGCCAAACCCGGTGTAAATTTCGTCCAGGATGAGCAGCGCACCGTGTTCGTCGCAAAGTCTTCGGAGCAACGGCAGAAACTCCGGCGGCGGAATGTTGATGCCGCCGCGCGCCTGAACCGGCTCAACCAGAATTGCGCCGATGCGTTCCCGGCGAAAGAGACGGCGTATGCGGACTTCAACTTTTTTCAGCGTAGGACAGGCATCCTGCCTGTCTCCGTTTTTTGGCGTTTTTGATTTCAGCGACAGGCTGGAAGCCTGTCCTACGGTGGGAAACGGCACAAAATGCCCGAACTCGCGTAGTTGCGTTCGGAACGGCCCGCGGAAATAATCACGGTGCGTGGCATTGAGCGCGCCGTATCCAAGTCCGTGATACGCACCTTCGAACGCAATGACTCCGCGTTTGCCGGTGGCCAACATTGCGGTCTTGAGCGAGGATTCGACCGCCTCGAAGCCGGAGTTGGAGAAGATGGTCTTGCCACGGATCGGGTCTGGTGTCTGGCGTTTGGCGTCCGGGGATTTTGTCCAGCGCTCAAATGTGACGCGGCTCAATTCGCGCGCAAGTTCGGCCTTGCGCGCGTGCGGATGCACGTCGCCCATCGCGTGGGGCAGCCGGGCCAGTTGCACTTGACCGGCCCTGATCACCTTTGGGTTCGCGTGGCCGGTGGCGGCGACGCCAAACGCGGCGGTCAAATCCAGATATTTTCTTCCGTCGGCGTCCCAAACGTGAACATCTTTGGCGCGTTCCCAGACGACGGGCCACGAACCGTCGGGGTCAATGAAAGTGACGTTACGAGACTCAAAGTCACGAAGCTCTTGCAGAATGGTTTTTGTTTCCGCCACAAATTTACGATTTTCGATTTTCGATTTACGCGCCGTTGCGTTTTCCAATCGTAAATCGCAAATCGCAAATCGCAAATCTCTAAACTCCTCGTTGTTCCGGTGGCCAGATGACCTTGTGCATCTGGATTTGAAACCGCACCGGCAACGCATCGGCAATGATTTTTTCCGCCAACTCACGCCGCGAAATCGGCGTTTGCCCGGCCGGAACCAGTTTCAACGACTTGTCCTGCTGCTCCGGTGACAGCGGATGCACCCACGAGAAGAGCAGGGGACAGATGGCGTCAAGTTCGTGTCCGGCAATTTGTTGTCTGGCCCACTCGTAATCTTCGGCCGTGCCGATGACGAATTTAATTTCATCGGTCGCCTTCAAGTGCTTGAGGTTTTCCCGGCGATTGCGCTCCACTTCGCCGCTGCCGGGACATTTCAAATCCATGATGCGATGGACGCGCGGGTCCACGGGCGAGATGTCATGCGCGCCGCCGGTTTCGAGCAGCACGGTGAAGCCGTCGTCGCAAAGCTGCTTCATCAGCGGCAGGGAATTTTTCTGGAGCAACGGCTCGCCGCCGGTCAACTCAATCAGGGGAAGTTGAGGGTTGAGGGTTGAGGGTTGAGAGTTTGAAAATGGTTTGGCGAGGCGCAAAACTTCCGTGCGGATTTCCTCAAGCGTCATTTTGTTGCCCTCGGAGAAGGCGTAGGCGGTATCGCAATACGAGCAGCGCAGGTCGCAGGCGGTGAGCCGGACAAAAATGCACGGCAACCCGGCGAAGGTGCTTTCCCCTTGCAGGCTCAAATAGATTTCATTGATGACCAGGGTGTTGGACATGGCGGAGTTCAGGCGGTCGCGCGTGTGAAATTGTCCAGCACAAAATACTTTCCCACGCGCCGGCTTTGCGCGATGGCTTGGGTGACGAAGTCCTTGGCGCGTTTCACCGCCTGCGGAAGGTTGCAGCCGCGCGCCAGATAACCCGCGATGGCCGCCGAACAGGTGCAACCGGTGCCGTGCGTGCGAACGCCCTTGATGAACGGCGCGCTCAACAGCAATTCCGTCCCGCCATCAAAAAAAATGTCCACGGCCTCGCGCCCGCCGCCCTGGCGACGCCGCTTCGCCGCGGCCGGCACATTTTTCAAATGACCGCCTTTGACGAGCGCCGCGCAGCCGAAGCGCGCGTGGATTTCACGGGCGGCGGCGCGCAGGTCTTCCACTGACGCAAGTTTGTGTCCGGTCAGAATTTCGGCTTCGTAGAGGTTTGGGGTCGCGAGCGTGGCCAGCGGCAGCAATTTCTCCTTCAAGATTTTGATTGCCGCCGGTTTCAGCAGCACGGCGCCGCTGGTCGAGACCATCACCGGGTCAACGACCAATGCCGGCCCGCTCCTTTGGTGGGGCGAGTGTCCGCGCGAGCTGCCTTCGCTTTGCCTCGGCGTGCCGAGGCCGGCTCGTCGAGAGCCTCGCCCCACCGAAAACGCGCGCTCGAAAAACTTCGCGACGACAAGGACGTTTTCCGCCGAGAACAACATGCCGGTTTTCACGGCGGCGGGCGGCATTTCCTCAAACACGGCCTCGATTTGTTGCCGCAAAATCCGGGGCGAACAAGTTTCGATGGCAAGAACGTGTTTGGGATTTTGCGCGGTCAGGCAGGCAATCGCGCTCGCGCCATGAACGCCAAGCGCGGCGAACGTTTTCAAGTCCGCCTGGATGCCCGCGCCGCCGCCGCTGTCGGAACCGGCGATGGTGAGCGCCACCGGGCAATAGGTGATTCTCGACATGTGCCTGAGCTTACCGGCATTGGCAAGCATCGGCACGGAAAAACGGGGTGCGGCGGGGTAAACAACCGGACCGGGTGGTTGGGCAAAAAGCGATTGCGCAGACCAGGCGCGCATTGAAACCAGCGCGGCCCTATGCAGTAAGTCGAAGGAGCAGCTTGTTCAACTCTCCGATGCGCGGCGGTTTGCCAACGACGGCATCCACTCCGGAAACGTGTTCTCCGTCATCCTTCATTATTGTTCCCCAGCCGGTCATCATAATAACCGGTGTGCCGGGAGATTCCGCCTTGATGGTCCGGGCCACCTGTTGTCCGTCTATGTCCGGCATGCCCAGGTCGGTGATAACCGTTTCGTAAGGCTGTTTGGTACGCATGGCCGCGCGAAACATCTCCACCCCCTGCTTGCCGCTCGAAGCGGTCGTCACCCGGTGCTCCAGCGACGTGAGACAATTCTTCAGCAATTCCTGAATCTGTGATTCGTCGTCTATGCAAAGGATGCGCAGCGAACGTTTTCGATCAACCGGCGACTCGGGGGACTCAGCGGCTGGCGGAGCGTCCTGCCGAACGGGGAAGGAGAGCCGGACACAAGTCCCGCGGCCTGGCGCACTGTCAATTTCGATGTTGCCCTCGTGGCGTTGCATCATGCCATAAACCATCGCCAGTCCCAGGCCGGTACCGCCGCGTGTGGCTTTGGTGGAGAAAAAGGGTTCCAGGCAGTGCTGGTGGGTCTTTTCGTCCATGCCTACGCCGTTGTCCCGCACCTCGACCTGAATTTGCTGTTCCGCGGGCAGATTTTCGCCCTGGGGGGGACGGATCACAGAACGAGTGACGAGGGTGATTGTGCCGCCTTGGGGCAGGGCGTCCACAGCATTGAAAATCAAATTGAACAGCGCTTCCCGGAGTTCGGTGGGGTCGCTCAACAGCAGTGGCAGGTTGGGCTCGAATTCGTGTTCGATATGGATGGAGATGCCTTCCCGCTGCGAAACGTCGCGCCAGCGCGGGCGGGTGAGTTCGATGACTTCCTCCATGATTTGATTCAGATTCACCTGCGTCAATTGTTCGTTGTCGGAACGGCGGCGGTAAAACTCGCGCATGCGGGAGACGATGTGGGTGATGTCATCACCGGATTTGTTGATGGTATGCAGATAATGCCGCGCATTTTCGGGTAGGTCCGGCACCGTGCTGAGCAACAGTTCGGAATAGGCGACAATCGGCGAGAGCGCATTGTTGATGTCATGCGCCACACCGCTGGCCATCTGGCCCAGGGCGCGAAGGCGTTCCTGCTGCACGACCACCTGTTGGGTCCGGCGCAGTTCATCGTAAGCTTTTTGCACGCCCTCGGTCAGGCGCACCCGATCGTAGAGGCTGCGGCATTGTTCCTCGGTGGTGAGGACTTTCACCTGCAACGCCTCTTTCTCGGAGCGGACGGTTTCCATTTCTGCGCGCATCTGTTCGGCATTGTAACGGACCTCCTCCATGACCAGCACAATCATGCTGACCGCAATAAACAATTGCAGCACGGCGGCGATGAGGAAGCCCGCGTTGTAAAGATTTTGATACTTTTGGGAGAAGGGGTAGCTCGAAAGATAAACTCCCCACAAAAAGAAGCCCAGGGACAACATTCCCGCTCCGACGAACGGCATCTTCTTTCGCACCCGGTAAAAGCATACACCGGCAAACACGCTGCCCAGCCCGATGAGAATGAACACGGGCAGTTGGATTTGCAGAGTGTCTGAAAGCACTTCCGGACTGACGACCGTCCAAACCAGCAGGAACAGCATGAACAAGGTCAGCAGTGTCTGCCGCACTGGCAGGCTGAGGAAGCGGGCGCTTCCCCACAGCAGAAACACCGCCGAAATGGCCACACAACATTGTCGGAGGATGAAAACAATTTTACCGGAAACGGTGCCTTGCATGGTCAGTCCCAGCGTCAGCCACAGCGCATAAAACAACCAGGCCACGGTCCAAATGGTGAAATACTCCCGGCGGGTGTAACGATTCAGATAATAAAAAAGCCCCACCAACACCCACACACTCAGCAGTGATACAAACAACGTCGCCTGCAGGTATTGTTGCGAAAAATCCAGATGTAAATTTACTAATTTCACGGTTTTAATTTCCAGCGCACCTGAACCCGCTGGCCTCAAAATTACAGCAAGCCGCAGGCCATTTTCCTTCCCTGATTCCCCTTTATTTGTCGCAAATAAGCCGGTCCGTCTCTTTTGGCTGCGGTCAAAACGCATTATCGCGCCAGGTCAAATTGACAGTTCACTTTCTCTTCTGGTCCCGTTGAAACGGGACGATCATACTCGTGCGTATGGACAAAGACCGGTTGCGGAAATTCTGCTCGAAATCGGGACACACCGCTCGAATTGAAAGGCGAAAACCCGTTCAGGCCGCGCCGGCGCGAATACGGCGCGCACGATTGAAAGCCTAAGCGAGCCGCTCGCGAAAGTTGTCGCCGAAACCGGTCGGGTGAAATCCAAGGCAGCGGCGAGCGTTGGAACCGGAAATCACCAAACCCGTCACGGGCGGGAATCACCCCGTTGAATAATTTCAGTGGACCACAAGTTGTGTCGGTTGCGCGGCAGTGGTTATGACATTGAAAGCTACAGCCGGCATCACCGGCGCGGAAATGGGCGTTGCTGCGCGCCCGGGTGCGCGGGGGTTTGCCGGTTGAACTTGAAATCACCGAACGGCACTTCTGTCACGCCCCAACCTCCCGCTGGGCAGTCACGCGGCGAGGAACGCGCTGCTGTCAGCCAAAGCCGAATTCAAAATCAATGGCCAGCCCGAAAGCAGAATCGTCTCCACCGGCGCGCCGGAAACGGCCTGGCCCGGATTTGGCGGACAGGAGACGAGTGATCGTGTGGGCCGGGCCGACACAATTTTGCCAGGGTGAAAAATGGCGGCCTCAAATTAAACGGCTCAAACCCTGTTTTGCAGAGGTCATAGATTGCGAAAAATCCTGCGCCGCCTCGATTTACCTCGTGGCCACCATGATCAATTTGCAGAACTTGACGCACAAAACTCAAGCCGCGGGTGATTTCAATGGTTCTTCTGATAAGAACCTGCGGGCGAGTTGGGACCACTCGCGCACCCCCGGCAGTGCTACGCCCGTCCTCCGCAGTAGCTTGCTACGGAGGATGGAGAGGACGGGCGCTCCGAATTTCAAATTAAGACACTATACCCGGCCACTCAGGCGCTTGGGAAAAAATTTCCCTTGAAGCCCAATGCGGGCGCTGGTATCCTGTGCCACCGCGGGAAAACTACGGTCAATATCAGTCAATATCAGCAAACAGTCCGATGCCCAAGGTTTTATAATTTTCCGGGTTAGTTCTGATGGTTTTGCAAAAAGGTTGACAAGCTTTGAAATGCGTGACATACCTCGCATGAAATATAACATTTTGTATGACTTGTTGGATTAGTTAGGCTGATTTCGTAAAATAAATGTTGACAAGTTGTCGGATACGTAACATAGTATGGCATACAATTTCACTTTTTAGATATTTTGTTGTGCTATTTGCCAATGAAAATGTTAATAATGAACCGACAACAATGACCAACAACAAACATGATCCGTGTTATGAATAATACGAAAAACCCTGAAACGTGCCTCGCAGTTCGAAGACCTCCCGTAAGGACCCGGTTCGATAGATTCCGTGTGAGATTTCTGGCGACCGTATGTGCCGCCATCGCGGCCTGCTTCGCGTTGACCGGCCATGCGTCGAATATCCTGACAAATCCCGGTTTTGACCAAACCCCAGGCTTTACTGGTTGGTCGGCACACACCACCGAAGGTTGGAGTTATGCCACTCACACCGATCAGTATATCAGTCCGCCGAATGATTTGTGGATGCAGGGTTTGTATGGGAACGGCGGCGCGCCTAATACTGGTTACGTTTCGTTCGTCTATCAGACTTTTCCCACTTCCCCGGGTTACTCCTATACTGCGGATGCTTATTTCTCTCAGTATGTTCTGTTTTTTGGCGTCGCCGGTCAGCCAACCGAGGGCGGTGATAACGGGAATGCGACGGCAGCCACCGGCGCTTCCGGTCTGTTTAATAATAATGACACTGGCACCTACTACGAGGATGGATATGTTGAAGTGGTATTCTGGAATTCAGCCAGCAACAGCGTCCTGGCGGATTACAAATCAGTCATAATTGATCCGACCTTCGAGCAGAGTATCTTGAACGATACATCTTCAGTGGTAGTACCCTCTGTTAATACCAATTACCCCCCCCCGGCAGTAGTTACCAATGTTTATTTGACTTGGATAGATGTTCCGGTGACCAATCAATATGACCCGACTACGCTAGCGCTGAATCAAGATCCAAGTGTAAACGACCCACACCCCCACACCCCCATGGGAACGGGAACGATTACGAATACGCTGGGCCCCGGTCAAGTCATGGTGGCCCCGCCGGGAGCGGCCTATGTGGAATTTAGACTGTGTCTATATCAGTTGAGCTTCGCGAGCGGAGCACCTCACTGGGATAATTGCACCTTGAACCAGGTGAGCGGACAGCAGCAAGATGTGATCAGCGCAATTACTCCGAGCGCAGGCGTGTTTTTGACCAACACCAGTTTTTCCTTCAACGTCAATACTCCCAGCATCGGAGTCACCACCCCGACCAGTGGGATAAAAGTGGTGGTCAATGGCCTTAACGAATCGAGCAGCCTTGCATTTTCTGGAAACAACACCAACTGGAACGTGACTTTGCCAGGCTTGGCTTCCAACACGATGTATAGTATCAGCATTACGGCCAGCAACACCGCAGCCTTGGTTGCCTCGGCCAGCAGCCGGTTCGATACGTTCGACCCCGGCAACTTTGTTGTCCCGGCTGAAACCTATGACTACAATGGCGGCCAGTTCATTCAGAATCCGGTCCCCAGCACCAACGCTGGGCCAACCAGCTATTGGGGATTGTCTGGCATACCCTCTACTGACTACTTTATTGAACCCGGCGGAGGAGTTTCAGGTGGTGGCAACGACTTGCAGCCTGGTTATCCCAACCGCGGCACAAATACCGATGCGGCGTGGCAAATACCGAGTGACCCGCAATTGCCAATCTACATTGCCCAAGGCGCCCCTACTTCCGGGGTATATAATGTCACCATAGCCTACAACAATGCTGGCCCGGGCAATACTGGCGGCGATTGGTATAATTACACCCGGAACCCTTATCCATCCGGCAGTTATCTTATGTATGCGCGCATGTCCTCGGGTAATGGTGCTGCTGCTGGAATTAATGGTGGTCCTGGTGGAGAATTCCTCAATCTGCAGCTCACCGGGCATGGTACGTCCCCTTCAACGTACACCAATATCGGAATATTTATCCCAACGATTAACAACGATTGGGGCACTTATTATTGGTATCAGCTGACGGACGCTAATCACAATGTTCTCGTCGTGAACGTGCCGCCGGGCGAGCAAACGCTCCAACTGGTCAGCGCCGGCAATTGTAACGTGAGTTACTTCATGTTTGCCCCGTTGCCTGCCTTGGGATTGCCCCCGGCGATAAAATTTGTAAACCCGCCGCTTACGGCAGGTGGGAACGTATTTGTGAGTACTAACAACTTAACCTTCACGGTCAGTTCTTTGACCAGCACGATTGCGACAAACAATATTGGCATATCGTTGAACGGGATTAATGTCTCGGCGTTATCAACCTTCAGTGGCAATAACACGAATTGGAGTGTGAGTTTGCCCGTGTCGGCTAATGACATTTTGACCCTGGTCGTAAACGCCACGGACGCCAACGGATTGTCCCAAACTAATACGGCGTCTTTTGACACCTTCAGCCAGAGTAACTTCATGATTGAAGCGGAAGACTATGACTTCCAAAATGGCCAGTTTATTGATAATCCGGTTCCCACAGGTCCTATTGGCGAGGTACTCGGCAGTTATTACGGTGACCCCAACAATAATCCGGCCAATGTGGCCGTGCTGGATGTGGATTTGACCACTTCCAACACTGTTGCACTCGAGACGTTTCTTTACCGGTTCGATAACCTGTGCGGCACTGAGGTTACCACTGACTTCGTGCGCACGAAGTTTACCAATGGTCCTGCCAGTGTTGGATTGCCCGGGGTTGCCTCGGATTATGATGTGGGCTGGTGGACTGGAGGGTCATGGCTTAACTACACGCGCACCTTCCCCACGAATAATTATTATGTCTATGGCCGGCTGGCCGGCGGCGGCCCCTACAGCGGCACGACGCTCAGTCTGGTAACC
>Ga0074044_10002936_pt1 | contig 14736 bp, 19 predicted proteins | sample BogForMeECP23OM1_FD_94443 | JGI IMG/M metagenome (GOLD analysis project Ga0074044, IMG submission 94443) | Bog forest soil microbial communities from Calvert Island, British Columbia, Canada - Bog Forest MetaG ECP23OM1 | ecosystem: Environmental > Terrestrial > Soil > Wetlands ... | reverse complement strand
CCAGCGACGGCGTCTCTTCGACACATGGCGGACACCACGTCGCCCAGAAATTCAACACCACCACCTGCCCGTGAAACTGGCTGAGCGTGACTTTGTGGTCGGAATCCTGCAAGGTGAAGTCCGGGGCATTGGAGCCGATGCGCGCGGGATGGCTCCCGCTGTAGCATCCGCTCAGGGCCGCCAGCAATCCGATGGCTAGAAGGGAAGCGAGAAGCGTGAAAAGAAGCGTTCGTCTCACCCCGTTATAATAACGAAAAACTGATGGATACAGATGGATAGTTCACACCCAGCCACGCTGCCCCAGCTTCCCGAGGTCCCGACCCCCGAGGTTTCGATAATCGTGCCGGCCCGGAACGAGGAGGCGAGCCTTGCCGACTGTCTGCGGTCGCTGACCGCGCAAACCGGAGTTGCGTTCGAAATCATCGTGGTCGACGACGCCTCGACCGACCGCACGCGCGAAATCGCCCAGAGTTTTGCCGGTGTGCGCGTGATCTCTCCGGACCCCTTGCCCGAGGGCGGGACAAGGAAGCTGTGGACCGGAAAGAACAATGCGCTCGTCGCCGGGGCCAAGCATGCCCCTGGCCGCTGGCTCTTGTTCACCGAGGCCGACACCGTGCATCTGCCGGGATCGCTGGCCCGGGCTTTGGAAGAAGCGAAGAATGAGCGCGCCGATCTGTTGTCGTACTCGCCCGAGCAGGTGGTTGTCACTTTTGCCGAGCGAGCCGTGATGCCCGTAATCTTCGCGGAACTGGCAGCACAGTACCCGCCCCACCGGGTGCGCGAAGAAGTCCGAGAGAAAGTCCGCGAGCAGGATTCAGAAGTCGTAGCCGCGAACGGCCAGTACATTCTCGTCCGCCGCGCAGCCTATGACGCTGTAGGCGGGCACGCCGCCGTGGCCACGGAAATACTCGAAGACGTGGCGCTGGCCCGGTTATTCCGCGACGCAGGCCGTCGCGTCTACTTCCGTTATGGCGGGGACGCCATACGCACCCGCATGTACCGCAACTGGGCGCAGCTTCGCGAAGGCTGGACGAAGAATTTGGCGCTGCTTTTTCCGCGAGCGGCATTTCTGGCATTCCAGAGTTTGCTGTGGTGGTTCGCAGCATGGTTGACGCTCGGCGTCGCCGTGTATGGCGCAACGCGTCGTCACTTCCTGTGGATCGTGTTCGCGGCCGTCTGGCTGTTGCTGTATCGCAGAATTCGCGCCGCGCATTTCGCGACCGCGAACAACCTCATCGCCATCGCTGCGGGTCTCCCGGTCTATGCCTATCTGCTGTTACGATCAAAGAAGGCCCATGCGCACGGCCAAGTATCGTGGAAGGGCCGTACCTACAGCATTGGCGCGCCGGGCAGAAGCACTCCGCCGGAACCGCAAGCGGTAAAACCGATTCCGCGGATTGAGAATCAAAAACTGAGACCTGAAAACTGAGAGCTGAGAGCTGCCCTGTATGGTCTATCTAACCCGCAAAGCGGAATTCTCCGCATCGCACTTCTATCACAACCCCGAGTTCACTCCGGAAGAGAACCAGCGCGTCTTCGGCAAATGCAATAATCCCAATGGACACGGTCACAACTACACCCTCGAGGTCACCGTGAAAGGCGCGGTCGATCCGAAATCTGGATTCGTCGTCGACCTGAAGCGATTAAAGGACGTCATGAGCAGGGAAGTGCTCGACGCCTTCGACCATCGCTTCCTGAACAAAGAGGTGCCCGAGTTCCTGACCACCATCCCGACGACAGAGAATCTCGCCATCGTCATCTGGCAGCGCCTGGCGCCGAAACTGAAAGCAGCTCAACTGCATCGCGTGCGCGTCTACGAAACCCCAGAGCTGTTTGTTGACGTCTACGGAGAAGATGCTCACGGAGAAGCATGAAAGCGCACCTCACCCGCCGCTACATGTTTTCCGCGTCGCATCGCTTGCACAGCGACGAAATGTCGGAGGAAGAGAACCGCGCCACTTACGGCAAGTGCGATAATCCCTACGGACACGGGCACAACTACATGGTCGAGATTACCGTCAGTGGGCCGGTAGATAGCCAGACCGGCATGGTCTGCGATCTGATCGACTTGGATGGCTTTGCGCACACCCAGGTCCTCGAACGCTTCGACCACCAGAATCTGAACCTGTGTCCAGAATTCGTGAACCAGGTTCCGACCACGGAAAACCTATGCATCGCCATCTACGAAATTGTGAAGCGCGGCTTCAAGAAAGCACATCTAGAAAGAATACGAGTCGAAGAGACGATGATGAATTCGTTTGAATACTCGGGAGAAAGCGGTCGGTAGTCGATGGTTGTTAGTCGTTCGCGGACCGGGTTTGCGAACGACCAACGACTAACGGCCAACGACCAGGACCCTATGAAATCCACCGACCTGCCCGCCACCAGCCTGACCAGCGCCAGTTACGAAGAACTGGTGCGCGAAATGCTTATCCGCCTCGGCGAAGACCCCGATCGCGAAGGCCTCTCACGCACCCCCGAACGCGTCGAGAAAGCCATGCAATTTCTCGTCAAGGGCTACAAAGACGATCCCGAAACTCTTTTGCGGGACGCGCTATTCACAGTCAGCTATGACGAGATGGTGATCGTAAAAGACATCGAAATGTTCAGCCTGTGCGAGCACCACCTGTTGCCGTTCTTTGGCAAGGTGCACGTGGCCTATATCCCCAACGGAAAAGTCATCGGCCTGAGCAAAATCCCGCGCCTCATCGAAGCCTTCTCGCGCCGTTTGCAGATCCAGGAGCGGCTGACTACGCAAATTGCCGAGGCCATCCAGAACACCATCGAACCGCAGGGCGTCGGCGTGGTCATCGAGGCGCGGCATCTCTGCATGATGATGCGGGGAGTCGAGAAGCAGCATTCTTCGGCGGTAACTTCGTCGATGCTTGGGTGTTTCCGCAGCGAAGAGGAAACGCGAACTGAATTCCTGTCGCTGATCCGCCAGCACACGAATGTCGTATAGGTTTGGTTACTTGCCGCCTCTGACCCGATCGTTCACAGTTACTTAATGGAGTTCGCGAAGATTGTGCTTTTGTCGGTCGTAGCTGCAGTCTGCTACGGAATCGCGCACGATCAGGTGACCGCCCGAATCTGCGTTGAATACTTTAGCGTTTTTCATCCTCCGGTCTTTCCCACTGCCAGTCCAACTTTGCTGGCCCTCGGTTGGGGCGTAATCGCGACCTGGTGGCTGGGGGCATTCCTGGGCGTAGTGCTGGCCATCTCAGCCCGGTTCGGCGCTCGACGAAGAATCACTGCACGGGATCTCGTGCGCCCGGTACTGCGGCTATTAGCTGTGATGGCTCTGAGCGCCATTCTCTTCGGGACCACCGGCTACGTTTTGGCGCGAAGAGGTCTGATCGCTCCGCCCAGATGGGTGACGGAGAGGTTGGACCGAGGTTCATACAACGCCTTCATGGCGGATTGGTGGGCGCACAATGCCTCGTATGCGGCTGCCACGCTGGGCGGAGTACTTTTGTGCGTGATCACGTACCGGAAAAGAATCGATGGCAATGTCGGGTGACGGAACGAGCGACAGAAAAGTCGTGGTGATGCCGTCAGCTGGAACGCTATAGTGAGTGAGATGGGGAACGGTTCAATGAGAGGTCTTCTCTCAACGGCGCTTTTGATGCTCTCATTCGTCGCGGTTCAGGCGCAGAATCAGATTCAGATTCAGATTCAGATTCAGATTAAAGATAAGCGCGCTCCCATCCCGGTGCCGCAGATACTCGGCCGTGGCCTGGGGATGATGATCGGGCCCTACACCGACCGGCCTCCCGATATCACTTTCACACCGCATGGGCCGGATGCGCGCCACGGACATGTCTGGGTGCAGAACATTGGCTACGGCCTTCTCATCGTTGGCGAGGTCGACGGAGAGCGACCCGACTTTCCGCGAAACAAGAATCTGATTCTCGAGAAGGACCACGTTGAGATCTGGCTGGCGGACGGGAAGGATCCCGAGCTGCCTGCGATTGGATGGGGCAATCAGTTCGAGCAGGTCACTCTGCCCAAGGACGGGGATTTCTGCGCGGGCTGGGCGAAACAGATGCCGGGAATTCCGGATGCGATCGCCGCCGAAAAAAAGTGCCGGAATTGGACAGAAACACAGATCCACTACCGTCCTTATTTCAAGCGTCTCTTCGTGCGGCAGTGGCTGATGACGCCGAATTATGCGCTCGAATCGTTCGCGTCACCTGCCTACGACAAAATCACGGAACGCTTCGCGACCGACCAGCCGGGCAGCGAAGAGGTCCCAACCCTGCTGAAGCCCGTGGACAAAGTGCAAATGCGGTTCGGTCCCGGCAAAGATCGTGTCGGCTACAGCTTTGAGATCATGATCCCGTTTATTGCCTTTCCACCGCTCTCCAACACGGAGCTCGGCGACCTGCGTTTACTGGTCGATGTCTTCAATCCTCCGGTACCGGGAAGAAAAGTAGGAGCGTATTCGACTTCATCACCAGCGCGCGTCTACGGTAAGCCCGAGACTTTCAACCTGCTGCAGTTTGCTCCGCCCTATCGATTTCACCTCACGCCTTGCGATCTGCCGCTGCCGGGTAAAGACAAGGACGGAACCACAAGCGCGGCGTGGTTTGTTCCGAAGACTGAACAGTCGTTCGAGTTCGAGTCGGACGCGTTCTTCGTGGCTAACGACGAATCGGGCTACCAGATCGAGCCGGATGCGTTGTCCCCGACGGCGCACCGAGTGCACTACTTCTGGCACGCGATCGCCGAGAGCGAATGGATCTGCGGGCCACATCTGAGCTATCGAAAAGGCGGGAAGTCGCAAAGCTTTGACGTGGACGTCGCCGAGGACGGTTTTGACGCACATCGGCTGCCCGATGGCGATCTGCTGATCAAGGTCGGACCTCGCGTGTACGGCGTCAACAGCAACGCGCAATGCGGCGCTTGTCCGCGCACCGAGCTGCGCGTTTTTCGCCTCAGCGCGGACAGGAAACTTTCGGACGCGCTGCAACTGGGCGATGTCGTCGATAATGGGACGGGGGCTTCGCAGGATTTCACGGTTTCTCCGGATTGGTCGCAGGTTGTGCAGTATGATCGGAGAAACTGGGACGAGCAAGGCAAGCCGGCATCGTGGTCCTCGACCATGTGGTGTTTGGGCAAGTCGGAGTATGAGAAGTGCGGCAGTAAGGACAACGCCGCGCCGCCTGATCCACCCGTCCTGAAAGAATTGCGCGATGCTGACTAGGCGACAGCAGGGAATCAGACGATGTCGTGGGTTCCTAACGACTGCCGACTAATAACGAACGACTAACGACCACCGACGAACGACCGAGCAGAGACATGTCCTTCCTCGATTACTTCAAATCGCTGAAAGCGGAACACCGCGTGGCGTGGACCGTAGCCATCGCCGCCGACGTCCTCCAGATCGCCGCCTTTCCGCTCTTCGCCGAGGGAGCCATGTCTCCCGCAGACTCGGTGCTCGACCTGATTGTTGCCTTCGTGATGATTCGTCTGCTCGGATGGCATTGGGCTTTCTTGCCGACCGCGGCCGCGAAACTCCTCCCCGTTGGCGATCTGTTCCCTACCTGGACCGCCGCTGTATGGTTCGTAACCCGCCACAGGGTGAGCGGCGATTCCAGTTCGAGCTCTAGTTCCGTTTCTAATTCCGGTGAGCCGGAGATTCTGCCGCCCGGCCCAGCCCCGGACCCGCGACGCTGAAAGCCAGCGACTAACGACTAACCACCATCGACCATCCGCTACCAAGTCCCATACCGGTATCTGTGGGGTCGCTCACTGAACACGCTAATCATGACCACGCCCGCGACAAACCCTCCCACATGCGCCCAGAAAGCGATCCCGCCCGAAGTCTGGCTGGTTTCGGCGATCGCGGTCGCAGTACCGCTCAGGAAATTTGCCAAGAACCAGTAGCCCAGCATCAGCCACGCCGGAATGTGAAAGAAAAATATAGGCGGGAACCAGATCAGCACTCGCGCCTTCGGATACAGAATGAAGTACGCTCCCATAACGCCCGCAATGGCGCCGCTCGCCCCAACGCTGGGGACGCGCGAGCCCTGATTCAGCAGAATGTGTGTGACGCCGGCGGCCACTCCGCTGGCCAGGTAAAACACCAGATACATGAAGTGTCCAAGGTAGTCTTCCACGTTGTCGCCGAAGATCCACAGGAAGAGCATATTGCCCGCAACGTGTAAGAATGAAGCGTGCAGAAACATGGAGGTAAATAATGGCAGAACGGCCGTTGCCAACCCGTCGTAGGAATGCCCGGTCAGCACGGCGAGGGTGTGGTGAGGAACCACGCCAAACTCCATCATGAACGTACCCAACGCGCGATGGCTGACCGAAAGCTCCCAACCAAAGACCAGCACATTCAGGACGATCAGAAAATAATTGACGAAGGGCGTCGAGAAAGTGGGCTGATCGTCACGAAGAGGAATCATTTATTTAGTAATTGGTAATTCGTAATAGATAATCTGAATGCCGGTCTCGCTTCAGATTACCAATTACAAATTACCAGATTACAAACCCCCATGAATGGTGTCATAGTCATCGATAAACCCGCCGGCCTGACGTCGCACGACGTGGTCAATCGCGTGCGCAGAATTCTCGGTCAACGCTCGGTCGGTCATCTCGGAACCCTCGATCCTTCGGCCACTGGAGTCCTGCCGGTTGTTCTCGGCAACCTCACGCGCCTGGCGCAGTTCTATGCCCATTCCGAGAAAACGTACGAAGGTGTGATTCGCTTCGGCTTCGCCACCGACACTTACGACGCCGATGGAGAGCCCACTACGCCGGTTCAGGACGTGCACATAGAGTGCGATGAGTTGCGCGCTCTGGCCGTCCAGTTTCGCGGAACCATCGAGCAGATGCCGCCTCCGTTTTCCGCGAAGAAAATTGCCGGAGTCCCGGCCTACAAACTAGCCCGCAAGAAACAGGAGGTCACGCTCAAGCCCGTACAAGTCGAAATCAAAGAGTTCGAGATTCTGGACAGCACCGCCAATCAAGCCACCTTCCGCGCGCGCGTGGCCTCGGGCACCTACATACGGTCGGTGGCGCACGAGATGGGCCAGAAGCTGGGCTGCGGCGCTCATCTGGCCACCCTGCGACGCACCGCCGCCGCCGAGTTCACCATCGAAGACGCGCACTCGCTCCAGGCGTTAGAAAGCGCGATGCAGCAGGGAATTGTGGAGTCGTCGCTCGCCGAATCAATGTTTGTCCATCCCAGAATGCTGGTGCCGCAACTGCCGTGCGTCACCGCCAGTGAAGAAAGCGCGGCCCTCATCCGCAGCGGCCGCGCCGTAAATCTGCCGGAGATTTCCCGTGCTCCACAGGTCAAGGTCTTCTACGGCCAACGTGACCTGATCGCCATCGCCACGCGGATTGCAGGGACGCTGTTCCACCCCGGAATCGTGTTCACAAGCGAGAACTAGGGCAACCGGAAGCAGAGGAGTAGCGCCCCTACTGTGGGTATCATAATGTCCGATAACAGGTATTATGTTAACTACGCTAAGGCCAAAGCAGGCAGTTCCGGCCGATCCAGGTTCTCCCGCGATTCAGAGAAGCACCACTCGCGCCCTCGCGGCACTCTGTTCGGGCAGCAGCGACGCCAGGCTGGCGTCCAGCGTAGCCAATCTTCCCTTCTTGTGGATCGCGAGTCCGAGCAAGTAAGCGTCGGTGATCTGTTGGTGGCCGAGCAGGCGACGTCCAAACGGAGCAAGAATTTCGATGACTCCAATGTCTTCGGTCCAGAAATGATGCGCCGGATGCATAAGGCTGCCGCCCAGCACCTGCAGCGCGTCCCGAGGAGAAACCGCACGCCGCGAAAAGGCTGGACTCGAGACAATGCGCACAAAGCCAGCCTGCGTCATGGCACAGGTCGCCCACCCCTGGCTGGCGTTCTTCGCGAACCACCGCTGTGCTCGTTCGTGGGCCTCGTGCGGAGGCCAGAGGAGGGCAATCAGCACATTAACGTCGAGCAGGAAGCCGCTCACCGCTCCTCGATCTCCAACCGTTTCACCAGTTCGGATGTAACGGTCTCACTGTCTGCAGGGACATCGAAGACCACCAGGCCGTTAACCACCCGCGTCTTGGCAGGTGCGCTGAGGCCGCGGCGCAACAGTTCCGACACCGCCTTTCCCATCGCAAGCGAGCGGTTTTCGGCGTAGGCCTTCACCACCTGAAAAACATCATCATCGAGACTAAGGGTTGTCCGCATGACGATCATGATGTCATCACTGGACATGTGATGTCAATACCACAATATACGCATCATACTACCACATTGATGCCACGCGACGTGCCGCTGGATCACTTCGAGCGCATCGATTCCGTGAGGTCGTTGCGAAACTTCTCTAATTTTGCCAGCCGCTCCGGCGTGGCCTCCACCACTTCGCTCTTCGCCTGAAAGACTTTCCGTCCTTCCCTTTCCGTGAGCACGCCCATCACTTCGCCCATACGCCAGCCCGGAGTGCCCAGGATTTGCAATCCGTCCACGCCCGGGACAAGCAGCGCCACGCACTCGTCGCGAATCACGCCGATGCATTTGGGAAAGCGTTCAAAGGTCTGCAGCTCGAATCCCGCAAGGTAAAGCCGCTGGAGCTGTTCGGCGGAATCAGGCATGGAGGGAAATCGGTGCTACTTACAGCGGCTTCCGTAGAGACGCGGCTTGCCGCGTCTCGGCAGTTCCCGCGCTTACTGGGAACTGTCTGTCCCTACATCTTGTATTTGCCCAGGTCATCATCGCCCAGATCCTCCAGCCACTTGCGCAGTTCGTCGCTGGTAACGGCAGGCACGGGAGTGGTGGCCTGCTTCGAGTGCTTCAGCACCTCGTCTTCAACAAAGATGGGGCAATCCACACGCAACGCGAGCGCCAGCGCGTCCGACGGACGAGAGTCGATGCACACCATGTGGCCTTCCCTTTCCAACCAGATCACCGCATAGAAAGTATCGTCTTTCAGTTCGGTGACCACCACTTTGTGAACCAGCGCCTCCAGGCCGGTGAGCACGTTCTTGATCAAGTCGTGCGTCATGGGACGCGGCGTGCTCACTTTTTCAATCTCAAATGCGATGGCATTGGCTTCATACGCTCCCACCCAGATGGGCAGCACCGTTTCGCTGCCCACATCTTTGAGCAGCACAATGGGCATGTTCGAAACCGGATCCAGAATCAGTCCGCGAATTTTCATTTCGACTTCCATAAGACCCTCAACAAACCACCGTAGAGACGGGGCTCGCCCCGTCTCACTCTGCGGCAGGAGACGAGGCAGGAGTCGCGGCAAGCCGCGTCTCTACCGGAAAGCCGACACCACCACCGGCCATCTCTCCCACCAAACTATTCGGGAAGCTTCCCGTAACCCGCACCTGCACGTAGCTCCCAGTCGCCGGCTCAACCCCGTCAGGAACCGTAAAGTTCATCACCTTAATCTGCGAGGTGCGTCCGATCCACTGTCCGCGGGCCGGATTCTTCCCTTCCACCATGACTTCGAGCACCTGCCCAACGTGCCGCTGATTGCGCCGCGCCCCAATCTGCTTTTGCCGGTCATTCAGCACCGCCAGTCGCCGCGCCTTCTCAACATCAGGGATCGCGTCATCCAGTCGCAAAGCCGGCGTGTTCGGACGCGGCGAATATTTGAACGTAAACACGCTGTCATACCCAACCACGTCCATCAAGCTCAAAGTTTCTTCAAATTCCCGTTCCGTCTCCCCCGGAAATCCCACAATCAGATCGCTGGTGATCGATATATCCCGCTGCGCCGCCTGAATCCAGGCAATGCGCTCCAGGTACTGATCCCGAGTGTAAAGCCGCTGCATGGCATCCAGCACGCGCGTAGATCCGCTCTGGACGGGCAGATGCACATGATCGCAAAGCGCCGGCACCGAGTCGATGACGTCAACAATATCGCGCCCAAAATCGCGAGGATGCGAGGTAGTAAACCGCACCCGCCGGATCCCTCCCACCGCGGCAATCGCAGCCAGCAGCTCCGCAAAGCTCTTCTTTCCATCAGGATCGTGGTAAGAGTTCACGTTCTGCCCGAGCAGTTGAACCTCCGTATATCCAAGGTCCACCAGCTGCCGCGCTTCCTGCAGAACCGAGGACGAAGTCCGGCTGCGCTCCTTGCCGCGCGTATAAGGCACAACGCAGTAAGCGCAGAATTTGTCGCATCCCTCGATGATCGTGATATAGCCGCGATGCGGATTCGTGCGCGCCGTGTACTCGGTCTCAAAGCACTTGTCGGTCTCGCGATCGTCCAGCCCCGTAACCCGCTGCCCGCCGGTCTCCAACTGCACCAGCATCGCCGGCAGATTCTGGTAAGAAGCCGACCCGCAGACCAGCGAAACATACGGAGCGCGTTCAAAAATCTTCTCCCCCTCCTGCTGCGCCACGCACCCCAGGACGCCAAACTGCTTCCCCTGCGCCCGATACTTCTTATAATCCGCCAGCCGGTTAAAGACCTTCTGCTCCGCCTTATCGCGAATCGAGCAGGTGTTATAAAGCACCAGTCCCGCCTCTTCCACCGTGGGAACCTGCCGGTACCCCTGCTGCAAAAGCGTCCCGACCACCTTTTCGGAGTCGTGCGCATTCATCTGGCAGCCAAAGGTTTCCAGGTAAAACGTCTTGTCAGCGGACCCCGACATGGAGTCAGTATAAACCAGCGATTGGGACGGCTCCTATGGCAGGTATCAAAAGGCACTGAACTACACGGTACCGAGCGCTCCAACGTAACTTGCCGATAATATATCGTGTTACGATATAATGAGTTTGTGGCGATGAAGATCACGACCGCTGATTACCGCGCGCTGGCCGCGCTGCGTTATCGGATACGCGTTTTTCTGTGCGAAGCCGATGCTGCGGCACGCCGGCAGGGGCTTGAACCGCAGCAGTATTTTCTGTTGCTTGCAGTTCGCGGACTTCCGCAGGCAGCCGAAGCCACTGTCCAGACATTGGCCCAGCGCTTGATGCTGAAGCACAACAGCACCGTGGAACTGATTAACCGGCTGGAGAAGCGCGGGTACGTGCGCCGCAGCCAAAACCGCGACGACCGGCGATCTGTCCTGGTGGAACTGCTGCCGCGAGGGGCCAAACTGGTGGAACGGGTAGCCCGACAACGCCTGAGCGAATTGCAGGCTGAAGGAGTCGATCTGGCGAACGCATTAGATGCGCTGCTTGGAAGCAAACCAACATCGCAAACAGCGAACAGGAACGCGCGGCGTGACCGAACGAAGAGGCACGGAAAACAATCGTGAGCCAGGACAACGAAAACAACACAGAGTTGCCCGACAACGCGGCGGTTATCAACAAGAAGAACCACCACGCTGAGTTGGGAGACTTCACCACCACCTGGCGGGTGATTCCAATCTCCCTATTGGCCATGGTGATCGGAGTAGTCTGCGCCTTTGTCGCACTGGCGCTGCTCCGTTTAATCGGTTTATTCACCAACCTGTTTTACTTTGGCCGCTGGAGCACAGCCCTGGTTTCGCCGGCCGGTAACCATCTCGGTGTGTACAGCGTGCTCGTTCCCATCGGCGGCGCGCTGATCATCGGTGTCATGGCGAGGTATGGTTCCGAGCGTATCCGAGGCCATGGCATCCCTGAGGCGATCGAGTCTATTCTGCTGAACGGCAGCCGAATTGAACCGAAAGTTGCCCTTCTCAAACCCATCTCATCCGCCATCTCGATCGGCTCCGGCGGCCCGTTCGGCGCAGAGGGGCCGATTATCATGACTGGCGGCGCGGTGGGTTCGATGATCGCCCAGCTCTTTCACCTGACCAGCGCCGAGCGCAAGACTCTCCTCGTGGCGGGCGCTGCCGGCGGCATGTCCGCCACCTTTGCTTCGCCCGTAGCAGCGGTGCTGCTGGCCGTCGAACTGCTCCTCTTCGAGTGGAAACCACGAAGTCTGATTCCGGTGGCATTAGCCAGCGCCATGGCCGCCGTCATTCGAAGATATATCCTGGGGTTCGGTCCACTGTTTCCCGTGCCCGCTCACCCCTTGTTCATCGGACCCAAGGGACTCCTCGGATGCGCCCTGGTAGGCCTTCTAGCAGGAGTCCTATCGGCCCTGCTCACCGTATCGGTGTATGCGGCCGAGGATGCTTTCCAGCGCCTCAAGATTCACTGGATGTGGTGGCCCGCCATCGGCGGCCTAGCCATCGGCCTGGGCGGGCTGGTTTTCCCGCAAGCCCTGGGCGTCGGTTACGACACGATTGGCGCACTGCTGCAGGGGAGCGTAACTACAAAAGTGATTCTCGGAGTGCTGCTCGTCAAATGGTTTATCTGGGCAGTATCGCTCGGCTCCGGCACGTCGGGAGGCGTTCTGGCGCCGCTGCTCATGATGGGGGGCGCCCTCGGCGGCCTCGAAGCCATGTTTCTTCCCAATGAAGGGGCGGGCTTCTGGCCATTGATCAGCATGGGCGCAATTCTTGGCGGTACCATGCGCTCCCCGTTTACCAGTATTGTTTTTGCCTTCGAACTGACGCACGACGCAAATGTGTTCTTGCCCTTGCTGGTGGCTAGCGTCATCGCTCACGGTTTCACGGTCCTGACGCTGAACCGGTCTATCTTGACCGAGAAGGTTGCCCGGCGCGGCTACCACCTCAGCCGAGAGTATGCCGTCGATCCGCTGGAAATCCTTTTTGTACGCGAAGTCATGCGCACCAACGTTGTGGTATTGCCCGCCGCGGGCACGCTAGGTGAGACATGGCCCTCATTGCGGGTAGATCGCCGCCAGGAACAGCGTCTGCTGCCTGTTGTGGACACAGAAGGGCAGCTCGTCGGTGTCGTAACCCGCGGCGATATAAGCGAGCGCATGGAGCACAACGGAGACGCTGCCCTGAGATGGCCGCTCGGTGATCTGGTCCGAGCCAGCGTGGTTGAGGCTTATCCGGACGAGCCCTTGCGAGTGGTCGTTTATCGCATGGCGGAGAAAGCGTGCACGCGAATGCCAGTAGTGGACCGCGCCACCCGAAAATTTCTGGGCCTGGTATCGCTCAATGATTTGCTGAAGGCGCGTTCGCGGCACTTGGAAGAAGAGCGCCGTCGCGAACAAAGTATCAAATTCAGATTGTTTCCCACGGGAAATCAGAAGCAGTCCACGTGAGTATAGCCGGGTGCCGCCACTTCCTCGGCCGACGCGGGTCTTACTCGAAGGTCATTCGACTCACAGCCACGCCAACTCACGAGGCGCCGGATTCGAACTATCGGGCCGATGACCTGTTCAGGGCTGCAGCGGCGCGTATGAGCGTCTGGAAGGCATCCTCATCTATTTCATCACCCTCATGGAAATCGATGGCGCGCCTGGTGTTGCCTTCAAGGCTGGAGTTGAATAGTCCGGAAGGGTCCTTGAGCGAAGCGCCCTTGGCGAAAGTCAGCTTCACAACGCTCTTGTACGTCTCGCCGGTGCAAATCAGTCCATCGTGAGACCAAACCGGAACGCTCCACTTCCACTCCTCGACCACCTCAGGGTCAGCCTCTTTGATGAGAGCGCGGACATGGGAGAGCATCTTGCCCCTCCAGTCGTCCAGTTCCTTGATCCTTGCGTCGATCAGCCGAGAAGGGGATTCGTCCTTGCTTGTTGCGCTCTTTTTCATAGTTCTTGCTCTCATGATCAATACAACCCCCCGGCATCTTCGACAAAGTGGTACTCGCCGTCAATAACGCCGGAAGCTTCTCCCGCTTTAGCCGCCTCGGGATTGCTGATGAACTTCCGAGCCCTATCCATCGAGGCAACTTCGAACATGAAGAAAATGTCGTTGGGTTCCCCGACGGTACGCCAGAGACTAACCAGGCGAAGGCCTGCTTTCTGGTGGGCTGATTCGTGAGAAGCGAACACGGCCTTCCAGCGCAGGAAATCCGCAACACGGTTGCGACACAACATGTAAGTCATCGGCTTCGCTTCTACTTCGTCCGCGTGAGCGTGAACACTTCCTTCATTTCTTTGCCATGATCGACAAAGACCCATTCTTCGACGTGGTGATCGCCATCAGTTTCAGTGAAGGTCACATGCTGCATGTGTCCATCGCCTGGGCCGATGTTGGTACCGTCGAAGAATTCGAAGCTGACGGACTTCGCGTCCGACGAAATGACCTTCATGCGCGGCTGGTTGCCGGCTCCGCAGTAGTGGGTCATCAGAAGCCGGTCGCCATCCATGTGGAACATGGTGATCATGTTTTCCGGACCGTGACCAAGAATCTCGCTCATCAGCGCGGATCCGCCCGCGGTCATGTGGAAGGTCACTTGAATCGGCTGGCCCTGTTGGTTCTTCCCAGCCCAGTTCCCTTCCAGGCCCTTGAGCAGGTCGAACGACTTGTGCGCGTCCGACTGCGCCGCAACCAAACTGGCGCAGAGGACCACGAGCACTGCGACAGCGGCGGTGATGTTGCGAACTGTCTTCATAGATTCCTCCGAAAAGTTATTTGACCTGTGGCGACGGTTTAAGTCGAGTCCAGAGGAAGGTTTGGGTTTCCGCGCCCCAGCTTCTCGCTGAGGTGTGCGGCGATCAGTTTGCCGTGGAAGCGGCCGTTCTCAATAAAGATTTCGTTGGTCATCGACCCCGCGACAATTACTCCCGCCACGTAGACGCCCGGAATGTTCGATTCCAGGCTTTCCGGATCGCATACGGGACGCATCTGTTGAGAGGAAAGTTCGATGCCCACGCTGCGCAGGAAATCGTAGTCGGGATGGTAACCGGTGAGAGCGAATACAAAATCGTTTTTCAGGCGAAGCGAACCGGACGGAGTTCGCAGCAGCACGAAGGCATCGCCGAT
>Ga0074044_10002935_pt1 | contig 14739 bp, 15 predicted proteins | sample BogForMeECP23OM1_FD_94443 | JGI IMG/M metagenome (GOLD analysis project Ga0074044, IMG submission 94443) | Bog forest soil microbial communities from Calvert Island, British Columbia, Canada - Bog Forest MetaG ECP23OM1 | ecosystem: Environmental > Terrestrial > Soil > Wetlands ... | reverse complement strand
TCGACGTGGGCGATTATTCCCATATCTTCCGGACAGAGGTTTTGGGCCTACGTCTTACGGATCTGTTCCTTGTTCGCTATGATCTTCTGAATTTCCGTCGTAGATTTGTAACGTGGCATTTATGCTCAACTTACTTCGAAATTTCGAGATGCCAACATGGCTTAATGTCTTTTATGCATTATGCTATCTTGGATTAGTGTGAGTTTCGCCTGAGTTTCACTTTGAATCATCTTAATGATTTTCAGCGCCAACAAAGTGAAGAAAACCGTGTTGTTAATCAGTGCAGTGATAAGGCTCGGGATTCCTGTTATCGTCGTTGGTATGAATGGAGTGTTGTAGAAAACCCAAGCGTTCTGGAGAATCTCGCTCATCAGGGTGATTATTTGGGCTTCAATCTTACACCGTTAATTGTGAAGCGCAGGCTCACGTTGGAAGAACTTCGAGGGCGAACACTTGCCGTTGACGCTAACAATTTGCTTTACCAGTTTCTCGCATTAATTCGATCGAAAGACGGTAGCCCGTTCTCCGACTCTCAAGGTCGAATAACCTCGCATATAGTCGGTTTGATTATGAGGACTACTCGATTGATGGCGGACTACGGGATTCGACCAATTTTTGTATTTGATGGTAAGCCTTCGGAGTTGAAATCGGCAACGCTTGCTGAGAGACGCCGATCTCGAGAAAAGGCTCGAGAAGAGTGGAAGGAGGCAGTAGGGCGCGGTGATTATGGAACTGCTTGGTCGAAGGCCGTTAGAATGAACAGTCTTACGCAAGATATGCAGAGCGACGCGAAGAAAGTGCTTGATCTCCTTGGTATCCCACGCGTACAAGCGATCCAGGAGGGAGAGGCTCAGGCAGCATATATGGCTGCCAGCGGAGACGTTTGGGCCGTCAATAGTCGCGACTATGATTCGGTACTCTTCGGTTCACCGAGACTTGTTCGATACGTCACCATATCCGGACAAGAATACTTGCCGAGCAAAGAGATCTCTCGGCCATTAATCCCGGAACTAATCGAACTCGAGCTATTGGCTACTTTGCAGCTGACCAGAGAACAACTAGTGGACTTGGCCATACTCGTAGGAACGGACTTCAATCAGGGTATTCGAGGGGTCGGACCGAAAACGGCGTTGAAGCTGCTCAGGGCTAATGGCAAATTGGAAAGCCTCCCGGAAGATTACAGAGAAGACCTTCCGGTGAATATTGCTGAATTGCGCAACGCTTTCATAAATCCACCAGTGACGGCAAATTATGATTTAGAGTTCAAGAAACTAGACGAGAATGGTTTGATGCGATTCCTATGTGAGGAACGCGGGTTTGGGCGCGGGAGGATATTGCTAGTCATCGATCGCATGAAGCAGTTCTACGCATCGGAAAGTTCCAAACTCAGCTCTTGGTTTTGAGTGAAAGTCAATGGGGACTCAATTTTCAGAGTTCGCGAGTGTATGTCAAACTTTGGAAGCTACGACGAAGAGAACCCTCAAGGTTGATCTGCTCGCGAAATCTTTAAGTTCGCTATCTAAAGAAGAGATCGTTCCAACGATCTCTTTCTTTACTGGTAATCCGTTCACAGATTCTGACAAAAGAGTTCTTGACGTTAGTGGCCGTACGTTGTGGAAAATAAACCGCTCGAGCAGCGGTCAATCCACTCTAGCGTCTAATCCTGTATCGGTCTTAGATGTATATCATGTGTTTGAGAAGGTCGCTGGAGCTTCCGGACCTGGTTCACGGGTGAAGAAAGAGCTGTTGATCGGCTCTTTGCTCAATCGTATGTCTGAAGTTGAGGCTGAGTATCTTGCTCGAATAATTTTTGGTGAAATGAGAATTGGAGCGGTTGAAGGTATCATTCTTGAGTCAATTGCGAATGCCTCGTCTGTTGGTTTAGAAGAGATAAGACGAGCTTACTTACTCCTCGGAGACATTTCACTTGTTGGAAAACTTGCTCTGACAGAAGGCCGCGAAGCCGTACGTCGTGTCAGAGTACAACTCTTCGTGCCCATTCGGCCAATGCTGGCTGAGATGGCGACCTCAATAGACAACGTATTGAAAGAACATCGCGGAATCTCTGCCTTCGAGTACAAATATGATGAAGCTAGAATTCAGATCCATCGCAAAGGTGCAACGATCAGAATATTCAGTCGAAGATTGACGGACGTGACAACCAGCCTCCCGGACATCGTGGAAGTGGTGAAAACTCGGATCGATTGCCCTGAATTCCTGATCGAAGGTGAGGTAGTCGCTTTGGGAAAAAATCGAAAACCGTTGCCATTTCAAGATCTAATGCGCAGATTCAGACGTGTTCATGAAGTGGAATCTATGACGAAGGAAATTCCATTACAGTTGTTCCTGTTCGACGTGATCTATCGTGACGGACATTTGTTAATCGACAAAACCTACGAGGAGCGCTGGAACTTGTTGCAGGCGATAACGCCCAGAGAATTGCTGGCGACGAGAATTGTAACAGGAGATCCGGAAGTAGCGAAGTCGATGATGGAAGACTCAATTCGAGCGGGACACGAGGGTCTAATGGCTAAGGATCTGAAAGGTCACTACTCGCCTGGAGTTCGAGGCAAAAAGTGGTTCAAAATTAAGTTCGCTGAGACTTTGGATTTAGTGATCGTGGCGGCAGATTGGGGGTCTGGCAGGAGACGTGGTTGGTTAAGTAATTACCACCTGGCCGTTCGTGACCAGGAGACGGGGAAGTTCCTGTTGGTTGGTAAAACCTTCAAGGGACTGACGGATGGAGAATTCGTAGAAATTACCAAGACACTTCTCGAACTGAAAACTCGCCAGAACAATTATACGGTGTTTGTGAAACCGGAAATAGTGGTAGAGGTGGCGTTCAATGAAATTCAGAAGAGTCCACATTACGATTCAAAATTTGCTCTCCGGTTCGCACGAATAGTGAGATTTCGAAAAGATAAGCGGCCTGGGGACGCTGATTCGATAGGAAGACTGCAGCGTCTCTATCGGGACCAGTTCAGGTTCAAGGCTATGAGTGACTTCTGAAGGTGGTCGATTGAAGATTATTTCTCTCTTCAGCGGTGGGAAAGATAGTGCGTTTGCGTTATGGTGCGCTCAGATGCAAGCATGGGATGTCCAGGCGTTGGTTACTGTGATTCCCAAAACTTCAGAGTCATGGATGTTTCACTGTCCAGCAATAGAATGGACGCGTCTGCAATCCGACGCAATGGATATTCCGCAAGTCACCATCAACTCGAATGGCGTTAAGGAGCGCGAGCTTGAGGACCTCAAGAGTGGACTGACCGAATTGATGAGAACCGTCGAAATTGACGGGTTAGTTTCCGGGGCCGTGTCCAGTGAATATCAGCGAACTCGACTTGATAATCTCTGTGAAGAGTTAGGTCTAAGGAGCTTCGCACCCCTCTGGCATAAGAATCAGGAACAACTCGTTAGGGAGCAACTGGACGCCGGGTTTGAAATCATCATCACTTCCTGCAACGCTATGGGTCTGGACGCGAAATGGCTTGGAAAGAAACTCGATGCGTCAGATTTACGCCGTCTAATTCAATTGAAGAACAGATATGGTTTGAATATTGCTTTCGAGGGTGGGGAAGCTGAGACATTTGTTCTATGGGCGCCGATGTTCAAGCGTAGGCTGAAAGTTGTTCATGCTACACCGATATGGCGTGGCGATTCTGGCTTTTTCAAAATCGATGATATGAGTTTCGGATAATCCAAATCATTTGCGTAGGAGTTTGTCAACCCGTTCCTGGGTTGCTGAAATCACTCCGTGCAAGTCTAATGTCTTCAATTCTCTATTTAGCATCAGTACCTTCCCATCCACTATGGTAGTGTCGACGTTCCCGCTCGAAACCGAATAGACTAGGTCAGATACTACTGTGCCGACGCCATGGATGGGTCGCATGTTCGGCGTATTACAATCAACTAGGATGACATCAGCGCGCTTACCAATTTCTAAACTGCCCAACTCATCTTCAGCTCTAACCGCTCGCGCGCCTTCGATTGTAGCCAAGTCGAGTACCCTCTGCGCATTCAGAATGGTCGGGTCCCAACGGTAGGCCTTGTGAATTAGTGCACACATCTTCATAGTGTCGAACATGTCCAGGCTATTGTTGCTCGCCGCACCGTCCGTGCCAAGACCGATGGCTATTCCGGACTCGAACATTTCGGGCAAGGGGGCCACCCCACCGCTTGCCAGTTTCATGTTCGAGACTGGACAATGGGCAACGCTTACACCAGCTTTAGCTAATAATTGGATTTCGCTTTTCGTCAGCCAGACACAGTGAGCTGCGAGCATATTTCTGGATAGTACTCCGATTTTGTCTAAGTATTCGACCACGCGCATTCCGTTATGTTTCATCATATCTGCTTGTTCTCGTCTGGTTTCAGCAACGTGAATATGCAATATTGCCTGTTGCTTCTCGGCGTAGTCCTTCGCCCATTGTAGCATGTCAGCGGAACAAGTGTACGGTGCATGAGGTCCGACTACAAATTTTATTCTAGGGTTTGCAAGCTTCTCGACATAGTCATGAAATTTGATCACTCGTTCCTTCTCTAACTTGCCCTTTGCCGGATCGAAAAGGTCGATCGGGGCATAAGATAGGAAACCCCTCAGCCCAACCTCGTCGACTGCGTCAGCAACTCTCTCCATATGAAAGTACATGTCAACGAACGACGTAGTTCCAGATCGGATCATCTCCGCGCAACCGAGAAGTGCGCCGTAGTAACAATCGTCCCCCGTTAATTTTGCTTCCAGAGGCCAAATCTTCTTCTGCAGCCAATTTTGCAGGAGCATATCGTCAGCAAATCCGCGAAAAAGAGTCATAGAGAGATGCGTGTGGGCGTTAATTAGGCCGGGCAGAGCGATCTTTCCTTTAGCATCAATGGTTTTGTCTGCCGAGGACCCGATTCTTCCTACTTCTCTAATTATGCCGTTCTCGACAAGCACCGACGCGTCTCTCATCACTTCTCTAGCTTGGTTTTGTGTAACGAGCCAATCGCAGTTTTTGATGAGTAGAGTTGCCAAGTGAGTCCTAGGAAGGATTTCGATGTTTAACTAAAAAGCAAAGCGATTGAACGCTGGCTTTATGCCAATTGTTTTAACCTAAAGATGAAAGGGTTGTGGTGATCTAGATAAGGGTGGTTGAGATGCCGAGTATAGTCAAAGATGTTTCGTTGGCTGCAGAAGGAGAGTTGAAGATCGAATGGGCACGCCAACACATGCCCGTCCTGAGGATAATCCGCGATCGATTCAAACGCGAGCAGCCCTTCAGGACACTAACGATAGGTATGTGCATGCATCTTGAAATGAAAACTGCCGTCCTTGGGTTAACTCTTCAAGAGTCCGGTGCAACGATTGCAATCACAGGAAGCAATCCCCTATCGACGCAAGACGATGTTGCTGCATCGCTTTCGAAGTCCGGAGCAAACGTTTTCGCGTGGAGAGGGGTGACTGAGAAGGAGCATCACGATAACCTTCTCAGAGTTCTTGAGACTAAACCTGACATTCTAATTGATGATGGAGGGGAGCTCTCAGTGACAGTCCATACCGAGAGGAAGGAACTGATGAAACGAATTCTCGGAGCATGCGAAGAGACAACGACTGGAGTTCATCGATACAAGGCAATGGAACGAGATGGGATACTGGCGTATCCCGTTATGGCCGTGAACGATGCATTCACAAAGTTCCTGTTTGACAGCCAACATGGCACCGGCCAGTCGGCACTTGAAGGAATCATGCGTGCCACCAACCTACTCATAGCAGGTAAGAATATCGTCGTGGCAGGTTATGGATGGGTTGGGCGTGGAATAGCCCTGAGAGCTAAAGGGCTTGGAGCTAAAGTCATTGTTACCGAAGTTGACCCAATTAGGGCGCTTGAGGCTGCAATGGAGGGCTACCGAGTCATGCCGATGATTGAAGCCTCGCAGATCGGAGATATTTTCGTAACTGCGACTGGCTGTAAAGGTATAATCAATACTGAACATTTTGTCTTAATGCACGACGGCGCCATACTGGCAAATTCTGGTCACTTTGATGTCGAGATTGACGTTAATGGACTCAGACAAATTGCGTCCGGTGTCCGCGTTGCCAGACAAAACGTCGAAGAATTCAAGTTGAAGAACGGCAATAGATTGTATTTGTTGGCTGAAGGTCGATTGGTAAATTTGGCGGCTGCGGACGGTCATCCGGCCGAGGTTATGGACATGAGTTTCGCAAATCAAGCCTTAGCTGCGGAATATTTGGTGAAGAACCGAGGAAAACTAGTTCCCAAAGTACACAAAATACCGATGGAGATTGATCGAGAAGTAGCTCGGTTATGGCTCGAGAGTCACCAGATGGCCGTGGATCACTTGACAAAAGAACAGAGTGACTACTTGAATTCGTGGAGTTAAGCAAGTTTGGTCTGTTTGGGAACTTTTCGCTTGTACTCCGCCCTTATCAAATCGAAGACCTTCTGAGCTCTGGATTCACCTATCCCTCCACTAACCGCTAGTTCGATACGCGAGGCTGTGAATATGTTATGTAGGCTTCCGAATGATCTAAGTAATTTCTCAGCTAGTACAGGTCCGATTGTCGGGAGGCTACCCAAAACTAAGAGTTGCCACTCCTTGGTCGAAGTTATTCGAGGTTTCTTCACGATCAAAGGTCTACCGGACAATCCGCTTGTACCTCCTCTACGGGCTAACAGTGACAACAAATCTACAGTCTCATCAATTGAGAATGTGTAAAATATTTTGAAATCGAAACCTAGGGCAAGCGTCAGCAAAGCCCCCCAGTATGCTCGAGGGTTTTTGAGTTCAACAAATGCCTCCTGAATGTCTCCTTCCACGATAAGCAAAAATTTCGAGTATGCCTGAGTAATCCTTTGGGCTTGGTCAAATAGGCGCCCGCTGTACAGGGAAGAAATAAAATCATGTACTGTCTTGCGTTCGATTGCGTATTGGCCGACGACGTAGTCGGCGACATCTAGCAATCTTCTTTGAACGTAGATACCGCGCTCTTCGAGAAGCTCTGGTATTCCAGACGCGGATTCGCGTGAGTCGATGACAATGCGCGGGAGTCTCATCCGTTTATCCCTACTCACTAGAAGAGATGCGGCGTCTTGAATGGGATTATTAGGTTTGGTAAGGGTAGATAGAAGTAAACGTAAATCGCGGCGACAACGCCTAACACGGTCGCGGCCATAGCCGCATAGTCTAATCGATGCAACTTCAGTGTGGTTATGCTTGTCCTATTTTCATTGGCTCCGAATGCTCGTGATTCCAACGCCTCTGCCAATTCAACGCTTCTGCGAATTGCCGAAATGATCAGGGGAATGAGGATGGGAATATAGTTGCGAACTCGTTTCATGAAATTGCCTTTATCCAATTCTAATCCTCGAGAGCGCTGGGCATCTACCACCGTCTGAGCATCAAGAGCCATCGTTGGCACGAGACGCACTGCTGTGGTAAATGTGAATGAGATCACGTACGGGACGTGTATCTGGTCTAGTGCCAACCCTAAATCGTCTGCAGATGTTGTCATGAAGAAGAAGGAGAAGGCTGACATTATAGCGAAAAAACGAAGCGTGAACGCAATTGACAGAGTGAGGGATGTGCCAAAGATGAAGTTCATAACAAAGATGAAACCGCCAAGAAAGAGTCCGCCACGCATAGATCGTGACCATCGGCGCCATGTTTTGGCCAGAATTATCAGCGGTGCCTGAGCGAGAAAAATTATCAGGAGCACGAAGACGTTCGTGAACATCAAAGAGGTAGCAAAGAATCCAAGTGTAAGGATGAATTTTGCTCGAGGGTCCATTCGGTGTATTGGACTATCAATGCGAGTAAATTTGAATCCTTCAACAAATCTTAGAGACAAATCACCGTGACTCCCGTCGCGTTTCTGCACGTTCCGTTAACGCTTGTAGAAGGAATTTTCGTGCGGCATATACGTCTATGATATCGTCAGGAGCATGCAATTCCGGAATACTCATCATCAGCTGGGTCATTTGCGGGAGAACAAGTGACGCTTCTTCAACCACTGTTTGGTCGGTTAAAATTGACTTGGCCGGTCCATCGGCGATAATCTTTCCTTTTGACATCAATACTACCCTTGGATTACACTCTGCGATGAATTCAGTGTCATGAGTAACGACGATGACGGCCTTCTTCTGCGAGATGAGTTGGATGATGAAATTTCTCAATCTGTCTTTCTGCAGATAATCTTGACCTATTGTGGGCTCATCCATTATCACGTGTTTGGGATCCCACACCAATATTGAAGCAAGGGCGACTCGTTTCCGTTCTCCGCCGCTTAGCATGAAGGGTGAAGCGTTCACGTACTTTTCTATGTCCAAGGCTGTAAGTAGAGATGTTACGCGATTCTTGATGACTGATTCTTCGAATCCGAAATTCTTCAAGGAGAATCTCAGTTCTTCTCCGACCGTCTCAGCAAACAATTGATGATCCGGATTTTGGAAGATAAGGCCGACTTGCCTAGACAACTCAGCGACAGATCTATCACGACTGTTCACGTTGTCAACAAGTACCGATCCAGAATCAGGTTTGAGTAAGCCATTAAATAATTTCACGAGTGTAGTTTTGCCTGCACCGTTTTCACCCATGATGGCGACGAATTCGCCATCATCAATCTTCAGGCTGATGTCATGTAGAGTCTCTGAGCTTCCTGGATAATGGAAGCTGACGTGTTCTACGGATATCAATTTTCGGAGATCCTTCGTAGCGCTTCTGAAGCCTGCGTTACCGTTATCGGATTAATCGTAACGGGTATTCCATCTCGTTTAAGCAGATGGAACAGAGTTGTAACTTTGGGAAGTCCAATCCCGATCAATCGGGCCGGTGCGTCGTAAACTATCTCGGGTGGACCATCAAGGACAATTTTTCCCTTATCCATCACAATTACCCGATTGGCGTAAGCGGATACAGTATCAAGTCGATGTTCGACAAGAAGCGTGGTCAATCCAAATTCACGATTGAGCCGCGATATTACTTTCAGGATTTCTTCTGCGGTCTTCGGATCCAAAAATGAAGTTGGTTCGTCTAAGACTATTAGCTCTGGCCTCATCGCGAGGACGCCCGCTATCGCTGCTCGCTGCTGTTGTCCGCCTGATAATTCGTAGGGAGCTTTGTTGCGTAGTTGCGATATGCCTGTGACTTCCATTGCCCAATTGACTCGTTCGATCGCGAGTTCTCTTTCGATTCCTAAATTTTCCAATCCGAAGGCAACATCTCTTTCTACCGAAAGCGAGAAGAGTTGATTCTCTGGATTTTGGAAAACGAACCCAACATGGGTTGCGAGTTCAGCGGTCGACTTTCCCTTAACGTCCACATCGTTAATTTTTAGCTCCCCCTTCAATTGGCCAGCATAAAAGTTCGGAATCAGGCCGTTCAAGCATCGGCAGAAAGTAGTTTTTCCACACCCGCTTAATCCAGTGAGAACTACGAAATCGTTTTTTGCAATTGACAAATTGATCTCTTCTATTGATGGCTTCTCTACGCCAGAGTATGTGAACGAGAGATTTCGTGCTGAAATTGCCGGCAGCGGAGTTCACCATGACGCTTTGTCGTCGTTACGTTGAAGGATTATCTGTGTCCCGTATACTCTTTTCTGGGCGTGAGAGAAATTCGCGTAACAGTTTTAGGGCTTGCTTCAGTGCGTCACCCACCTCACCTTTGGCGTTAGTTCCTGCGGCTGTTGCATGACCCCCTCCCATCCCTCCCAACCGTTGTCCCAGAGGGCTAGCGAGATTCGTTCCGAGATGGAGACCCGTCTGCTGAAAGAATTCATGAGTTGAACGCATACTCACAGTTAATTGATCGTTCCTCTTTCCAGCAACAACTGCTACATGTGCACCGAGTGAGATGAAGGAACGAGCAGCGGAGGCGTGGTATGATCCAATGTCTGAGAGAGCGATAAGCCAATTATTAATCTTCTCTAACCGCATCCGTTGGGCCGATTTCATTCTTGCAATTCGTTCTGACTCATCCATTACTTGCTTTGTTAACGTGAGAGCCACCGCTGGGTCAGCTCCATGATCAATAAGTGTGCAGGCAGATTTTATGGTTCGTTTGGTAGCGATTGAGAAGTGGCCTGTTTCCACAATGAGTCCGGTCAACAGAGCTTGGCTTACTGTTTGATCGATAGGTATCTTCAGGTCCAAGTACATGTCGAGTATGATCTCGCAGGTGGACGTTGCTTTATCGTCACAGAGTATGTGGGTAGCTGTTTTTGCATTCTCGGGATGGAGTGCGTGATGGTCTATCATCATCAGAGGTTTTTGCGATTGGACTACTGCCTCTTGCAATTTTCCCAATTGCTGAAGGGTGTTTGTGTCTACGGTTGCGATTAGGTCCATCTGTGAGACATCAAATTCTTCGATGACTTGTAATGGAATCGTTTGAAGCAATTGTTTCGAAAGTTTGCTTACGCCGTCTGGTGAAGTAAAAGAAACATTTGCTTTGCGATTGATTGCGTTGATGAGTTTGGAGAATGCGTAGGCGGAGCAAACTGCGTCTGGGTCAGCGTTTTGGTGGCCGATTATGAGTATTGTTTGTGCGTTGCGAATTAATTTCACTAGGTTTGAGTGTTTGCGCAAAGGTTCAGCTCCCGTACCTTGATCTCGGCTGCTTTGAAGGCAGCGTTCGTTGCGTCCTTCACTAGCTGTTCTAGGTCTTCGTCACCAATTGTTATATCAATGGCGATATCTACGTTCAACACGAGCGGTTTGTCTCCATTTGCTTCGACTGTAACGTCGAAGTCACTTATCCTCTTCAAAGGCACGGTTGAAAGGATTCGTTTTTTCGCAGCCTCTTCTGCTGCTACGCATATTTGTTCTACTTCGTCGTCAGTAGGATTTCTCTTCAACTCAATACTCATAATATCCTCTTCCGCTCCAACGGAGCATGGAATGAGAGAAGCGGCGTCTATTGTTGTGCAGCGGACTGCTTCGGGCTCCGCAACCTCTCCTGAAGTTTCTCTTGAATTTCCTTCAGTTTCTCTCTTGTTCGTTCTTCTTGCTTCCCAAGCACGGTCGTACGTGTTGCTAGAATTTCTTTACGCTCTTTCAACTCAGTGAGGAGGGTCTGCCGGGCTGACTTGACAAGTATGCTGCCGACGCTTTTGTAGACTGGTGTCTCGTCGGTTGATTTTTCAAGTTCTGCGAGTGCTTTGTCCGTTTCGTTTAGTTCGAGATCTATTTGCTGTTTCTGGCTGACCACAGATTGAAGTGTTTGTTGGAATTGTTGCAATCGCACTAATTGTTCTTGAAGCTGCGGAGGTAATTCAACTTCTTCACCCAAAACAGTCGCCTTCGGAACTTGAAATCGGTGTAGCCTTAAGGTGGCGGATAATTAAGGATTTCAGAGTTTCTCCTAGTAGCTAACTAGGGTTTTCCTTTAATTTTCAGCAAGCCGATGTTGTGGTGTTGAAATTTGCCTGAGTTGCGTAAGAGAGATATTGAGACTGACGAAAAATCCGGAGTAGTGAGTGGTTATCTGAGTTACGGCAACGCGAAAGTTCCGGTTCCGAATAAATTTGCTACTACCACAGAGCTGAATGCGACTAGACTAGTGGGGTTGAAGCAGGAGTTTCCTACTGAGATCATAGTGGCGGGCAAACTTATTTATCCGGAAACGTTGAAGCGGATATTGAAGGAAGACGAATACCTCAAGGACTTCGCTCGGCGACTGACTCGGGAGACTTCTGTTCACGAAGATTCATTGAGTATGCTCTTTCTCATTCTGAAGGGCGAGACGGTCATTGAGTCTGATGATCTACGAACCGTTCTTGATCTTCAATATTTTGCGGATATGGATGTGATCACGGTTCAACAAACTCCGAGAGTTTCTCCAAGAGATTTCATTTCTAACTTGAGGTTCGCGGAGAGATGGCTGGCTCATAGAGGAATCGATAAGCCCTTGATGCCTGTTCTGGCTCCTACTGGAAATAAAGATGATTTTGAGAAAGTGCTTGAACCACTGGTAAAACGAGGGGTCAAGCAATTAGGTTTCGACATGAGAGGCGGTTTCTATTATCAGGAACTGCGGGCACTGGAGGATGCAAAGAAGAAGGACCCTGCGTTGTGGATTCATGCCTTCCAGGTTCCACCTAAGATACGTTTTGCCCACGCGTTCTTGCGATGTTCCGAAGGAATGATGCTTCCAATGTTTGGTGTTGATAGCTTCAATAGATGGGTTGTTCCTCCACCTCCTGTTCCGCTGACGAAAGACAAAATCAATATGTTCGACTCTACAAATTGGGGAGTTTTCAAAAGGAAGGAATGGAGGAAAGAATATGGCACAAAATTGCAGTGCACTTGCCCCATGTGCAATAAGCACCGATTGCCGACGTTCTTTCTAGGAGAAGTTCTGACAGTTCTGGGGCGGAGTAAAGTTCATGATCATTACGCACAACGCGAACAGCTTCTTGAATTGGCCAAGCATGTGAAACGAGGCAATGTGAAGACTTTCGTATCCGCGAAGAAATATCCACATGACTTTCTTGAAAGATCCGAGAATTCTAAATCCGAAGATTAGGATTTCACTTCAGCCAATTTTGTCATAAGCGTTCGCAAGTCCACTTCAGATCTTGTTCGCCAGCCGAGCGCAAGCACGCCTGCATCATCTTCCTCTAAATATCCAGACCTTAGAAATATGTCTACGAGAGTGAGCGCTTTCCAGTGACCGAATTTTATTGCCAAAAGTTTTTCGATTTCTGCTCGCGGAGCTTTGCCTTGCTTCGAGACGAGATAAGCTATCGCTGCTCCCAGTCCGGCTAAGTTATCGATTCTCCAACCAATTAACTTCGCTTCCTTTAATCCGAGAGTCCCTTTGAGTGTTATGAGATACCGAGCCTCCTCCGCGGGTCGACTCTCGCTCGACGTTATTTCACTTCGTGTCGGGTCGCTCACCTTCTTAATTTCCAAGTCAAGTTCAGAGAGGAGTAGATTCAATTGTTCTAGGACCTGTTCAAAGTTCTTCCCAATCTTCTCCTTAAGTTCCCATTCTCTTGCGCCTGGAAGCTTACCTCGTTTGAAGATGAGTAAGTGCATTGCGCGTTTGAGTTTGTCCGAGTAGAATGTCTGTGCGGATTGTGATTTGTCGGACTCCATTCTTATCCCTTCGTGATCGGGATGGGAAAACTTATGCCAGCAGCTGCTTTTCCGACCGGTTGGTCAACGGGTATAAGAAACAGTTTTTCTGTTTCGGGTTGCAGTTTTGCGTAGCCATACGTGATAAGAAAGCTAACGTGATATGCTCTTTGAACCGTTTCTTGATAGCTGGGTTTTCGGATAAATGTCCAATAATCGACTGGCTGTTGAGTCGATTCGAACGTTTTTCGCAACTCGTTCCACAGTCCAATAAGTTGGTCGTCAAACTCCTCACCGCTGATGCCTAAATCTTTCAAAGTGTTAGAATCTGCCGAATGAGGTTTTGCACTTTCTTGTTGTGTCTTCCGTAACCATCTCTCACTTATCGGTAATAGCGCATTCCAATAGGTGAGGGAATCGTTGACCGTTTCGTCTGTCAACTGTTCAAGTTCTGCGAGAGGGTGCCAGCTTTGAAGAAATACTTCTGCAAGCCGCTTCTCGCTCATACGTTCTAATTTGTGTGTTAGAAATTCGGGATCTGAATACAACGCGCTTGATTGGAATTTCAGTTGAGTGTTTTGTAGTCTGACCACTTCTGAGAGCCGGTTAAGTGTGTGTGCGTCTAGGCAGTGATCGTTGAAGCTTTCCCACTTTGGATAGTACTTTCTCAGTGTCTCTACTCCTAGTTCAACGTCTAAGAAGAACGGATTGAATCGGCGTTCTGAAATCGCGTCGCAGGTATCGATGATTTCCTTTAACTCACGTCTTCCGGTCGCGATTGTCGTCCGTTCTGGTTTCGGCTTTCCGGTCATGAAGCTTTCAGCTCACTGATTGTTGAGGCTCCTCCCACATTCTGGACGACTACGACATGAGTGTTATCAGCGACGTTAATTTGGCCGGGAGTTATGGCCAAATATTGACCTTCGTTCATACCTGCTGAACTAGCAACTATAAGTTGCGTTACTAAGGCACGATTCTTAGGATCCATGTGGACGTCGAACTCGTCTATCGCTCTGAATGGTGATGTGATGTGCTGTTGGAGTGCCAAAAGGAATGCCATCATCGCTATGCTGCGTTCTCCGCCACTTTGAGTGAAAGCGTCCAAAGGTGTGGGCTTGTTCCCCTTGAATCCTACGAGGATTTCCAACCCGCACTTCTCAATTTCACGTGATGTGATTAGCCGTATTGCTCCAACAGCCCCTACGGCGGCCAAGATCGCATTGTACTTCCCAGTCACTTCGTCTAGGAATGTGGTGAGCACTTCTCGCCATCTTGCAAGGCGTTTATCAAGTTCAGTTATTACCTCCTCACGGTTTTTCGCAACCTGGAGTATTTTCTGGCGCAGGTCCTCGTAGACCTTCGTGTACGATGAGTACATTTTCTCGACATCTTCGGAGATCGCACTGAGAGGTTTCATTTGTTCCTCAACGGCTCCGATCTCGAGCATTACTTCAATTATTTTTCGCGGGGTTTCGATTAATGGTCCAGCTTTTACTGCGGAATCAACCATAGGGTCGAGTTCTTCGTGGGCCAGGCGCACTTGTGCTTGGAGGTCTGCTACTTCTTCTGTCAATAGCTTTCGTTTGAATCCTGAGACCTCGTATTCGACGTTCGTGTCGATTAATCGTGATAACGCATCCTCAAGTCTTCCACTTGCATCAGC
>Ga0074044_10002934_pt1 | contig 14741 bp, 9 predicted proteins | sample BogForMeECP23OM1_FD_94443 | JGI IMG/M metagenome (GOLD analysis project Ga0074044, IMG submission 94443) | Bog forest soil microbial communities from Calvert Island, British Columbia, Canada - Bog Forest MetaG ECP23OM1 | ecosystem: Environmental > Terrestrial > Soil > Wetlands ... | reverse complement strand
TGGTGGAAAGGACTTCTTGACGAACTGGAGATTCGACTTCGAAGAATCGCGCGCTAGGTCCTGATAGACGCGGTAACCTCCCAAGTTGATTTGGTTGCAGGGAACCTTACCGGTAACTCGACTTACCAGGAGTTAGTCGGCACAGCGAATGCTTCTCAAGCGATTCGATAGTCCATTTCATCTTTGCGTATTCCGACTTCGCTTCGATGAGGGCGGGAATATCGGTGTTGGCGTCTTGCCAGAGCGTGAGGAAATCTCTATAAGCGGCCCGCACTTTGGCCGAATCTCCCTGTAAGGCAAGCGTACGCGCGATTCCGAGATGTGCCAGGGCGCCGGTCTCACATGGTCCAGCCAACCCCCGTTGGTCAATGATTGGCGATGAATGAAGGCACGCGCTGGAAGAAAAAACTGTGGAGCGAACAGGGGCGAATGCAGTTAGAGAAGATCCCGTTGGCCCCGTGGGCCAGCCAACGACGGCAAGATCTATTGGCGCTACCGGACCGGATGAATCCAACGATTGCGGAGTTAACCGCAGCCGTCGAGCAGGAAGCCAAGAAACGGCCTGAGGTGCTGCGGCTGATGACGCATCCTGGCGTGGGATCCCTGACGGCGCTGGCCTTTGTGATGATCATCATGACTCCCGACCGATTTCCTTGCAGCAAGCAGATCGGCAGCTACATAGGGCTCATTCCCTATGAAGACTCCAGCGCCGGCCGTCAGCGGCTGGGGCACATCAGCAAACAGGGCAATACGCTGCTGCGTTTCTTGCTGGTGGAAGCAGCGCAAGCAGCGGTGCGTTGTGATTCGGAGTGGAGGCGTCGGTTCCTACACCTGGCGATGAGGCGAGAACGTCGCATCGCCAAGGTGGCGATGGCGCGCAGACTAGCCGTTCGGCTGTACTGGATGTGGCGCAATGGTTGGGAGTATTCACAGTCGGTAGAGTTCGGTTCGCACGCGGGGCAGCTCGTTACCGGACATGGCGTGAAGTAAAACGCCGTCCACTTGATTGGACACCCCGCTCCCTGCAAAGGGAGTTTGAAGAAGTAATGACGGTCTAAGTTCTGATCGGAGAGATGCTTGGGTCGGACTGAAACCGATCGCTAGATTACGAGCGAGCCTTGGTCGTCGATGCCCAGAAGAAGGAAAGCGAAAGAAAACGAAAGAGAAAAACTCTTTTAAGTGAAATGAAAGAAGTGCGCTCAAAAAGAGTTTGACAGGGTCGACATTGTTAGAGATGTCCGGTAATGCGACTAATCGAATACTGTGATCGGTTAATCCGAACAATCACGGCCCATAGAAGACCGACTCTCAAGACCATGGGGCAACTTATTTATCACTCCGATCGCAATGGCGTTGCCGACCTCAGCCTGGATGCGCAGAACGTCCTGCAAATCACGCTCGTAAGGTTCAGCCCAGACCAGAGTATGGTTGCTGACTCGGAACAATTGCGCAGTAATCGCTACCCGCTGACCGGAAATACGAACACAGCCTTCGAGAACGTAGTTGGCATGCATGTCCTTGCCAATTCGATCGAGGTCACTCGCCCCATAAGCGGCGCTCAGGCGAATGACGCCCATTTCGTCCGGATGCAATCGCCCGAGCCAAGTGATCATTTCCTCGGTCAGTCCGTCACCGACAAAGTCGTAGCCGGGATCACCACTCATGTTCTTGAAAGGCCGGACAGCCAGAATCAACTCGGGCACAGCGGGCCAAATCTCGTTGCGAATCTGGGGCCAGAAGACGATTGGCGGTATCGCCGCGCCTGGACTGACCAACAGAGCTAGGAGCGTGAGGGGACGCAGCCGAGCCGGTCGAGCATTGTCTTCCCTCTTGTCTGGAAGATCCGCCGCAAAGGCCAACTCCACAACGTTTGAACTGGAGGGATCGGCGCCAGCATCCGACCTGTCTTCTTCGTGGTCGAGCTCCCTTTGGCTTTCCCGCCACCAGGCTTCCAATTCCGATTTATAAGCAAAGACAGTACCCTGTTTGCCATGGACAAGGCGGCGTACCGGCAAGTCCGAGCTCTTCTCCCAACGCTGGACGGTCCGAACTTCTTTCTTGAGGTAAGCCGCAATTTCCTTCCAAGAGTCGAGTCGGTCGTTTGTTCGCGCCTGTGCCGTCGATTGCGCTTGTGTGCCATACCCACTCAATGTTCTTGGCCTCAAGAACTCTCGCCGCGCAGTGGCCGAAAGAATACTCTCCGTATCTGTTGTCTTCCAATCCTCGTTGGAAGGAGTCACAGAGACTTGGGCCATAGCTCTCCTCCATCTTACGAATCAGTTATCCGAAGCGCTGGTTCGAATTCACGCGGTAGATCATTTTTATTAGAGTTCCGCGGAGCTCCGCTTCCTGCCAATACGGTGTTCGATATGGGGAATTATGGGGATAGCGTCTCGCTGAAGCAATGCTCTAAGGCTCCTTTGGAGTTGCCAAGAAGTGCTCTGCTAAGATATTAAAAAGCATGGTTTTATCCCTTTCCGTACTCCGGGGGATCAGGCTCTTTCTGTCATTTTTCTCATTAAGAATGCTAAACTTGGCAACGGTTTCTGGGAAGCTGTGGATAAATCTAGCGGACGTGCAACACCGCATAAGCCGTCCAAGATAAACGAGAGCTTTAGACTCGTAGTGGCCTCTTGTCTCATGTAGGGGTTCTTCCGCAAACCTCAAGAAGGAAATTATGGGCACGAATCAGGCCACGTCCGCTTCACAAATTCGATTCGGTCTTTTTGAAGTTGACCTCCGCTCAAGAGAACTGCGTAAGAAGGGACACAAGCTGCGATTACAAGAGCAGCCATTTCAGTTGTTGACCCTTTTGCTGGAGAAACCGAACGAAGTTGTAACCAGGGAGGAGATCCAGGGCAAGATTTGGGGCGACGATACCTTTGTCGATTTCGAACACGGCGTAAATCGTGCTATCAACAAACTACGTGAGACCCTCGGCGATTCTGCCGACAATCCACGTTTCATTGAAACACTTTCCAGACGTGGTTACCGTTTCATTGCACCCGTCCAGCGTGACCTGCAGCCGCCTAATAACGGTAGGAAGATGCTTATTGTGTTGCCCTTCACGAACATGAATTGTGGCGCGGAACAAGAGTATTTCTCTGACGGTTTGACAGAAGAGATGATCGCCCACTTGAGCCGGCTGAATCCCGGACGTTTGGGAGTGATCGCCAGAACGTCGGCCATGCAGTTTAAGAACACGTCGAAAGACATAAAGGTCATTGGGCAAGAGCTTGGTGTCCAGTTTGCCCTGGAGGGCAGCATCCGGCGCGCTGGTAATCGCATAAGGATAACGGCACAGTTAATCCAGGTGAGCGATCAGACGCACCTTTGGGCCGAAAGCTATGACCGCGAGCTGAAAGATGTGCTGGCCATCCAAAAAGATGTCGCCGAGCGAATCGGCCGGTCACTAACGTTTGAACTTGTTGCCGACCAGCGAACACTCGTCCCACGTTCAATCAGCAGCGACACGGAGGCGTACGAACTTTACCTTCGCGGACGCTATTATTTGAATCAAAGAGTCGAGCAGTCTTGTGAGAAGGCTGTTGATTATTTCAATGAGGCACTCCAAAAGTATCCGGCGTATGCTCCGGCTTATGCCGGTCTTGCCGATGCCTACACTGTGATCGGCTTCTACGGAGCAATCCCGCCCAAGGCAGCATTTGAAAAAGCAAAGGCTGCCGCCAAAACCGCCTCGCTCCTGGATGATAAGTTATCTGAAGCGCACACAATTCTTGGGTATGCGACACTTCAGTACGATTGGGACTGGCCAGCCGCGGAAGCAGAACACAAGCGCGCCATCGAGCTGAATCCCAATTGGTATGAATATGACTGGTACGGATTCAACCTCGCACAGGTAGGCCAGTTTCCCGAGGCTTTAGCGGCTCTGGAATACGCCCGACGGATCGATCCTTTGTCCTTGGTGATAGCTTGCCACATCGGTTGGACGTTTTATTTTGCTCGCGAATATGAGAAGTCGGTCCGGCACTTGGAGAAGACCGTCGAATTCAATCCTGGATTTCCCCTGGCGCGTTATCACTTGGGAAAGACGTATTTGCAAACGCATGACTTCAGCCGGGGGATAGAACAACTACAGAGCGCTGTGGAGGGTTCAGGCCAGCATCCCGGGGCATTAGCGGCGCTGGCCTATGCGCTCGGTGCCGCCGGCCGACAGTCTGAGGGGCGAGAGGTTCTGGCAAAGGTCCTCAGCTTGCAACAACATCGCCATGTCTTGGCCTATTTCGTCGCCTTTGCTATGAGTTCCCTCTCTTCAAAAGACGAGACACTCGAATGGCTGGTGAAGGCTTATGAAGAGCGTTCCGGCTGGATTTTGCATCTCCACTATGAGCCCGCATTTGATCACTTACGTTCCCATCCGCGGTTTGTTGGTTTGCTCAAACGGATAAATCCTCGCAAGCCGAGCCCCCGTGCGCCGTCGCCTTCTAAGTTTTCCCGATAACATGCTAACCTACGAAGAATGGGCTTTCGGCGTACACGCTTCAATACCCGCGCCTTTAAGAGGACTTCGGGGCCGATCACAGAAGATTCTCGGCGCATTGTCGCACAAATCGTCACAGCGTGAAGTGTAAACCATGTTTATCCCGACGGCCAAAGGAGGCAGCGTTGTCCGTTCGAATTGCATACACGCGAAGCCGCAAGCCACGGATTCTGGTGGTGAATTGTTACTTTGACGATCTCCGTGAGAACGTTCCCCGGACAAGAAAAATGCCCATGGCCATCGGCCCCGCGTACTTGGCCGGAGCTTTCGATCGCAAGTTCTGCGAGGTGCGCCTTTATGACGAGGTCAGCAGCGGTTCCCTGGAAGATCCCAAGCTCTTGTCATGGCCGGACCTGCTCGTGCTCACCGGCCTTACTACCGGATTTGACCGCATGCTGCACATTACCGCTTATGCCCGAACTTTGAATGCACAGGTGATCGTGGTGGCGGGCGGACCGGGAATACGCTCTTTTCCGCGGTATGCGAGGAATTTCTTCGACTACTGTTGTCTAGGGGATATCGAGGAACTCGGTGAAGTTGCGCGGGAAGTGCTTGGTGATGATGCTGTGGCCGAAGAGATGAACCCCCGCTTCGATCTCGCGTATTGGATTCGCGGTGTGGGCCATATCGAATCCAGCCGAAACTGCAATTTCAGATGCTCATTTTGTACCTTGAGCGCCGAGCTCAGGGACTATCAGAAATACAACCTTGAATACACGCGCAAACAAATCCTGGCGGTCGACAGGGATTTCTTTTTGTTCATCGACAATAATTTCTATGGAAACGACAAAAAGTACTTTCTTGACCGCATACATCTGCTAACGCGGATGTACAAGGACAAACGCTTTGGCGGCTGGGGCGCCCTGGTCACGAGTGATTTCTTTTATGACGATGCAAATCTTAAGATTGCCCGGGAGTCTGGGTGTATCACGCTCTTTAGCGGAGTCGAATCGTTCGACAATGCCTGGTTGCGCTCCATGAACAAAACACAGAACAACCGACTCCCGCAAGTGGACATGATCTCCAAGTGTCTAGATGCGGGAATCGTCTTCCTGTACGGCATGCTGCTGGACGTGACATCTCGAACCGTGGATGATCTTGAACGCGAATTGGCATTTGTAATGCGGACACCCGAAATCACTCTGCCCTGTTTTCTTTCCTTGCCGATTCCTTTTCCCGGAACACCCTTCTTTCGGGAGTGCATGGAACAGCGCCGTCTGCTCCCGAACATCAGGGTCCGCGACCTCAACGGCACCGTGTTGTCGCTAAAGCCGCTTGAGAACATTGCGCGAGTACAACCCTTTATCGCGGCGACTCAGACCATGCAAGGCTATCGTCAGGGGATATTGAGTCACACATTCAATTTTTATCGCCGCTACAGAAAAGTGTTGACGCCCCCGCAGCTGTGGCTGTGCCTGATGAATTCCGGCCTGTTGCTTGCCCACGAATTCCTTACAGCCCCCGGTTGGATCGGACGCGCCCACACGAGAACCTATGTCAGTGGCTCGGAACGACTGGACAAAGCCTACCAGCCCGCATTTCACCTCAATCCGCGATATCAACATTACTTCGTACCTACCATGCTTACCGACCGCAACGGCGAAATTGCCGCTGATTTGCGGGACGATATCAGTAGTTCAGTTCCTCTGAGAAATGGAGCAGAAGTGCTGTCAGTAGGGGCAAATAGTTGAGTAAAGTCGAAAATACGGTTTCGCGCGCGGACGCACGGACTCAAACTCGTTGCGCCGCCGACGGAAATCAGACTGACCCCAAACCCATCCCACCCCCGCCGAGTTTTGCCGAGGATGCGGTAGTTCCAGATGGTCTGCCTAATCTGAGATGAAGAATCTGGCGTCTCGCGCACATCTTAGGTAGCGCCTGAGGGCAAGTCAACGAAGGGGGGACAGCTTGTGGGTCAACTCCTGATTAACGCTGCCAGCTCAACCGGTTGACGCAACACTTTCTAATAGCCTGATCCAACAGCACTGCCCCGAGAGAATCAATCTGCCGGGCTGTGCTGAATTAGAACCTAGCCAGGGCAGTGTTCCGTTTGATTCAACACTTGTAAGCGATTTGAGCCTTTGAGACTCCAGCAGTTAGACTTTGAGCTTAGTGTTGCGTCGGCCCATTGAGACCGACAGCTTGGTTACAGAGGACTGTCTCCGCCTGCAGCCGGGGCAACCTCAGAATGTCCCCGAGACCAGGGTCAACCTAAGGGTCTCTTCACGTGTTCAGGAGCCCACCGACTTCAGCATTCCATCGCCACGGTGGTCACAAAGGCTTCCCCGCACCTCGGAAACGCACCAGCCACCCCCAAACCCCTATCTCCCGCTGCTGACAGGCAGCCATACTTCCAGGTCGGAGCGAGTGAGCTACAAAAAGCTACAAGAGAGCTACAGAACGGTGATATAAAGATTTCGCTTTTTCGATGGGAAAACGGCTAGCACCCGTTGGGAAGTCTTTGGAAAATCAGCGCAAGTTCTTGATCGGTCTAGGCGTGAGTTGAATCCCCCCTCTCCGCCAGGCTTTTGTTTTCAATGGGTTAGACTCCGTCCTAAGGTAGTTCCTAATAAATTCTCAAATATCAGTATTGGCCAACTAGGAATTTGCCATGCGCGTTAAATTGTCGATCCGCAAATGCGCGAAGCCTCAAGCCAAGGGCTGGTGAAACGGGAAACGCATTTTCGCCGCGTCTCCCGTTTTCCGGTTTGGTGCGAACACTACTCGACCGGCGACCAATTCTCGTCCGGGTTGTATTCTTGAATGGAGGCCGCGAACTTGACCGTGTCGGGACCCAGGTCTTGCTCATACACGATGCCTTCGCGGCTGATCACGAACGTCATGATTCCAGTCTCGCCGTATTTGACGGGCGTTGCGAGTATGGCGAATCCGCCAGTCATTTTTCCATTTACGACATAGCTCTTTGTTCCGCCTGGGGCGTCGTCGCCTTGGGCCGTAAGCACCCGTAGCGTGTACCCATCGATGACCAGGGGGTCGTCGGTAGGAGACGAAGCAAGCGAAGTCTTCGGGAATTGGCTAAGGTGGCCGAGCGGGCTAGAAGCCATCGCTTCGGGCGCCGGCCAATAAAGCCCGTCTTGCTTCCCAGGATTACTGACGACGCGCTGCGCATATTCACGCGCGTCGCCTGTGTTGAAATAAATCTCCTGTGCATTGGCGAGCGCGAAGCATGCGTCGATGGCCAACAGTTCGTTTCTGCCGATGTCGCGGGCCCTCACCTCTTGAGCTCCGGCCACGGCGTCAAAATACCACTGGCCAGAAGAGTTCTTTGCGAGAGGCACGGGAAAAGCAAAGTTGTCCGCGCCGATGTAAAGAACGCGGCTGCCATCAGTCATCTCGACCCAACGGTTCATCTGCTGGTATTTGGAGGAGAAGCCGTCCGTTGCGGCTTTGTCGGTTTCCGAGTCTCCTGTAGTCAGCAGGGCTTTTGCCTCTAGACCCAATATCTGTGCCAGCGCGGTTTGATCGCCAGCCTTTGCTGCATTGGCCAATGTACTGCCCGCCTCCACCGGTGTTTGAAATGTCTCCGGAGCAAGTGTCTCATTGGCGGCGGTCGCATTGCCCGATTCGACGATTCGAACGACCACGCCGCTGACCACGAGAACCATCACTCCAACTAAAACAACCTGCTTCCACTTCGCCGCTTTATTCGTATTCGATGTCATTTTCAATCTCCTTTTACAGTCCTGATCTGCCTTTCCTTTTGTACTTGTTCTTTCGATTTTGGTTCTCGGAGCCTTTAGCGACGGCGTCCGCCGCCGGAAGACCGATGCTGAACGGGCGCGTGTTGCCTCGCCACGTGCTGTTGCGGAGGACGTCTTGCCATGCTCGCGTGGCCTCGGTTGCTCTCGGCCCGGTTTGCTGCGCCCTCGCCGCTCATGCGCGAGCGGTTCTGGTTGCCCCCATCGAAGTGATTGCGGTCATTGTTTTGCGCCCGGCCGGGATTGTTAGCGGTAGCATGCTGCACTCCCCCCTGACCGCCGATCATTCCGTGATCGCCGTTGTGGCCGCCGCTGGGGGTTGCACCCGCGTTTGGATTCTGCACTCCACCGTTACCGCCGATCATTCCGTGATCGCCGTTGTGGCCGCCGTTGGGGGTTGCACCCGCGTTTGGATTCTGCACTCCACCGTTACCGCCGATCATTCCGTGATCGCCGTTGTGGCCGCCGTTGGGGGTTGCACCCGCGTTTGGATTCTGCACTCCACCATTACCGCCGATTAGGCCATGGTCGCCGTTATGACCTCCATTGGGCTGATCGTTTGGATTGGTGCCAGGAACGTCGTGGTGAAAGCTGCCGTTGGGGCCGTAATAGCCGTTCGGGTGATACGCGCCGTTCGGACCATAGTGGGTGTCTGTGCCCGGGCGATAGCCGCCGGGATTGCCCGGTCCCCAAGGATGGTAGTTATTGTAATTCGTGGTATTCCAGGTCCGGTTGTTGATGTAGGTGTTGTTATTGTAGATGACGGTTCCGCCTCCACCGCCACCACCACAGCAGCCGCCCCAGTTCACATTCCAGGCGTGCCAGCCCCAACCGAAGCCCGCGCCCCATCCGCCACCGCCAAACGTGGCTCCAATGGTGACGCCACCTCCGAAGTAGAGACCAACCGCCGCGACGGGCATTGGCGGCGGCACGTAAAGTGGTACCACCACAGGCGCTCCGTAAACTACGGCGGGGTTGTACTGCGGAACGTAGACCACCTGCGGGTTCGCCGGCTGAATCACTATCGTGGAAGGACTCTGTTGCTGTACGGTGACTTGCGAAGAGGACTGCAGAGTTCCCGCAGCCATTGCTTTGGCGCGCATCGCTTGCACTGCGGCCATCACATCTGCTTGTTGGTTCGCGAATGCCTGCCCGAGGCTGGATGTCCACGAAAGGTTGTGCGCCAAGTTATCCAGCACGGATGGGAACTGTGTCAGAGCCTTAACACTCGGATCCCACGATTGCTGGTCTACTGCCTGGGCCAGTGCTGTGCCAGTCAGGCTCTTGTTCTGCGCGAGCCAATCGTCTGCAAATGCGACCTGGTCGGGATTCTCGCAAGCCGCGAGCACCTGCGCCACCAGCGCATCGGGATACAACGCGATGGGTGCAACCAGAGCGTTTAGTTGATCCGACGAGAGAGGCGTCGGTGTCGGTGCGGAATTGCCTTGCGTGGCAGAGTCCGTTGCAGGCTGCGCGGCAGCTTGCGGCACGGGTATGGCCGCGGGCGATGGCGGAATCAGTACAGGCTGTGAGTAGCTCACAGATGCACTTGGAACTGTCTGCGCCACCGGCGGCGTGCGCTGGGCTTGCCACTGTGCATGCCGGCCGTGAATCCCGTAGGTTCCGCTCATGTTATCGCCATAGATTTGTCCCATGAACGTCAAAACGTTAGGAGTCACCGTGCTGAATCGTATGTGATGGACATTGATCATCCCTTGAATCGGCCCCGACTGGTTCGGACCTTCGAAATATCCGGTGATCCTGTTTCCGTATTGTGCGATTTGGACGTGCTTTACTTCCGTCTCGCCGTTCCCGGCGTTCGTGGAGTAAATTGTCCAGTTACCCTCTACGTTGTCCGGCGGTTGCTGGGCCAACGTGGTCTTGCAAAAAATTAGCGACATAAGAGCAAAACCAGCCAAGCTCAGCGTCGCGTTCATTCTCTTCATAACATTCTCCTATTTAATTGCGACCTCTTTGCTGCTTGCGTCGCGTGCAAGAAAAATACAGCCATTCATGGGGAGAGAAAATAGAGGTAGCTACACAAACAGCCGTGTGGTGCCACACGGGTAGGGAGAGGTGCTTGCGATTTCAAAGACTTCAGACAAAAGGATTTTCTTGTAAGACGGGCGTTCGACGGGTGGAAGTGGGATTTTGCGTACTACCAGACATCTTTGTTCTGCAACGCAAAGCGGAGAAGTGCGTTTGCGCCTTCGCCCTCAATTTCAAATTTGCGGCAGATGTTAGTGCGGTGATTTTCGACGGTGCGGTAATGGATGGAAAGCTCCGCGCCAATGTCCTTGCTAGATTTACCCTGCGCGATGAGATGCATGACTCGGCGTTCCGTAGGCGTGAGGCGACTCGTGAGTTCCTCACCAGCTTTTTTCGCTGGCGCTTCTTTTTTCTGCAGCATTTGCGCTGTGATCGCCGAACTAAGAAACGGACGGCCAGCGGCGACCGAGCGAACTCCAGCGACGATTTCTTGCGATGCGCTGTCCTTCAGGATGTAGCCTTTGCCGCCAATTCCTATGGCAGCGCGAAATAAATCCTCGTCCGAATGAAATGTGAGAAAGATAATTTCTGTTTTGAGCTTTTGCTTGGCGAGTTCGCGGCCGACCGCAAGACCGTCCATCTTAGGCATATCGATGTCGAGAACAGCGACGTCTGGTTTGAGCTTTTTGATCATCGCGAGCGCCGTTTCCCCGTCTGCAGCCTCGCCAATAACGATAAGACCAGGATCCTCTTCGATGCTGGAGCGCAGTCCTTTTCTGACGATGGGATGGTCGTCAGCGATCAGAACCCGAATTTCTTCATCCACCTTGCTTTCCTTCCACGACGATTTCGACCGTAAGCATGGTGCCACGGTCCGTCTCGGAACGTACCTTAAATTCACCCCCGAGAAGGCTGGCGCGCTCTGCGATGCCGGTCAGGCCAAAGCCTCCATAGCTTGAGGATAAATTTTTGTTCGGAGAGGCCATACCACGCCCATTATCGCTTATGGTCAGCACCACGCTCTCCTTGTTGCGTTTCACAGTGACTTCGGCCTCGGTCGCCTTCGAGTGCTTCATGATATTGTTCAGCGATTCCTGCACGATCCGATAAAAGTTGATGCGCAGATCCTCCGGGAAGGCATCATCTATATTGTCGAGTTTCGTTCCAATCCGAACCCCGGACCCAGTCGAAACTTTACGGGCCATCGCTTCGATCGCTTTGGTCAGGCCAAGACGATCGAGTTGGAACGGCCGCAGATTGTAGGATATTTCGCGTGTTTCGCCGATGGCGAAGCTTGCTTCTTCGCTGATTTCTTGAAATGCCTGCGTTTCGTTCTCGGACGTTGCGGCTCCGTTCTTCGGCTTCATGGCGAACAGCGCGAGATTCTTGATGACGACCAGCCGTTGACCGAGGCTATCGTGCAATTCCGCCGCGATGCGTTTGCGTTCGTTTTCTTGTGAGGCGATGAGTTGCCGGGAAAAAACTTGTTTGGCAGCGTGAGCGCGTTCGAGTTGCAGTATTCGGGCTCGCCAAGCCACGAAGATGATTGCGCCAGCCGCGAGCACAAGCAACGTTTGAAACCACCAGGTCTGATAAAACGGGGATTCCACCGTAAAGTTCAGCGACTTTCCTTCTTGATTCCATACCCCATCGCTGTTCTCGGCAATCACTCGGAAGGTGTAAGTGCCAGGCGCAACGTGCGAATAGTAAGCAGTGCGTCGCGCGCCTGCGTCGGTCCACTCCGAATCGAGTCCTTCCAAGCGGTACTTGAAGTGGATTTGCTCCGATTTGATGAAGCTAAGCGCCGTGTAGTGAACTTCGAGGTTGTGTTTGCCGGGTCTAACTTTTATTGGCTGATCGAGGGGAACAGAGACCTGATCGATCGTGAACCCTTCAACTACGAGTGGTGGCGGCTGCGGATTTATGGATACCGCTTCTGGATCCACGACCGCGACACCATCTTGCGTGGGGAACCACAGCTTTCCGTCTTTAGTTTTGATACCCGCGGGACAAAAGCCTCCGTTGCATTCGACGTTGAGCATTCCATCGATCTTTCCGTACGGCACGGAAGTAACGGAGCTTTGTTTGCCCTCGGCGAATAGGTTCAGTTCGCGTTTGCTGACGCGGTAAATTCCGCGGTTGCAGCCCATCCAGAAATTGCCGTGCGCGTCTTCGAGAATCTGGAAGACGCCATCGTTGAACATCCCCTCGTGAATAGTGTAACGGACGATTTTTCCATCTTGCAATCTGCCCAAGCCGCCATCGTAGGTGCCGATCCAGACAACGCCATCGCTATCGATGTAGAGCGCACGAACATTGTTACTCGGCAGGCCATTGCTTTCAGTCCAGCGAACAAATTGTCCATTTTGTATTCGCGTCAATCCACCGTAGCCGCCAATCCAGAGTTCGCCAGCAGATCCCTCGACCACTACGCGCACGTCGTCGGTCGCAAGCCCATCACTCGTCGTCAGCTTTTTCGTCGAGCCGTCTTTCAGGGAAACAAGGCCTGTCGAGGTGCCAAACCAGATCGTTCCTTGTCGATCCTGGAACATCGCTTGGACAACGGTTCCCGGGGGAAAAGTTGGTTGGGCCGGCCGATCAAGTTTTCCGTCACGAAAGGTACCCACGCCGCCATGGGTTGCCACCCAAAGGTTGCCTTGCCGATCTTCGAGAAAGGAAGTCGCGAGTTTTCCCGCAAGATCATCGGAAATGACGTAGTTCGTAAACCTTCCATTTGCAAAACGGCTCACGCCGGTGTGCCATGCGCCGATCCACACCGCGCCGGAATGGTCCTGATAGATCGGGTAAACGTTGCGGTCGATCAAACCTTGTTCTTTGGAATAGGCCTGAATGGATTGCGGCTGGAAGCGCAGAAGGCCCTGGCCCTCGGATCCCAGCCAGAGATTTTGTTCGCGGTCTTCATAGAGCGACGTGAACGTGACGGAGTTGGTCTGTCCGGAAGAGAGATACTCCATCGATCGCGTAAGGCGAGGTCCGACGCGAATCGTCCAAGCGTGTCCGTGACGATCGGAGTAGCTTGTGGAAGCGTCCGCGTTCAAACCACGAGAGGCCTTTCCATCCGCGGTGATGCTGGCGCGTTTACCATCGACAGTTTCGATCCAGATCGTTCCAGTTTGGTCGCTTGCTGCTCCCCAGATCGATTTGCCGGGCAGCCACGCCGGCAATGCATAGGTGATGGACTTCCCTTTGATGAAGCAACGGATGGCGGATTGATCGGCAGTCCAGAAACCGGCCTCATCCCAAAGGAGTGGTTCGTACCTGGCAGAAGATAGGTCTTGCAGGTTTGCAAAGCGATGAGCGTCGTCGTTCCACTCGGCTATGGCTCCTTGTGTAAGGATCCAGACGTGTCCCGCGTCATCACTGGTGATGCCTCGGATGATGTTGCCTTGGATTCCTTCGGCTGCCCCGTATGTTTCGAAGGAACCGTGTCGATAGCGCGTTATGCCGCTGGCCTCCGTGCCGAGCCAAAGATCGCCGTCGGGGGTACCTTGCATGGAGCCGATGCGGTTGGTAGTGAGCCCAGGCGTATTGCTTTTGTTGAAGACGGCGAAGTGGACGCCGTCAAACCGCGCGAGGCCGTCGAAGGTCGCGATCCAGATATAGCCGTCAGAAGTTTGGTGAATGCCGCGAATGACGTTCTGCGGGAGTCCATTGTCCGCGGTAAAGGCGTCAAGGCGATATTGCGCCTGAACGGGAATTGCGATTGAAAAGACGAGGAAGAAGAAGACAAGGAGGATGCGCCGTTGCTGCTCGCGTTGTATACCTGCGGCGCGAGACTGATTTCTTGCCGATTGTGGGCGGCGGACTGCCATTGCCGTTCCTTCTTTTTGGTTGGGCGGTCAACTTTTCTTAGTTCACCGAAAGAATAGCACGTTGTGGATGATTGAAAAGAAAAGGCTTGCTGCCAGCCTAGCGGACTCGTGTGGTACCACATGGGTGGTGTGTAGCAACCTCTATATGACAGTCGGGCTTGCTGCCGTATGTTGGATTTGCTTCTTGCTGCCGTGCATGTTGTTGCAAGGTGTGTTGAATGTTGTCGGTGCAATGCAGTGTCCGAGGTCTGCTGCGGTCGAGCTAGCCAGACCACAGATTGCGGTGCCGCAAACCTCGTGGCTTGGGTCCTGCTGGGAAAATTTGATCTAGAGAAAACTATGACGGTATTGATTGTGGACGACAACCCAAGCGTAAGACGACTCTTGCGGAGAGCAATTTTAGGTGACGCAGGCTCAATTTGGGAGTGCAGCGACGGGGCCGACGTAGAGCGCGCCTATGCCGAAAACAAGCCAGACATTGTGCTGATGGATGTGCGCATGCAGCGGGTGGATGGGTTAGCGGCAACACGAATGTTACGCCGCGCGGATCCTGATGCAAAGATTGTAATCGTCACCGATTACGATGACGATGACGTACGCAGAGCGGCTAGTGAAGCGGGGGCTAGCGGCTATATCCTGAAGCAGAATCTAACGGAACTCGCCCAGTTAGTCCGGTCGATCGCAGACAGTAACAAGTGA
>Ga0074044_10002932_pt1 | contig 14745 bp, 13 predicted proteins | sample BogForMeECP23OM1_FD_94443 | JGI IMG/M metagenome (GOLD analysis project Ga0074044, IMG submission 94443) | Bog forest soil microbial communities from Calvert Island, British Columbia, Canada - Bog Forest MetaG ECP23OM1 | ecosystem: Environmental > Terrestrial > Soil > Wetlands ... | reverse complement strand
CGAAACTGCGCGTCAACGCCTTGTGCTCCGACGCGCGGGATCTGCCACAGATCCATCAATCTCCATAGCGCGCGACCACCAAACAGCGCCGTTCCTGCCCGCGGTTTCCTCCTTGGGAGGCTTTCGAACGCCGGCCCCGATCCCGCACGACCGTCCTGCAAAGGGCCGGCGTCCGAAACCCTTCACCGAAGCAGGCATCGATCTAGGTGCGCGCAGAACATCACGAAGGTCGGAGAGCGGACGTAGGCTCAGGACCCATTGGGTTTCCTGCTTGGGTGCGAACTGACTGATTCATAGCGAGGCGGGACGGCTTCGCTGTGGCTGATTAGCTAGTTCCTTGTCGGAGAGTCAGGTGCGGCGGGTTGAGGGATATTGGGGTCGCAAGGGGGACGACCGCTGGAGCGGCATCGTCTTCGTGATCAGGAACGGCCTTCGCCGGCGCGGCGCGCCGCGCGAATAAGGCCCGCACAAGGCGATCTACAGTCGCCTCGCGCGCTCCCGGTCGTTCCGCGTGCATTCCCCTCAGCGGTAGCGGCCGTGGCTCTGCAAGACCTCGATCTGATATCCGTCCGGGTCTTCGATGAAAAAGAAACGCGCCATCAGGGCGCCCTCGCGGTGGAATTCCTTGATCGGGTTGATCTTGACGCCCGCGGCCGTCATGCGTGCATGTTCGGCGTCGAGATTGTCGACCGCGAAGGCGACGTGGCCGTAGCCCGTGCCCAGTTCGTAGGGCTCCTTGCGACCGTGGTTGACCGTCAGCTCCACTTCGAAGGGCGCTTCAGCGTTGCTGAGATAGACAAGCGTGAAACTGTCGAAGGCGTAGCGATCGGCGATCTTGAGGCCGAGCGCCGTCTTGCAAAACGCGACCGAACGCGGCCGTTTGCAAAGCGCGGCGAGCGGCCGATGGGCGCGCCGACGGGCTGATCCAGCCGCCGGATTTGCTGGTAACAGCGGCAATAACAGCGGATTTCGCCAAACGGGCCGCCTCCGCCGCGGCTTCTCCCGCCAAAATTATTGCAAGTTCAAGGTGTTGACGGAAAATCGCCGCTGCAGGCGGAACAGCGGGGAAATTCGCCGGAACAGCGGGTTTCGAGCGTGGCGAGCAGAGAGCCCTTCCCATGAGGCGCCCTGCGGCCCGGATTCTTCGCGCCAGAAAGCGCATCGCCCAGTCAGACAGGATCGCCCCCGTCGAAACGTGCGAATGGGATCAAATCGGTCAGACCCCGAGGCTCTTGGTATAACCTCCAAACCCAACAAGCTGACGCCATCGCCCTGGCGCGTCGCCCGGCCTCAAGGGCGTCCGAGGAGCTCAGCGCCACCGCCACGCGCCGGCCCGGCGGTGATGTCGTAGTCATCGGGCTTTTTGGCGATCAACGTTTGCGTCGTCAGGATCAATGCGGCGACTGAGCCGGCGTTGCGCACAGCGCAGTAGCTGACTTTCACCGGGTCGATGATACCGGCCTTGATCATGTCGACGGTCTCCCCGGTGCGAGCGTCAAAGCCATGGCCGTTGCCAGCCTTGGCGACCTCCGCGACCGCGGCCGCGCTATCGCGGCCGCTGTTGGCGACTATGCAGGCGAAGGGCTGGCTCAGCGAGCGCTGCACCAGCGCGGCTCCCTGCTTGGCGCTGCCCTTCAACTTCTCGATCAGACCGTCGAGTTCCGGCGCAACGCGCATTAGAGCGATGCCGCCGCCTGGCACAATGCCCTCCTCGATTGCGGCGCGGGTTGCGTTGATCGAATCCTCGATTGATTGCGCCCTGCGCTTCTGTTCGACTGGTGTTGCGCCGCCCGCCAGGATCATCGCCGTGCCGCCGGATAATTTCGCGAGGCGTTCCTGGAACTTGTCGCGCTCGATATTTTCCGGCGCCGCTTCGAACTGACGGGAAACCTGCTCGCGCCGCGCCTGAATTTCCATCGGCTTGCCGTGGCCCGCCGTAATCAACGTCTTCGTCGATGAGATTCGCAGCTGACGCGCCGAGCCGAGATCTTCCAACCGCGCCCGCTCCACAGTGCCGCCGAGGTCCCGCGATATCACCTTGCCGCCCGTAGCGACGGCGATGTCGTCCAGCATCGCCTTGCGCCAATGGCCGTATTCCGGCGGATGAATGGCGGCGACCTTGAAGTTGTCTTTTTCACGCCGCGACAACAGCATCATTATCACCGGAGGCGCGACTTCCTCCGCAATGATCAGTAACGGTCGGCCGCTCTTTTCGATCAGAGAGAACACACCGTTCAGTTCATCTATCGACTGTATTTTTTGATCTGTCATCAGGATGTAGGGATTGTCGAGAACGACCTGCATGCGCTCGACGTCAGTGACCATGTGGTGCGAGAGATAGCCGCGCTCGAACGCCATACCTTCGATCACTTCCAGCGTCGTCTCGACGGTCGGACCGAACTCGACGGCGACGATGCCGTGGTTGCCGGCGCGCTCGAACGCCTCCGCGACCATCTCGCCAAGCTTGGCGTCATTGGCCGCGATGCTGGCGATGGCGCGAAGGTCCTTCGCGCCGTCGAGGCTCCTGGCCGAGCGCTTGAGCGCCTTGATCGTCTCGTCGATAGCCATTTCAAGACCTTCGACCAATTCCACCGGATTCGCGCCCGCGACAAGCAGCGCAAGGCCGTCCTGCACGAGGAAATTGGCGAGGACGATGGCGGTGGTGGTTCCGTCGCCCGCCACTTCATTGGTCTGCTTGGAGACTTCGCGAAGCACCTGCGCGCCCATATTCTCGAACGGGCATTCGAGCTCTATTTCGTTGGCGATGCTGACGCCGTCGCGAGACACGATTGGGGTGCCGATCGGGCGGTCCATCACCGCATTCATCCCCCTCGGGCCAAGCGTGCCGCTGACGGCTTTGGTAAGTTTGGCGACGCCGCGACCCAAGGCCTCTCTGGCCTCAGCATCGTGCAGCATTATCTTAGGCATCGTCACGTCCTCTTGAAGTTACATTGAGTTACAATTCTTGCGCGGAAACCTATGGCGGCGCGACACGTTGCCCGGCCTTTGTCGACAGCGGCGTCTCCGTGTCAAACCGCGCGTGCAGCAGGCCGCGACAAAGAGCGCTGTTGAATTCCGCATTGATGTCGACGCGTCGCAACGCGCGGACATAGGTCGACAGCGTTTCGGCCTGCAACGGTTCGCCGTCAGCATCGACAAACGCGCGAGACGTCGCAACTGCATCGGCGACGACCGGACGCCGTTCAAGATAGCGCGTCTGCAACCGGGCGCCCGCGTCGTCAACCTCCAAATCGACAAGCTCGTCGAGCGTCATCTCGACCAACCTGGCGGCATCATGGCCCGCCTCGATGAGGTGGGCGAGCAACGCAGCTTGCCGGCGTTGGAAAGCCTTCAACAGAAAGGTCCGCCGCAACTCATCGAGATCCCCATCCGCCTCGGCCCCGAACGTTTCCTGGAAGCTCAATCCCTGCGCGAGTCCCGCGTTGATCTTATCGGCGTACATATGTTCGCCGAGGACAACGCTGACGTCAGCGACCCACGGCAATTTCTTGACTGCGTTGCGCATGTCGTCAGCCATCAAGAATGAGAAGTTCGCCGCGCACCAATAAGTCGGCAGACGAAACTCAATATGGACGCAATTGTCGGCGTCCACATCAGCCCGCGTGACGAATTCGAGGTCAGTGACCGGCTCGTCCAGCTCCGGGTCGGTCACTGTTTGCAACCGCGTCCAGACCTCGGCCTTGCGATCGACAGCTGTCTGGGCGCACATACTGCTCACTCGGGCGCGTGAACGGACCCAGCGAGATGCGCGTATCCGCCCGCCTCCTTGATCTTCTTCTTCTGCGCCTCGATGTCGATGCCATACAGTCGAGCCGCATTGAGACCGAGTATCTTCTTCTTCGTCTCGAGCGTCAGAACCGACCCGGTCTCCTTCGTCTCCTCTTCCGGAATTTCGAAGGCCATGAATTTGTCGATCAGCCACTTCGGAGTCCAGATGCCATAGTCGCTGCCGTACAGGAGCTTGTCTGGCCCAATCCAGAAGAGCAGTTCGGACATAACGTGGCCGAAATAGCCAGGACGGGTGTGAATGAACGGCAGCGCGACCGCAAGGCCGCCATAGACGTTGGTTTCCTGCGTGGCAATCCAGCAGAAATCGTCAAGGCGCGGTAGTCCGCAATGTTCAACGATGAAGTTCAGATCCTGGAACGATGTCGCGACATCGTCGATATCGCCGACATCGAATGCGTCCTTGTTAAGCGGAATAATCGTTGGACCCTTGTGGACGTGAATATTCTTGATCCCGTACTTCTGCGCCGCCTCAAGGAATTTGTAGGAGTCCTTGTCCGAGAGTTTGTAGCCCTTCGATTCGCCTTTCCATTCCGCAGTATAGAGCTTGACGCCCTTGACATGATATTTCTCGCAATTCGCGTGCAGCGCCTCCAGACCTTTGTCGCCATCGCGCGGATCGAAGGCGCTGTTTAGAATGAAACGATCGGGGTGACTTTTCTTCATCGTGTAGTTGCGTTCGGTGGTGTTGAAGCCGTTCTTGTAGAAATCGCCGAGATAGGTCGGCTGCAATATCGCCATGTCGTCATACCCATGGACGAACAAGTCGTCATGCATCGTCTTGGCGTCGTATTTCTCGAATTTCTCCAGCGTCCACTTCTCGGAGGGGGGGCTCAAATTGGCATGATAGGCATAGAAGCACTCGATGAACTGCTTGCCATGAATATTCTTCTGGTTGGCGGGGCTGCCGTCCCAAAAATGGGTGTGCCCGTCGATGACGAATATCTCTTCACCGTTAGCGGTCCTGTACATGGCGATTCTCCCTATCCCGTCAGGCGGGTTATTCTTGCATCATCGGGCTTCCGGACCGTCCGGCCTGCCGGAATAAGGGCCGACGCTAGGGCCGGCCCTTGAGAAGTCAGTGCTCTTCATAGACCAACGCTTCATCCATGTTGCCGAACAAAACGACCGTATTGTCGTCAACCATGACCATGCGGCCATAATGCGTCGAGGTCGAGATTTCGAACAGATGCGGGGTCATCGGATGACCCTGCGCTTCGCTGATCTCGTCCATTTTGAACTCCAGCTTGGGCTCGCCATCGATCCGGATCATCGACGGCAGATAGGTGACCATGACATTTGGTTTCTTCTCCATGACCTCAGCGATGGCGCGCGCCTCGACGCTGTCGTTCATGGTTATCCCGCATTGGTGGGAAATCGTATCCTCGAACCGGATGTCCTTCATTGATTTGAAGATATTTCCGTGGTGGACCTCGGACATTTTCGTCTCCTGAAATGATAATGTGGCTCGTACGTGGTTGATATTTCTTGGGCGTTTATAAGGGCGCCCTGAGGTCGACTTCCGAGCAGATCGCAGCGATGCGATTCTTGGCTGCGTCCTGCGCTTCGGCGAAGCTAGAGACCTTGACTCTCGGCTGCGACCAGATCGGCTGCAGGTTGCTGGCGGCTTCGTTGGCCAGCGCCGCGTGATGCGCCATCCAGCCGTTGAACAGGCCTTTGTTGTGGGCTCCATGTTCCTTGTCATGGGTCAGGATGTAAATCAGTTCAACGGTATTGGCCAGGTTGCGCTCATAGTCGGCCTCGCCGGCCGAGACGACCGACGGCGTGGCGAAGTCGCCCTGCGATGCGGCGATCTGCATGACAAAGCCACTGCGGAACAACTCGCCGACCAACGGCTCGAAAACGAGATTGGTGGCGAAATATTGCTCGAGATAGTCTGTCGCGCCCATGATCGATTCGATCGCCTTGCGCGTCCCCTGCCAGATCGGATCCTCGAGCCAATGTTTCTTGCCGGCGTTCACGTCGAACCCGTCTATGTCGAGACCGATCTGGACGAGGTACAGCGTCAGGTCCTGCGCCAGCCGCATCTTGTAGGACGAGTTGGTCAGGATCGCAGTGTTAATCATCTGCGTGTAGCCGTAGCGCTGCGCCTGCATCATCGATGTGCCCAGGCCAAACTCGGCATGCTTCCAAGCGCCCAGACCATCCTGCAGGATCTTGACCCAGGTTTTGTCCATGCGCTTTGGCGCCCCGGACTTACGCGCGTTTTCGATGACGCCCTGCACCATGCCGCAGATCGTCGACTGCCGCTGATAGTGGGTGCGCTCCCATTCCTGATCGACGGAACGGAACTGATGCCAATTCGAACTCAGCGCCTTCGTCCAGTTCTTGGAATAAGTCGGGGTGCCGTCCGGGAATGAAATGATCCAATCCTGGAGAAGGTAGCGCTCCGGATCGGGTTGGACATCGACCGTCATATCCTCGTAGTGGGTGGCCTTGCGGCCCTTGGGTTCGAAATAATTGAACTTTCGGCTATCCCAATCGGGAAACGTCGCCGCGCCCGCGGCGCCCGACTTGACCGGATGCGACTGTTCTGTTGCTGCACTCATCGTTTCCTCCCTTGAAATCGCTAGTGTCGACTTCCTGTGTTGCGCGTTAGGGCGATGCCGCCGTCACCGCGCGGCTTGCGTAAACCTGTCGAAATGGATGTGATCGAGATCCACGTTGTTCATCTGCAGGACCGGCAGCACCGCGTCGATCATTGGCGGGGGTCCGCAGGAATAGGCGTCGATAACTCCGCTCAACGCCTCGGCGCGCAGATGGCGCTGAACGACCTCATGAACGAAGCCGGCCTCCCCACGCCAATCGTCGTTCGCCGCGGCATGCGACAAAGCCGGAATGAATTTAAAGTCCGGCAATCTCGCCGCGATGGCGGCGATTTCGTCGAGCATGAACAAATCCGCGCGCGTTCGCGCGCCATAGAAGAAGCGAATCGGTCGCTGCTCGCCGCTCTGGACATGATCGGAAATGATCGACCAAAGCGGCGACATGCCTGAGCCGCCGCCGATCAGCAGCATCGGCCCAGTGCGCGCCTCGCGCCGAAAACAGGTTCCATAAGGCCCCTTGGCCTTCAGCATGGAGCCCGGTCGCAAATCGCCGTCAAGCTGTGCGGAAAACGCTCCATCGGGATACTTCTTGATGATGAACGAAAGATGCGCCCCCTCCGCGGGAGCATTGGCCATCGAAAACGCACGGGTGACGCCGGCCTCGACGATCGTCAGATCGACGTATTGTCCCGCCCAGAATTTCAGCGGCTTGTCGAGATCAACTTCCAAAAGGCGAATATCGTGGGTCAGCGGCTTGATATTGATTAGGCGTGCTTCGTATTCCTTCACTGGGATCGCGCGGGATAACAACTCTTCGTCGAAATTGAGCAATTCCACTTCGATGTCGCTATAGGCGAGCGTCCTGCAGAGAAGGATATGTTCCGCCTCCCGTTCGTAGTCGGGCAGTGCGAAAGTCGAATACTTCAGCAACTCGATATCGCCGCTGACAAGCCTCGACTTGCATGAGGCGCACTGGCCCTCCTTACAGCCGTGCATCAGCGCAATGCCTTGGCGAAACGCCGCGTTGAGCACGGTCTCGCCCTCCTCGACATCCATCTCGATGCCGACGGGTTCGAAACGCACCTTATGAACTGCAGCTTCCGACATGATTTTCTCTGGGAGTCACAGATAAACGCGCACCGCCGTTAAACGCGCACCGCCGTCGTCGCGCTCTCTGGCGAGCCGGCGGCCGGAAAAGGGGGCCGCGTGAGCGGCCCCAATCGCCGGCTGGGCTAGTGGCAGGGAGTGATCTTGAAGCCTTTGCGATACTCCGCGATCGCCGCATCGCGCTCCGCGCCGGGTTTCAAGGCGCGGAACCTTCGCAGGGGGCTGCCGAGCGTATGGCCACGAACGTCGTCGAGCGTCCACATGTCCTTTTCATCGAAGCGCAAGTGGGGCTGCGGCACCAGCGTCTTGCCGTCACTGCGGACGAAGCCGAGGTCCTTGATGGCGTCCGCGACATCCCATCCGTGGTAGCAATCTTCCCACTCGCGGCGGCCGCTGAACTTGCCCATCGCGGGCGTTGGGCGCCCTTCGTATTCGGCGGCGAAAGCCACCTTGTGCGTCCAGCGGCAGCCTTCCGAACAATAGGTGTACATCTTGCCGTCGACTTCATCGCAGCAGAAGTCCTCGCGAATCAGGCAAGGCACCAGGCAGCTCCAGCAGCGGTGCGGATACACATAGCCCACATCGCCGTTGAAGAGGATCTGCAATTCGCCGGGCTTGGAAAGCTTGGCGTACCACTTCCAGAAATCGCCGAACTGAGCATACCAGCCTGGATACTTATGCTCGAACCACTCGAAGTCCTTCTCGGTCTGGGCCTCGATACGCCAGAAGTTGACCGACCAGCCGACCGCGAAGAATTGCGCGGTCAAATGGACGTAGTTCTTCTTGACGAGCCGATCCCAGGCGGCCGAGACGTCGTCGTGGTGGATCTTGATGCCGTATTTCTCAAGCGGCAGCATGTAGGTGCGATAATAGTCTTCGTAGATCCAGCGGTGCCACAGTTCCGCGTAGGATTCCTTGGTCTTGTCACGGTTGGTCGTGCCGTATTCGATGAACGTCCCGATGGCGGCGTCGACGATCGCATGGTTCTGCCAGAAAGCGTACTTGAGATCGCGCTCCAGCAATTGATGGTTCGAGGGATCGTGCAGCATCGCCATCAACATGGAATGGCCGTTGCCGATATGGCGCGACTCATCCGACTGGACCGACAGGAACACAGTCGGCAACGCGTAGTCGCCGTTGCGGGCGGCTTCCGACGGCATGGCGACGAACAGCGTGTTGGTGAAGGCCGTTTCCGCGACCACAGTCAGATAGATGCTGGCGGCGGTGATCGCGTCGCCGGTCAGGAAGCCCTCTGCAAACTGGCGCCCGATCGTGGAGGCGTAGCACTTGCCGAACGCGGCTTCAGTGATATCGAACCCGGCCGGGTCGATATAGTTTTCCATGTACCACTTCTTCAGATTCATCTGAATCGTCGAGTGGCGCAACTCGTCGACCATCTGCATCGTGAAGCCGGTGCGCAGCTCTTCGCCGGGCGTCAGGCGGCCCACCATAGCCATGGAGCGCGCCGCTGAGATTTCCGGGAACGGGATGATCGCCAGGAACAACTTCATCCATTCGATCCAGCGCGGCTCCACATTGCGGAACATGTCGCCCCGCAACGCCGCATCAAGCGCCCCGTACACGCGATTGTCCTTTTCTTCCTGCATCGGGAAGTAGGAGCGAAGGACTTGCTTCATTGGATCACGCGGAACTTTGGTGATCTTATAGTCGGTCGGGAAGGTCATCGCTTCCTGAACGTAGCTCGGCGTCCAGCCCAGATCGGCGACGCGATTGGCGGCTTCGCCAATGCTGATGCCTTTCTGCGCAGTAATTTTGTTGAGCGTCAGACTTGCGGTCATTACTCTCTCCTCCGTGTCAATTCTGTCCGGAATCGACGCACCGCAGGTTTCGGTTTGTCGATTCGGCATCGACTCTCACTCGTCAACCCTCCGTCCTCTCCGGAAAGGAATCCGCCAATTGCGGCGGACCGGCCCGCATTCGCGCTAGGTCGCGGAATTCATCCAGTCGCTCATCGTACTTCCCGGTTTGGTGAGCGGCTTTCCTTCTGCGATGAAGCGGGCGGTCAGAATTAGCGCGCCCATCGCAAACTCTTTGCTGTGCGCAGCGATCATCGCTTCGGCGACATGCGCCAGCTTCACGAAAAATTCGTCCTTCGAGCGGTCTTCTTCGCTCAGCAGGCCAGCGTCGCGATCAATCGGCTCGCTCGCCGCGTTCATAACAGGAACCTCCGATTTGCCGCCGCCTGCTCGTCGAATTCGAGCAGGGACTTGTTGAGCCATTCGCGTTCGGCGACCAGGCTGCGGCGCTCGTCCTCGAGCCGCGCCATGCGGCGATCGATTTCGGCGAGACGCTGGGACGGCTCGGGATCGCCGTCGCCTCGCTCAACGTCGCGCAAAGCGCACGCGCGCTCGACGTCCGCCCCGCACCAAGCGCTGTCAAATTTCAGTTGCCGCAAATTGTTGTCGATCATCGCTTCGATCAATTTGTGTCTCGCCAACATGCTCTCGCGAGCGATTCGCGAGGCTTCCGCCTCTCGCTCCGGCCGTCGCGTATCGCTCTGGCCGTCACGATCGTCAGTCATGGGATCAGGACCGCCCGGCCGTTGATGCGGCCGTGGTGCAAATCGTGCAAAGCGTCGTTTGCAGCACTCAACTTGTATTCGCGCGTGTGGAGCTTCACGAGCCCGCGATCGGCCAGCGCCATCAGCTCAACCAACTCGGCATAGGTGCCAACGAGATTGCCGACGATGGTCTTCTCGGACGTGATCATGTCGATCGTCGGAATTTCGATCTTTCCGCCGTAGCCGACGACGTAGTAACTCCCGCCGTTTCGCGTCATCGCCAGGCCCTTGGCGATCGCGTCGCCCTCGCCGACGAAGTCGATGACCGCTTCGGCGCCCCTGCCTTTCGTCAGCGCCAAAACCGCTTCGACCTCGCCGCCGTCCGCCTTCGCCACGTGATGTGCGCCGCATTCCTTGGCCAGCGTCAATGACTTATCGGCGCGGTCGACGACGATGATCTCGGCGGCGCAAAGCGCGCTCAGCACCTGGATTCCAATATGGCCGAGCCCGCCGGCGCCAATGATGACGGCGTATTCGCCCGGCAAGAGGTGCCGCGACGCCTTCTTGGCCGCGCGATATGCGGTAAGGCCCGCGTCGGTGTAAGGGGCCACGTCCTTCGGCGCCAACGTCTTCGGCAATTTGATCAGCGTGCGCTCGCCGGTCAGCAGATATTGCGCGTAGCCGCCGTTCGCATTGACGCCAGGAAAGCTGCTGTCTTCGGCGTGCATGTCGTCGCCACGACGGCAGGCCAGGCAATGGCCGCTGGTGACAAGCGGATGGCAAATGACCGCATCGCCAATCTTGATCCCCTCGACGCCCTTGCCCACTTCCTCCACCCATCCGGCGTTTTCGTGACCCATGATGTAGGGGAGATTGACGTCGACTTTACTACGCCAAATGCCTTCGACGATGTGCAGATCAGTGCGGCAGACGCCGGCTCCCCCGATTCGCACGATCACGTCGGACGCGCGGTTGATTTTCGGGTCCGGGAAGTCCTCGTATTTGACGAACTCCTTGGCCGTCAGCTTCTCGTCATATGAGTGGAGCACCGCGGCCTTCATGCTTCCTCCCAACGTGATACACTGTCCAAACGGACAGCGACACTGCGTCATTGGCTGCAAGCGATGTGCCATCAATACAAAGCGTTGATAATCAAAGTGTTTCCTGGATCGGCGGAGCCGGCCTTGTTCCGCGGGTCAACAATACGGTTGAACAGTTTTGTTGCGAAACGGAACTTCAATTGCACACATGTGGAATCCGGGCGCGTTGCGTGCGTCGAGGGCTTGGCTGTTATACTATAACATAGCGAGAGTCGTCACTTGGAGGTGAAGAATTACGTCGACAAAATGCATTTCTACGGGGTTGCTTTCGCCTTCTATTTCGCCATCTTTTGAGTTTTAACATTGCACAGAGAAAGTCGTTGGGGGGTTCGCGTCCGACGGGCCGAAGGCCTCGCAATTCGTGGAGGTCGGATGGAATTACCGGTCGCGGAACGGGCGAGCCAAGCACATGGCATATTGCGGGAAACTGGCGCGGTCCCGAACAATCTTCTTGCCGTTGATATCTATGAGAGCTGGCTGCGTTGCGTTGCGGCGGGCCTTGATCCGACGCGGCCGCCGTCGAGCGATGTGGTGAGCCCCGGCGAGTTGCGATCTGAGCAGGAGCAGCGTGTCCTGCTTCGCGGCTTGGCGTTGGCGGAAATGCAAACATTGCACGACCAAATCGCCGGCTCAAATTTCCTCATCGCTTTCGCGACGCCAGAGGGGCTCCTGCTCGATATAGTCGCGGACAAGAGTTTCGCCGACACTCCAGAGGCCAAGAATATCCGTTCGGGCAGCCTCTGGTCAGAAGCGCGTTGCGGCACGAATGGGGTCGGAACAGTCGCGTTCCTCAAGCGTCCGGTAGTCGTCCACGGCAGCGAGCACTATTTCCCGCGGTTTGGTTCATTGACTTGCACCGCCTCCCCGATATTTGCGCCGGACGGTTCGTTGGCGGGCATCATCGATGCTTCGTCGGACTGCGTGTCCCGCCAGACGCACACCGCCGCCTTGGTTGGCATGGCCGCAACACAAATCGAGAACGGGCTGTTTCGTGAGCGCCATCGTCGCGACATCTTGATCGCTTTTCACAGTCGGGGGGAGTACCTGCACACGCTTACAGCGGGACTTCTCGCGGTCGACGAGTCGGGGAGGGTACTCGCTGCCAATCAGGCGGCGCGACTGTTGTTAAATGGCTTGCCGATCTCGCCAGGGGGCAGTTTCAGCGATATATTCCGCAAACGATTTAACTCGTTCATCGATGAGGGGCGACGGCGTGAACGCCAACGACTGCAGGACGAAGTCGGCAGCAGTTTCGTCGCCACGATCGAACATCCAAACTTCTCGCCGATGTTGCGCGCCGTCGACAAGCCTCCGACCGCTACACCTGCTGTTTCACCCACGGCATTCATCTCGGTCGATCCGCTAATCGCCCGCATTGTCCGGCAGACAGAGACGGCGGCGCAGCGCAAGATGCCGATTCTGATCAGGGGTGAAACCGGAACGGGAAAAGAGCAACTGGCGCGCCATGCGCATGCTGCGAGCGGCCGTCGCGGCTCTTTCGTGGCCGTCAACTGCGCCGCCCTACCGGAAAGCCTTATCGAGGCCGAACTATTTGGTTACAGCGAAGGAGCATTTACCGGCGCCCGCAAAGGCGGGTCGTCCGGGCTCGTCAGGGAAGCCGATGGCGGGACTTTGTTCCTCGATGAAATCGGCGACATGCCGGTGACTTTGCAAGCGGTGCTGCTTCGCTTTCTCGATGACTGGACTCTGCGCCCTGTCGGCGGCGCCAAGCGTCAGGTCGATGTGCTCCTGGTATCGGCCACCAATGCCGATCTCAGCAATTCCATCGCCAAAGGCCGTTTTCGGTCGGACTTGCTGTTCCGCCTCAACACGCTCGAAGTAACGCTGCCGCCGCTGGCCGAACGATCGGATTTTGACGCTATCGCTACGCACCTTCTGGCGACCATCGACGCCCGACGAACACTTAGCGCTGCCGCCATCGACCATCTCGCCAAATGCGCCTGGCCTGGAAATATTCGCGAGTTGCGCAATGTGTTGTCTCGCGTCACCCTGCAAACCGAAGATTATGTCATTGACTGTCCTACCGTCGCCTCGATTGCGGGTCCGCATAACGAGGGAAAGCGCAGTTCGACCCTGCACGGTCGGCGTCGCGCGCAGGTGCTGGCGACCTATGCTGAGACGGGCAATAACATAAGCGAGACCGCGCGCCGGCTTGGCGTTTCACGCAATACGATTTACCGCGTTCTGGGCGACCATCCGCCCGAGCGCTGAGCGACTTCGGAACTGCGGAGCATATCAATGTTCGAGCCGGTCAATCCGCTAGAAACGCTGATGCAGGCGGCCGTCGCCAATTCGGCGAAAATCCCGGATTTCTATCGCGCGCTGCTGGAAAGCGAACTTTACATTCTCGCCCCCGAAGCTGAGCTGGAGCCAGGGCGGCGGCGATCGCTCAAACTCCACGAAAAAATCAACGTCGCGACTGTCGAGTTCAAAGGCAAGAAATGGCATCCGGCGTTCACCTCGCCAAAACGCATCTCAGACTATCTGAAAGAGCCGGAGACGTGCCTCGGAGCCAATGCGCGCGATCTTTTTCAATTGCTGCCGCCAGGGTCGAACTTCTGGCTCAATCCGCAATCCGAATGCCAGAAGCCGCTTCCGGGCGACGAAATCTCGTTGCTACTCAGCGGTAAGATTTTCACCATGGACTTCACCCCACGCCGCACCGCCTCGCCGGGTCGATAACCAGACCGATTTTCTGACGACGGCCTGCGGGGCAGACCTCTCTGTGCGGCTTCGCTCGTACCGGCGCCTTGGCCGCCCGCTCACGTGCTTTTCGCCGAGAAGCCTGACGAGCGGCCGGCCTCGACCGTCGCAGATCGCATGCAGCTTGGAGTTCAGGCCACGTTTGGTGGTGATGCCGCTCACAATCCGGCGGTCGTGTCCCCTAGCAACACCTTGCGATAGGGGAAACTATTCCTCGATCCGTCACATCTGTCTCCGACAAGAGGAGCAAACCAGCAATGGCGAAGCCCTCCCACCTCGCCTATGAATCAGCCAATTCCCGCCAGAGCAGGAATTTGGTTAGTCCTGGGCTTAGTTACACTTCACCCGAAATGTCCGTTCTGGGTCGAACGGACGCGTTCGCAGCTTGTTTTCGGAACGGCCGCTCCTGGCGCCTTCCTTCCGTACCGGGACCGAACAGGAACGCGCGCTTCGGGTCGACAACGGACCTCATCGCACGGCCTCCTCGCGGCTTGCCAGGACTGACAGCGCTTGTTCGCGAAGTCGCCGGCTCCCGGCGCTGGCGGCGTGACGGTGCCGTGGCTGGCGCGGCGGTAAGCTGGGCCTCCGCCAGCCCTAAGCGTTGAGTCCCGCCTTAATCCGCTGAACTGTTCCTACGCCGACGCCGTGCATTAAGGCGAGTTTCAAGATTCCCGCCTTGCCCGAGCGCAAATCCGCGCGGATCGAGACCGCGGCCGAGACCCTCATCATCATCGCCGCCGACCCGAAGCATCTCGGCGCGCGCATCGGCCTCACCGCCGTGCTCCATACCTGGGGCTCGGCGCTGACCCATCATCCGCATGTTCACGTCATCGTTCCCGGCGGCGGGCTGTCGCCGGACGGGTTGCGCTGGATCGCCTGCAGGCCCGGCTTCTTCTTGCCCGTGCGCGTGCTCTCGCGG
>Ga0074044_10002931_pt1 | contig 14751 bp, 9 predicted proteins | sample BogForMeECP23OM1_FD_94443 | JGI IMG/M metagenome (GOLD analysis project Ga0074044, IMG submission 94443) | Bog forest soil microbial communities from Calvert Island, British Columbia, Canada - Bog Forest MetaG ECP23OM1 | ecosystem: Environmental > Terrestrial > Soil > Wetlands ... | reverse complement strand
GCGGCTGGGACGGCTACCCATCGTCCAGACCGCCCGGGCCAGTCACCTTCCGTCACCGTCTGCAATACTTTCGCGTGTTCGCCAATGGTTGGCAGTTCCGAGATGTGTGCATGCCGTAGCAGCGAAGCTGGGGGAGGAATGCGCACCCGCGACTTAAGATGTGTGAATGTCGTAGCCCGCACAGGGGGCCGGGGACGCGCGCGGTGACAACAGCGCGGCAACAACTTGCCACCGACGCCGTTTTGCCCCAATGACCCGTCCCGCCAGCGAAAACGGGATCGAGGCCAGGTGCGCAACAACCCCATCGTTCAGGTCGGCCGGGGGCCGCATGCGGCCCGATTCGGCGCAAAACTCCCGCTCGCGCTAATCGCCGGTCCCTGCCAAATCGAAAGCCGCGCCCATGCGCTCGAAACGGCGGCGGCGCTGAAGGAGATCGCGGCGCGGCGATCGATCGGGCTCGTGTACAAGTCGTCGTTCGACAAGGCCAACCGCACCTCGGGTTCCGGCGCGCGCGGCGTCGGAATCGAGGCGTCGCTGCCGATCTTCGCCGAAATCCGCGAGACGCTCGGCCTGCCTGTCATCACCGACGTGCACGAGAGCGCCCAGTGCGCGCGCGTCGCCGAGGTGGTCGACGTCTTGCAGATCCCCGCCTTCCTCTGCCGCCAGACCGATCTTCTGACGGAAGCGGCGCGCACGGGGCGGGCGGTCAACGTCAAGAAGGGGCAGTTCCTCGCGCCCTGGGACATGAAGAACGTGGTCGCCAAGCTTGACGCGGCGGGGGCGGCCGACATCCTGGTGACCGAGCGGGGCGCCAGTTTCGGCTACAGCACGCTGGTTTCGGACATGCGCGCGCTGCCGATTCTCGCTCGCGAGACCGGCGCTCCGGTCATATTCGACGCGACCCATTCGGTGCAGCAGCCGGGCGGGCAGGGGACGTCTTCGGGCGGCGAGCGCGAGTTCGTCGCGGTGCTCGCGCGGGCGGCGGTCGCGGTCGGCGTCGCCGGCGTGTTCATCGAGACCCACCCGGACCCTGACCACGCGCCTTCGGACGGCCCGAACATGGTCCCGCTCAAGGACCTCGAGGCGCTCATCGCCGAGTTGCAGGACTTCGACCGATTGGCCAAGCGGACGAGCATGCTGTAGCCGCGCGCCATAGCCCGTCGGGAGACGGGCGTCCTTCCGGACGCCCTATGAAGCGCGGCAGACGCGGCCAGCGGCCGCGTCTGCTTGTCATACGACAGTCGCGTGGAAGAGATATTTCGTACACGAGGGCGTTACCGGTTCTCCATCATGGATAAATATCTTTTCAGCTACGCGACCGCGAGCGATCCGCCTTTGAAGCGCGGCATCATTCGTCTCGTCGAGAAGGCGACCGGCCAGCCGAAGCTGAAGCGGATGTATATCCAGAACCAGCGATTCCCCCGCCCAGACGAGAGCTTCTGGCAGGCGGCGGTGCGCTCGCTCGCGCTGGACGTTCGTTACGACCAGGACGCGCTGGCGGCGATCCCGAAGACTGGTCCGGTCGTGGTGGTGGCCAATCATCCTTACGGCGTGCTGGACGGCATCGTCATTTCCTGGCTCGTCAGCAAGGCGCGGTCGGATTTTGTTGTCCTAACGAACGCCGTGCTGATGCGGGCGCCGGAGGTGCAGGGATTCATCCTGCCGATCGACTTCAGCGAAACCGAAGAGGCGCGGCAGACCAATCTCACCACGCGCGCGGCGGCGCGTGCGCAGCTCGAGCGGGGAGGCGTGGTTGTCGTGTTCCCCGCCGGCGCCGTCTCGACCGCCCCCGACAAGCTCGGCCTGAAGCTGGCGGTGGACGGGCGTTGGCAGCCGTTCGTCTCGCAGCTCATCCAGCGGTCGAAGGCCGATGTCGTCCCGATCTGGTTCGGCGGGCAGAACAGCCGTCTTTTCCAGATCCCCAGCCACCTGAGCTACACCCTTCGCATCTCTCTGATCTTCCACGAGGTCAGGTCCCGCATCGGGACCTCCCTGCCGGTCGCGATCGGCGCGCCCATTCCATTCGTCGCCATCGCAGGAATCAAAGATAGGCAGGCGCTCGCGGACGATTTGCGCAGCCGCGTCTATGCGATGGCGAGACTTGCCCCGGCGATCGGAAAACCGCCCGGCGCGGGCGGCAACCTCCTGCGTCCCGCGATGCGAGCGGCGCTGAAAGCGCAGCGGGCGGCTTGACGTTCTTTATTACCCGCCGCCGCTATCCCACTTTTTCGCATGTCCGCGAGCGCCGCACCAACGCCGCGCCGTTCGCGCGGGTTCCCCGTGAGAATGTGGGAAAGTCAGCCCCGGCCGCGGTAGGGGGCCACGCCTTGATCGGGGACCCACACGCCGTTGGGAAGCTTGCCGCTCTGCCAGAACACGTCGATGGGGATTCCGCCGCGGGGGAACCAGTAGCCGCCGATCCGGAGCCAGCGCGGCTTCAAGAGGCCGACAAGATCCTTGCCGATGCGCACCGTGCAATCCTCATGAAAAGCCCCATGGTTGCGGAAACTTGCGAGATAGAGTTTCAGCGACTTCGACTCCACGATCCATTTGTCCGGCGCGTAGTCGATGACGAGATGGGCGAAATCGGGCTGGCCCGTCATCGGACAGAGGGAAGTGAATTCCGGGGCAGTGAAGCGCGCGACATAATCCGTGTCGGCGTGCGGGTTCGCCGCCCGGTCGAGCGTCTTCGCGTCCGGCGCTTCGGGGATGCGCGAGGGCCGCCCGAGGTGGGCGAAGGCGGGTGCGGCTTTCTTTTTCATCGGCCCCATTAGACCGGGGAGCGTTCCGCCGGCAAGGCGACAACGCGAGCCCCGGTTTGACCGGACCTACTTAAGATGCCCGGCGCCGAAACCCGCCGAGATATAGCCGCTCAACTTCATGCAAACGCCGTTCGCCGCCAGAACGCCCGGCGAACCGGCGACATTGCAGTGTTTAACCGTTTCGGGCGGCTTCGGCTTCTTGTTCTGGGACGGCAATTCGGCTGCCGAGACAGCCGCGGGAAGCGCAAGGACGGCCAGGATGGCGAACGCTATCCACCGGTCGGCGGCCATGAGGACTCCTTTCGGACACGTTTTGGGGGTTATGAGGCGCCCGGCCGGCGGTTGCAACGCAGGCTTGCGACCTCGGATGCAATCCGCAAGGAATGGGACGACGGCTGAATGGGGGAGCACGCGCAAGGCATGGAAATGACGCCCGCTGTTGCGCGGCGGCCGTTAGCGCAGGCCCTGCCGGCCGCGTCAGGCGCCGCGCTGATCGCCCTCGCGATCTATGTGTCGGTTGCGGCGCAGGAGCCGCTGGTCGCAGCGGTGGCCGGCGCAGGCGGTCTCGCCCTCTTGCGCATGGCGTTCGCTCAACGACCGTACTCAATTGCGCTCATCGCGATCGACGCAGCGGCCTTTGCGCTCTTTGCGTTTGACCGCAACGACGGGCTCGGCTTCTGGCAATTGCCGGGAGCGTGGGTCGACGTGCTTCGCTTCAATCTCCCGTCGGCCGCCATCGCCCTGATCGTCTATTCCGGCGCCTCGATTATGGCCCTGATCGGCGGCTTCCGCGGACTTGGGCCGATCGAGGCGCTGAGCCTGATCGCGGTTCCCTTCCTGTTCAACCTCCTCCTGACCGTCGGAGCCGACTGGCACATGGCGGAGATCGGCGCCTACGTGACCGCCCATGCGCCGCTCCCGTTTCCCGCTCAGGTCGCGATTGGCCGGGCCCTGACGCTGTGGTTCCTCGGCGAGGCGATGCTGACCCTGATCAGCTTGGTGAGCGTCGATCGGCTTCCGAGATCGGCCCGAACCCATGCGCTCTTCGCCGCGAGCGGCGTGATCGCCGCCGCGACGCCGCTCTTCGCCAACGCGGCGCAACTGGTCGTTCAACCGCTGGCTGCGATCGTCTTTTCCAGCCTGTGCGCGGCGCTCGCGCAGGGCGGCCTGTGGGCGATCGTCTATCTGATGACGGGGGTGGCGCTCGATTGGCTGGGCGGCCGGCCGCCGCGTTTCGACTCCGTCTGGGACCACTGGCGGACGGGTCTCGTCAAAGGCGCAATCTACGGCGCGCTGTTCATGGGGTTCATCCTGGTCGCGGCGCTCGTCCTGCGCACGCCGGGGGCCGGGGCGATGTTGAGCCGCTACGCGCTCGTCACGGGCGCGCTGTTCGGAGCGCTGCTCTTTCCGCTCGGCATGACCGTCGTCGGCAGCGCCGACGGCACGCCGCCGTTCTTCGGCCGTCTCAGAGCAGCCTATCGCGACGCTCGAGCGCCGGCGCGCGGCGTCGTCGCCGGCCTGGGACTCGCGCTCGCTTACCAAGATGATCTCGCCTCCTTCGGCGGCGGCGCGCGGTTTCTGGCGATGTTCGCGGTCGGGGCGCTGGCTTACGGCGGCGTCGACCTCGGCTTCGACGCGGCAAGCGTCGCGCTCGGCGAGCGGACAAGATTGCAGAGCTGGCGACTCTACGCGCTCGGCGTGGCGCTGGGCGGCCTGGTCGCCGGCGCGCTCGGATGGTATTTCGATAGCGCCCAGCTCCAGGTCGTCATCGCCAAATTCTGGGCGTACGCCGACGTCAATTACCGACTCGACGGCCGCAATCTCGGCGACTTCACGACCTATCCGATCTTCAACAAATACGGGATGATCAACCTCGGCGAGGTCGCCGGCGGGGTGAGGCTGTTCTGGGCGGAGTCGGTGGCGGGCGTCATCAACTGGTCGCTCGCTGCGCCTTTGTTCTCGATCAATTACGTGCTCCTGGATGCGGCGTTGCAGCGAAGCCTGCGGCCGATCAAGAATCTCGTGAGTCCACAGGGGGCCGAAGGCGTGGTCGAGCAGGGTGTGCGCGTGTTGCGCTGGGGCCTGTGGATGGCCCCGATCATCAACTCGTTCCTGCGTCAGTCGCCAGACCCGAGCTGGTATAATCAGGACGGCGCGGTCCGGACCCTCGTCGCCTCCGGCGCGGACGTTACGCAAAGCGCGACCGACTACCGCCGGTTCAGCCTCGCGCTGTTCACCGGCCTCCTCGCTTATGACTGGCTGCGCATCCTCATCTGGATCGACCACATGGGCCTCAGGGTCGCGAGCCTCGTCAATCTGTCGTTTCTCGGCGGCGACCGCGCGGACGAAGCCGCGGCCCGGTTCGTCGGCTACAACGGCCGGACTCGCTCCATCCCCGACGGAATCCGGCGGTTTGGCACCTGGGCGCCCCTGCTGATCCCGTTCTATATTCCGCGCGGCGCAGAGTGGGACCAGGCATGGACGGGCGCCGAGACGCTCACCCGCGGCGGGGCGCCCATGCCCGAGCCGGTGCGGACGCTCGCCTACGCTTACGTCGCCGCCATCGCCGTCTTCGCCGCGGGCTCGCTGGCGGCGGTCGTGCGGTCGCGCCGAAGGACCGGGGCGCCGGCCCCGTGGCTCGCCGGCGCGCCCCTCGAACTGGCGCGGCGGCCGGCGAAATACGTTTTCAACAACGGCGCGGTCGGGATGGAGATTCTGCGCGACGGGCGCGGCGCCGCGTTCGTGACGGGCGCCGAGCGCGGCGGAGCTCCGATCGACTTCTTCCGTCGCCCGCTCGACCCTCTGCAGGCGCGCGGCCATTTCTTCTACCTCAGCGAGGAGGGCGCGGAGCCGTGGTCGATCGGCTTCGAGCCGACGCGGCGCGCCGGCGACTATCGGATCGAAGAGCCGGGCTTCGATCGCCTCGCGATCATCCACGCGCTGAACGGCGTCGAGGCGCGCATGGAGATCGGCCCCGACCAGGGGCAGACCGCCATCCTGAGCTGGCGAATCCGCATTTCTGACATCTCCGGGAAGGCCCGTCTGTTGCGGCTGACCAGCTTCTGCGAGATTGCCGGCCACGAAACGGAAGCCTACGCGCGGGACCTCGATTTTGCCGGCATGCATGTCGAGACGGTGTTCGTCCGCGCCCTCAATGCGATCTTCGCCCGCAACCGGCTTCTGCGTTCGGCGCGCGCGGATCGCGGCGAGACGTCGTTCTTCGCCGTCAGTCCGGGCGTGGGCGCCGAACTCGTGGGCTATGAGGATTCGCGCACAAGGTTCCTCGGCGAAGGATCGCTGGCCAGTCCGACCGGTTGCGAGCGCTGGCGCTGGCGGAAGCTCGACGACGAAGGCAAACTCTGGCCGTTCGACCCCGCCGCCAGCTTCACGCTCGAATTGAGGCTCGAGCCCAACGGCACGGCCGAGGCCGAGTTCGTCGTCGGGCGCGCCGACAACGCGCTTTGGGCGGGCGAGCTGGTCGCACAGCGGCTCGGCAAGCCGCCGATCGCCGAGCCTGAATTGCAGGTTCGTTTCTACGAGACCCGCGCGGTCGAGCCCACTCACGCCCTGCCGACCTGCTGGCCGTTCGCAATCTCGCCCGACGGCAGGAGGCTCGATCTGACCCATCGCACGCCGCGGCCGTGGGCGCATGTGATGGCCAACGAACTCGGCATGGCGACCATGGTCTCGAACGACGGCGAGATCTTCTCCGCCTTCGGCAACGCCCGCCAGAACGGCCTCACCGCCTTCCGCTTTGATAGCGCGACGGTCGTGCAGCCGGGCCAGGTCGTCTATGTGCGCGACCTCGACAGCGGCGAAACGGACGCGCCGGGCTTTGCGCCGTTTCAGAGAGAAGACGCGACCCACGAGGTCGCTTACGAACCGGGCGTCGCCACTTTCCGGAAGAGGCGCCGCGATCTGTCGCTCGAATATGTGGCTTTCGTTCCGCCGGATCGGCCCTGCGACGTCCGGGTGCTGAAGCTCGGCAACCATGGACAACGGACGAAGCGCCTGCGCGTCGTTCCGTTTTTCGATCTCGCGCTCGAAGAAAGCCCCAATGAGAGCCTCGACAAGATCCGCGTCCAGACGGATCGATCGACGCTCGTCTTTCAAAACCCCCGCAACGATTTCGAGCGCGGCTTCGCCTTCGCCGCAACGAGCCTGGACAGGCCCGCGACCGAGACGATCCGCGCCCGCTTTTTCGGCGGCCCCGGGCGGGACATTCATTCGCCGGCGATGGTCGAAACGGGCATGGCTGACGGCGCCGCGCGCGACGACGGCCGGCGCGTGGCCGCGTTCTGCGGCGAAATTTCGATCCCGCCTGGCGGCGAGGAGAAAATCGCCATCGTGTTCGGCCAGGCGCCGAGCCGCGCCGAGGCGCTGTCGGCGGCGTCGCGAATATCGGTCGCCGACGCGGAAGCATGGCTCGCAGCGACGCGCGCGTCCTGGGCGGAGCGGCTCGGTAGGGTCGAGGTCCGCACCAACCGGCCGGACTTCGATCGCCTGGTCAATACGTGGCTGCCGTATCAGCTCTATGCGTCGCGGCTCTGGGGCCGCGTCGGGCCGAACCAGCGCGGAGGCGCGACTGGATATCGCGACCAGCTGCAGGACGTGCTTCCGCTCATCCTCACCGAGCCGCGCCTGGCGCGCGCGCAGATCGTGCTGCACGCCAGCCAGCAGTTTCGCGAAGGCGACGTGCTCAAATGGTGGCACCGCGCGCCGAACGGCGGCACCGGCCTCGGCCAGCGCACGAAGGCGAGCGACCCCCATCTCTGGCTGCCCTACGTGCTGGCGCGCTATGTGCGCCAGCAGGGCGACGCCAGCGTCCTCGACGTGACGACGCCCTATCTCGAGGGCGAGGCGGTTCCCAAGAACGAGGAAACCTGGATCGTCATTCCCCGCGCCTCGCGCGAGACGGCGACCGTATACGAACATGCGCGACTCGCCATCGCGTTCACGCTCGACCATATCGGCGAGAACGGACTGCCGCTGTTGCGGGCGGGCGACTGGAACGACGGCATCGACGTGCTCGGTCGGCGCGAGATCGGCACGAGCGTCTGGATGGGCTTTTTTCTGGCCAACGTGCTCGACGGATTCATTCCGCTCGCCCAACTCAAAGGCGACAAGGGCTTTGCCGAGCGGTGCGAAAAGGCGCTGGCGGGGCAGCGGGCGGCGCTGGAGGTCGGCTGGCAGGGCGATCATTACGCGCTCGACTTCGCCGACGACGGACGGTCTGTCGCCATGGCCAACGCGATGACGACCGGCTGGGCCGCCTATTCGGGGGCATGTGACGACAAGCGCGCGCTCGCGGCGATCGAGGGGGGCCTGAAAGGGATTGAACGAACCGATCGCGTGCTGCTCATGGAGACGCCGTTCTATGAGCATTCGCAGCCGTACCCCGGTCGGATCGCGGACTATCCGCCAGGCGTTCGGGAGAACGGCGGTCAGTACAGCCACGGAGCGTCGTGGATTGTGGACGGCTTCGTCCGCCTCGCCGAACGAGCCCAAGCCCGCGGGGAGCAGAACCTGGCCGCGCGCCTCAGCGCGCGGGCCTTCGAAATCTTCGAGAAGATTTCGCCGCTGAAGAAGACGGACCCCGAGCGAATTGCGGTCTACGGGCTTATTCCCATCCAGCAGCCGGCCGACATTTACGACGGGTGGGGCCACGGCGGCCGCGGGGGCTGGTCGTGGTACACGGGTTCGGCCGCGCGCATGCTGTCGGCCGCCTACGCGCTCCTGGGGATCGTCCAAACCGACGGCTGGGTCAGCGTTCGGGAGGACCTGTTCGATCCGAAAGGGGAGTTGCGGGTCGAGTCGCTGCGGATCGGAGATCGGGTGTGGCGTCGTTGACGCCCGTGATCGTTGGCGCGTGTTCAGATTTCCGAGGCAATTGGCGGGGGCCGTTCGCTCGACTTTCGTCGCAATGACGGGACATTTCGTCGCAACTATAGGTCAAGAAGCGCGTTGTGCGTTGCGGTACTGCCCGCTTTCTGGCAAGAGGCCGCGCATAAATGCGGCGCAGGTGCGCAAGCAGACGTCAGGGGGCTTAACGCCATGCTGTTGGGTTTGATCATTCTGTGTGGACTGCTTTCCATAGTCTACGGGGTCTACACGATCAGAAGCGTGATGTCGGCCGACGCCGGCTCGCAGCGCATGCAGGAGATCTCCGGCGCGATCCGCGAAGGCGCCCAGGCCTATCTCAAGCGGCAATACACGACGATCGCAGGCGTCGGCGTCGTGGTGTTCATCATCCTCGGGCTCTTGCTGTCCTGGACCGTCGCGATCGGCTTTGCGATCGGCGCGATTCTCTCCGGTTCCGCCGGATTCATTGGCCTCAACGTTTCGGTGCGCGCCAACGTGCGCACCGCCCAGGCCGCCACGAAATCGCTGGCCGGCGGCCTCGACATCGCTTACCGGTCGGGCGCGGTGACCGGCCTTCTCGTGGCAGGGCTGGCGCTCCTCGGCGTCGCGGGCTACTTCGGCTTCCTGACGGGCGTCCTCGGCCATGGGCCGGCCGATCGCATCACAATCAACGCGCTGGTCGCGCTCGGCTTCGGCGCTTCGCTGATTTCGATCTTCGCCCGTCTCGGCGGCGGCATCTTCACAAAGGGCGCCGACGTCGGCGCCGACCTCGTCGGCAAGGTCGAAGCCGGAATACCGGAAGACGATCCGCGCAACCCCGCAACCATTGCCGACAACGTCGGAGACAACGTCGGGGACTGCGCTGGAATGGCCGCCGACCTGTTCGAAACCTACGCGGTGACCGTGGTCGCCACGATGGTGCTCGCCTCGATCTTCTTCGACGGCACGCCGGCCCTGCTGCCGACCATGATGTATCCGCTGGCGATCGGCGCCGCCTGCATCGTGACCTCGATCGTGGGCACGTTTTTCGTCAGGCTCGGCGCCAACAACTCGATCATGGGCGCTCTCTACAAGGGAGTCGTCGCCACCGGCGTGCTGTCGATCCTCGGCCTCGCCGTCGCGACGAACTTCGTCGTCGGCTGGGGCGAGATCGGAACCGTCGCCGGCAAACCGGTCATTGGCGCGAACCTGTTCGTCTGCGGTCTCGTTGGTCTCGTCGTGACGGGCCTCATCGTCGTCATCACCGAATATTACACCGGCACCGGCAAGCGCCCGGTCGTGTCGATCGCCCAGGCGTCAGTCACGGGCCATGGCACGAACGTGATCCAGGGTTTGGCCGTGTCGCTCGAATCGACGGCGCTTCCGGCGCTCGTCATTGTGTTCGGCATCGTGGCGAGCCACCAGCTCGCCGGCCTTTTCGGCATCGCGATCGCGGTCACGACCATGCTTGGCCTCGCCGGCATGATCGTCGCGCTCGACGCCTTCGGGCCGGTCACCGACAACGCCGGCGGCATCGCCGAAATGGCGGGCCTGCCCAAGGAGGTGCGCCAGTCGACCGACGCGCTCGACGCGGTCGGCAACACGACCAAGGCGGTCACCAAGGGCTACGCCATCGGCTCCGCCGGCTTGGGCGCTCTGGTGCTGTTTGCGGCTTACACCAACGACATCAAGCATTTCTCCACGACTGGCGCGGCGTATTTCAAAGACGTCGGCGCCGTCGACTTCAACCTCTCCAACCCCTATGTCGTCGCCGGATTGATCTTCGGCGGCATGATCCCCTACCTGTTCGCCGGCATCGCGATGACTGCGGTCGGCCGGGCGGCGGGCTCGGTGGTGATGGAGGTGCGGCGGCAGTTCAAGGAGATGCCCGGCATCATGAAGGGCACGCAGCGTCCGGAGTACGGCCACGCTGTCGACATCCTGACGCAGGCGGCGATCCGCGAGATGATCGTCCCCTCACTGCTCCCGGTGCTCGCGCCCTTCGTCGTCTATTTCGGCGCGCTTTGGATCTCTGGATCGAAAGCCGCGGCCTTTGCGGCCCTCGGCGCGTCGCTGCTCGGCGTGATCGTCAACGGCCTGTTCGTCGCGATCTCGATGACTTCGGGCGGCGGGGCCTGGGACAACGCCAAGAAAAGCATCGAGGAGGGGTTCGTCGACAAGGACGGCGTCAAGCATGTGAAGGGTTCGGAGGCCCACAAGGCGGCCGTCACCGGCGACACCGTCGGCGACCCTTACAAGGACACCGCCGGCCCGGCGGTCAATCCCGCGATCAAGATCACCAACATCGTGGCGCTGCTCTTGCTGGCGATCCTCGCGCGCTGATCGGAGAGGAAAGAGAATTGCAAGGGGCGGGGGCTTGCTCCCGTCCTTTCGCTTTTCGTGCGAGCGTCTGACCGATGAAGCTCTTGTGCCTGAACATCTGGGGCGGCCGCGCGGGGGCCGATAAGCTGCTCGCCTTCCTCTACGCTCACCGGGACGCCGATTTCCTCTGCCTGCAGGAAGTCTGGTCGGCGCCGTACGAGAATCTCGAGGGCGTTCCCGCAGGGGCCTACGACATCGCCCACGCCGAGATCATGGTCTACGGCAAGCAGGAGATCGGCGCGCTGCTCGCCGGCCATGAGGTCTTCTTTCATCCCAATCATCTGAACGACTACGGTCTGATGACCCTGGTCTCGAAGCGGTTGAACGTCGTCGAATCGGGCGACGTCTTCGTGCACAGGGAACGGGGCTACGTGCCGCAGCGCAACCTCGGACTGCACGCCCGCAACCTCCAGTTCGTAACGGTCGACGGCCCCCTGGGCCCTCTCAGCGTCTTGAATTTCCACGGCTTGTGGAACGGGCTGTGCAAAGGCGACAGCGGCGTGCGGATCGCGCAGTCGCGGCGCATCCTCGATTTTCTCGCCGGCCGCCGGGAGCCTTTCGTTCTCTGCGGCGACTTCAATCTTCTGCCGGGCGCCGAGAGCCTGCGAATGCTCGAATCGGCGGGCCTGCGCAATCTCGTCGCCGAATTCGGCGTCACGTCGACCCGAACCAGTTTTTACCCGCGTCCGGAACGGTTCGCCGACTATGTTCTCGTCAGCGGCGGAGTGGTCGTACGCGATTTTCGCGTGCTGCCGGACGAAGTTTCGGATCACGCGCCATTGCTGCTCGAGTTCGACTGAAGCAGCGCTGGCTTTAATCCGCCGACGACTTGCCGGCGCCAAACACGGGCGGCACGCTAGCAACTCGGGTGATAAGGTCGCCGATGAAACTGACTCCGCAAGACCTGAAAAAAATCGCCCTGCTCACGCTGGAGCATTACAATCAGCGTGCCGAAGAGTTCTGGAAGGGCACGCGCAATCACGACGTCAGCCAGAACATTGATGCGCTGTTGCAGCACATCGAGGGGAAGCCGCCTTTTACGATACTCGACTTTGGCTGCGGGCCGGGGCGCGACCTCAAAGCGTTCGCCGAACGAGGCGAAAATGCGATCGGATTGGAAGGCGCCGAGCATTTCGTCACCATGGCGCGAGCCCATAGCGGGCGCAAAGTATGGCGGCAAGATTTTCTTAAGCTCGAATTGCCGGAGAAATATTTCGATGGCGTGTTCGCCAACGCCGCGTTGTTTCATGTCCCGAGGCAGGAACTGCCGCGCGTCTTGCTCGAACTGCACGCCACTCTGAAACCGGGTGGCGTGCTGTTCAGCTCGAACCCGCGCGGCGATAATCAGGAAGGCTGGAGCAGCGGGCGATACTGTGTGTTTCACGATCTCGAGTCGTGGCGCAGTTATGTGTCCGCGGCCGGATTCGTTGAGCTGACCCATTATTACCGCCCCGACGGCGCGCCGCGCGAACAGCAGCCATGGCTGGCGAGCGTCTGGCGCAGACTCGCTCCGTGAAGACCGTGGCTTGCATCGGGAGATCCCCAGCGAACAGCCGTGGTCACCGCGAAGCAGGACAAGGCTGCGGCGCTGGAGTTTCTGAAGCGCCTCATGAAGAAATATGGTCGACCGCGGAGTTGCTCTCATCCCCGCGGCGATAAAAGAGGTCGGTAATGCCGATCGCCAGGAGGTTGCGTCGGCTCAACAAACGCTCGGAGAATTCGCATCAGCCGTTTCGACGGGGAAAACGGGGCCATGCAGCGGTTTCGAAGCGCGAAGACACTGCAGAATTCCGCTCAGTTCACGCTCAGGTCCACAACCATTTCGATCAGGAGCGTCATCTCGTGACCCGTGAGATTTGCAAACAAAGACGCTCCGCCGCGTTAGGCGAGTGGCGCGGGCTCATGGCGCGAACGACGAGCGGTATTGCCCTTCCAGCGGCGGAAACAGTTCGGCCGAGGTTCCCTTGATAATGCCTATCATCCGCCATCTTGCCGACCAAGCTGAAATGCCTACCATTTCCGTGCCAGCGCCGCGAGGAGCCCATGGAGGATCCGGTGTCAGCGCAAGTCTTTCGGCCCTTGTTGATCGCGCTTCTGTTCGGCGTCAGCGTGCCTGTCTACAGCCAGACCAAACTGCCGGCGGGCGCTGGTAAGGAAATCGTGCAGAAAGCGTGCGCCGGATGCCATGAGCTCGATCGCGTGCTCCTGGCTGGCTACAGCGCGCAAGACTGGCAGACAGTCCTTCACATGATGAAGAACGTCGGCGCGCAAGTGCCCGATGAGCAGCTGCCGATTCTGGTCAAATATCTGGCGGAGAATTTCCCGGAAAAACCGCGCCCGCAAGGCGCGGTCATCAGCGGTCCGACGCAGGTTTTCTTCAAAGAATGGGTGCTGCCGACGCCCGGCTCTCGCCCGCATGACCCGCTTGCGTCGCTCGACGGGACGATTTGGTACACCGGACAGATGGCGAATGTGCTGGGGCACATCGACCCGACGACCGGCCGTATCGTCGAATATCACCTCGACACGCCGATGTCCGGTCCGCACGGCCTCGTCGCCGACCGCGACGGCAACATTTGGTTCACCGCCAACTTTGCCGGTTATATTGGCAAACTCGACGTCGCCACAGGCAAATTCACTGAATACAAATTACCAAGTCCGGACGCACGCGACCCACACACCCTTTTGTTTGATCAAGACGGCATCCTTTGGTTCACCGTGCAAAGCGCCAATATGATCGGAAGACTTGATCCAAAGACAGCAGAAATCAAGCTCGTGAGTCCGCCCACACCCCATTCAAACCCATACGGCATGGTTATCACTTCAAAGGGCGTGCCATTTTTCTGCGAGTTTGGTTCCAACAAGCTCGCAAGCATCGACCCCGCAACCATGAGGATCCGTGAATACACCTTGCCGCACCCCGACAGTCGTCCGCGGCGCATCGCCATCACGCCCGACGATATCATTTGGTACACGGATTACGCACGAGGATATCTTGGCCGTTTCAATCCGGAGACGGGCGAAATGAAGGATTACGCATCGCCAAGCGGACCCCAATCCAGGCCCTATGGCATTGCCTTTGCGAAAGGGGTTATTTGGTACAGCGAGTCCGGCGTGCGGCCAAATACGCTCGTGCGATTCGATCCCGCCGGCGAGAGATTCCAAACTTGGCCCATCCCGTCGGGCGGCGGTGTTGTTCGAAACATGATGACCAATCATGACGGGAATATTGTGATGGCGGAGAGTGGCGTCGATCGCGCCGCACTGGTTGAGATAAAGTAACTGTCGTTTATCAGACCTGAATAACGCCCCTCCGGGAGCATACTTCGGAACTGAACCAGTGGCGTAGTCGGTCTGCAGCCCGAGATGGCTTTACTGTGAAGCCTTGTCGATCTCTCGTTCGGACGGCGACTGGTGCCGTTGAACCAAACGGTCGACCGAGCGTCTGATTCCATTCAAATGCTGTTTTTTGTCCCGGTGGTGCGGCGGATGTTTCTGGCCAACTCGGGCCTCGTGAATGATGCCCTGGCGACGCGGCCTGGGAGATTTTCGGCGCTGTCCTCGCCGATGGGACCGCCTTCGATTCTTACTGGAACAATAACAATGACATTGACCTTCGGCGGTTTGACTCGAGCGCGGCGCGGGCTAGTCGCCCGAGTCATTCAAAATGAGGGGTAGAGCCTCTTGAGCTTTACGCGGGCGTCGTCTGTGGTGAATTGCCAGTCGGCCTTTGCGTGATGCTTGTTGCGATAGTCCTGCCAAGCGG
>Ga0074044_10002930_pt1 | contig 14753 bp, 11 predicted proteins | sample BogForMeECP23OM1_FD_94443 | JGI IMG/M metagenome (GOLD analysis project Ga0074044, IMG submission 94443) | Bog forest soil microbial communities from Calvert Island, British Columbia, Canada - Bog Forest MetaG ECP23OM1 | ecosystem: Environmental > Terrestrial > Soil > Wetlands ... | reverse complement strand
CCGGTCGCCATGGCGAAGGTGAAACACCCGTTCCCATCCCGAACACGGCAGTTAAGCCCTTCAGCGCCGATGGTACTGTGACCGAAGGCGTCACGGGAGAGTAGGACGCGGCCGGGGAATCTCTTAATGGCGGGTGCACGATGCATCCGCCATTATTTTTTCCGTGCTTCACCATCCAAAAAAAGGTATCGCGGTCCGCGCGTGCTCGACTGTCCCGAATTCTGTTACTCGGGAGGCTTCTCGGCTATGTCTGTTGCGATGCCGATTGGATCGCACCACAAGGTTCTTAAGGCTCGGGCTCGCGAGCTCGGGATTCCGTTTGATGGGGACCCTGGGCCGCTCAACGCGATAACCGACGTTGCCGGAGTCAGGGTTGGTCACGCCACGATCATTCGCGGCGAGGGCAAGTTGATCGTTGGGCGCGGGCCGGTGCGGACGGGCGTGACGGCGATTTTGCCGCGTGGTGCGCGCGACGGCTCGCCGGTCTTCGCGGGATATTTTTCCCTCAACGGCAACGGCGAGATGACCGGCACGGCGTGGGTCGAGGAGTCGGGCTGGCTGACGACGCCGATCATGATCACCAACACGCATAGCGTCGGAGTCGTGCGCGACGCGGTTATTGCCTGGCAGGTGCGGCATCGAAAGCGCAGAATGTTGCAGCCGTGGTCGTTGCCGGTGGTAGCCGAAACCTACGACGGATTGCTCAACGACATTCACGGATTCCACGTCACCGCAAAGCATGCATGGGCGGCGCTCGCGAGCGCGCGCGGCGGGCGCGTGGCCGAAGGATGCGTCGGCGGCGGAACCGGGATGATAGGCTACGGTTGGAAGGGCGGGATTGGCACGGCGTCGCGCCGGCTCGATCGCAAAGCGGGCGGCTATACGCTGGGAATCCTGGTGCAGCTAAATTGCGGACGTCCGCATGAGCTGAGAATCGCCGGCGTCCCGGTCGGCGAAGAGCTTCGGCCCGGCCACGATCAGTTCAGCACGCAGGAACTCGGCTCGATCATTATCGTTGCGGCGACAGATGCGCCGTTGATGCCGCATCAGCTGAAGCGGATCGCGCGGCGGCTGACGATGGGTCTGGCGCGCACCGGCAGCGTGTCAGGCAACGGCTCGGGCGATTTGTTTATCGCACTTTCGACCGCCAACCACGCCAGCAGGAGACGGTTCGACGTCGAGAGCGTGAAGATGCTCCGCAACTCGCGGATGGATCCGTTGTTCACCGCAGTCGTCCAGGCGACCGAAGAAGCAATAGTCAATGCGCTCGTCGCGGCGCGCACGATGGTCGGGATCAATGGCTATCGGGTCGAGGCTCTCCCGCACGCGCGCCTGGCCGAGGTCATGCGCAAGTACGGCCGGTGACGATACACTTCGCCGCATACCTCGAGCCGGCCGGTTCCGTGGACGGGAAGAATCGCGCAGGCTACGCCAAGTCGGGCGGAGACGGAAGCGACTCTGCTTCAACAGGCGCGTGGACTCTGCAAGTACGGAAAAAAAGAGCAGCCCGCGCGGACTGCCCCTACAAATCGTAGCTAAAAAGCTAATCAGTGTTTGGTCTCGATGCGCCTGCCGTAAGTCACTTCACCCTTGTCCACGCGCAGGCTGAAACCGCAATCGGGATTCGTGCAAACCCAAGCCTTGAACATTACCGACGCGCCCTCCTGTCCGTAGTCGGACAGGGGAATCAGCGCGCCATTGTTACATTTCTGGCACTTCGGCCACTCCATCATCCGCGCCTCCTTGCAGCCGACCCGAACCGCATCGTCCATGCCTGAAATTATCCGACCATCAAATCTAAAGCAACGTGCTGTTAAGCCGGTCCCCGCCGTCCGGGAGCAGCCCCCGGCGAACGCGATGGGCGAGAGTGGCCGGATCCTTATTTGAGCGCGCGGACGGAAAAACCGCGGTCGTTGCTGCACAAGAGCGAGCGCTTGCCGTCGAGCACGGTCTCGAGCACGACTTCGCGGCCCCATAACCGCTGCAGGAAGTTGAGGCTCTTCTCCGCGTACTCGATGTGCAGGTCGCGGCCATCGTGATCGTGCTTGACGTAGAGCGTGCGGTTCTGGCCGAAGTCGGCGTCCTCGACTTTGAGTACCGGAATCGAGTTGGTGCCGACATTCTTGATGAGCGTCGCCTTGACTGCCTTCCAACCTTCGTCGTCGGCCACCTTGCTGACGACCAGCTCCTCGCCGCGCGCCTCGTACTCGAAGATGTCCATCTCGCGCATGAGCTCTTCGGTCAGGTAGCGGCGCAGGAACGACGCGTCACGCTCGACCTCGCGGACCTCGAAAATTTTTTCCGTGCCGGACTTCACCGGCGGCCCGTCGCGCTTGATTTGCTCGGCGGTCGGATTCGTGAAGCGCCGGTAAATGTCATCCCAAATCTTGAGTCCGAGATGGTACGGGTTGATCTGGCCGGGAATCGGGCGGACGACCTGATTGTGGTTCACGATGAATTCGAGACGGAGTCCCTGCTCCATGTCCAGCGACTCCAAAATCTTCTTGTGCCAATAGCTGGCCCATCCCTCGTTCATGATCTTCGTCTCCATCATGGAGATGAAGTACTTGGCTTCTTCATCCACGATGGTGAGCAGGTCTTTTTCCCAGTCGGCGAGAAACGGGTTGTGATCGCGGATGAAAAGCAGCAGGTCTTCGTCGGGCTCGAGCGGGACTTTGTGGAAATCGGGAACCTCGATCTGCTTGCGCGCGTGGATTTTTTGGAAGGGATCGGGCCGTCCCTGCGCGGTGTCTTCCGCGCGAGCCAGCTGTTCGAGCGGCGAGAGCTTCTTGATCGCAAAATTGCGGCGGCACTGCCACGACAGCGCATGCCCAGCGTCGAGAATCCGCTCGACCTTGTCGACGCCGATCGACGGATCCTCGACATAGCGCCGCACGCGCATCGCAGCCGACTTGAAGGCCTCGATGGTAAGTTCGGCGCGCGTCGCCGATTTGAACGTAAAATTGTTTTTGAAAAAGTCGTTGTGCCCGTACACGTGCGCGATCGTGAGCACCTGCAGCAGCAGCGAGTTGTCGCGCATCAGGTAGGCGATCGCGGGATTGGAGTTGATCACCATTTCGTACGGCAGGCCGCTGACGCCGTGATCGTAAAGCGTCTTGAGCTTCTCGTACGACTTGCCGTACGACCAGTGCGGGTAGTGCGACGGCATCCCGGAGTAGGCCATGTAGCCGAGCATCCCGGTGTGATCGCAGAGCTCGAACTCCTGCGGATAGCAATCGAGACCGAACTCGGCCGCCTTGTCGCGAATGCGGCGGTCCCATTCGACCAGGTCGTTGAGATTCCACGCCGTGATGTTTCGGGCCGCGCCCGCGTGCGGAGTGGCGCTCATGCTTCCTTCACCCGGTCCTTGGCGAGGAAGGCTTTGAACGACGGCCAGATGTCTTCCTTGCGCTCGATCAGCACGGTGTGAAAGTTCGGCGCCTGGATGCGGCGGAAGACGTTGAGCATCGAGGATTCGTAGTAGCGCGAGCCGAGCGGCTTGATCTCACCGTAACCGAACAGGTTGCAAATCTCGGCCAGCTCCTCAGCGTCCTTGAGCGCCGCGGGATTGTCGGAGTCGAAATTGTCGCCGTCGGAGCAATGGAACGCGTACAGGTTCCACAGCGACGGATGGTAACGCGCGGCGATTATTTCCAGCGCCTTGGCGTAGCCGGACGAAATGAAGGTACCGCCCGATTCGCCCTTGTGAAAGAACTCTTCCTCGGTGACCTCGCTTGCCTCCGTGTGATGCGCGATGAAAACAATTTCGACGTTGCGGTAGCGGGTCGAGATGAACTGGTAGAGCAGGAAGAAGAAGCTGCGCGCGAGGTACTTCTTCATCGTGTCCATCGAGCCCGACGTGTCCATGATGCAGATTACCGCGGCGTTCGATTCCTCCTTGGTGTCGATTTCGACGTGCTTGTAGCGCAGGTCGTCCTGATGGAACGGGAAGCGCCGGCGGACGCGCTGGAATGCAGCGGCGCCGGGCGAACCGGCGAGCGCGTCTTCGTCCAGCGCGCCTTCCTCGAGCGCGATCTCGTCAAGCGCGCCTTCAACGTCGTCATCGGCATCGACTTCGCGGTCAGCCTTCGATTCTTCCAGCGCGCGCTCGACCGCCTGGTTGCGCTTGTCGGACGCGAGCATGCGCATCACGCGCTGCTTGGCGGTGCGCCGCTTGTCGAGCCTGATGCGGATACCGACCTTGCGGTAGCCTTTTCGCCGCGTCGAGTAGTCGGACTGGATTTCGCGCAGCGCGCGCCGCTCGAGGTTGGGCAGTTCGAGATCCTCGAACATGATCTCGATCAGTTCCTCGAGCGTGACGTCGGTCTCGTAATAGTCAACGCCCGGCCGGTCGCCGGCGCGCTCGTCGCCTTTGCCGGGGCCGTCCTTGCCGGCTTTGCCGACGACTTGCCCGGGCCGCGAGTCGCCGTTACCCTGCGACGCGCCGGGCGAGTTGTCGCCGAAGACGAAACGGTATTCCTTGATTCCGCGCAACGGAACCTTGATGACGCGGTCCCTGTCTTTGCCGATGATCGATTCTTCGGCGATGATGTCGGCGATATTTTCGCGGATCGACTCACGCACCTTCTGGCGGTGGCGCAGCCGGTCGCCGGCCGAGCGATCGGAGCGTTCGGCGTCGGAGATCCGGTATTCGCGGAAGATTGTGTCACCGCCGCTCATCGTCTGCTCAGCCCGAGCTCAATCCTTCCACAGATTGTTTGCCGCGTACTTGAGCACGACGTCCACGCACGATTCGCAGTAGCCGTTCTCGAGCAGGTTTTTCACCATCGAGCCGTACTTCTCGCCCTGCTCCTCGTCGCGGGTGCGCGCCTTGGTGATGATGCGTGAGATGTCGCGCACCGAGGTCATCAGCTTTTTCTCGATCGCTTCCTTGAGCGGCTCGTAGCTCTTGTAGCTGATCTTTTCGCCGCGCCGCGACGTTGCCCACAGGTACGCGATCACCTCCTGGCGAAAGCCGTCAGCCGCCGAGCCGATGATCGCTATCTGCTCCTCGATCGATTTCAGGAAGCCCTCGTCAGGCGCCAGTTCTTCGTTGGTGTTGCGGTCGCGCACGCGAGTCTTGTTGACGTACGCTTCCGCGTGATCGAGGTAGTTCTGGAACAACGACTCCGCCTGCTCCTGGTACGAGTACACGAACGCGCGGGTGATCTCTTTCTCCAGCAGGTCGAGATACTCCTTGTGCAGCGTGTCCTGCAGGAACTCGAGGTACTGCTTGCGCGTATCGTCGGGGAGGTCGCCCTCCTTGGTCATCTGGATCAGCGCCTCGCGCACGTTGATGGGGTTGATGCAGTTGCCGGTGACGTTGTCCGAGAGCGCGTTGTCGAGCGCCTTCATGATGAAGCGCGTCGAAATGCCCGACATCCCCTCGCGCTTGGTGTCCTCCTTCAGCTCCTGCACGTCGATCTTCTTGGTGCGCCCCTTCTCCACCACTTCCTCACCATTGTAGAGCCGCAGCTTGGTCATCAGGTCGCACTTCGAGGTTGGCTCCAGCCGCGACAGAATCGCGTACATCGAGGCGAGCTCGAGCGTGTGCGGCGCCACGTGCGCGCGGAAATCGGAGTTCCTGATGATCTTCTGGTAGATTTTCACCTCTTCCGACAGGCGCAGGTTGTAGGGCACTTTGACGACGACGATTCGATCGAGGATCGCCTCGTTGGTGTGATCGGCCTTGAACTTCTGCCACTCGGCCTCGTTCGAGTGCGCGACGATGCAGGTATCGACGTACACCATTCCGTGCCGCCCGGGCGCCGGAATCACTTTCTCCTGGGTCGCGGTGATCATCGCGTGCAGGTACTCGGTCTCGTTCTTGAAAACTTCGATGAACTCGACGATTCCGCGGTTGCCGACGTTGAGCGCGCCGTTGAGCTCGAGCACGCGCGGGTCGCCTTCGGAGTATTGGTCGAGCTTCGAGATGTCTTCCGATCCAATCAGCACCGAGGTGTCCTGGTTGTTCGGATCGACCGGCGGCACCACGCCGACGCCGACGCGATTGCGCTTGGAGAAGTTGCGCGCGATGACCGGAAATTCCTCGTAACGGTTGTTGAACTCGGCCTTGAGCCGATAGCGGCACACCGGGCAGAGGTCGCCCTCGATGTGCACGCCGAGCATCTTCTCGAACTCGCGCCGCAGATGCCGCGGCACCAGGTGGAGCGGCTCCTCGTTCATCGGGCATCCTTCGATCGCATAGATGAGTCCGATCTGCTCGAGGCCGCGCTGGATTCGCTCGACCAGCGAACTCTTGCCCGAACCTACCGGGCCCATCAGGTACAGGACCTGCCGGCTCTCTTCGCCCTTCAACGAGGCGGAATGGAAGTAGCGGACGATCTGCGCGATGGTGCGCTCGATCCCGAAAAATTCCTCGGCGAAGAAATTAAACACCTTCAGCGGCTCGTCCTTGTACAGCCGCTTGGTGCGCGGGTCGTCGGTGTCGTGCAGCGAGCGAGTGCCTGCCGAGATGATCAGGTCGTAAATTCGCGCGTGCGCGAGCTTGGTGATGATCGGGTCGGCTTTCACGACCTCGAGATATTCGAGCAAGGCGCCGCGCCACTGCTTCGACTCGCGTGCGGCGCGGTCTTCTTTGATCACTCGCTCGAAGTTACTGAGATCCGCCATCGGCTATCTCCTTCGGGTTATAGAATGTTGAGCAGGGATACTGCCTGAGAGAGCGGGAAACGGTCGGGCCGTGCTATTTCTGGAGCCCATCCTGAATCGAGTATAACGGAGCCGGTGATCGGCAACAAGCAACATCGGTGCGCACGCGACGCACTCAGGCACGTGGGGCAAGGGGCAGGCAGGATGCTGATTTGCGTTTTACTGAAATAACCGCCCGGACACCGGCACCGTGTCGCCGAGCGCGATGCGCCCGCGGTCGTTTTGCACCATCGCCGCGAACACGGTGTCGTCGTGCGCGAACGACAGCCACCAGCGATGCTCCGCGGCGAGCCCGAGGTAGTGGGCCTTTTGCTCCATCGTGCGCAGTGCGTCGAGATCGTACGCCTGGTTCCACGGCCCGCGAAGGTGCGAGCGCGTCGGCACGATGTCGGCCAGGTGCATGAAGCATTCACCGCCGTCGCTGACGATCGCCGCCTGATGATCCCGCGTGTGACCGCCGGTGACGACGGCGCGCACGCCCGCGATGATGGCGGTGTCGCCGTCGATCGCTTCAAGCAGCGACCGCACCGGGGCGAGAATTTCCCCGGCGTGGCGATATGCGGCGCGAAGCCGTTCATTGCGCGGCGCGGCGGCGATTTCGAGTTCGCCTTTCTGCACGAAGATTCGCGCGCGCGGAAACGCTGCTTCGAACGCGCCGGAATCCCGCCGCCGCACGATTCCTCCGCAGTGATCGAAATGCAGATGCGACACGATCAGATGCGTGACGTCGCCGGCCTCCATCCCCAGCGCGCGCAGATGCGCGGGGAGCCATCCGTCACCGTGATCGAAGATCTGCCGCTCGACGGCGCTCAGCCGGTTGCCGATTCCGGTATCGACCAGCACCGCGTCGGAGCCCATCATGATCAGCGGACACGTCAGGTTGAGGCGGATGCGGTTGTGTTCGTCGGGCGGATGGTTGTGTTGCCAAAGTTCGCGCGGCACGACGCCGAACATGCATCCACCGTCGTTGCGCCACAGTCCGTCGGTAAGGAATGCCACCTCGAACGCGCCGACTTTGATCTTCGGTGGGGTCTCAGCCATTTCGCATCCTCAACTTCCCATCAGCCACGTTCCGAGGATCAGCGCGATACCGCCCATCGCGACGATCGCGACGTGCGCCTTCACCATCCGGCGCATCGCGCCCGGCACCGCATCGGCGCGCCCGCGCGCGACTACCGCCCTGATCACCGCGCCGACTCTCATCGACCACGTCATCACGACAATCATAACGATAAACAACGCGACTTTGATCGCCAGCACGGTCATGAACGCGGTCGAGAAGGCGAACCGCCGCGAAACTCCCGTCGCCATCAGGTTGAACAGCCCGGTCCCGAGCAGCACCACCGCGGCGACGAGTCCGAGCCGGTCGATCTTCGGTGCCGCGCCCGCGACAAAGTTTCGCTGCTCGACGCTTCCCGCATCGAGCGCGAGACCCGCGATCACAAAGCAGGCGCACGCGCCAACCCAAATCGCGCCAGAGGCCGCATGCGTCCAAAGAATCGCCGTTCCGAACAATCCGAGCCTCGTCCGTGGTGAAATCGCGAAAGAGACTAACGATTCTCACGCGCGATTACACCCCGAGCGCGTTTGGCGGGCGGCGCCATTTTGAGCTAACTACAATTTTCGACGGTGGAGGTGAACGTGACGCTCAATCCATACATCGAGGCACACGAATTGCGCGAGCTGGTCCTCAAAAAGGAAGTCCGGCCGCGCGAGGTCGCCGAGTTTTTTCTCGCGCGCGTCGAGAAGCTGAATCCCAAGCTCGGCGCGTTCATGACTGTTACGCGGGAGCGCGCGCTTGCCGACGCCGACCGAATCGAAAAGATGAGCGCGGCGGAGCAGCGGCGCGCGCCGATGTTCGGCGTGCCGTATTCAATCAAGGATCTCAACTGGACCAAAGACATACCGACCTCGATGGGGTCGAAGAACTACGAGAACTTCAGGCCGCCGGTTGACGAGGAAATCGTTACACGGATGCGCAATGCGGGCGGGATTCTGCTGGGCAAGACCACTACGCCCGAGTTCGGCGGGCGCCCGACGACAGAAGGCGGCCTGTGTCCGCCCGCGCGCAACCCGTGGAACCTAGAGCATACCGCCGGCGGCTCGAGCGGCGGCGCCTGCAGCGCGCTTGGCGCGGGACTCGGATCGCTCGCGCAGGGCAGCGACGGCGGCGGCTCGATTCGGATACCGTCGGCATGCTGCGGCGTCGTCGGCCTCAAGCCGTCGCGCGGGCGTGTTTCGATGGCGCCGGTCGCAGGCGAGGCGTGGGCCGGCTTCGCGACCTTCGGCCCGATGGCGCGATCGGTGCGCGACGCCGCGACGATGCTTGACGTGATGCACGGTCCGGTCGTCGGCGATCCGTACTGGGCGCCCGACCCGGCAACGTCTTTCAGCGCGGCGGTCGGGATTGCGCCTCGTCATCTGCGCATCGGCTTGATCGCGAAAACGTCGCTGGCGAAAGTCGATTCGGAGACGCTCGACGCCCTCGACTCCGCCGCGAAGCTGTTCGAGGAGATGGGGCATCGCGTCGAGCCGCTGAACTGCGATCCCGGCGGCCGCCTGCGGGACATCGTGATGCCGTTGATTTGCGCGGGCGTCGGATCGGTGCCGGTCAACGACCTCAGCCTCGTCGATCCCGTGGTGCGCGAGATGTGGGAGGCCGGGCAGAAGATGACGGCTGTGCAGTACATCGGGACCGTCACGCAGATGCACAACATGGCGCGCGAGATAGTGCAGGAACTGGCGCCCTACGACGCCGTCATCTCGCCCGTCACGAGCCGGCCCGCGGTGAAACTCGGCACGCTGCCGTCGCATCCGAGCAGATACCTGGCCGAGCTGCCCGAATGGATTCCGTTCACGTTCGCATTCAACGCGACGGGTCAGCCGGCCTTCTCCGTGCCAAATGGATTCAGCAAATCGGGGCTGCCGCTCGCGATGCAGATAGTGGGCCGGCAGGCCGACGAGGTGACGATCATCGGCCTCGCTGCGCAATTCGAAAAAGCGCGCCCATGGAAGGACAAACATCCGCCGCTCGACTAGTAACGCGGCCGCATACAATGGGGCACGCCGACAATGCTTAATCCATTCATCGAAGCCTGGGAGCTGCGCGACCTGGTCCGCAAGAAGGAAGTTCGGCCGCGCGAAGTCGCCGAGTTTTTTCTCGCGCGCATCGAGCAGCTGAATCCGAAGCTCGGCGCATTCATGACCGTCACCGCCGATCGCGCGCTCGCCGACGCATCGCGGCTCGAAAAAATGAACGCCTCGGATGCCGCCGGACTGCCGCTGTTCGGGGTTGCGTATTCGCTCAAGGATCTGCTCTGGACCAGGGATATTCGCACCACCTTCGGCTCGAAGAACTATGAGAACTGGCACGCGCCGGCAGACGCGGAACTCGCGGTGCGGCTGGCCAACTCCGGAGGAATTCTGCTCGGCAAAACTACCACTCCCGAGTTCGGCCTGCGCCCGACCACCGAAGGCGGTCTGTGTCCGCCCGCGCGAAATCCCTGGAACCTCGAACACACGGCAGGCGGCTCCAGCGGCGGCTCGGCTGCTGCCGTCGCCGCCGGATTGCATCCTGTTGCGCAGGGCAGCGACGGCGGCGGTTCGATACGAATCCCTTCGGCATGCTGCGGGCTGGTCGGAATCAAACCGTCGCGCGGGCGAATCACGCGCGCACCCCAGGAACGCGAAGCATGGGCCGGACTTTCGACTACCGGCCCGATCGCGCGCACCGTCCGCGACGCGGCATTGATGCTCGATGCGATGGCGGGGGCGATGCCCGGCGATCCGTACGCGGCGCGGCCGCCGGCGCGTCCATTCGTCGAGGAAGTCTCGGTGCATCCGAAAAAACTTCGGCTCGCCGTCATCAACCACAGCGCGCTGGGCCCGGTGGACGCCGAGACTCTCGCGGCGCTGGAATCCGCATGCGGCGTGTTCCGCGAGATGGGGCATCGCGTCGAGCCGTTGACGCTCGATCCCGGTGCGCAGCTCGGCAAGTATGCGCGCGTGATCGTCGGCGCGTCGGTCTCGGCGCTGAACATTCCCAACCCGGAGCTGCTCGATCCGGCGGTGCGCGGAAGTTACGAATGGGGCGCGAAAATTTCCGCCGCCGACTACATCCGGGCGGTAACCGGGATGCACAATACGTCGCGGGAAATCATCCACGCGCTCATGCCCTACGACGCGCTGCTGGCCCCGACGCTGACCCGGCCGGCGGTGCGGCTCGGCAGCTTACCGTCGAATCCGGCGACCGGCGCCGACGAAATCTATGCGTGGATCGCGTTCACCTTCCCGTTCAATTCGACCGGCCAGCCGGCGATCTCGCTCCCCAACGGATTCAGCAAGTCGGCTCTGCCGCTCGCGATTCAAATTGTCGGCCGGCCCGGCGATGAAGCGGGCATAATCGCGCTGGCGGCCGAGTTCGAACGCGCGCGCCCCTGGAAGGACAAGCATCCTCCAATCTAGTTGCTTGTCGAACTGGCCCTCGAGGCCGGCGATCGCGCGCTTGGCGCGTTATGGCCGCTGCTCGAAGCGCTTCAGTGAGGGCGGGCTCAGGGGCGTGCTTCGATCACCAGGTTGAACGGCGTCGCAGTCGCGAGGCGCACCCGAGAGAATCCTCCCGCCGCCAGCACCTCGCGCAGCCGTGCTTCTCCTGCCTGCGCACCGAGGCCGAGTCCGACTTCCTGCGACAGAGACGCGGGCACGCAGATCATCGTGGAGGCGGCATAGAACAGCCTGCCGATCGGATTGAAGTTGTCTTCGACGCGATCGCGGCCAAACGGCTCGACGACCATCCAGGTTCCATCCTGGGCGAGCGTGCTTTTAACGTGCGCGGCCGCGCCGACCGGATCACCCATGTCGTGCAGACAGTCGAAGAACGCGACCAGGTCGTAGGTCCCCGGATATTCCGCGGCCGAGGCGCGCTCGAAGCTGACGCGATCGGCGACTCCTTCGTCGCGCGCCAGTTCGCGGGCGCGGTCGATCGACGGCTGATGATAGTCGAAGCCGAAGAATCGCGATTTCGGGAACGCCTTCGCCATCAGGATTACCGAAGCGCCGTGGCCGCATCCGACGTCCGCGACGCGCGCGCCGCGCTCAAGCTTCTGCTTGACGCCATCGAGCGCCGGAATCCAATCCGAGACCAGATGCGTGGCGTAACCGGGGCGGAAGAAGCGCTCGGTACCGCGGAACAGACAGGGGTCATGCTCGTGCCAGCCGACGCCGCCGCCTTTGCGAAACGCGCCCGCGACTTTGGGTTCATCGCGGATGGCAGCCGCAACAATCTCGTAGATGCCTGGAAAGAACGCCGGCCCGCCTTCATCGGCGAGTACCAGGGCTTGCTCGGGCGACATCGAATAGCGGCCGGAGCCGGGGTCGTAGTCGATGTAACCTGCGGCGGCTTGCGCCGCGGCCCATTCGCGCACGTAGCGCTCGACGGTGCCGGTCTTCGACGCGAGTTCGCCGGGCGTCAACGGCCCCGCGGCGGCGAGGGTTTTGTAAAAGCCAAACTTGTCGCCGAGCAGCACCAACGACGCGCCCATCGCGGCGCCAACGTCGCCGAGCATTTTGCCGATTAGTTCCTGAAGCTTGTTGCCGTCGATCGCCATTGCGTTGCCTCACGTTAGTTAGTTCTTCTTTTAGGGCGGGCGCACGTTTGCGTCAATGCAGAGGGCGGGCTCGATACCGGCGGCAGGTTTCGCGCGGCGGGGAATCGTCGAGAGCGTCCGCGCCGCCGGCTGAAATTCACCGCGGCGTTTCGGGAGTTGGCCGAAGATCGAAGGCCTCGGCGAGGAGCGCGTAGGAGCGCATCCGCGCTTGATGGTCGTGAACGACCGTCACCAGCATCACTTCGTCGATGTGCAGGACGCTGGCGATGTCCACCAGGGTGTCGCGGACGTGGGCGGGCGTCCCGATAATCGCGCGGGGCCATTCGCCGGTCTCGCGCATCATCACGTCAGCGGGCAGAGGCCCGGGCCCGAGTTCCGCGAGCGCCTCGTCGGGCGTGGGGATCGGTCCGCGATCTCCCTGACGCGCGCGGCGCACGAATAGTCTGACACTCGACGCCATGCGTTCGGCATCGGCGTCGGTGGGTGCGCAGATCGCGCCGATTCCCAGGATGGCGGTCGGTGCGGCCAGTTCGTTCGAGCGGATGAAGTGAGAACGGTAGTACTCGATGGCGGCGCGGGTGTGAGTGGGATCGATGAAGTGCGCGAAGGCGTAGGGCAGTCCGAGTTGCGCCGCCGCGGCCGCGCTCCACATGCTCGAGCCTAACAGCCAGATTTCGGGCGCACCGGGCATCGCGGGCGAAAGCTGGATGCGGCTGAAGGCGTGATCGGGGCGGAAGCCGCCATGCAGGAAGGCGATGAGCTCGAGCAGTTGTTGCGGGAAGTCGTCTTCGGCCGGCTGGCTCGAGCGATCGCGGCGCAGCGCGAATGAATCGAGCGGGCTGCCGCCCGGTGCGCGGCCGATGCCGAGATCGATGCGGCCGGGATAGAGCGCATGCAGCACGCGGAAGCTCTCCGCGACTTTCATCGGGCTGTAATGGGGGAGCATCACGCCACCCGCGCCGACGCGGAGGTGCGAAGTCTCGGCGGCGACGCGCGCGATCATGATTTCGGGCGCGGGACTGGCGAAGGCGCCGGTCGCGTGATGCTCGGCGATCCAGTAGCGCTGGTAGCCGAGGCGATCGGCAAGGCGCGCGAGTTCGATGGTGTTGTTGAGGGCGTCGGCGGTGGTGAAGCCGGCAGGAACGGGGCACTGGTCGATGATCGAGAGTTTCACGGCGATGCTTACAGCGTCATCTTGCTTCGGCGCGTCGAAGGATTCCAGCGGCGGACTGCGATCGTGCTCTGGCAAAAGCGGCTCGCATTGGCGAGAATCCGCTGGTGAGTTCCAGCCGGGCGCTGCGTCCGGACGCAGCGGCGGGACAACACTCTACACGGAGGACGAATCATCATGAGTTGGGATTTTGAAACCGAGCCGGAGTTCCAGAAGGAACTCGACTGGATCGAAAAATTCGTGCGCGAGGAGGTCGAGCCGCTAGAGTTTGTGCTCGACTGCCATCCGTATGACGTGCGCCACCCGAAACGCAACGCGCTCGTGCGGCCGCTGCAAGCCGAGGTCAAAAAACGCAAGCTGTGGGCCTGCCATCTGGGGCCCGAGCTGGGCGGGCAGGGCTACGGGCAGGTCAAGCTCGGGCTGATGAACGAAATTTTGGGGCGCGCGACCTATGCGCCGATAGTGTTCGGATGCCAGGCGCCCGACTCGGGCAACGCCGAGATCCTCGCGCACTACGGGACGCCCGAGCAGAAGAAGAAATATCTGCAGCCGCTGCTCGACAACGAAATCGTGTCCGCATTCTCGATGACGGAGCCGCAGGGCGGCGCCGACCCCAAGGTGTTCAAGACTCACGCGGAGCTGAAGGGCGATAGCTGGGTGATCAACGGCGAAAAGTGGTTCTCATCGAATGCGCACCTCGCGTCGTTCCTGATAGTGATGGTGGTGACGGATCCCGACGCGAAGGAATACGAGCGCATGTCGATGTTCATCGTGCCGAAGGAAACTCCGGGCGTGAACATCCTGAAGAACCTGGGCGTGGGAACGCATGAGCGCGGCGGCAGTCACGCGTACATCCGCTACGAAGACGTGCACGTGCCCAAGGATCACATGCTGGGGCCGCGCGGCGGCGCGTTCGTGGTGGCGCAGACCCGGCTCGGCGGCGGCAGGATACATCATGCGATGCGGACCATCGGGCAGGTGCGCAAGGCGTTCGACATGATGTGCGAGCGGGTGCTGTCGCGCACCACCCAGGGATCGCGGCTGGCGGACAAGCAGATGGTGCAGGAGAAGATCGCAGACTCGTGGATGGAGATCGAGCAATTCAGGCTGCTGGTGCTGCGCACCGCCTGGAAGATCGATCGCTACAAGGACTACCTGAAGGTGCGCAAGGATATCGCGGCGGTAAAGGCGCTGATGCCCAAGGTGTTTCATGACGTGGCGGCGCGCGCGCTGCATCTGCACGGCTCGCTCGGCGCGACGGGCGAGATGCCGTTCGTCGAGCAGGTGATCCAGAGCTTTCACAT
>Ga0074044_10002929_pt1 | contig 14757 bp, 8 predicted proteins | sample BogForMeECP23OM1_FD_94443 | JGI IMG/M metagenome (GOLD analysis project Ga0074044, IMG submission 94443) | Bog forest soil microbial communities from Calvert Island, British Columbia, Canada - Bog Forest MetaG ECP23OM1 | ecosystem: Environmental > Terrestrial > Soil > Wetlands ... | reverse complement strand
GGGAAAGTGCCGAGCCTCAATGAAGCAGTCACAATTCATGCGGATTGTGGCTACACTCCTACGCGACCCAGAAACACGAGGCCTTCTACGCGACCTTGGGGTGAAGGCGTCCTCCAGTACTGCCTGGGCTTATTGGCCTCCGAAAGTCTTGCGGAGGGTTGCGACCGAAACATGCGGCCAACTAAAGGGGACTGGCGGTTTCCCTGGGGGCAGAAGAGGGAAATTCAGCAGGACGGTCTGAACGTATTGAAGCTGCATGAAGTGATGCGCGGGATGCTTGATCTTCTCAATCCAGAAGGTTGCGAAGACGAGGGCGGTGTCTGCGTTCGTCTCGAGGAAAGCGATGTTTTCGATGCCACCTCCGCCATTCGTCACAGGTTTCGGATTGGCCTGGAAGTTGAGGCTCGCCACCGTGGCAATTTGCAGGACGACCATCTCTTCGATGTTCTGGCCTTGAATGGCCTGCTGCAATAACCGGGTTGGATCGTTCACGACCGTCTGCATGGGAACGCCGTTGATCGCCGCGGGCAAGGCGACGGGAGGTGTGTCTCCGAATGGTGTTCGTGAGTTGGTGGCTGCAGGGGTTGTGTTGGAGAGATCGTATTCAGGGAACCCGCCTTGCGTACCACCGGCCGGCATCGTCGCGCCTTGCGGGAACGGTGCGGTGTTCACGGGGTCAATGGCGAAAGTGCCACCAGGTAGCGGGTTCACGAGGATAGCCGTGCCTTGCGCCAACAAGGCGTTGCCGTGCGGGATGGAGGCCATGCGAGCGACACTCGCGGTTTCCGAAGGCGCAGTGGTCTGCGGCACAGAAATCCAAATGCCGGGCTCAATGTGCAGGGCGCCACCGGTGACGGCGTCGCTGATCTTCTGAAGGTAGGTTAAGCCAAATAATTCGATGTCGTCCTGCGCATTGCCGCGATTGGGAATCGACGAGGCGATGGGATCGAACCTCAAAGTCTCCGAGGTTTGATTGAGTTCGAGGAAGAGCGGGGCGTTTCCCTCTTTATCCGGGCGGGCAATCAGGTTAAAGCCTTTTCCGTGCCAGGTACCTGCAAGGTCGGCGAGAAGTCCTAAGTCATGGAAGACTTCATCGTTGGATGTGGCCAAGCGCACTGACGGTATGTTGGACATAGTTTTCTCCTGTTCCACCTTGCTTGAGATAACGATTTTGCCGGGGGATGCCCTTCAACAATTTTTCGTTACGCGGGGCGACGCCAGGAGCCGCTGCATGGTCGTGAAGGGAAAAATGTGTGGAACTCGTTGTAATCGACGGGCTCTGAAACGCGTCTGCGGGTGGGGGCCTGCTCGGAGTTGCTCTGAACGATGGAAGGTTCGTAGTAGTCTGCGGTCTCGTTGCGCCGTCGATTCGGGATACAGGCTTGGCTTAGCGCACGGCCAGAAAAGAGTAGGTGCCGGGCGGGGTCGTTACTTCGGATGTGCTCGGATTACAGAAATGGAAGAGGATGACACCTTCGTCAGCGGGATAGGCATTCAGCGAGAGATTTCCCAAACGTTCTGGTGGTGTGATGCCGGCAATCTGATCCGATTTGGTGAGGCCTCTGGCGTCGCCACTTACGTCGGTGCAACTCTGCGGATGTACATGGCTCGCAGGAACGTTATCAACCCTGTACACCTTCATTCTTGAGAGTGGGGAACCATTCCCCAGAGTGAAACTGTTCCCCTCGCTGATGGAGACCGGAACCGCGAATGTTTTTTGCTTCGCGGTGAGCCGTTCTAACCAATTCGCATGTACTCCGTCTCCAGTAGCGCGAATGTAGTTGGTGATGGAGACGGGAGCGCCGAAGGCGAGCTGTCCTGAACCCAGCCCGACTCCACTGCTGGGAACATCAGTTCCGATCCACGCATCATTCACACTCGCAAGCGGGCGATAGCCTGGCGTGGCCTCGGTGAGGGCTGGCTGGGAGTCGATCAGAGTGACGATGTGATGCGGAAAGAGAGAGTTCGAAATGGGCAACGTGAAGTTCAATCTGCCCTTGGCGAGAGTGGCATAAGGTGACCATCCGGGATTTCCATCGGGGATCAGGGTAGCGGTGCTGTTGGTATTACCGCCGAGGCCATTCGAGCAAGTCGTGTAACCGCCAGGAGAAGCGATTCCGTTCGAGGTGCACTGCTTGGCATTTTGAGAGGGAATTCCGTTCAGCCCGAGATTGACAATGCCGGTGAACTCACTATCGGTCGCCACGGTTTTGCCCACCGATACGATGGAACCAGGCCAGAAAAGGAGATTGCCTCCGTAGGTGCCCGACTTCACCGTGTACGCTGTGGTGACGGCGGAACCGTTGTCCTGATAAGTGCAGTTCAGTGTGTTGCCGCAGGAGGCTGCCTGGGTCAACCCCTTGGCCACATAGCCGCAGGCCGTTGTTGGTCCGCCGTTGCAGCCGCCACTGTAGGGAACGGGTACGGTGGCGCTGGGTGTCGTCGTCCGCAAGACGTCATAGGTAATCTCATCGGTGCCGTTCGAGATACGCGGCCAGTTGACGGGAATCAGATCCTTTCCCGTGGATTGCCAGTTCAGGATCTGCATGGGCGAAGTCGACGAGCCCGTTGTCCCGTCATTGGCAACGATGTAATAGGTATAAGGCGTGGCACCATCGCCGCGGGTATCGAAAGCTCCGCCCGGGCCACCCGAACCGGCAATGGTAAACACTGCCGCGCCACTCGAAGGTCCAGCGATCAGGCCTCCGATACCGAGGCCGGGAAAAGGCGTCTTGAATCCGCCCGGCAAGGCATTTGGATAGAAATGGGCTCCGCTCGTCTGACCAACCCAGGCGTCGGTGCTGTTTGGAGTTCCAGCGACGGCCCGCACCGATAGCGGGGTGTTACCCGCTGGAGCATTCTGCAGCCAGGTGTAGGCACCAGTTGTATTCTGGACGATCTTCTCTCCCATCTGGAAGGTTCCGCGGTTGTTTGCGCAGGAACCGGGATCGGCGCAGGGGATGGTGCCGTAGGGATTCAGGGCCGTGCTGCTTTCGCTATAAAGGTTCTTGAGGTAAGCTCCCTGGTAATTGCCGTTCGTGTTAGAGGAATACACCTGCCAAAGGCTGGAAGCCTGAATGACAGTATTTTCGACATAAAGACCATTGGAGTTGTAATCGGTAATTCCGTTCGAGTAGTTCGCGGTGATGGTTGAATCTCGCATCGTGATTACGGGCGCGATCTGGTGATTTTGATGGCCGGCCGAAAACACAAACGACCCCGTCCAATTCACGTTATTGTTGAGCGATATCGCCTGATTGCTGAAATGATCAATGGTGGCGTTCTCGTCGTCCCAGAAATCAAAGAAGTTATTAAAGCTGCCTCGGTTGCCCACCTTGTCATAAGAAATATCGATCCAATGTGTGCTCATGGCGTTGTCTAGCACAGCCACGTAAGCCAGAGCTACCACCCCTGGAGTCGCTTGTGTGGCGATGTCGGGGCCAGGGTGCGCATACTGGAAGGTCGTGGAGCTCGGGACCGCGGTTACGACAGCGTCACCCCAATAGGCGCTGTTGTCTGTAAACAGAATGGTCACCATATCTGCTACACGAAAGCCGTGCGGCTTGGCCGTTGTGACGGTTGCGACCTGAGAAATTCTTTGCGTTTGAATGATTGCCGTCCCAGCGTAGGCGGGGTTTGACGAATAGTCCGCAGGCGTGCGAAAACTCAGTCCGGCGACGGTATTGTCGGTGCAGTCATTGGAGCTCATCCGATTGCCAATCTGCAAACACGCGCCGCGCCCGAGGCAATTCAGCGATACTCCGTATCCGTGTAACACTGATTGGTTGGAGTGGAAATAAATCGTTCCATAAACGTTATACGTGGCCAGCGCGGAAACGGGATAGCCGGGGCCGTTGGCGGGAACTGTGACATTGCACTGACTGTTCTTCCATGGCGTCGGGTCAGTCCCACAGGCCGCGTTCAGGGTCTCCTGGATGCCGGAAGAGGCCGAACCGATCGAGTATGCGGCGGCATAGGAAAAAAAGGGAGTGAATGTAATCGTTCCCGACGACGCTCCTGAAATGCACCCGCCGGCGGCGGTGACCACATTGACGGTTTCACTGTTGCCGCCTCCGGAAAGAAGCACCTGATAACCAGCTCCGCTGGTCGTGTCAACGCCCATCGGGCAGGGCGTAAGCTTTACTATAGCCGGAGAGCCCGCGGTCAATGAACCGGAAACAGTCTGCTTCCAACTTAGTGCCGTCGTGGCGTTTTGTGAATCGGATGCGGAAGCATGGCCGCGAATTTCCAAGATCAGCAAAACCACCGAACAAGCTACACGTAGCATGGTCAGAACTTTTTTCGCTGTTGCTGGTAATGGTTGCTTGCTGCCGAGGATAGGCGCAAATGTATCCGCCGCCATAACGCTTTTTGGTGCTTTCATCAGTTCCTAGTGTAATCGCGCGTGGTGGTTGAGAGAGTCGCCAGGACGATCTCACAAATCGCAGACAATTCCTCGGAAGGAGAAGGGAAAAGCAATTCGTTTTCGTTTTAGGGTGAAACAAACGGTTTTTCGGATCCCACAGAGGCCGACTGAAATCAGGGGTCGTGTTGGTCGAGCGCCACCGGGAAAATTGAGAGCGGACGGAATCGGGACCAGCTCTTAGAGACTAGTTCCGATTTCGTAGCGGATTAGACTGCTTCACTCGGGGAGGCCCAACGAAGAGTAAAGTTTCCGGAAAATTTGCTTTTACCGAGCAGAAATCGAGCGGAAGAAGAGCCGTTTCAAGCGGGGCGCACAAGCTAGCTAAATCGCGCATCGCTTGAAAAAGTGACTGTTCTTATTCCGTTGCCGGTGATTCCTCCTGCGGAAAGTAGTCGGACAATGAGAGACCCGGTAGTCCTTTAGCCCAGAACTCTACGTCGGCGCTGGAAACGCCGGCGGATGTGACGGCGCGGGCGGCGGTAGCGGCGGCTCACTTTGGTGTTGCGCCGGATTGCGGCGGCGCAAGCCTTGGGGCTGCCGAGCACGCGAATAAACGGCGCAATGAAGCCGCCGCTCGCGGCATCGATATGCATGGGAATGTCGAGCCCACGTTCTTCTTCGAGGTCATCCAGCGCCAAGGCGACTTGCTGCACGGGTTCGTATTGCAGGGTGTAGGTCGCGCCGAGTGTCGGAACTACGCCGATCGTGTTTTCATCGCAGCGCCTAATCACTTCCTCTGGGGACATCAGCAGACGGCGCGCCTGGCTTGGAATCTGGCGAAGCTCCACGTCGAAGTAGCGTGCAAACATGGGCCAGCATGTGTGCACCAGGCCGCAGATCAGGTTGGGCCTGGTTGCGGGCTTTCCAGCCTTCTGGCGTTGCCGGCGCCATTTGGTCTTCATCGCCAGACCGCCCAGCATCGCTGCTTCGCTCGATCCCGTAGTTGAGCAACCGCGAGAATTGGCGGAATCGGGAGAATTCCAGAGATCGCTCAGCATGTGGACGCAACTCGACTCCAACTCCGCGGTCTGAGGATACTCATCTTTGTCGATCAGGTTCTTGCCCAGGCACTCGTCCATGAGTTTCTGGATCTCCGGTTCCATCCATGTCTGGCAGAACGTGGCCAGGTTCTGGCGAGAATTTCCGTCGAGCAGAAGTTCATCGTGGACCAGTTGATAGGCGGCGTTGGGATCGGTTTCGCGCTTAGGGAACTTGTATTTGGCCAAAGGGTACGGAAGGAAGCTGGTTCCGAATATCTGGTCATCTAGATTGGGGAAAATGTCTTCCTTACTGTGAATCGCCATAGCCACTCCTCGACCGAAGAAGTTCTTCAGCCGGATGCGGCACCGGTGCCGGGATCAGTGAGTCGTCGCAGCGCGCGATTGTAGAACAGTCTTTTTCAGACCTCGAAAGTCACCACTTTGGGTGACGCACGGTGAGGTGGGGAAGCTCCGGCTTTTTGTATTTCGGGATAGGTCGCAGCGGCGCGGCATCAAACGTATAATTTAATCGTTTCAATGATCCAACTCTTTCGGGCGCCAGGAGGCATTCGCGTGAAGATTCCGGTCACAGCTCTCGCCCTCATCCAGATTTTCAGTTTCGCTGCGGCCCAAACTGTTACGGTTGACGTCTCGCACTACAGCAACCGCTTCATCCCCAGTGAAACTTTAGGCGCAGGCGTCGATCGGATGCCGGTCGCAGCCATCGACGAAGATCTGTTGGCGCCGTCGCTCCAGGAAACGTTGTCGTCAGGATGGCAACCGGTGTCGTTCCGGCAGAATACCGAACTCGCAGTCGAGGCCTGGCACTGGAATCCGAGCGGAACCTGGAGCAATCCAGCGGGCAAAGGCTATTTCACGGGTTCTGCCACGCCGACGGAGAGTCTGCGCTACTCCTACGGATATTCGCTGCCCCGTCGCGGTTTTACCCGCAATGACGGCACGGAGAACGCCGGATTCTCGCGGCTCACGGACGGTGATCTCCAGACTTTCTGGAAGAGCAATCCTTATCTCACGCAACAATTCACGGGCGAAAGTGACGCTCTCCACCCGCAGTGGATCGTCCTGGATCTGGCTCAACTGCAAGCCGTCGATAGTATTCGCATCGCCTGGGGCGAGCCGTACGCAACGCGTTACACCGTCCAGTACTGGACGGGAGACGATCCCATCAAATTGCCGACTCGCGGCGTCTGGCAGACATTTCCGCAAGGGGCAGCCACAGCCGGTAAGGGTCATACGGAAACTCTTCGGCTGGCTGCAATTCCGATGCCGGTGCGTTTCGTTCGCATCTGGATGACGGAGTCTTCGAACACTTGCGATGGCGATGGTACGGGCGATATTCGGAACTGTGTGGGCTACTCAATTCGCGAACTCTACCTGGGAACGCTCACGGAAACACGTTCCGGAAATGTGACGGATGCGGGCGAGTTTCACGACATCCTTCGACACACACCGGATCAGGAACAGACGACCACGTATTGCTCCTCGGTGGATCCATGGCATGAGCCGTCGGATCGCAGTTCTACGCGGCAGGCGCAGGTTGGCTTTGACCTATTCTTCGCAAGTGGGGTGACTCGGGGCTTGCCCGCCATGATTCCGGTAGCGCTTCTCTACGACACTCCCGAAAATGCAGTGGCGGAAATTGCATATCTCGAGCATCGCCACTACTCAATTTCTTATGTCGAAATGGGCGAAGAGGCTGACGGGCAGTACATGCTTCCCGAGGATTACGCCGCGCTCTATCTGCAATGGGCCACGGCGCTCCATCGACTCGATCCGACGCTCAAACTCGGTGGCCCTTCTTTCCAGGGCGTCAACAAAGACATCGAAGCGTGGCCCGACGCAAGCGGCCGAGTCTCGTGGACCGGACGCTTTCTGGACTACCTGAAGCAGCATGGCCGGATGAAGGATCTCGTCTTTTTTTCTTTTGAGCACTATCCCTATGATCCATGCAGGATTCCCTGGGGCGCGCTCTATGATGAGCCCGACCTCATGCGACACATTATTGAGACGTGGCACGAAGATGGCGTGCCGGCGGACATGCCGATGTTTGTAACCGAGGGAAATCTCTCCTCCGCGGCCAGCGAAACCTACCAGGATATTTTCTCCGGTTTATGGCTGGCGGATTACGTCGGGTCGTTGCTCGACGCCGGAGGGAAGGCGGTTTATTACTTCCATTATCTACCCCTGCAGATGGAGCCTGGCTGCAACAGTTCTCCAGGCACGTTTGGCATGTTCACGGTGGACGCGGGCTACAAGATTCAACAGCCCCTGGCGCAATTTTTCGTTGCGCAACTGATCAACCTGGAGTGGGCGCAGCCAGGCGGGGGTGAACATCAAGTCTATTCGGCCAAGTCTGATGTCGATGACGGTGCTGGCCATGAACTTGTCACGGGCTACGCTTTAAAACGTCCCGACAGCAAATGGTCGTTGCTGGTGGTGAATCGGGACCAGCAGAACGCTCACCGGGTGCGGATCGCATTCCGTGGAGAGGGCAATTCGGCGGCGAGCTTTGACGGTCCGGTGGAGATCGCAATCTTTGGGAGCGCCCAGTACAAGTGGAATCCGCCGCGGACTCGTTTCGTCGCGCATTCCGAAATAGCCGCTGCGCCTACGGTTGTTACTTACACGAATGGCACTGCTGATCCTGACGGTCCTATCCAGCGCTTACAACGGAACGGAACCATGGAGACCCTTTATGATCTGCCCCCGGCGTCGGTGGTGGTAATCCGCGGAAATGTTGCGACGCACTGAAATACCGATACTGGAGTGTTTTGGTGGACGTCTTTCCATTGGTTCCGCGCAGCGGCGGGCCATCAATAAGGGAGTTTTGTCACGACAGGCGACGGAGACTCCGGAAACGTGCTGGAGAGGCGATTTGCCGGAATGGCGTAGCAAACCAGGTCAAATCCGTCGCTGTAGTGCGGGCGTAAGAACAGGCGGTAGTCGTCGACGAGGGAGTGGATAAAAAGAGGGATGCGCCACAGATCATCTTGCTTGTGGTAAGCACAGATGGCAAGAATCGGCTGATGGGTCTGGATGGAGTGGCGGGCTCCCTCGAGCGCGTCGAGTTCAGCCCCTTCGATGTCCATCTTGATGAAGGTCGGAGCGGGTTCCGTTATTAATTCATCAATCGGAAGACAGTCCACGGTGACGTTGCCGTCGGCCGCCAGACGCGCGCCGCCGCCTGCGCCAGCCTGGAAACGGAGTTTGCCGCGCTTGGCGCCAACAGCGGCATTGCGCGCGCCGATCCGGGCGGCTACAGACGGATTGAGAGTGGCGATCCATTGGGTGAGACGGTCGAAATTTTCCGGGTCGGCTTCAAAGGCGATCACCCTGCGAAAGCCGCCGCTTTCCTCGGATAAACCAGGCTGGGATAAAAAGGACTCGATCGTGTCGCCGGTAAAGGAGCCACAATCGACGAAACACTCATCGGCGATCGGAGAGAACAATCCGGGAAAGTATTGGTCACCGGGGAATGGAGGGCCGATAGAGCAAAAATCAGCGTGCAAGCGGAGTTGGACTTGTGTGACGAACGACTGCCGCGAGAAGTCGTCGTGAAGCAGTTCGAAGGCGGCCTTGATGTCGTCCGCATGCCGCGGGAGATGCTCCGGCAGATCCCACAAGTAGTAGGGAAGGAAAGCGCTGGGGTGACGCCAGAAAAGCAAGGGAAAGGGAACGGCGATGCAGCCAAGGGTCCGCAACTGGTCAAGCAATGTAGGCATAAGTTGCGAACGGCTCGGATGCCATACGGCAACGACGAAGGTGGCGTCGTGCGAGTGCTGCTGGGCGGCGTCCTGAGGAGAAAATACGGGAAGTCCATCGACGGTTGTTCCCCATGCGCGGGGATTGTTGTCGGCAAAGGCGACGGGTTGGAGATCGGTGCCAGAGAGGCGCCGAAGGACGGAGCGGCCCAAGTGGCCAGCCCCAAAAATGACAATCCGGCGCCGGCCGCTCACTGCGTTGTCGAATGCGCTCTGCTGGCGAACACGGGCTGCGGCTGGCGTCTCGCGGAGCAACTCATCGAGTTGTTGGCGCGCGGTTTTCATGAAACCGAGAATTCAGATTGCATCAGTGGTTTACCTCCGATGGCGGATTGCGGAGTAGGGAAATGACGGAATTCTCGAATCCCAGACGGCGAATTTGATCCTGTATTTCGTCTGCGTGCAACAAAGTGGCGATGACGATTGGTTCCGTGGTGGCGGCGATTTCGTGGGGGCCAACGATGGGCGCCCCGGCGAGTTTCTTTCCTCTGAGAACGGGATTGTTGTCTACCACGGCATGGACCTGAATGTGCGCGAGAGAAGGAAGGGCGAGTAGCTTCATGGCTAACTGGCCTGCACCCCATAGAATGACGCGCCGGGTGTTTGTGAGCTGACTGGCCAGGTGGCGATTGATTCCTTCCATCTGCTCAGTGGATTGCCGGATGTAGGCGGCGATTCTGGAGGGTAACTCACGATCGCAAACGATCGAAGACTCATCGGTTGTTGCGCCATCGTCGTGGAAAAGTCCGAAGACAGCAGGGTAGAGGGTGTGGTCCGCCGTCTGCATTACTTTCTGTTCGACCAACACCGGGTGGAAAGCGAAGCGGCGGGCGGTGTTTTCAAGGGCGCGAGCCGAAAAGTGGTTGATATGTTCGGTATTGAATTCCTGAAATGGAGCGTAGAGATAGTCGTTGTAACGTGTGGCGTCGGGGGTTTCGAGATAGAGATAACCCCCGGGCGCGAGCAGGCGGCGGGCGGCAGTGAAAAAGGCAGGGATATCGTACACATGCTCGAGCACGTGGCTGAACACGACGCAGTCAAATCGAGCCATGTGCTCGGGGGCGGTAGCAGTCGACCCGATATAAGCCTCAAAGCCGCGATCACGGCAAGCGGCGGCGCAGCGCGGCGACGGATCGAGTCCGGCGACGGTGGTGAATCCCTGGTCGCGAAGGGCAGTGAGCAAACCGCCGGTGGCGCAACCGGCGTCGAGAATGGAAGCAGCCCGCGAAGGCAGAGTGCGGGCGAGATCGGAGGCGGTAGTGGCGAGGCGAGCGGCGTCGAAGGGGGAAACGCCGCTTCCGGTCGCGGTGACTGAGTCATCGTATTTGGACCATTCGCAATAAAAACGGTCGTAATCGCATTGCGTAGCTGCGGGGTCGGCGTAAACGAAACCGCAGCGGCCGCAGATAGCGATGTTGTACTCGCCAGGGAGAGGATAACCCTCGGGAACGATGAACCGCTGAGTGTGACAGACGGTGCGAGCGGTTGCGCCGCAAGCGGCGCATGCGCGATGGGGACGAGGGCTGCGAGTGGCGGAGCTATGCATGGCATCCACGGTATTCGGGAGCGTTGCCCCTCGAGTTGAGGAGATTTGGGTTCACCAGCCATTACCCATTCAGGCGCGAGGATATCATCAAGCGCGGTGGAAGTCCGCGTTACCAAGGGCACAAACCGGCTGAGATCGCTGTTGGAAAGAAACCGTTCGGAGCAGACTGCGCCGCCCGGAGGATGGCGAACCTTATTATTCTGCAGGAGTTGTTTTTAATGATCCTGGTTCCTCAATGGGGCGGCCGCGGCTCCAGATCCAGGTATTTGATGAGCATGACCTCGTTGCCTTTTTCGTTGTAAAGGAGTTGATCGACGAGCTGCTGTGCGAGCAGAACACCGAAGCCGCCGGGGCGCATGCCAGCCGCGTCGCGATACTCCACATGCCGCACCGGATCGTCTGCGGGATTGGCGATGGCGGCATGTGGAATTTCGTCCAGAGTAAAGCCTTCACCGGGATCGCTGATGCGGCACGTCACCATGTGACGGGCCCGCACATAAGAAATCTCCACTTGCTGATCAGGGTCAAGATTTCCACCGTGTTCGATTGCGTTCGTAAGCATCTCCCGGAAGGCCATACCAACCGCAGTGCGTTCGGGATCGGGCAGTTCGGCAATTTCGTCAAAGAATTGGAGCACTCGATCCGCGGTCTTAAGGTCGCAACGGGCGCGAATACGGATCCACTCCGGCGTCGCCGAAACCACCTCGATGCCGTCGTCCCAGCAGGGGTCCTCGATAGCGTGCTGGATCATAACGGCCAGCGCATCGGACGAAAATGGCTTGGAAAAATAGCTGAAAGCGCGCTCGCGCATGGAGGTGATTACATCCCCCGGGGTGCTTTCGTCGGCCAAAATAATCAGGCGAGTATGAGGACGTAGGCTTCGGATCTTACGAAGCAGTTCGATGTCTTCTCTCCCCGAGGTCTTCTCACTCGTCAAGATCAGGTCGAAACCCTTCTTTTGGGTCAGTACAAGGGCAGCCGCATTGTCAGTAGCATGCTGAATCGCCCATTCGGCGGGGTTGAGGATGACGCGCAACTGTGCCTCAAGTTGGGAATCGCCGCCAACTAGGAGTGCGGTCCGAACCGGAAACGGACGCGGTTCGATCTTACCTACAGCATTCATCTGAGACTCCGACTTTTTTCGGACAGTATGTGAGATGCGTGTTCTCCGTGACAAGGCAGATCGATCTCTGACCGCGATCTGCTCTTGTGCATCTCAAGATTAGACGGATTGCGAAGCCTCTCGAACTGGTAGAAATAACAGTTTGCCCCGAAGACGAGTGGAAGCGGGTTTAGTGGGCGGTAGCCCCGCTGTCATTGCTGACGATGAGGCTGGAGACGTTCACAGGCTCGAAATCCGACAAGGTGAGACTGGTAAGGCACGACAGGTCGTTATCGTTCCAGCGGGCGTCGGGCGTGCCGATCAGGCCACCGCTGTCTCCGTTGTCGGCGAGGATGATGCCATAATTTCTGAACGCGATGATGATAATGGCTGCCTGTGGACTGGTGGAGGCACAAGAGGGAGTCTGGACGGAAGCCTTCAGGCGATAGATCTCGCCCGCGGGTCCGGACATGGTGCAACTGGCTGGAGGAGATGATTGCGAAATTTCCGATTCAGTGGGAATGGTGCCTCCTACGGTAGCGGTGCAACTCCCTACGCCTGCGGTTTGCGTCGCGGGCCAGACCCAGTAGTTCAACATGTGGTTGAGGGTGAATCGAATGGGATGCTGAATGGTGCCTTTCGGCGCACTGGGTGTTCCGGCGCCGATGACCTCGTCGGCATTGGCGAGCAGCGGCGCTACCGGAAGTCCAGCGGCATCGGATGTGCCATTGCCTTGCGCGGTGAGGTTATTCGTCGTCACGTCGGGCCAGAGTGCGTTTGAGGAATCGGTCCAGGGGCCGCCTTCGTAGATTCCCTGCCACATCTCGTAAAGGGCGGGATCGTTTCCCCCGCCGGCCTCCACGTAGACCAGAACGTGTCGATCTCCCGACGAATTGCTGGTGCCTTCGACCGGCGCATTCGATGGAATAGGACCCGAGCTAAAGTAGGATTGATATAACGTGGTTGTGACCTTTACGTCTGCTTGATTGTAAGGGACTGCGATGGCTGGTATTCCGTTCGGAAAGGTAGCATAGGAGCTGTTCCCGAAGAATGGTTTGACTGTCGCGGATAGATAGCCACTGTACATCGGCGCTGCCGGGGAAGTATCCACGGGCAGGTTGGTGGTGGCCGCGTCCACCCGATGGTGAAAGATAGATGTTGACGGAAAGATGTTTGCGAGGAACGCGTTGCTGCCATTGAGTGAGATGTTGATGCTCTGAGTCGCCTGTGCACTTGCCGAGTCGGTAACAACAAATTCTGGCGTGTAGGTGCCTTGCCCGCCGATCAATGAGCTGCTGATGACCCCGGTGGCTGCATTGAGAGACATCCCCTCGGGCAGCGGAGAAAAACTGGAATTTGCGTTTAGGGAATAGGTGTACGGCGGAGAGCCGCCGCTGGCGACGATCGTGCAACCGGCATAGGCCGCGCCTTGTGTTCCGCCTGGGCAGGAAGTGGTTATGATCGCCAACGGACCGCCCGACGTTGTAACAGTGATTTTTGCGGTGGCGGCAGCCGAACCCGAGGCATTGCTCGCGGTCAACGTATAGGTGGTGGTGGCGGTTGGGCTCACGTTCGTCGAGCCGCTTGCGGAGGTGGACGTGAACGAACCCGGTGTGATGGCAATACTCGTTGCCCCGGTCGTCGCCCAACTCAACGTGCTGCTGGAACCGGAAGCAACGCTGGTGGGGCTGGCGGTGAAGGAGTTGATCACTGGTTTACTTGCGGTCTTTACAGTCAGAGTTAGCGTCGATGTGGTCGAGCCAGCGGAATTGGTTGCGGTCAGCGTGTAAGTGGTGGTCGCGGTTGGGCTCATGCTCGTCGATCCACTTGCCGAGGAGGACGCGAACGTCCCCGGCGTGATGGCAATACTCGTCGCCCCCGATGATGCCCAGCTCAGCGTGCTGCTTGTACCGGAGTTGATGGTTGTGGGATTCGCCGTAAAGGAAGTGATCGTCGGCGTGGGGCCTTTTCCGGGTGCCGCGCTCGTCGAGCCGCAACCAACCAGTACGACGAAGACAGATAAAATAAGGACCAGCGCGCAAAGGTCCGGTTTTGAAGAATGGGGTTTCAGGGGCCCGATCCTATTTCTGCGAAACCAGTCAGTGGACTCCATGCAATCAGTTGCCTGTCTACGAGCCGACATCAGCTAGTTCGAACGGTTGTAGTTATCAGGGCGCACGCCCATTGACCTTAGCCTATTGCCCACCATGTTGCAGGGCAAAATCTCTGTAGTCGTAGCCCCTTGGACGGTTTGCATGAGTTCTTAAATCGGATCGCTCGTGTAGTTCGACGTAGCACCAACGTGCGGGCAATGAGGCACAAAATGAAGGATCCAGAAGAGTCAAAATGTTCGCGCACGAGGCATCGCTGCCGGGACCTAAACGCTGGGAGCAGTAGAGTCGGGGCTAAGGATGCGGCGCAACCCTCATCAGCCGGATCTGGGCATTGACCTCAGCGCCAATCAAGATGGCTAAGGAACTGATGTAGAACCAAAGCATCAGCGCAATCACGGCTCCCAGGGTGCCGTAGATAGCTGCGAACGCGGAAAAACTAATACGGAGGTACCATCCCAGGACAAAAGAACTCGCCAGCCATAATATGACCGCAACCGTGACGCCAGGAACTTGATCGACGAGACGGTGCTTCACGTTCGGTGCGATAAAGTACAGCAGTGCCACCGACAGAAAGATAAATCCCACCGCCACCAACCAGCGGATGTAGGGCCAAGCCACTGCCAACTCTGCATTCATTCCCCAACGGGCGGCCAGCCAGGAACCAATTCGAGTCCCAAGAAGCGACAGGGACAGCGCGTTGAAGACCATCGCGCCGACCACGATCGTAAGTCCGATGGAAACCACTTGTCGCTGCCACAGAGAGCGCGATTCTTTTGCAAGGTAGGCGGTGTTGAGTGCCATAATCAG
>Ga0074044_10002928_pt1 | contig 14758 bp, 10 predicted proteins | sample BogForMeECP23OM1_FD_94443 | JGI IMG/M metagenome (GOLD analysis project Ga0074044, IMG submission 94443) | Bog forest soil microbial communities from Calvert Island, British Columbia, Canada - Bog Forest MetaG ECP23OM1 | ecosystem: Environmental > Terrestrial > Soil > Wetlands ... | reverse complement strand
TGCGGGGTACCACTGTGGCTGCTGGAGCGGCTGTTCAAACAGCGGTTCCGAAAAGCTCCGGTTGCCTGGATGCGGCGGCTGAAGTGCCGGCGGGCGGCGGCGCTGCTCAGGGCGGGGCAGTATCTCAAGGAGGCGGCAGGCCCCTCGGCCTTCGGCGGCGCATCCGACCTCTGTCACCAATTCAAGAAGGCTTGGGGGGTCTCGCCCAAACGCTATGCCCTTGGCGGGCATCGCGGGGGGGGGTAGAAAGCGACCTTGAGAGGGCGACGGCGCTACTGAGCAATTCGATTGTGCTGGGGCTGTTGTCAGAGGATACACGGGTCATGGGGCTAGAAGGGGGCAGGAGCCCGCGCGGCACTTCCATACTTCGCAGCTCGCTCTGCCTTGCATTGCGTTTGCATGGTGGGCCTGCTTGGCCTCCGGCTCACCCTCGCCTCTGCGTTTGCCTGGTAAGGAAAGGGGCCATAGCCTGGGCTGGTACGGCGGCAAAATGTCCCTATGGTCCCTTTCCAGGCACCATACTCCCTGTGCCTTGTGCTTGGTCTTCGAGACCACCGGCAGCAGCAGCGCCGACAGCAAGCCGATGATGGCCATGACCACCAGCAGCTCGATCAGCGTAAATCCCACCGCCACCGGCCTGCCGGCCTTCTCCGCCCGCCCTGTCCCAGCGCAAATGAATGTTCGCATTTCCAATTCGTTTGGGCACTGCGATCAGAATCCCAGTGTGCGAAGCAGCGCGCTGTTCGCCTCCTTCTCGATGGCGGACGAGTCCGCGGGCAGGCGCAGGCTGCGTGCGGCGAACACAAGCGTCGAGGCGTCACGCGTGATGCACACGTACCCAGCAAGCAGATTCGTCCATGCCGGCACTGATTCAACGCTTTCATTCACTACAAGAACCCCCACCCCGTTCGAGCGGAGGGCGTCAACAACGCCGGCATTGCTGATCTGGCCGCACCAGAAGCGCTTGAGCGGCAGAACCGTCAGCTCGGGCGGCGTCTGAACCCGGCCAGCCGCGAACGTCCAAAGCGGCTGCATCGCAAATGCGGCGTGGTGCGCCTCTCCCAAGGCCCTCACCGCCCGAGTCACCGGGGAGGCCGCGAAATCGGTGGAAAACCTCCGTTGGCGAACGATCCCCCCGCCCTGTTGCCAGCCCCAGCACAGGCAGAGTGCGGCGGCCGCCCCGAGCGCCAGGCTTCGTTCCCAGCGCGGGATGCTCGCGGCGCGCAACACCTGCCATAAATCAACCGCGCCGACGCCCGCGGCCACCGCCACCGGCGCCAGCAGATGCAGGTCGTAGAAGCTCCAAAACGGCCGATGAAACAGGTGGATAAGCAAGGCCACCGCAGCCGCCCAGAGCCAGGGCGCCAGCGCCGCCAATCGGCCGGTCACGCGGCCACGGGCAATCGCAAAGACCGCCAGCAGGCATATCAGCCACGCATCCGCATAAACGGCGGGGTCCAAGGGATAATTCCACGCCTGCTTTGCTCCAAAGTTCGTCTGCGACGCAAGCATAGCGCTCCACGACCACCCCGGCTGGAGGAGCGAGCCCAGGATCAGCAGCCCCACCGCCGCCAGGCCCCAAGCGATGCCGCGCTTGAGGCTCCGCTGGCAGAGCCAGGCAAACGGCACCACCAGCGCGAACGACGCCGTCAGCTTAATTGACAGCCCAGTCGCGGCGATCACCGCCGAAATTGACAGGGGCAGCCAGCCCGGGCCGGCGAGAACCAAAGGCAGCAACGAGGCCAACCCCACCGCGTAGGCCGGGGCTTCCAGCATGAAGGAGCCGAGACAAGCATAATCCGCAAGCCAGAGCAGGATGGCGGAAATTACCGCTGCCCATCCGAGCCCGTGGCGGGACCAGTAGGCTGCCCACGTCAGCGGCAAAAGCGCGCCAAAGAGCACGGTCAGCAGCCGGCCCCAGGAAAGCGACGGGCCGCACGAGCGGAACAGGCCGGCCCCTATCATTGACCATAGTGGCGGCTGGTCATTCCACATCCGCGCCATATTGCCGTGGAGGATTTGAAGCGACTTGGCGGCCTCCATGCCCTCGTCACCGCCCAGGAACCTGCCGTGCCAGAGCCACACCACCGCCGTTCCAGCGAGCAGCCAGGCGCCGACCGCGATCAGCGCAACCGCTGGGCGCAAGGATCCATCACCGGGACCAGCCGACGCCCGGCCCGATATGCCAAATACGCCCACGAACGACGCGGCGAGCAGGCCGCAGGCCAGCAGGAACGAAAGCGGTGATTCCGCCTGCGCCAGTGCCCTCCAGTGTCCCAGGAGGCCACCCAGGCACATGCAGGGCCCTGACACCCGCAAAAAGGCCCCGAGAGCATGGTACCCGACAAAGACAATGCTCAGCCCAAAGCACCCGAGGAGAAAGATGCGTCTTCCCCGAACCAGCGCCGCGAAGACGGCCATCTCCGCCGCCAGCCCGAGCCAGACGTAAACCCGATAAGTCCCCGGCAGGAACGGGTGCGGATAAGCCAGCAGCCCGGTGCCCGCCACAAGGCTGATGGCCTTGAATGCCGCCGTTGCCGCAAGGATCAAGGCGCAGACCCAGGACGGCCCGCGCTCCGAGGCACAACTGCCCATAGGCGGGGCGCTTAGCTCCCGCTGCTGGGACAATGCACGTCGTTAGGTTTGGAGCCGTTCCACTTGTTGGTTATCGACCCGCACCCGACTTGGTTTGTACCGCTGGGGTACCAGCAGTTGTACGTGCAAATCCCGCTGGTATTCGTCAAGTAATAGCCGGTACCCGTCATAGTGTTGAGGTCCTTTTGGTCCTGAGTGTCGCACTGGATCCCGAGCCCAATCGTGCCGTCTGGGCAACTGGCCACGATAGCACCGCAGGGCACTTTAGCGGGTTTGTAGCAGATGCCGAGCGCTGTTGAGGCCGCCACGATGGCCGCCAGTCCAATAGTGAGTTTCTTCTTCATGTGTTTCCTTTCATTGTGGTGTTTAGTGTTTATTCCGTACCGCCAAAAATATCAGGCCCGGCGCGGCGATCAGGGCCACGCCGACCAGGACGAGCAGGGGCCAAACCCGGCGCTCGCCCGTATAGACCCGCGCGCCGGGGGGAAGTTTTGTTGACTGAAGGAGCCCCCCTGCCAGGAAATAGCTTTGGTCGTTGGTCCAGAACATTACGCTCTCCTTGAGGGCGGGTGAAAACATCGCCGGTATATACCCGTTGGTCCCCACGTTCGGGTCGGCGCCAAGGGCGAGCGAGACGAAGCGATACTCGAACGTGAAGCGCGAATCGGCTAGCGTGAACGCGCGTGGCAGCCCGTTAGAGCTGCCCACGTAGTCGTACCGGCTCCAGTTCACGTCCCTCTCCCCATTTGTACCACCGGGCCGCTTGACGGTCCATTTCGCCTCGACAGGCCGGCCATTGTCCAGCGTGATTTGCCCAGTTGCCCCCTGCGCGGTCGTGAACTCGAGGCCATGCCACTCGACTGGAACTGGAAGCTGCAAATTCATGATCCCGTACACCAAACTGCTGTAGAATGCGCCGAACTTTTCAGGGTTGCTGCCGGAGGCATACGCCTTGTCCACGACCTCCATGACCTTCGCGCCGAGGTTCCAGCGCGTCGTCGTGGATGCGCCGACGATGATGTCGTCCCTTGGCACGAGGCTGTTGGTAATCGATGCGTCGGGAATGAGTCGCTGGACGAACCAGGTGTCTCCTGGCTGATACGCGAAGCGGAACCATTCCTCGTTGACCAGCTTGCCCTCTCTCGTAACCGTCCGATAAACGACGGCTTCTCTCACCGGCACCTGGCCGACGATGAACTGCTTGAACAACTCGAAGTTCGTGTTCAGAGTCTGGCCCGCTGCCGGTAATCCGGCCAACAGGGCCACCGCGGCGCTGAGGATGAGGGCAGCCCAATGTGGATACGCTCGGCAACGACGCATAGGCGGTGGGGAAGAAACCACGCAAGCCATGGGCGCATCACAGCACATCCCGACCCCGTCGGTCAACCCCACGTTCGTGGGGCGACGTGCAGGAGAAAGGGTCAGACCAGAGATCGGATCTCGAGTCGCCACCCGCGTGATTGGAGTAATCCGAGCCAAGATCATTACATTTCGGTTCACAGCAAAACTACCAAATCGTGGCCCCAGTGTATCGCCGCCAAGCATCCTGCCTAGGGTACCGAAAGGTACCCCCCCGCCCGTGCCATTATTGGCAGGCAATATGCTTTCTGGAAGATCTACTGTTACCCAGCCTCAGCCGGCGCGCCGGCGCGGGTTTTGGCTATGGTGTGCCTGCCGATGGGCTTGCGCTGTGCCAGTTGCGGATGGCTTCGGTGCGGTTGTCGGCATCCAGCTTCACATAGCTCCCGTGCAGGAGCTTGTGGACCTTCGCAAGGCTGATGTGCAAGCGGTCAGCGATCTCCTTGTACAGCAATCCTTGCTCGAGGCACGCAAGAACCTGCTTTTCGCGCGCGCTCAGCCTGGGAGCGCCAGCGGCGGGCGCCGGGGATTTGCCGGGAGACACCGGGGCAGAGTTAGCGCGGCGGGCCGCGGCAATGATTGCCGCCTGGGCGTCCACACAGAACGCGGGCAGCCCGCTGACGGCCCGCTCGATCATAGCGGGCAGGTCGTGCCGGGCAAGGGGCTTCACCAGGCAGCCGTCGGCACCCGCGAGCAGCGACGGGAAGACGAGGGAACAGTGCGCCGGGTCCACGACTGTGATAACGCGGGAGGATGGCCATAGCAGCTTGAGCTCGCTGATGAGGGCGGGGCCAGGCCCGGGCGGAGGGCCGACGGGCGCCAATGCGACGTGGGGAGGACGTGATCCGTGATGCGTGATCCGTGACGCGTGATCGAGCGTTGGACAACAGACCAGCGTCCAGAGGCCGCGGTGGGTTGTGAGAGCGTCGCGGAATGCGACGCAGTCGGGGCCATCTGCTCCAACCCAGGCGACGCGAAGCGCCTCTCCGCAGGCCCGAGCTGGCCCCGCAGCGCGCGCCGGGCCACGGCGTCTGCCGCCTATCTCCTCCGAACTATAGCCTTGACCCACTCCATGACCCGTTCCACCAGTTCCCATAAGAGCCTTCCTTTTTCGGCACCACGCTGTGCCGGGGTCAGTATAGAGCAGAGGAGCGGCGATACGTCAATGCCAAAGTACCCTTGATTCCGGCCCAGTGGAAGGACCGCAAGCTGGCCGAGAGCTGATCCTGGAAGGGCTACCGCCAAGCTGCGACCCGCGCCCTTCCCCGCCCAGCAGCCACCCCGCCACCTGGTGGTCGGTGACCAGGTGGGTGATCCAAGGGCCACCATCGTTCCGGTCCAGCACGGGCTGAATGGCTGCCGCTCTGTGAGGGCCGCCCGCCACCGCCACTGGCCAGATTAAGTCAATCTCCACTTCCTGGGGGGAGCCCCCACCGGCCCGCCGGGGGAACGAAGTCTTTGACACGCCGGTCCCTTTGAGCCACTTTCCCGCGACTCGCGCGCATTTGCCTCAAATACAGGCAGGGTGTAAGAGTCAACTGACTGTATGGGCAAGGCCTTAATTATAGCCGAAAAGCCGTCCGTCGCCGGCGACATCGCCAAGGCACTCGGCGGCTTCAAGAAACACGACGACTTCTACGAGAGCGACCACTACGTGCTCTCGTCCGCGGTGGGTCATCTGCTGGAGTTGTGCGTGCCCGAGCAGTTCGACGTCAAGCGCGGCAAATGGACCTTTGCCCATCTGCCGATCATCCCGCCGCACTTCGACCTGCAGCCGATTGACAAAAACGCCGCCCGCCTCAAGCTGCTCCTCAAGCTCATCAAGCGCCCGGACGTGGACACGCTCATCAACGCCTGCGACGCCGGCCGCGAGGGCGAACTCATCTTCCGCTACATCGTCCAATACTCGAACGCCAGGAAAACCATCAAACGCCTTTGGCTCCAGTCCATGACCCCGGCCGCCATCCGCGAGGGCTTCGCGCAACTCCGCGACGAGGCCTCGATGCGCCCGCTGGCCGACGCCGCCGTGTGCCGCTCCGAATCCGACTGGCTGGTCGGCATCAACGGCACCCGCGCGATGACCGCCTTCAACTCGAAGACGGGCGGCTTCCACCTCACCACCGTTGGCCGGGTGCAGACGCCGACGCTGGCGATCCTCGTCGAGCGCGAGGACCGCATTAAGAAGTTCGTTGCCAAGGATTATTGGGAGATCCACGGCACGTTTGCCGCCAAGGCCGGCCAATACCCCGGCCGCTGGTTCGACGAGAAGTTTGCCAAGAAGGACGGCGAAACTGATCTGAAGCCGGAGCGGGTCTGGGACGGGAAGGTTGCCGAAGCCATTCGCGCCAAATGCCAGGGTAAGCCGGGCGTTGTCACCGAGGAAAGCAAGCCGACGACGCAAATGTCGGGGGCACTCTACGATCTGACGACCTTGCAGCGCGAGGCGAACAGCCGGTTCGGCTTTTCTGCCAAGACTACGCTCTCGGTCGCCCAGGCCCTCTACGAGCGGCACAAGGTGCTCACCTACCCGCGCACCGACTCGCGCGCCCTGCCGGAAGATTATCTCGGCACGGTCAAGACGACGCTCGGGATGCTGGAGCAGACCGGCTACGGCACGTTCGCGGCCCAGATTCTCAAGAGCGGATGGGTCAAGCCCAACAAGCGCATCTTTAACAATGCCAAGGTCTCGGACCATTTCGCCATCATCCCGACCTCGCTCGCGCCCAAGCATCTTAATGAGCTGGAGGCCAAGCTGTACGACATGGTGACCAAGCGCTTCCTGGCCGTGTTCTATCCGGCGGCGGAGTTCTTAGTGACGACACGCATTACCCGCGTGGAGGGGGAGCCCTTCAAGACCGAGGGCAAGGTGATGACTAACGCGGGCTGGATGGCGGTGTATGGCAAGGAAGCCCAGACCGACGACACGCCCACGCTCGTCCCGGTGCAGCCAAACGAGACAGTGCAGACCACCAATGTCGAGGTCATCGCCGCCCAGACCAAACCGCCGGCCCGCTTCACGGAAGCAACGCTGCTGGGCGCGATGGAAGGGGCCGGCAAGCTGGTCGAGGACGAGGAATTGCGCGAAGCGATGCGCGAAAAGGGGCTCGGCACGCCCGCCACGCGCGCCTCAATCATCGAGGGCCTGATCTACGAGAAATACGTCCTGCGCCAGGGTCGCGAGCTGCAACCCACCCCCAAGGCCTTCTCCCTCATCGCGCTCCTCCGCGGGCTGGGCATCCCCGAGCTCTCCTCGCCCGAGCTCACCGGCGATTGGGAATTCAAGCTGCGCCGCATGGCGCGCGGGCAAATGCAGCGCACCGATTTCATGCAGGAAATCGCCGACATGACCCGCGAGATCGTCACCAAGGCCAAGCGGCATGAGAGCGATACCGTGCCGGGTGACTTTGGCACGCTCAAGGTCCCCTGTCCCAAGTGCGGCGGCGAGATCCACGAGAACTACAAGAAGTTCCAGTGCCAGAAATGCGAGTTCAGCCTCTGGAAAATCGTCGCGGGCCGGCAGCTTGAAATCCCCGAGGTCGAGGAACTCATCGCCAAGCGCCGGGTCGGGCCGCTGCAAGGTTTTCGCAGCAAGCTGGGCAAGCCTTTTTCCGCCCCCATCATCCTGACGCCGGACCTGGAGCCGAAATTCGACTTCGGCCCGGATCAATCCGGGGCGAACGGCTCGGCGGCGCCGGTTGACTTCACCGGCCAGGAGCCGCTGGGCAAGTGCCCCAAGTGCGGCGGACGCGTCTTCGATACCCCGATGAACTACGTCTGCGAAAACGCCGTCGGCCCCAAGCGCACCTGCAACTTCCGCTCGGGCAAGATCATCCTGCAGCGGCCCATCGAGCGCCAGCAGATGCAGAAGCTCCTGGCCACCGGCAAGACCGATCTGCTCGAAAAGTTCATCTCCAGGAAAGGCCGGCCCTTCAAAGCCTTCCTCGTGGCCAAGGACGGCAGGGTCGAGTTTGAGTTCGAGCCGCGCGAGCCAAAGTCCCGCAAGTCCGCCGCCAGGATCGGGGAAGCCGGGAAGCCGGAACCTAAGCTTGATTTCACCGGCCAGCACGCCCTGGGCAAATGTCCCTTGTGCGGCAAGCGCGTGTTCGAGGGCGCCGCCGCCTACGTGTGCGAAAACTCCCAGGCGGACAAGAAACCCTGCAAGTTCAAGATCAACAAAGTCATCCTGCAACAAGCCATTGACCGCGACCAGGCGGAGCGCCTCCTCTCGAAAGGCAAAACCGATTTGTTCCACGAGTTCATCTCCTCCAAGTCCGGCCGCCCCTTCCCAGCCTATCTCGTGATGGACGACCTGGGCAAGGTCACCTTTGAATTCCCCCCGCGTGACACTGACACAAAGCCCGCCCCGGCCAAGTGAGACGGCGGGCGCTATGGCCCGGCGGAACATCCAGCATCGGACATCCGCGATCCAGCAACCAATAGCGTTCCTTCGGCCCATCATTGGATGTTGGATGTTGGATGTTCGATGTTGGATGTTCTCCTTCCCGTCCCTTCCGCACCCCGCGCTCCCTTCCCCTCCGGCCATTTCTCGCACCATCATTGGACGTTGGATGTTCGATGTTGGATGTTGGGTGTTTTCCTTCCCTCCATTTCCTCCCCTCGCGCCCCCTTCCCCTCCCGCAATTCTCTCTCTCCCCTAACATGCCAGAACCGCCCCAACCCCAGCCCCCGCTCCACGACAAGTGGATCAAGAAGTTCCTCCAGCACCTGGCCACGGACCGCGGCGCGTCGGCCTACACGCAGCGCAACTACCGCCAGGCGATGGAGGAATTCCATCGCTGGCACCAGGCAGAGCGGAAGCAGCCCCCCGCGTGGGAGCAATTGCAGCGGGATGACTTCCGCGCCTACCTGCGCTTCCTGGGACGGCACAATCTAAGCCGCGCCGCCATCCAGCTCCGCTTCTCCGCCCTGCGCACCTTTTACCGGTTCTTGATTCGGCACGGCGAAGTAGCGGCTTCCCCCATCAAGAACCTTTCCCTCCCCAAGGTCGGCAAGCGGCTGCCCAAATTCCTGACGCCCCAGCAGATGGCCGATCTGCTCGCCGCCCCGCTCAAGCTCCTGCCGACGCCAGGCGGCACGGAGGCGGAGCACGCCGCGGCGACCTTGGCCTGCCGGCGCGACGTGGCCGTGCTGGAGACCATTTACTCCTGCGGCCTGCGCATTAGCGAACTCTGCGGCCTGGTAGCCCAGGACATTGACTGGAACGAGTGCATCGTCCGCGTGCGCGGCAAAGGCAAAAAAGAACGCCTGATCCCCATCGGCCAGCCGGCCCTGGCGGCCATTCAGAATTACTGGTGCCTCCTGCCCCAAACCCCCGCCGGCGAGTCCCCGGCCTTCCTCGCCGGCCCAAAGAAACGCAGCCCCGTCTCCCCGCGCCCCCTGCAACTGCGCCTCAAGAAATACCTCGCCCTCGCCGGCCTGGACCCTTCCCTGACTCCCCACAAACTCCGCCACAGCTACGCCACCCACATGCTCGACGCCGGCGCCGACCTGCGCAGCGTCCAGGAACTCCTCGGCCACGCCCATCTCGTCACCACCCAGGTCTATACCCACCTCACCACCGAGCGCCTCAAGCGCGCCTACGACGCCGCCCACCCCCGCGCCTAGCCCCCTCGCTTCAACCGTGGGGCAGACCTCCGGTCTGCCGGTGCCCGGAGCCTCCGGCTCAGTGACCCAATCAGCCTTGCAACCTCCCGCCAGCTCTCTGCTTAGCCGCGCGCGGACATTCTTGTCCGCAGCCTCGGGCTTCCACCCGCCTCCAATCTCCTTGATTTACCCGCCTGGCGACCGATACTGCTCCCAACCCAATGCAGTTTCTTATCCGTTTCCTGCAAAAGCTGCCCAGGCAACCCCGGGCGGTCTGGGAGACCTGTCTCTACGGGCTGGCGGCGGGCGGAGCTACGGTGACGTTCCAACTAGGAATGAACTGGCTCTACCAACTCGGGTTGGTGCAGCTCTCGCGCCAGTCGTTGACGACCTTCCTCATCGGGAGCTTTGCCGTGATCGTCGGTTGCTCCCTCCTCGTAGGCTGGCTGCTGAACTCCTTCTGCCGCGAGGCGGCGGGCAGTGGTATCCCGCAGCTTAAGCTGGCGTTTTGGAAGGAGTTCGGTACGGTGCCGTGGCGTGTGGCCTGGGTGAAGTTCACCGCGGGCATGCTCAGCATCGGCGGTGGTTCCAGCCTCGGGCGCGAGGGGCCGAGCGTCCAGTTGGCCGGAGCGGTCGCCTCCAACCTGGCTGGCCTGGCTGGAACGGCCAAGCAGAACCGTCGCGCCGCTGCCGCCGCCGGCGCCGCCGCGGGCCTGGCGGCCGCCTTCAATACCCCCCTGGCCGCGACGACCTTCGTGCTCGAGGAAATCATCGGCGACCTGAACAGCCGTTTGCTGGGCGGGGTGCTGCTGGCTTCGGTGCTCGGCGCGCTGGTCGTCCATGGAGTCATTGGCCGCCAGCCCTCGTTCACCTTGCAAGGCGTTGATGCGCCAAGCTGGCTCGGTTACGCGCTCACCCCGGTCGTCGCCGCGTTGGCCAGCGTCGTCGGCGTCTATTTCCAGCGGGCTTCGCTGGGCCTGCGCCGCGGCCTGCAAGACAGCGCCGTGCCAGGCTGGCTGCTCCCGGCCGCAGGCGCCGTCATTACGTGGGTGCTCGGCGCGGCGGTGTTCTACCAAACCGGCCGCCTCGGGGTGTTCGCCCTCGGCTACGATGACCTGTCCAAGGCCCTGGCCGGCGACGTCGGCTGGCAACTGGCTGCCGTCCTCCTGGGCACGAAGTTCATCGCCACCTTCACCTGCTACGGCTTCGGAGGCTGCGGCGGCATCTTCTCCCCCACCTTGTTCTTCGGTGGGATGACGGGTGTGATCGTCGCCGGCCTGGTGAACCTGCAATGGCACGTCGCCCAAGCGGACGTTGTCACCCTGGGGGTCGTCGGCATGAGCGCTTGCCTGGGCGCGGTGGTTTGGGCCCCGGTTACAGGCGTCCTCATTGTGTTTGAAATGACCCACCAGTTCTCCCTGGTCCCGGCCCTGATGATCGCCGCTCTGGTGAGCCAGGCCGTGAGCCGGAAGATGAACCGCGAGAATTTCTACGACGCCTTGCTGACCCAGGACGGCCACCGCCTCGAACACGTCCGCCCGCCCCGCGGGTTGCAGGAATGGCAGCAGTTGCCGGTCTCCGCGATTGCAAACTTCAACCCCGTCGTGCTGCGTGATCCGGGCCCCGCCGAAATCCAAAAGGTCCTCAAGGCGCACCCTTACCAGCGTTTCCCCGTTATCAAAGAGGGAAAGCTGGCCGGCATCCTGACGCGGAAGGAGGCGCAAGCCGCCCTGGCTGAGAAACGGCCGCCAAGGCTGGAGCCGGCCACGACCTCCCTCCCGGGACAGACGATTCGACAACTCCAGGCGCGGCTCATCGAATCAACGACCCAGTTGGTCGTCCTTATGGATGCCGAGGGACAAAACGTCCTCGGCCTGGTGACGCTGCACGACCTGCTGCGCGCCGAAGTCGAGAAGGCCAAGAGCGGCGAAGAGTAATAGGCCGCCAATTCGGCTTCGAGCCTCTATCAGTTAGACGCGCGCCGTGCGGGTGTTGTTCGCGTTTCGGCCCGGCGGTGTTCGGTTTAGTCTGGGGCATTGGGGCCAAAATGAACTCACCTTCTTGCCGAGACGACCCCGCCTGCGTCCCGCAGGCCGTAAACCGGCTGACGATTTTCCTGTCGCAGCCGACGATGGGGCGCAAATCAGTTTTTAAACGGGGCGACGATGAGGCTGAGCCGCATGATTACCTTGAAAACTGCCGCAGAACCCCCACGCACCACGGCGAGCGGGGCCTATCTGAGCCCGGGATACGGATTTGGACCCCCACCAACGATTGGGCGCAATCGAGGCGCTGAGAATCGTCGGCCACGGAAGTACCTGGGTGCCAATGGGATGCGCTGAAACCTCTGTGATGCGGCTGCCAGATAACTATAATCAGGGCGCCCGCGACGCCCTCGCTCACCGCCCCCGTACCCCGTGCGGGTCCCGCCGTAGTCTCGCCGTAGCACCTCTAATCGGGGATTAGAGGTGCTACGGCGAGACTCCCCGGAGACTCCCCGGAGATTCCCCTGAGACTACGGAGGGATGCGAGCTTGGTGAGGAAGGGGCGTAGGGTGTTGGGAGAGGCTGGGGAATGGCAGTATTTGTGGCAAAAGTGGAGATAAAAGCGCACCCATTTGTGGGCGTCAGGGCGCTGAGGTGCCGGCACCCGGCCCCGGTCGAGCCGCCGCTCAAAGGCCGTCGCTATCTCTGCGGGAACCTGCTGCATGGCAACGTTTGTGGCTGATACCGCGCGCTTCCGGAGGGCTGTTGGCGATTGTGGAACCGGGGTCTGAGGGCAGCAAGCGGAAAGAACGCTCGAATCGGCTTTACAGCGGAACCGGCGTCGCGTAAGAAGGCTGCCGATGAACGGAAAGGCTTCATCAGCGGGGAGGAGCCGTTCGCATATCACCCCAAAATGGGGAGATATGCAGACCTGCATAATCACTTGTTTTAGGCCCCAGTAAATGCGAACATGAAACGAAGCATTCCAATCGCCTTTGTGCTCTGCGCGGTGTGTCCGGTGGGCTTTGCCGTAATTCTTTTCTCTATCGGCGCCCCACAGGACGACAGCAAAGTGCGCTCGTGCGTTGGTGACCGTCCCGAGCTGAAGCCCCTTCATGCTGCCTATACCGACATCATCCAGACGCGCCTTTGGCCACTCAAGCTTGACGAGGTTCCGAAGATTTGCGGCCCGAAGCTTGACACGGCCACTAACTGGTGGGCATTTGGCGTAAAGGGTTCCGGCCCGAAACTCGACCATCACCCCGCCAACCTTGTTTTGCCCATCTTCGCTCCCGCAGGCGGGAGCAATTGCGGCGGGAGTATGATGATGATGGTCTCTGGTGCGCATACTGGAGACCCGGCCAGGGACAAAAGCCACACCGACCTCTACGCAATCGGTGACATTGGCTACGTTGAGTTCTACTCTCAGCTTGACGGAGAAAACGTCCAAACCGCCGTCATCTACTTTCGGGCGGACGACAAGTTCGTTCCTCTCAAATCCACAAACGACTTCCCCAAGCGCCTGGAATGGGATAAGGCCAAATTCGAGGCACTCAAAGAATGGCTCGACGCGCACCTTATTCCAGTCGAGGACACCAAGAGACTTTCTCCGAATGCGGCGACCAAACCCACGAAGTAAAGGGCCTAACTTTTGCTGCAGCGAATGCGCCGATCACGTCTCGGGTTCAATCCGGAGCCCTCGGCGGCGCATCGCTGAGCGTTTTCGTTAAGCCACTCGGCACATGAAACGGCTCTTCCTTGTTGGCGTGCCACAATGCTCCTTTGCCATCGCAGCGTTGCTGGTCGGAACGCAGGCGGCTGGAGCACAGACCTGGATTCAGTGGAGTTCGGCTGCGGGTGGAAACAACCACTACTATGCCTTAACGCCATCAGCGACGAATTGGGTCGCCGCGCAGAATCTGGCCGTTTCGTGGGGTGGCACGTTGGCGACGATCACAAGCTCCAACGAACAGAACTTCATCAATACGACGTTCCTGAGGGGAGCATTCGAGCATCTGCCTCTCTGGATTGGCCTCTTCGGCCCGCCTGCGAAGCGCATATTTTCAGGAAAGTTGGGACCGGTGCAGGTGCAAATTGGCAACCCAACGGTCAAGTTCCGCTGGGTGACCGGTGAGCCATTCGCCTACAGTAATTGGAAAGAGGGCGAACCGAGCAATACTCCGCCGGGGGAGAATTACGTTGCCATTAATTGGGAGTACTCCGACGATCCGCCGCGAGGTCTCGAAGGGGATTGGAATGATACCTCTCTGAATGGCACCACCGGGTACGGTGGCAAGACAGACGGTCCTTACTTCGGCTTGGTCGAACGAGAGAGCGATCCAAGCCAGCCGCCAAAACGGTGGTTTACAACATACGCGGTGTGCATCGGTCTGATCATGGTGCTTGCTGCTGTTCTCATTATTTGTTTCGCTTGGTTCAGACGACATGAGAGACCATTGCCTTAACTTCTGCTGCAGCGAATGCGCCGGTCGTGTCTCGGTTGCAATCCGGAGACCTCGGCGGCGCATCGCTGAGCGAGGTCGTTATCTGTGGAGAGCAGCATGAAGCGGCACTCGATCATTAGCGGCTGGTTGGTTCTCATGGCGCTGTGCTTGACCTGCGAAGCCGGGTATCGCACTGCGGGAAAGTACTGCGGCGTCGTTGTTTTTGACCGTTGGGGCGGCTGCACGCTCTACAGCGGCATTTATGTCATGTATGTTTCGGAAAGCATCAAAAGTCAGTTGCGTCCCTACAACGGGCAAGCCATTCAAATCGACGCAAAGGAAGTGAGTCAGCCCCTGAACCCAGGAGACGGGCTTATCAAGCGGCTCGACTATCTTGGGCCTGCACCTGAGGGGCGCCAGACTTGGGTGCGGCTTGAGGGTATCAGCCTCACCTCATCAGTAAGCTTAGCATCAGATGGCAAGCTGGTGGCGACCCTCACGGTCGGAAACACGAACCGGGCTGCAGTCAAAGTGTGGAGTGGGCAACTGGCGTTTACGCTTCTGACCAAGCGGGGTCTGCACAGGCGTGGGGCTGTGTCGAACGGGCCTTCTTTTGCGCTGATCACGCGTCGGAGCTTCGCGGGTGATGGTCCTCTATGGGAAGTAGAAGGTATTGCCGGAGGTCTGCCTCGCACCTGGAGCGTACGGAAGGAGAACGCGCTTCCTTCCGAGTTCACGCTTGCTGCCGGAGAAACGAGGAGAATCGACGCG
>Ga0074044_10002927_pt1 | contig 14778 bp, 14 predicted proteins | sample BogForMeECP23OM1_FD_94443 | JGI IMG/M metagenome (GOLD analysis project Ga0074044, IMG submission 94443) | Bog forest soil microbial communities from Calvert Island, British Columbia, Canada - Bog Forest MetaG ECP23OM1 | ecosystem: Environmental > Terrestrial > Soil > Wetlands ... | reverse complement strand
TCTTTCACCTACGTTAGTGGAACGGTCAAAAACACATGTGGAAGGGACTTTAGCTACGTAGAGGTTAGCTTTAAGCTCATTGACCGTGAGGGGAACATTGTCGGAACTGCAGTTGCGAATCAAACTAACCTGAAGGATGGTGAGACTTGGAAGTTTCAGGCTATGGAAACACCGGCATCCCACCATGACAGATTTGAGGGGGTTTCGGCATATTGATGACCCGCGACTATCGAATTGCCCGTCCCATTACACCTGATTAGGTCGCCGCCGACTCTTCACTGCTGTGACTTCCATCGCTCCCTGCGATATCATCAATACCAATGCCCGTTTCTCACCCATTTCAGACTGACGACGCTCGTCTTCACTCCATTAAGGATAAGGTTCTTGCCGGGGAGCGGCTTAGCGAGGGCGATGCGCTCGTGCTCTATGGCACCGGCGACATTCTTGCCGTCGGCTGGCTGGCGAATTGGGTGCGCGAGCGGATGCATGGGGACGTGGCTTACTTCAACGTCAACCGGCATATTAATCCTACGAATGTTTGCGTGGCGGCTTGCCGGTTGTGCGCGTTTGGGCGGAAGAAAGATACGCCGGGCGCTTACACGATGGCGCTCGAAGAGGCGTTTGCGATTGCTTCTACCGGGTATACCGAAGCGATTACCGAGTTTCATATTGTGGGCGGGCTGCATCCGGATTTGCCGTTGCAGTATTTTCTCGATCTTGTTTCCGGGCTGAAGGAACGCTTTCCGCAGGTGCACATGAAGGCGTTCACGATGGTGGAAGTGGCGTACCTGGCGAAGCGGGCGAAGCTGACGATTCGCGAGACGCTGGTGAAGATGAAGGAAGCGGGCGTGGATTCGCTGCCGGGCGGGGGCGCGGAGATTTTTGCCGATCGCGTGCGGCATATTATTTGCGATCACAAGATTGATGGCGGCGACTGGCTGGACACGGCTCGACTGGCGCATGAGATTGGGCTGAAGTCGAATGCGACGATGCTGTATGGGCACATTGAGAATGATGAAGACCGCGTCGATCATCTGATGAAGCTGCGGGCGCTGCAGGATGAGACGCACGGGTTTCAGACATTTATTCCGCTGGCGTTTCATCCGGCGAATACGCCGCTGGAGCATTTGCCGACGACGACCGGCATACTCGACATCAAGCAGATTGCGGTGAGCCGGCTGGTGCTCGACAACTTTCCGCACATCAAGTCGTACTGGCAGATGATGACGCCGAAGATCGCGCAGATTTCGCTGCGCTTCGGGGCTGACGATATTGACGGGACGGTGGTTGAGGAAAAGATTTATCACGATGCGGGGGCGACGACTCCGCAGGGGCTGCGGCGGCAGGATTTGATCCGGCTGATTACGGAAGCGGGGCGGGAGCCGGTGGAGCGGGATACGCTGTATCGTCCGGTGACGCGGACGGAGACTTCGTTTACCGTGTCGGTCTAGACGGAAGCCAATTCCACCACGGAGACACCGAGGTACGGAGAAAAGCAATAGCGCACCTTGCTTTTCGGGGCTCGCAGTACCTACGCCCGATAACACCATCCATCAAGGTTATAGGCTGGCGGGCGAAACAGGTGTACTATCGCGTGTTTTGGGGGCTTACTTTGCGCTTATTTAGGGCGCTCCTCGCACTTTCCTGCGTTGTCCTCGGTTCGCCGCTTCTGTTGGCGGCCGATCCGCAATGGGTGGAAGTGCGCTCTCCAAATTTCTCTGTCATCACCGATGCGAGCGACAAACGAGGGCGCGACGTCGCGCTGCACTTCGAGCAGATGCGATCCGTGTTCGGAACTTTGTTCACCAAGGCCAAGGTGAATCTTTCGGTACCACTCCAGATCGTGGCCTTTCGCAATTCAAAGGAATTGAGCCAGGTGGCGCCCATCTTCAACGGAAGGCCGATCGAACTTGCCGGCCTGTTTGAGGGCGGCAACGACCGCAGTTTCATCATTCTCGACATGTCGGTAGAAGATCCCTGGACCACAGTCTTTCACGAATATGCGCATCGGTTGATGGACGGAAATCTATCGTTTCACGTGGACCCGTGGTTCGAGGAAGGATTTGCCGAGTATTTTTCCAGCATTGAAGTCGATGACAAGCAGGCTCGCGTGGGGAAGGTTCCGGAGCAGACATACCGCGTTCTGCAGCAGATGGGCTGGATGAAAGTGCCGGACTTGTTCCGGGTGCAGCAGAGTTCCAAAACTTACAACGAAAGCGGCGACCATCGCACGACTTTCTACGCCGAGTCCGGACTGGTGGTGCACTATCTGTACGACAACCTTCTGGTACCGAAGCTGAACCTCTATTTCGACACGTTGCAGCTCCAGAAAAAGCCGGTGGAGCAAGCCATCCAAGCGGCTTTCGGGATGACAGCGGAGCAATTCGACAAGGCGCTGCGCGATTACCTGAGGAGCGGCAAGTATCGCTACTATCCAGTTCCGACGCCATCCGGAATTGTGGCTTCGCAATTCACGGTGACTGCGGTGAGCGTTGCGGACGCGCATGCCCTGGTTGCCGACATCCACGCTCATAGTCCGGACTACCGGGATAAGGCGCTGGGTGAATTTCAAGACGTGCTCAAGATGGATCCCGACAACGCCGCGGCGCTGCGGGGTGCGGGTTTCGTCTGCATGGAACAAAAAGACTATGAGCACGCGGCCGAGTATTTGCGGCGCGCGGCCGAGCGCGACAAGAAGGATCCTCGCGTCCACTTTTACTACGCGCTGCTGCTCAACCAGGAGGGCCCGCCGGATGCTCCGCGGTCGGCCGAGATCAAGAAGGAACTGGAGATATCGATCGCGCTCGATCCCACTATGGCCGATGCCTATTCCCTGCTGGGCTTCACGCAGGCCGTGTCGGGCGAACCCGCGCAAGGCATCGCCACTCTGAATAAGGCGCTGGAGTTGGCGCCGCGGAACGAGAATTACAGGTTCAATCTGGCCAGTGCGTATTTAGCGGCCGGACGTGTGGATACGGCGATCGGCATTCTGCGAAATCTGGCGAACAGCGGAAATCCGGAAATCGCAGCACGGGCGCGTCAGGCGCTGGAGCAGGCGACGCAGGTAAAGGAACAGTCGGGCAGGTTGGAATTGCGAGTCGAGAAGGACTCGGAGGGGCGCTCGGAAAACGGGAAAGCGAAACCGGAAGGCACGAGCGGACTGAAGACGGTCGTTGTCTTGCCGGCGATGCATTTCATCAAGGGAAAGTTGGTTGCAGTGGATTGCTCGGCATCGCCGCATGCCGTGCTGACAGTTGCCGTAGGAGGGAAATCCATACGAGTGCATGTGGCCGACAGTGCCCACGTCGTGGTGATCGGAGCCGACGAGTTTTCCTGCGCCTGGGCCGGCAAGACCGTGGCGGTCAATTAACAAGAGCGCGCCGAAGGCGACGGGGACGCGGTTTCGTTAGAGATACAGTGAGGAGTGGAACTTCCGGCGGAATCCGGCATCCAATGACGATGGCAAAAGAGCAGGCGGCAATTTTTGGCGGGGGCTGTTTCTGGTGCAGCGAGGCGGTCTTTCAGAGGCTGGCGGGCGTGGCGCACGTTGAATCGGGATACATGGGCGGACATGTCGACAAGCCCACTTACCAGCAGGTGTGCGGCGGCGACACGGGGCATGTCGAAGTGGTGCGGGTCACGTTCGATCCGGATGCGATCAGCTATCGCGAATTGCTGGACGTATTTTTTTCGGTGCACGATCCGACCCAACTCAACCAGCAGGACAACGACACGGGGGAGCAATACCGGTCGGTGATTTTCTACACCGATGAGGAGCAGCAGCGGATCGCCGAGGACGTGATAGCGGAGATGACAGCAGGGAAGGAGTTCTCCGAGCCGATCGTAACCGCGGTTGAGCCGGCATCGAAGTTCTACTCGGCGGAGGGGTACCACCAGAATTACTACAACGAAAACTCGCGGCAGCCCTACTGCATGTTTGTGATCTCGCCGAAGCTCGCCAAGCTGGAGAAGAAGTTCGCGGAGAAGTTGCGGGCGTAGGGGCGCGGAACTAGAAGCGCCTAGAGCGAGTTACCGAGCCAGTTTATGACACCGCGTGCTAGCTTTTCATCGGGCGCTTCCTCTCAAATGCCCGCATACCACGCGTAGCCACCATCAGGGTTAGCTCCGCCCAGACCCTTGCCGAACGGTTTGAGGTTGTCCGTCAGAGTCAAGCGATTGATGTATTTCACGCTCTTATAACCGAGCTGTCGCGGGACTCGCAGGCGGACGGGGCCTCCGAACGGCACGGGAAGTTCTTTTCCGTTCATGCGGTGGGCGAGAAGGGTTTGCGGGTGCAACGCGTCCGCCATGTCGATGCTCTCCCACCAGTCAGGTTGGATCGAGCGGTATACAACGTAACGCACCTGGGGCAGCGCGCCAACACGGTCCAGGATGTAAGAGAGCGGCACGCCGGTCCATTCGGCGATGTAAGTCCATCCTTCTTCGCAGCCGTTCATGGTGATCTGCGTACTGGTGGGGAAACGCCTGATCTCTGCCAGCGAGAACGAGGCCGGCCGCGCCGCCATCCCGTCCACAGTCACCCGCCAGTCCACGAAACTGGCTGCCTGGAGTCGTTTAAATTCGTCGCCCAATGGATCAACTTCATTGGCGAACGGATTCTCGGAAATCTCGCTGCGGGAAAATTCACGGGCCATGGAGTGGCGGGTCAAAAGCCGCTGCGCCGCATAGGTCAGGGTTTCTCCCGGGCCGTAAAGTCCTCCCCCATCCGGCGGGATGAGCCCATAGTGCTGCGCGACTTTAGCAGCAACGGCAATCCCGGATGCACCGGCTGCCACGGCCAGGCCGGTGGTGATGATTTTGCGTCGAGAGACATTGCTCATAATTTCACTCCGTCGGTGGGGTAGCGCGGCCGGTAGTCATTGTTCCTGAAATCATTGTTCCTGAGATCATGGCGCGCATACGATTTCGAAATCCCGCAACAAAGACCATCAGCACGTGAATCAACAGGAACAACACAAGGAATATCGTGACCAGGAAGTGCAGGCTGCGCGCTGTCTGCTGGCCTCCCAGGAGCCGAACGGCCAGAGGGAACTCCGAGGTGAAACCGAGCGACATAGCCAGCCCCGTCCAGATCATCAACGGGAACAACACGAAGATCACGAGCAGATACGTCAGGCGCTGCAGTACGTTATACGACCACGCTTCTTCCTTGCCCGGCCGCTCAAAGCGCAAATGTCGAAGCAGCGAACCGCCAAGCTCCTTGATGGAAAGGTCAGAAGCCGCGGGAAACAGATTGCGCCGGAAATGCCCTGCGAAGAAGCCGAACAGCACGTAGAACAAACCCGTCCCGACCGCAAGCCATGCCGCCTGAAAATGGAGATAGCGGCTCCAGCCGTTCTGATCAGGGAGCACGTACCCATAGCCGGTGGGGACGGTATCCCTGGAGGATGGCAGGTGCAGATTGAGCCAGGGGCGCATGTTTACGTTTCCGGTCTCACCCCAGTAAAACCGTGGATGCGAAAGCACGATCTCTCCTCCGCTGACCAGCAGCGCGAGAAACGCGACCGTGGTAGTCCAATGGGTCACGCGCACGAGCGCGGAGTGGCGCTTCTGGTGTGCGGCAGGCACTGCAGAAGCAAGCTTAGCCGAAGAAGACAAGTGGTGCGCACCGCGATCAGCGATTGGAAGACTCGTATTCATAGAGTGGACCCCATCCCCGATGCCCGGGATTCTACAGCAAGCGCACAATTAGCGCCGCCGAGGAAGGCGTCAGTAGCGTGATGCTACATCCAGCAGGACGGAGAATCCGATTGTGAGCAGGTGACGGGCTACTTGGAAACAACAGGTTTCGGCGCAGTGAAAGCCGCGCCCTTTCAATACACTCCCAGGCCTAATCAGGTGATCGCTTAGTGGCGTTCCTCCAGCAGCAGGCGGCGGAGAGTGCGCAGATCGTTGAGGGTGCGGCTGCCGCTGCGGAGGTGTTGCTCCAGCTTTTCGAGTTTGAACTGAACCAGCCGCAGTGCCTCTACGCGGCGCTGCGATTTGGCTTCCTCCGCAGCGGTCATATCGGCGGCGATTTCATTCCTGGCATCGACGATGGCTTCGAGCAGCAGGCGCAGGTAGTCCTGGGCGTTTTCGATGCTGTCGAACGGAGTCTCGGGATGGCTGCTCATGAAAGGCGGTGGAGCGCGGGCTGACCTTAGGCGAATACAACCCGATGACGGATTGAAATTATGGCGGAGAGGGTGGGATTTGAACCCACGATACCCGTTAAGGTATGTCCGCTTTCGAGGCGGATCGTTTCAACCGCTCACGCACCTCTCCGGAAAAACAGTTGCCAGTTACCAGTACCCAGTTGCCAGTAAAAGCGAATCGCAGCGGTTGGAACGGCGCATGGCCACAAGCCCCGAACCACCCCGAAACGACCAGCGACAAACGACCAACGCCTACCGAATCGCTACCGGCGCTTTCTGAAAAACTGCTGCAGCAGTTCTGCCGACCTTCCGGCCAACACTCCGCCGCGAACTGCCATCTGATGATTCGCGCCGGGGTGGTTAACGACCGCCAGGACCGAATGCACGGCTCCCGCTTTCGGATCGTCCGCGCCATACACCAGGCGGCGGATGCGCGCATGAATCAACGCTCCCGCGCACATGGCGCACGGCTCAATTGTAGCAAACAGCTCGCAGTTGACTAGACGGTGGTTCCCGAGCACATTTCCGGCCTGGCGCAGGGCGACGATTTCGGCGTGGGCGGTGGGATCGTTGTCGGCGAGATTGCGGTTGTAGCCGCGTCCGACGATGCGACCGTCGAAGACAACGACGGCGCCGACCGGCACATCGCCGGCTTCGAGCGCGCGCTGGGCAGCGCGCATGGCCTCTTCCATCCAGAGTTCGTCTTCCATCTGGCGCTGGGCGGGGATCTTGGAAGGCGAAGTCAATCGGCAATCACGCTTGTGGCAAAGGGCCGACGAGCCGAATTCCAGTTCGTCGTCCAAGAGTGTACGCGACTTCCGGGCGCAATGCGTGTTTGGAGCAGGGAGAGTGGAGTCAGAATGCGTTCTGAGCGAGGGAACTTCTGTTCTCTTATAGCGCTTCGGACAGGTGAAGCGGCACTTCACATCCGTACTCATGGCGGCCATCGATGGAAGCATTAACAGTCGTATTATCTGCTACTTGAAATCGATTCATGAAGGAACACGCAGTGGAAGAAGACTTGCACACTGGGGGTTGGGGCAGAGTGGCAGTTTTGTGACGGCAGCTAGGATCCAGCTCGCGGCCGGGAGGGTTTCTGTGGAAAAGATAGCCAGAGTTTTGGTAGTGGTGGGGATCGCTGTGGCGCTCTCGAGCTTCGCGGCCGGAGAGGGGTATACATTTAACCTTGTCAGAGTTCCGAATTCCAATCCCAACGTTCCGACAGCGATGAACAACGCAGGGCAGGTTGTGGTCAACTCGGGTACCGCGAGTGCGTTGAGTGTGTCGCTGTGGAACCGCATGGGCGGTGTGGAGAGTCTGGACCTGACGGGCACCAACAACGTGGGAGCGGCGCTGGACGACGCGAACGACGTGGTGGGAGCGGGCGATCCGGACAGCTCCGGTAAGGTGCAGGCATTTCTCTGGCAGCCAGGTGGCAATACGACATATTTAGGCACACTCGGGGGCGTTTTGAGCGCTGCCAGCGGTGTGAATACGGCGCGCGAGGTGGTTGGCACGGCGTTTACCGCAGCGGGTCTGCAGCATGCGTTTCTATGGACCGAGGCTTCCGGAATGCAGGATCTGACGCCCAATCTAACTAGCTTCGGCGCAACGGCGATGGGGATCAATACCACCGGCGAGGTGGTCGGCTACTATTATCCGAACGGAGCCTCAAATGTCGTGGGCTTCAGCTGGACGCAGGCGAGTGGCCTCCAGAGCTTCGGGGTGCCGGGAACGATGGCGTTCGCGGTGAACGACGCGGGCACAATCGTCGGCCAAGAACTCACGGCCGGTGGGTACCGGCACGCCTTCTCGAAGACGCAGTCGGGAGGGTTGGCCGATCTGGGCACGCTGGGCGGCAACATGAGCACTGCGCTCAACATCAACAACAATGGATGGATTGTCGGAACCTCAACGGTGAATGATGCCAAGAACCTTCTGCACGGCTTTCTGTGGACCCCTTCGGGAGGCATGCAGGACCTTGCGGCCTTGTCGGCCATAGGGAGCGGGTCGCAGCCCTACTCGATGCAGGTGAACGATTATGGCGACATCGCCCTCACGACAAGATCGCAGCTGGTTATTCTGGTGCCGCGCATCACGGCCACGGCGGTTGGTTCGCCGAACCCTTCGGTGGTGGGACAGTCGGTAACGGTAACGGCGACTCTGACGTCGATCGCCGGGCCCCCGCCCGACGGCGAGGCATTGCAGTTTTTCTTAAATAGCACCCAAGTGGGATTGGGAACCCTGAAGAATGGGGTCGCAGAGTGCGTGATTTCGGGGCTCAAAGCGGGTACCCACACAGTGGCGTTAGTTTACAACGGCGACAATTACTACCTGCCGTTCCGCTACACGCCTCTTCAGTTGGTCGTGAATCCGGCGGCGAACAAGAAGTAGGACACAGGGAACCCTTCGCGGTGCTCAGGGGGGCGCCGCGAAGGCTTCACCTGTGATCGCTCTCACATTGGCCTGTGGCCCGTCTCTGGTATTCTAGGCGGGTTATGGGAATGACCGAGATTCTGCGAAAAGTGTTCCTGGTCGATCTGATCCAGGGACTGGGCGTAACCTTCCGCTATCAGCACCCCAGGGAAATCTACACCGAACAGTATCCGCTGGAACGGCCGCAGGTGGCGGAACGGTACCGCGGCGCGCCGCGCCTGAACGTCAATCCGGATACCAATGAGAGTCTCTGCATCTCCTGCGATTTGTGCGCGCTGGCTTGTCCCGAGCATCTGATTGTGGTCACGAGCGAGCGCAACGAGAAAACCCGCCGCAAAGAACTCACCAACTTCACCTACGACCTGAGCCGCTGCATGTTCTGCGGACTGTGCGAAGACGCGTGCCCGACGGACGCGCTGGAACTGACCCAGGATTTCGAGTTGGCAAGCTACACGCGCGAAGGCATGATCTGGGACCGCGAAGCGCTGGAAAAGGGTCCGCTGCCGACGGTCTACAAGAAGTAATTGGTGCCCGAGCGCCCATTTTTTGGGCGCTAACCTGGGCTCCCACTCGGTACGCTCATTGCTTCAGGGCCGTCCCACTGATGGCGGCGTTACCGGTCGAGTTGGTCTGAATGAACTGTAACCCTTTGGCGAGCTTGCCGGCCAGGGAGTTCAACACAAACGCGTATTGGGCACCGTTGCTCAGCGAGATGCTGCCGGTACCGTCGGGGTTTACGAGGTAGCTGCCGGTGAAGGTCCCTGTCTGAAATACGCCACCAGCAATATACCTTGTTGATCCCTTTACATTCCCTTTGCCGTCGAACGTGAACAATCCGATTCCGCCCTGCATGACAAGGGTCGAATCGGCCGTCGCTTCGTCAAACTCAAAGCTGAAGGTCCCTTTCAGCGTGGCCAGACTGTAAGTGGCAGCCGTGGTGGACTGGATTAAAGCTTCGCCGACGTTGGTTTCGTTATAAGGGTCGCTGACGATGGTGACAACGTATTGAAATCCGTGAGCCACTTTCGCCACGGTCGAGTTGAGGTTGAACAAGACTTGATTCGGACTGGACGACCACGTGATTGCGGCGGTGCCGTCGGAGTTCACGGCGTACGTTCCGCTAAAGGTGCCGGACATAATCTGTCCACCGATGATCTCCGTAAAGGAATTGCTTACATTGCCGACACCATCGAAGGTTAGGATTCCAATCCTGGCCATCTGCACATCCGTTGCGTCGGCCGTGCAGCGATTCGTTAAGTGACTATAGGTCCCCTGCAAGCTTGCGTTGTTGAAGTTCGCACCCTGCGCGGACAAGGCGAGCACAGTTATCAAGGAAATCAAAATACCCATTTGCACGAACTTTCGGCCGACTACCTGCACAGAACACCTCCTGGGAACGGCATTTGTTTCGGCGAGAAACGCTCACGCGAGCGATCGTCGGTACTAGTGGGCGCTTCCGACAGCCGCAGGTTCAAGGACCCGCCTCACGTTCCACTGTGACAAGAAGAAAACGCGGAATGCTGCGCGCGGGCTGACGGAATAGTGTGTGATGCGTGTCGTCCAGAGTTTTGGAGTGTGGCGCGGGCGCCATCGCCCGCGAAAGGCCCGTCGCCGAGGACCATCCGGAGGTTTGGAGCTGTCACACTTTGCTTGTAAGCAGATCAGAGATCAACCTGGGTTCTGGTTGGAGACTGAGTAAAGTCAACGGCCGCGGGCCGGTGGCGCCCGCTCCACAGGTCTAGGCGGGCGGCAGCGGCAGCCCTTCTATATTCCATGCGATGCGGTAAACGGCGCCGTTGGTTGCGAGGATGGCGGACTTGCCGGGGCCGAAAGCCAGTCCTACGAGGCCGTTGCCGGCGACTTCGAGAGAGGCCTTGCCCTGCGGCGTGATCTTAACGATGCCGCGCTTGCCGGTGAGAGACCCGGCTACGTATAGATTGCCATCGATATCGAAGGCCAAGCCTTGCGGGCGGCCGAGGCCGCGATAAAAAACCGACACGCTTCCGTGCGGATCAACCTTGTACACGGAGTCGAAACTGGACGTGGTTGGCCCGGTGACGAACAGATCACCTAGCGGGCCCATGGCCATGTGATAGGCGGAAACGCTGGGCTCGAGCGTGGCGAAAACGAAAATCTGGCGGTCGCGCGCAATCTTGAAAATAGTTCCGCTGCGATCGCCGACGTAAAGGTTTTCATCACGGTCAAAGGCGATGCCGGTGGCGACTCCCATGCCTTCGGCGTAAGTCGACACGGTTCCATTGGGTGAAACCTGATAGACGGCCTCGTCGTTGCGCGAGGAGACATACATTTTGCCCTCGCGGTCGAAGGCAATCGCGGTGGCGTTCATCATGTCGTTGAGGAACGGGGCGATTTTATAGTCGGTGTCGATCTTGAAAATGGCGACTGGGACTTTCTGGCCACGCGAACCGGAGAAAGTCACAAAGAGATTGCCATCGGCGTCGAGCGCGGGATTGGTGACGGGATGCAGATTGTCGGCGATGGGAACGGCAACATTGATGGTGTGGGCATTGCTGACGTCGCCGTTGGTCCCGACGACGATCGGGCCGGAGCCTGCGCCTTCGGGCACGCGCGCCACCACAAAATCATCAGAGCTGATTACAACCGAGCCCTCGACGTCTCCGAAGCGCACGCTGGGGCGGCGAAATTCGGGCGGACGGAGACTTTTTCCGGTGATGCGAACTTCGCCTCCTGGCAACGCACAAGCCGGGGCGACCGCATCGATATGCGGCTTGCCGTTGGCCGATTTCCTGCCCAACAATTTGTCCGAGATACTCATCAGTCCTTTTTCCGGCAGAAACAAAATTAACCTATTAGAAGTCGAAAGTGCAGCAAGAGATGCATGATTGCAAGCGCGTAAAGTCCCGCGCCCAGATCATCCACCACAATGCCGGTGCCTTCGGGGAGCCGCTCCAGCCGCCGGATGGGAAACGGCTTCAGAATATCGAAGACACGGAAAAGTATAAGGCCCGCGAGAAACGTTTTCCAACCGAGCGGGACGCCGATAAGCGCGACAAGCTGGCCGGCAACTTCGTCGATGACGACGAATTGAGGGTCTTTAATGCCAGTCGCGCGGACGACGCAGGTGGCAGCAGGAATGCCGACGAGAGCCACGGCCGCTGCGGCGAGAATTGTGGCTGCGGTGCGACTGGCGGGCGAGATCAGGGAACTTACTAGCGCCCAGACGAAGACCGTCGCAACGGAGCCCCACGTGCCCGGGCCAGGTTTAAGGCGTCCGGCGCCGAAGAAGGTGGCGATCAGCGTGGCCCAGAGCGGTGCAGCGGCCTTGACGGCGGAATCGGGCGGCGAAGTAGTCACTCGCCGTCCTCGTCGGGGCTGTCTTGCCGCACTCCTTCTTCGGTGTCTTTTACCGGAGACGAAATCACGTATGCGCCGCTGGCCCACTTTCCAAGATCGACTAGGCGGCAGCGCTCGCTGCAAAAAGGGAAGTCTGCGTCGGAGTTCTTAACCGGCTTCTTGCAGATCGGGCATTTGAGTCTGAGAGAGCGCGCTCGGGCCATAGGAGGTTTATTGCTATCTACTATAGGTTATCGCAGCCGATGTGGGCTCGCAGCCGAGGCCATGCGCACCTTGCCATAGTCACAGCGAAACGCACGACGGGCGAGTATATTAGGCGCGCCATGTCGACAACTTCTCTCGGCCTTCCCGCCGCAAAGCTGACTTCCGGGACCAAAACGCAAGCCCCGAATCGCCTGATGTGCCTCGATATCTACCGTGGTTTATGTGTCGCGGGCATGGTTGTGGTGGACAATCCGGGCAGCGATAGCAAAGCCTACTGGCCCATCATGCATGCGCAGTGGAACGGCTGGACGCCGGCCGACTTCATCTTTCCTTCGTTTCTTTTTCTGGTGGGGATTTCGCTGGTGTTTTCCGTCTCCTCGCGGGTGGGACGCGGCGACTCGCGCTCGGGCATCTTCGTCCATGCTTTATGGCGGAGCCTGATTCTGATTGCTGTCGGCCTGCTGGTCAACGCATCGCCCATCTTTGGTTTCGACATTCACAGCTTTCGTTTTGAAGGCGTGACGCAGCGGATCGCGCTCTGCTACCTGGCCGCAGTGAGTCTGGAGTTGTGGTCCGGCCGGCGCGGGCAACTGATCGCACTTGCCGCGTGCATTGTGGGGTACTGGGCCATCCTCCGATTTGCGCCGGTGCCGGGCTTTGGCGTGCCCGGACATGATATTCCATTCATGGATCCCGACCGCAACCTGCCGGCGTGGCTCGACCGGAAGTTGTTCATGGGCCATTTGTACAACGGGAATCGCGATCCGGAGGGGATTATCCACACGATCCCGGCCATCGGGACCACGCTGATCGGCGTGCTGACGGGGCATTGGCTTCGTTCCACAAAAACGCCGGCGTTCAAGGCAGGGAGCATGCTTTTCGCCGGCTTGCTGGGGCTGTCGGCGGGGCTGTTCTGGGGCCAGTGGTTTCCGATCAACAAAAACCTCTGGACCAGCTCATTCGTGCTCTTCAGTGGAGGATTCGCCCTCACGTTCCTGGCATTCCTCTATTGGGTGCTCGAGATCAAACAGTGGCGCGGGGCCTGGACCATGCCAATTCTGGTTTTTGGCATGAATGCGATCGCTGGATTCGTGGCCGACTCGATGGTGTACGGGCCGGGCTACACGTTTATGGCAAAAGCCCCGAACGGAGTCAGCATGCTCTGGCACGACGCGGTGCAGGCTCACCTCGAAGCGTTCGGACTAAGTACGCCGAATGCTTCCCTGGTTTATTCGCTCGGGGCGGTAGCGTTCTGCTGGATCCTGCTGTGGCTTTTCTGGCGCAAGCGGATTTTTATCAAGATCTGAGGGTGGGCGATTGATGGGGCGGCGGAGCTTGATGGAGCGCTTGCGCGGCATGGTCGAATTGGGGAGGCCAGAGGTCAAAGGTCAGATTGTAGAGGTAAAACCCGGCTGGCGACAGAGGTCGTTCATCTCTGCAATCTGACCTCTAACCTCTGACCTTAGATGATCTCCGCCACCAGATCATAATCGTGCGCTTCGGTGATTCGGCAGCGGTAGAACTCGCCCTCGCGGGGCGCGGCGCCGTCGGCATATTTCTCCGCGGGATAATCGTTCACGAATACCTTTCCGTCAATCTCGGGGGCGTGCATGGCGGTGCGGCCTTCGAGAAGGAGATCGGTTTCGTCGGACGGCCCCATCAGAAGGAGATCGTATTCGCGGCCGATCAGCGCTTTCTTTTTGGCGCGGCTGATTTTCTTCTGGATCGACATCAGTTTCTTGCGGCGGCTTTCGATTTCGCGGTCGGAGAGATTTTTATCCAGGCCGAAGGCTCCCGCGCCTTCCTGATCCGAATAGCCGAAGGTTCCCATCCAGTCGAATTGGGCCTCGCGGACGAACGCGCACAGCTCCTCAAATTCTTTTTCGGTTTCGCCGGGGAAGCCGACGATGAACGAGGTGCGCAGCGTCACATCCGGAATAACGCGCCGCATCTTCTCGATCGACCGCAGAAACACGTCCGCACCGCCGCCGCGCTTCATAAGTTTCAGCACGCGGGGCGATGCGTGCTGCAGAGGAACGTCGACGTAGGAGCAAATGTTTTCGTGGGCGGCAATGGTTTCGAGCAGGCGGGCGGTGATCTTGTTGGGATAGGCGTACAGGAAGCGAATCCAGCGCAGTCCATCGACGTGCGCGAGTTTTTCAAGCAACAGCGCGAGGCCATCCTTCAGGCCGAGGTCTTCGCCGTAGCATGTGGTGTCCTGTCCAATGAGCGTGATCTCGCGCACGCCGGATTGCGAGAGGCGTTCGGCCTCAGCGATGACGGACTCGAACCGCCGCGAACGAAACTGCCCGCGCAACTGCGGAATGATGCAGAAGCTGCAGGGATGATCGCAACCCTCGGCAATTTTGAGGTACGCGGAAGGGCCGGGCGTGGCGAGCACACGGGGCGTGCGATCGTCGTAAAGATAGTTGGGCAGATCGGAAACAGCTCCGTCCCAGGCATCGCGGGCGAAGCGTCCTTGCTGGCGGCGGTGATCGCCCTCGGGGCGCGAGGTGAGAATGTTGAAAGGGCTGGAATTTGGTGGAAGGTCGTTGAGGCGGGGGCGAGACGCCCCCGCGACAGCCGGCGGGACGCCGGCGCTACGGTCGGAGATGCTGGCGGCTTCTAGAATTCTCGTCAATTCGCC
>Ga0074044_10002925_pt1 | contig 14781 bp, 15 predicted proteins | sample BogForMeECP23OM1_FD_94443 | JGI IMG/M metagenome (GOLD analysis project Ga0074044, IMG submission 94443) | Bog forest soil microbial communities from Calvert Island, British Columbia, Canada - Bog Forest MetaG ECP23OM1 | ecosystem: Environmental > Terrestrial > Soil > Wetlands ... | reverse complement strand
CTCCGAGAGTAAGTTCTCCGATCGCGCGCTGCTGTCTCACGAGACTGCCTGCATTCTCAACGCCGGCCAGCGCGACGCCAATATTGCCATCACCATCTACTTTGCCGATCGCGAGCCGGTCGGACCCTATCGAGTCACGGTCGGCGCGCGCCGCACGCTGCATCTTCGCTTCAACGATCTGGTTGACCCGCAGCCGGTGCCACGCGACACCGACTATGCTTCGGTGTTCGAAGCTAGCGAGCCCATTATCGTGCAGCACACCAGGCTCGATTCGCGCCGTGCCGAACTCGCCCTGCTCTCGACGATTGCTTATGCGGAAGGCTGATCGCCGCCGCAGTCAAATCGAAATGGATCGATCCGCGCGGCGTGCCGCTCGCCTGCCACGATTGTTATCGCATATTCAGCTGCGCCGCTGCGGCGGGGTCATCACAACACAATCATGGAACTTTTTGCCGCCCAACCGGTTGAATCCATGCGCTTTCGCGATCTCCTCGGAAATTACGCAAAGTTTCAGCGATGCAAACAAACGTGGCTTTACGTCCGCCGTTTGGCGAGCCCCCGTTGCCAGGGCCCGGCGACCTCAACGCGATCGCGTTGTTGCTCGACGTCGATGGTACAATCTTGGACACCGCCAGCACTCCGGGCAGCGTCGTGGTGACGGATGCATTGCGTTCCTCGCTTGAGGAACTGCATGCCAAGAGTGGCGGCGCGCTGGCGCTGGTCAGCGGCCGATTGATCCGCGATCTCGACGGCTTGTTCGCGCCGCTGCGACTGCCTGCCATCGGCGGACACGGCGCCGAAATGCGGCTGTCCGGCGGGTCGGCCACGCACACGCGACACACCGACGCCATCGGTGAAGCGTCTCGCAAGCTGGTGGCAGCTCTGGTTGCGGCCGATCCGCGTGTCATGCTGGAGGACAAGGGGTCGTCGCTCGCGGTGCACTACCGCTTGGCGCCGCAGATCGAGCAGACGCTGAGGACCAAGGTCGCGGCGATCATTGCCCGTGTCCCGGTCGAAGACCTCGAAGTCATGCACGGCAAGGCCGTGATCGAGATCAAGTCGACGCATTTCAACAAGGGCGCGGCGGTTGGCGAGATGATGAAGAATCCGCCCTTCTTGCATCGCAGGCCGGTGTTCATCGGCGACGACACTACCGACGAATCGGTATTCGAAGTGCTGCCAGCACTCGGCGGTCTCGGCTATTCGGTGGGACAGTCAATGCCCGGCACGAACGGCACTTTTGGTTCGCCGCACGAGGTCCGCAGCTGGCTCGCTAGTCTTTGCCAGCGCGTAGGGGACGATCGGCAATGAACGACTTCGGGCTCGATCTGGCGATCATCGGCAATGGCCGCACGGCTGCTTTGCTTGAGCCGTCGTCGCGCCTCGTTTGGTGGTGCTTCCCGCGCTTTGACAGCGATCCGGTGTTTTGTCGCCTGCTGGCCGGCGATGAAGAAAAGGGCTTCAGCGACGTCGTGCTTGACGCGATGGTCGACTATTGCTCCGACTATGAGCGTAACACCGCCGTCGTTTCGACGACCCTGACCGACAACAAAGGTGCCGCGGTCAAGATCACCGATTTCGCACCGCGCTTTCGTGCCTACGATCGCATTTTCCGTCCGCCGCAGCTCGTTCGCATTATTGAGCCGGTCGCCGGAATGCCGCGGATCACCATACGTTTCCGCCCGACGAACGGCTATGGGACGCCGATGCCCTCCAAATCGATCGGCAGCAATCACGTCACATTCCGCGGATCCGATAGCGTCGTCAGGCTGACGACCGATGCGCCGCTGTCCTACATCGACCGCGAGGCGCCTTTCGTGCTGACACGGCCAGTGTATTTGGTGATGGGACCGGACGAGCCATTCCCGGCCGACCTGTCGACGACGTGCTGCGAATTCGCCAACCGCACGCGCGACTATTGGACCGAATGGGTGCGCCGCCTGTCGATCGCCTATGACTGGCAGGACGTCATCATCCGTGCTGCCATTACGCTCAAGCTCAGCAATTTCGAGGAGACCGGCGGGATCATCGCGGCGCATACGACGTCCATCCCCGAGGCGCCAAAGTCAGGGCGCACGTGGGACTACCGCTTTTGCTGGCTGCGTGACGCCTATTTCGTCGTCAAGGCGCTCAACCGGATCGGCGCGACGCAGACCATGGAGGATTTTATCTCCTTCATCCTCGGTATCGCATCGGAGGAAGTCGTGCGTCCGGTCTACAGCATTGTACCGAGCGACAGCATGGACGAGGAGATCGCGGGGAATCTGAAAGGCTATCGCGGCGATGGTCCCGTGCGCATCGGCAACGCCGCGGCGGAGCTTCCCCAACACGACACCTACGGCAGCATCATTCTGGCAGCGATGCCGATGTTTTTCGATCGCCGGCTGCCGCGACCGGGCGACGCCGGCTTGTTCAACCTGCTGGAGCGGCTTGGCGTCATTGCCAAGCATTCGGCATTCGAGCCGGACGCCGGCATATGGGAATATCGCGGGCGCACGCGCGTGCACACGCATTCGGCGGCGATGTGCTGGGCCGGCTGCAATCGCCTCGCCGCCATAGCCAAGCATCTTGGATTGGAGGAACGCGCCGCGGAATGGAGGAATGTTGCCGATGGCATTCAGTCACGACTGCTCGAACAGGCCTGGAACGAGAAGCGGGGCGCGTTTACCGCCGGATTAGGCGTCGATGACCTTGATGCCAGCGTGCTGCTGCTGCCGGAGATCGGGCTGCTGGAAGTATGCGATCCACGATTCGTGCGAACGGTCGAAGCCATCGAGAGGGAACTTATGCGCGGCAAGCACGTTATGCGTTATGTCGGCGCAGACGACTTCGGCCTGCCAGAGTCGGCTTTTTTGATCTGTCGGTTCTGGCTGATCGACGCATGGTGGAAGCTTAACCGCCGCGAGGAAGCCATCGGCATGTTCAACGATGCGCTGCGGTATCGCAACCGCTACGGGCTGCTGGCGGAAGACGTTCATCTGCAAAGCGGCGAAATGTGCGGAAACTTTCCGCAGACTTACTCGATGGCTGGACTAATCTTGACGGCGATGCGCCTGTCGCGGAGTTGGGAGGATCGGTATTGGCACGACTAGTGGTCGTCTCCAATCGAGTTTCGGTTCCGACCGGCGACGGCGCAAAGCGCGCCGGCGGGCTCGAGGTCGCGTTACGGCCTGCGTTGCATCGGAACGGCGGCGTCTGGCTGGGCTGGAGCGGCAAAGTCGCCGCGGCGGACGAGTTGGAAACGCGATCCATCAAGCACAAAAACGTGGAATATGTCGTCACCGATCTCTCGAACGACGACTATCAGGAATACTACAACGGCTTCGCCAATCGCGTGTTGTGGCCGATCCTGCATTACCGGCTCGATCTCGCAGAGTTCGCGCGCCGCGACCTCAGCGGGTATTTCCGGGTCAATGATCACTTCGCGACCGAGCTGGAAAAGGTCATCGTCGATGACGATCTGATCTGGGTGCACGACTACCATATGATCCCGATCGCGGCCGCGCTGCGGCGGCGGGGTCACGCCAACCGCATCGGGTTCTTCCTGCACATCCCATTTCCGCCGCCGGAGATCCTGACCTCATTGCCGAACCACGAGCAACTCATTCCGTTGCTGCTGGAATACGACGTCGTGGGTTTTCAGACCGACGGCGACGCTGGAAATTTCGTCCGCTTCCTGCTCTCGGAATGCAATGCGGCGCGGGAAATGCGGGTGTTCGAGACCGCCGGCCGGCAGATCACTCTGCGCGTGAACGGGAAGCAGATACAGATCGGCAGCTTTCCGGTCGGCATCGAGCCGCGCGCATTCGAGCGGTTAGCGCGTCGCAACGTGCGGTCGCCCCTGGTAAAGGACCTGGTGACCAGCCTCGGCAATCGGGTGCTCGTGATCGGAGTCGATCGACTCGACTATTCCAAGGGTCTGATTCAGCGTCTCGATGCGTTCGACCACTTCCTTGCAAATCACAGCGATTGGATCGGCAAGGTGACGTATCTGCAAATCACGCCCAAGAATCGAGTGGAAATCCCCGAATACGTCGAGTTGGAACAGGCCGCCGGCTCCGCGGCCGGCCGCATCAACGGCAAGTACGGCGAGGTGTCGTGGACGCCGATCCGCTATGTCAACCGGGCCTACAGTCGATCGGCCCTGGCAGGGCTCTATCGAACCGCGCGGGTCGGCTTGGTGACGCCATTGCGCGATGGCATGAATCTCGTTGCGAAGGAATATGTCGCTGCTCAGGATCCGGACGATCCCGGGGTCCTTATCCTGTCTCGATTCGCCGGTGCCGCGATCGCATTCCGGCGCGCCCTGCTGGTCAATCCGTACGATACGGAGTCGGTGGCCGGCGCGATCGCACAGGCGCTCGCGATGCCGCTCGAGGAGAGGCGTGATCGGCATAAGGCGCTGCTCGCCGTCGTCTCCGACTACGACGTAGATCGGTGGCAACGGGAGTTCCTGGCCGCTCTGCGCGGCAATAACGGGGGCACGCAAGAGTTCCACAACATGCCTGCGATAGCGCGCTCGCGATCCGGAAAGCCGGCGAGCTTTTATCCGGGCGGGACCGGCGCGCTGGAATCGCGCGGCTGAGCGTGGCGTTGGCACCCGCTCGTGTACATTCAGGTGCGAGCTAGACGCGACTCGATGAGGCGGCGAAATTGCGCGAGCGTGCCGCAGGTGCGATATTAGCGGGCTGAGTTGCGCATGAGGGGTAATGCGCAAAGGGGCGCCGCAAAAGCATGCTCAAGACCATTGCCGCCTTCGATCGGCTCGGCGAGGAGAACGCTTTCGCCGTGCTGGCGCGCGCGACGCAGCTCGCAGCGCAGGGTCGCGACATCGTCAATCTCGGTATCGGCCAGCCCGACTTCCGAACGCCGGAATTCATCGTCGAGGCGGCGGTCAAGGCGCTGCGCGACGGGCATCACGGCTACACGCCCGCGGTCGGCATTCTGCCGCTGCGCGAAGCGGTTGCCGCCGATCTCCACAAGCGCTTCAAGGTCAGCGTTCCGCCGGATGCGGTGATGATCTTTCCCGGCGGCAAGCCGACCATGTTCATGTCGATCCTGATGTTTGGCGAGCCGGGCGCCGACATCCTCTATCCCGACCCCGGCTTTCCGATCTATCGCTCGATGATCGAATTCACCGGCGCGCGGCCGATCCCGGTGCCGATCCGCGAGGAGAACAAGTTCGCCTTCTCCGCCGAGGAAACGCTCAGCCGGATCACGCCGCAGACGCGGCTCCTCATCCTCAACTCGCCGGCCAATCCTACCGGCGGGGTGACACCGAAGGCGGAAGTCGACAAGCTCGTCGCCGGACTGGAGCGCTATCCCGATGTCGCGGTGATGTCGGACGAAATCTACGACCACATGCTGTACGACGGCGAGACCCATGTGTGCCTGCTGTCGTACCCGTCGATCCGCGACCGCCTCATCCTGCTCAACGGCTGGTCGAAAACCTACGCCATGACCGGCTGGCGGCTCGGCTATGCGGTGTGGCCCGGCAAACTCTATGACTACGCGCGCAAGCTGGCGGTCAATCTGCATTCCTGCGTCAATGCCGCCACGCAATATGCCGGGCTTGCGGCGCTCACCGGCCCGCAGGGCGAGGTGGCGAAAATGGTCGCCGAGTTCGACAAGCGGCGGAAGGTCGTGGTGGCAGGTCTCAACCGGCTGCCGGGTATGTCCTGCGCGACCCCCAAGGGCGCGTTCTATGCCTTCCCCAACATCAAGCGCACCGGCTGGAAGGCCAAGGCGCTTGCATCGGCGCTCCTGGACGACGCCGGCGTTGCGCTGATCGGCGGCCCGGATTTCGGCGTGCTCGGCGAAGGCTATGTGCGCGTATCCTACGCCAATTCGACGGAAAATATTTTGCGCGCGCTCGATCGCATCGGCGAGTTTTTGGTCAGCCGCAAGGCAGCGTGACCCATCATCCGCGCTGAGCGCCTCATCCCTTCTGCGTCAGCCGGAAACCGACGATGACAATCGCCAGCCCGGCGAGTTGCGAAATGCTGGGCACCTCGCCGAGCGCCAGATATCCGACCAACAGCGTGAACGGAGGAACCAGCGAGGGAAACAGTACCGCCCGCGAGGCGCCGAGCAGCACGACCGTGCGGGTAAACAGATAGGTGGCGCCGGCGCCGGCGAGCACGCCCTGAACGACCGCTTGCAGCAGATTTTCGACAAAGCCCGCGGCCAGCACGTTGTCGAAAGTAAACAGCAGGATCGGCAAGCCTGAGAGCGACAACACGCTGGTGATGGCCGCCGCCCGCGCCGCCTTGATGCGCCACATTCGCACCAGCACGCCGAAGACGGCAAAAAAACTTCCGGCCGCTACGAACAGGAGGTCGCCGCCGATGCCGTGCGCGCCCATCGTCCGCAGCGCTTCGGCGCCGATCACGGCGACGCCGAGAACGATGGCCAAAGCCCCGGCGACGCGGCGCGCCGGCAATGGTTCCTTCAATACCAGCCGCGCCAACACCAATCCGCCGAGCGCCGCGCATGATGGCTGAATGACGCCGCCGTGACCGAGCGGAACAAACAAATAACCGATATAGCTCAATAGCGCGAGCGGCAGCCCGCCGAACAGCGCGAGCGAAATTCCGCGGCGCCAGCCTATGCCGCCGAGATCGCCGAGGCGGTCGGCGGCGACGAACGGAAGCAGCACCAGTCCCGGCCAGACGTAACGGTGCAGCGCGATGACGAGCGGTGACAGGCCGACGTTGACGCCGTGACGCGCGGCAACGAAGCCGAGCGCCCAGCACAAGGCAGCGCCGGCACCGCACAATACGCCCAGCGCCGTCGCATGTTTTGGCGGCAGCGACGAAGTGAGTTCCCGGTTCACGGTCACGACCATCGCGAATCATAGGCGGTTGCTGTGGCGGTGGACAGTCCGTCAATATTTGCGGCAGGCTTCGCTAAACACGAAGTTCCAAATCATTCCAGCTCATCGATCGCGGTCGCGTCGAGCAGCTCGATGCCGCCCGCTGCCACCACGCGGCCGGCGTCGAGCCGCACGACTTTGGTGGCGATCCGGCGCAATTCGCCGGCGCTATGGCTGACATAGACCATCGGCACGCGGGCGTCGTCGCGCAGGCGGACCAGATAGGGAAGAATTTCGCGTTTGCGGCCGGCGTCGAGCGAAGCCAGCGGCTCGTCGAGCAGCAGCAGACCCGGCCGCATCAACAGCGCGCGGCCGACGGCAACACGCTGACGCTCGCCGCCCGACAACAGCCGCGGCCGGCGCTCGAGCAGATGGCCGATATCGAGTAGCGCGACGATGCGCGCGAAATCGTCCGCATCGCGCGAACGGCCGCTCATCCGGCGCCCGTAGTCGAGATTTTGGCGGACGCTGAGATGCGGAAACAGCCGGTCCTCCTGGAACACGTAGCCGATATGGCGCCGATGCGGCGGCACGTTGATCCCGGCGGCGGCATCGAACAGCACCTTGTCGCCGAGCACGATGGATCCGCGATCGGGTGGGAGGAGACCGGCGATCATGTTGACGACCGTGGTCTTGCCCGCACCCGACGGCCCGAACAGGGCGGTAACGCCGCCGGCGGCCTCGAAGCGCACTGCAAGCTTGAATGCGCCGAGCTCTTTCTCCGCGTCAACGGCGAGCACGATCATTGCCCCTGCACGCGCATGCCGGCGCGGCGGGCGAACCACTCCGAGACAACGAGCGCGGCGAGCGCCAGGACGATCGCGAACAGGACCAGTCGTCCGGCCGCGGCGTCGCCGCCGGGAATCTGCATCAAGGTGTAGATCGCGGCGGAAATGGTCTGCGTCTCGCCCGGGATATTGGAAACGAAGGTGATGGTGGCGCCGAATTCACCGAGCGCGCGGGCGAAGCACAGCACCGCGCCGGCGATGATGCCCGGCAAAGCCAGCGGCAAGGTGATGGTGAGGAACACCAGGAAACGGCCGGCGCCAAGCGTGCCGGCGGCCTCCTCGAGCCGGCGGTCGATCGCCTCGAGCGCCAGCCTGATCGGGCGGACCATGAGCGGAAAGCCCATGATGCCGCAGGACAGCGCCGCGCCGGTCCAGCGGAACGAGAAGACGATGCCGAAATGATCGGCCAAAAAGGCGCCGATCGGCCCCTTTCGTCCGAACGATATGAGCAACAGGTAGCCGGTCACGACCGGCGGCAGCACCAGCGGCAAATACACGAGCCCGTCGAGCAAGGTCTTGCCCCAGAACTTCTTCCGCGCCAGCAGCCACCCGATGGCGATGCCGAACGGCAGCGCGAACGCGGTGGCGACCAGCGCGATGCGCAGCGACAGCAGGACGGCGGTCCATTCGGCGGGGGAAAGGTCGAACACGATGCTACCCACTCGTCATGCGGGAATGACCGGCAAAATTGCCGTCACGACGTCGGCTTTATCAGAAACGTGAAGCCGTAGGACTCGAAAATCGACTTCGCCGCTTGCGAACGCAGGAACGCGAGGTACTGCGCGGCATCGGGCTTGGCATTCGCCGTCAACGCCGCCGGATAGACAATCGGTGGATGTGAATCCTCGGGAAAGACGCCGACGATCTTTACGTGTGGCTCGACCTTGGCGTCGGTGTCGTAGACGATGCCGAGCGGCGCCTCGCCGCGCGCAACGAGAACGAGAGCGGCGCGGACGTTCTCGGTCATCGCCAGCTTCGGCTCGACCGCCGACCAGATGCCGAGTTTCTCCAGCGCGGCCTTGGCATAGAGGCCGACCGGGACAGCGCGCACATCTCCGGTCGCGATGCGCCCGGAGCCGGCAAGCGCGGCGAGATCGAAGCCCGGCGCGATCGTCACGTTGCCGATTTTGGCATCCTTGGGCGCGATCAGCACCAGGTGGTTACCGAGGAGATTGATGCGCGTGTCGTTCCTAACGAGATTGCGTTGCGCACCGTAATCCATCCAGTTGGTATCGGCGGAGACGAACACATCGGCGGGAGCGCCCTGCTCGATCTGTTTCATCAGCGCCGAGCTTGCCGCGTAGCTGGCGACGACCTTGATGCCGGTCTTTTTCGTGAATGCGGCATCGACCTCGGCGAGCGCGTTGTTCATCGAGGCGGCGGCGAAAATGATGATGGTGTTATCTTGCGCCGCTGCCGGGTGCGGCACAGCGGCACTCGCAATGGCCGCGGCAAACGCCGCCAGCAAACGCCTTCTTTCGAGCACGACGGTTCTCCGAGAGGTCCGGCCGCGCGCAAGTCGCGCGGGCAACGACGCCAACATCAAATGATACGAACGCCTCGGGGAACCGTCGTTCCAGGCTCGTCCGGCACGCGCTCAGCGTACCGTACGTCGCGCCGGCAGAATAGCAGTCGTCCAACGGCGTGGCAAAGCTCGTTCGTCGTCCCGGAGCGCCGCAAAGCGGCGGGCTCCTCGCTTTGCTCGACCCCGGAATGACGACAAAACCCCTCGGCCACTCGGCGTGCTATCATTTAAACGACCTTGCGGAGTGGACGACTATGGCCGAAGCAGAGGCAATCGAGGGCGAGTACGATTACATCATCGTCGGTGCGGGCTCGGCCGGCTGCCTCCTGGCCAATCGGCTCTCGGCCGATACTGACCGGCGCGTGCTGCTGCTCGAAGCCGGCGGCCGCGACAATTGGATTTGGTATCATATTCCCGTCGGTTATCTGTTCGCGATCGGCAACCCGCGCTCGGACTGGTGTTTTAAGACCGAGCCTGAGGAAGGCCTCAACGGCCGCAGCCTCAACTATCCGCGCGGCAAGGTGATCGGCGGCTCGTCCGCGATCAACGCCATGATCTACATGCGCGGTCAGGCCGCCGACTACGATCATTGGCGCCAGCTCGGGCTCGCCGGCTGGGGCTGGGACGACGTGCTGCCCTATTTCAAGCGGCACGAAGATCACTTCTTGGGCGAGAGCGACGCGCATGGGGTCGGCGGCGAATTGCGAATCGAGGCGCCGCGCGTGCGTTGGGACTTGCTCGACGCGTTCCGCAGGGCGGCCGGACAAGCCGGCATCAAGTCCGTCGCGGACTTCAACACCGGCGATAACGAGGGCTGCTGCGCCTTTCACGTCAACCAGAAGCGCGGCCTGCGCTGGTCGGCGGCGCGCGCCTTCCTCAAGCCGGTGCTGCATCGCGCCAATCTGCGGCTGGAGACCGGCTGCTTGGTCGAGGGCATCGTGTTCGAGGGCCGGCGCGCCGTCGGCGTGCGCTGGCGGCAAGGCGATCAAAGCCGGACGGCGCGCTGTCGCGGCGAAGTCATCCTCGCGGCCGGCTCGCTCGGATCGACGCAGATCATGCTGTTATCCGGCGTCGGGCCGGCGCAGCATTTGCAGGAGTGCGGCATCCCCGTGGTGCTTGACCGACCGGGGGTCGGCGCCAACCTGCAGGATCACCTGCAGCTGCGCCTGATCTACAAGGTCGACGGCATCACCACCCTCAACGAGCGTTATCACTCCCCTCTCGGCCTCGCCGGCATGCTCGCCGAATATGCGCTATTCCGGCGCGGCCCGCTGACCATGGCGCCGTCCCAGCTCGGCCTGTTCACGCGCTCCGATCCCGACCAGGAGCGCGCCAACCTCGAGTTTCACATTCAGCCGCTGTCGCTCGACCGCTTCGGCGAGCCTTTGCACAAGTTCCCCGCGTTCACGGCGAGCGTCGCTAATCTGCGGCCGACGAGCCGCGGCTACGTGCGGCTGCGTTCCCGGGAGCCAGCCGACAAGCCGGTCATCAAGCTGAATTACCTGTCGACGGACCAAGACCGCCGCATCGCGGTCAGCGCCATCCGCCTGACGCGCCGCATCGTCGCGCAGCCGGCGCTCGCGCCATTCCATCCCGACGAATATCTGCCGGGCGCGAATGCACACGATGACGACGAGCAGGCCTTGGTGAAAGCCGCCGGCGATATCGGCACCACTATCTTTCATCCCGTCGGCACCGCGAAGATGGGCCTCAAAAGCGACCCGCTGACGGTGGTCGACGAGCGGCTGCGCGTTGCCGGGATAGATCGGCTGCGCGTCATCGATGCATCGATCATGCCCGCGATCACCTCCGGCAACACCAACGCTCCAACCACGATGATCGCGGAAAAGGGCGCTGCCTTGATCCGTGCCGACGCCAAAGGGCTCTCGTCATGAACGCGGCTTGGCGTGCGCAAGCGATCCTCGCCGATCCGGCCGATGAGTGGACGCGGATCGAGAACGAATCCGGTGACGCGGCTTATTTGTTGACCGGCTACGTCGCGCCGCTCGCGGTTATTCCGGCCGCATTCGGCTTCATCGGCGCGTGTGTCGTCGGCACAGTCGTGCCGGGGGTTGGTGCAGTGCGGGCGACGATCTTCGACGGATTGTTCGGCGCGGTCTTCGGCTATGTGATGACATGCGCCACGGTACTGCTGCTGGGACTCCTGATCGACGCATTGGCGCCGACGTTCGGCGGGCGGAGGAATTTTGACAGCGCGTTCAAGCTCGCGGTCTATTCGTATACCCCGGTCTGGCTTGCCGGGATTTTTTTGCTGGCGCCGGGGCTGCGGTTCCTCGGACTTACCGGCTTCTACGGTGCATATATTCTGTGGAGAGGCCTGCCGCGGCTGATGAAATCGTCCGCGCAGAAGGTGCCGACCTATACGGCGGTGATTGTCGCATGCGCCTGCGCGCTCGCCCTCGTCACTGCCGTCGCGCAACACGCGCTGTTCGGTTCAGCCGGGATCTAGAGCATGGTTCGGAAAAGTGGAAACCGGTTTTCCGAAAAGATCATGCTCCACCAAAATGTTGTGCTCTAAGGCGCCATCAGTACTTGGCGGCAAGCGGCCGGCAAATTCGCCATGGTGAGCCCCGGCTTCGGCTTCGACGGTTCGGTGGGAGGCGCCGGATGCAACACGCCTTCCGAGAACCAATAGTCGAGATCATGTCCGCAGCCCTCGCCCGGCGGCGGCTCGGGTTGCGGCTTGCACTGCGGGCTGTCCTGCGGACAGAACATGCGAACGTGGAAATGGTAGTCGTGGCCCCACCACGGCCGCACTTTGGCGAGCCAGCCCCGATCCGGTCCCGCCTCGCGGCACAGCGCCTTCTTGATCGCCGCGTTGACGAAGATGCGCTCGACATCGGGGTCCTGCGACGCGGAGCGGATAAGCTCGGTGCGCTGGTGCGTCCACACCTTGGGATCGACGTCGAGGCGATCTTCCCGGACCATGTTGGTAGCGGACATGAACTCGCGCTCTTCGGAGGAAAGTGTGCGGTCGGGCATCGGCGTCAGCCAGATATCCGCATCGAGCCCGACCTGATGGCTGGCGTGGCCGGTGAGCATGGGCCCGCCGCGCGGCTGCGACATGTCGCCGACCAAGAGGCCGTTCCAGCCGACTTTTTTGGCGTTTTCGGCCAGGCGCTCGAGGAACGCGACGAGCTTTGGATGTCCCCAATTGCGGTTGCGCGACAGCCGCATGACCTGCCAGGTCGAGCCGTTGATCGGCAGCGCCACGGCGCCGGCGAGACAGCCCGAGGCGTAGAAGCCGATCGACCGCGCGGCGAGCGGAACCGGCTGGGTCTTGCGCGCGAACAATTCCTTCGCCGGCGTCGACGGTGAATCGGGATTAGTGAGCGGCGGCAGCGGCGCTTTGTCGAGCGTGCCCGGATCCTGCGCCAGCGCCGCACCGGTACCCGCGAACAGCAGAGCGAACAGCAAGCCGAGCGAAACGCGCATCATCCGTTCTCCGCTCCGGCGCGCCGCGTCGGAACTTTCTGGCGAAATGCGACGGCACGCGCCCGGCGGCGATACGCTGCCGCGAGTCGTTCGTCCAGTCCAGCAGGGAACAGATCGCTGGCATCGCCGTCGAGCGTCAGCAGCCGCTGTTCGGCCGCCGCGTGCGGTTCGATGGTGCCGTCATGCAGGATGTGGCCGACGGCAAGGCCGCGCTCGGCAAGACGGCGCGCCACCAGCAAACAGCGGTGGCAGTCCAGCGGCTCGCGTTCCGCGCACATCAGGCAGACGCGAGAGCGCGCCACGGCCTCCTGCAATCGGTCGAGGGCGGCGTGAAATTCCGGCTGCTTCGCCATCGCCTCGTAGTCGGCGACGCCGTCGCGGTAGAGGCTGCCATCGCGCGGGCGGCCGCCGAGCGTGGCGCCCATCGCCGTATAGGAGGCGATGCCGATACCGGCAAGCTGCGCCGACAGGGCCTTTTGCGAAAACCACGGGAACCAGCGCGAGTTCGGCGCCGAGCGCACATCGGCCACGGCGGTCACCGCGGCGTCTTGCAGCAGCGCGGCGAAGCGTGCGGCCGGGATATTGGAATGGCCGATGCTGAAAAGATCGAACGGCGGCATGTCGGACATTGACCCGACCGGCCCGGCGATTTCATGGCGGCGTATTTGGTCGCTGCATCATCCGGGCGATTAACTCTCAAACCGCTGCGCGCTTTACAGTCGAAGCGCCACCCCAGTAATGCTGGTGATGATCGAGGAAGGCTGCTTTGGGGCTGTCATGCGTCGTTTTCTTTACGCGGCTTTCCTGGCCGCGCTGTCGTTAACTTTCCTGGCTGCCGCGGATCGCGCCGAGGCCGGCGTCAGGGTCGAGATCGACCGCGCCAGCCAGACCATGGAAGTCAGCGTCGACGGCGCCCACCTTTACACATGGAAAGTATCGACCGCCCGGCCGGGCTACAGAACGCCGACGGGCCTCTTCCATCCGCAATGGATGGCCGCGCGCTGGTTCTCAACCGTCTATTACAACTCGCCGATGCCGCATGCGATCTTCTTTCATGGCGGCTTCGCCATCCACGGCAGCTATGAGATCGCGCGGCTCGGCGGACCGGCCTCGCATGGCTGCGTGCGCCTGCATCCGCGGGACGCAGCCATCTTGTTCGGATTGGTGCAGCGCGAAGGCATGCGCAACACCACGATCGTGGTGCAGTAGCGGTGCGCCGCTAACGGGCGAGACCGAGCACAATCAGCAATGCCGTGTCCAGCCGGCTGCTGGTCTCGGCATCGATGGTTCCAATCACCCGCCGCACGCGCTCACGGCGCTGTGCCAGAAGCTTGTCAGTCATGATCTGGGAATGGACGCGAAGGCCATTGGCGGCAGTAGGTTCGATTATGGGCCGCAGCCGGGGATTTGGGTTGCTCCGCACATCAGACGATAACGGGCAGGTTAATAAAGTCGTTGTGTTGTCACCGAGTTCATCGGCTTGAACGATGATGCCCGGGCGCGGTCGTCCCAGTTCGCCGGGACCAACCATCAGCACGACATCGCCGCGCTTCACCGCCACTCGCTCCAATCGTAGTTGGCATCAATCCAGTCATCGATAGCGGCGTTCTCCGGATGCCGCGCTAGCAGTTCACCTTCGCGGCGAATGGCTGCGAGCACACGAGGATCGCGCAGGTCGGGGACCCAATGCTGCACGGGGCGCAGGCCTTGTGCCCGCAGGCGCTTTCGCCGAGTGCTCATACGCTCCTGTGCTGTCTTCGGCCGTGGGGTCTTGCGCGAACTCTTGGTCTTCGGCGGCATCGTCATCTCCAGGCCATCAACGTAACATGTTACGCTCACGGCCGCGCCGAAGCAAGATGTTCGGTCAAACGCTTACACATCCACCTTCAGCGCGGCGATGAACGCCTCTTGCGGAATGTCGACCTTGCCGATCCCGGACAGCCGCTGGCGCGGCTTGCGGGAGGCGCATGCGCTTTTTGCCTTCCTTCTGTTTCTCTAAGAGTGTTTACGGGAGGAAATCTTACCTAGAGCCGAAAAGAGAATCGCATAATGGCCTGCACCCGGTTCCGAAGACACCGAGTTAGGTGTTTTTATGGGACCGGAGGTGAGTCATGGAGAGACGAAGGTTTACACGGGAG
>Ga0074044_10002924_pt1 | contig 14785 bp, 17 predicted proteins | sample BogForMeECP23OM1_FD_94443 | JGI IMG/M metagenome (GOLD analysis project Ga0074044, IMG submission 94443) | Bog forest soil microbial communities from Calvert Island, British Columbia, Canada - Bog Forest MetaG ECP23OM1 | ecosystem: Environmental > Terrestrial > Soil > Wetlands ... | reverse complement strand
TCCGAGCATCGTCGTGCAGAACCAGCCTGGCGCCGGCGGGATCGCCTCGGCCAACCGCCTCTCCAACGTGTTCGAGCGCGACGGCTCGGTCATCGTCAAGCTCGAACGCGCCGTGCCGATGCTCGCCATTCAGGGCGACCCGAACGTCAATTTCGATCCGCTCAAGCTCAGCTGGCTCGGCAGCCTGTCGTCCTATGCCCACGACTCCTACCTGATGCTGATCATGGCCACGAACCCGATCAAATCGGTTTACGAGCTCAAGGCGCCCAACACAGCGATCACGCTCGGCGGCGACAATGCGGCCTCGAGCAACCTGATCTTCGCCACCATCGCCAAGGAGATTCTCGGTCTCAACATCAAGATCGTGCGCGGCTATGCGGGAGCGGCGCCGCTGTTCCTTGCCATGCAGCGCGGCGAAATCGACGGCCAGATCGTCGGCTATAGCTCGGTGCGTACCGGCCAGCGCGACCTGTGGAGCCACCAGGCGTTCCGTCCGCTATTGCAATTTGGCCGCTCGACGCGGCTGGCGGATTTTTCCGAGGTTCCGACCGGCCACGAGTTGACGAAAGATCCCAATGCGCTTGCGCTTCTCGATTTCGCCGAGTTGCAGTTTTCCATTTCGCTGCCGTTTGCGGCGCCACCCGGCGTGCCGGTGGCCCGCGCCAAGGCGTTGCAGACGGCGTTTATGGACATGTGCAAAGATCCCGCCGTGCTCGCTGACGCCGAAAAGCTCGGCATCGAGATGAGCCCCATCGACGGCGAGACCGTGCTAAAGGCGATCGCCCGCGCGGCGGCCACGCCGCGCGACGTGATCGCGCGCTACAATGCGCTGCTGGGGCCGGATAAGAATTGACGTTCAGAGCGCGCCCGCGGCGTCACCGCGATGACGGGAGTAGCAGCGCGTCAATCCCGCCCATGAGGATGGCGCGATGCCGGAAAAGACCAGCGAGTACGCGCTGGGCCCCGGTGAGACGCGGGCCTACTCGTCCGGCCTTATCCACTCCACCGCGCATCCGCAAAAGACATGGGTGATCCGCGTCACCGGCACCGATCTCGACGCTATCGCGCGCTACCCCTTCCGGCCGAAGACCGACAAAATCGTTGCCGGCGGGCGAGCAAAGGCGCGCCGCCGGTCGCCCTGAGCGTTCTGCAAGGACGACTGAATAAGGCCATCGGCGGCGCCAAATTGGCGCCCCCGCGCGGCCACTAAGTCTTTGATGAAATGAACAAACTGGCGGGAGCGACGGGACTCGAACCCGCGACCTTCGGCGTGACAGGCCGACGCTCTAACCAACTGAGCTACGCCCCCGCGGGCGCGGTCGGCACTTAAGGCTCACGTTCGGACAAGTCAAGGATTTAGGCCCTGAATCGGGCCCTTTCGGCTTGCTTTACGCCTGCCACAGAGCGCATGAGGATACCACGGTAAGCGCGAAAACATCGGTGGAATCGGCAAAACAAGCGTGGTCAGCCGCAGCCGAATCGTCTAACTGCTTCGCGGTGAGCGGCGCTTTTCGCGCGCTACCGCTTCATCGAGGAGGGTCTAATGGCTGCTAAAACAGCATCGACTACCAAAACAGCGACTACTACCGTGACATTGAAGCATCTCGCGGCGAGCCTTGCAGAGGATAACAAACTTTCGAAAAAGCAGGCGGAAGCAATCCTCGGCGGCCTGGTGGGCAATATCGTCAAACACCTCAAGAAGGGCGAGCGCATCCGCATCGGCGGCCTCGGTATCTTGCAGGTGAGGAAGCGCGCCGCGCGCATGGGCCGCAACCCGGCCACCGGCGAAGCCATCCAGATCAAGGCCAGCAAGAAAGTCGCGTTCCGCGCCTCGAAAGAACTCAAGGAAGCAATTTAGCTCTCGGGTTCCGCAGACCCGGACCCGTGAAGCGGGTCCCGCAGCATCGCCGCCCGCTTGCTCGCTGTTACGGCAATAGCAGCGACGCAGGTGGGCGATGTTATTTCTGACGCTCAATTGTCAGCGCTATCGTCGATCGCCATTTCGTCGCGCCATTTCGTCGCGTCGTTTCGGCCTGCGAGCAGATTGGATTATCATTGCTGTTTACCGCGCCCGATGTCCCGCCATCGCCGCCAGCGCAAGCTGCATAAGCGCTTGGCCGCGCGGGGCATCGTTCAGCACCGCACGCTCCAGTCCGCAACAGGCGTCCGGCGGCAGGCCAGCGGTATTCGCGCGAAATTTTGCAATGATCTGCTCCTCACGCGGATTCGACAGTGCAACTACACGAGAAATACGCCGGCCGGCGTGCAACTCGGCGTTCATTCGTCCGTCGAATCCCGAGCCGAGAGCGTCGTCGCCCACGCATTCGATTTGGGCCGCAAGCGCGAGAATGTCCGCCCGGCCAAGCGTCTCGGGACGCAGCGTTGTCAAGTCCACGCGGCCGTCGCAAAGCGCCGCCGCGACCATGAATGGCAGGCTGGCGATGGCCTCGAGATCGTTGCGCGGCGCGATCTTGATGGCACGCGGAACAGCGACAATGGGCAGGGCCCATGGCGCCATGACGCAACTCATGGACTGCACATCCTCCGCGCTCAGCTCGCCCGCTGCGCGCAGAGCAAGAACGGCTTCAATGTAGGGTTGGATGACGTGTGCGCAGGGAAAACTCTTGGCAGACGCGGTCGCACCGAGCCAATTCTTCCCCAGGTCGGCTGTCAGAACGTCGAGACTTGCTGCCGGCGCACCGAGGAACGCGCCATAAAGCCCGTACGGATGATTGAGCGAATGATGCGGTCCGCGGAAGCCATGGCTGGCCAATTCCGCCGCGACGATTCCGCCGTGAGCCGACCATCCAGTATGCAGCCATTTGGACCAACCGCCGTCAGCGAGGAAGGCGAGCAGGCCGCCACTCATGCTGGTGGCGAGGCCGAGTGCGTCGGCCATTGTCGCGCCGTCCAGCGCCAGGATTTGACCGGCGGCGCCGGCTGCCGCGATCGGTCCGACGATGCTGGTGGCGTGGAAGCCGCGGGCATGGAACCCGCGGCCCGCAACGGCACCAAGCCGTCCGGCAATCTCATAGCCGATGGCGATTGCGGTCGTGATCGCATCGAATGTTGCATCGGCACGCTCGGCTGCGGCGAGCGTTGCAGCAATCACGATGCTGCCCGGATGCACCACCGTGTTCGCGAACGTGTCATCGAAATCGCATGCATGGGCCAAGCTGCCGTGAACCAGCGCCGCCACTGCGGGCGACGCCGGGGCGCCGGTGCTCAGGACATGCGCGCCGGCACCGTTATTGCCGTCCGCCCAAGCGGCCAAGCTGCGGCCCGCCGGATGTTCGGCGGCCGCGGCGATGAGACCCAACGTATCGAGAAGACGCAGGCGCGCGCGCCGATGCTGTGCGCCCGGAACGTCAGCCGGGGTGATCCCGCTCGCCCACGCTGCCAAGGTTTCGAGTGGCGTCATTGCGGCATGACTCACCATACGCTCATGAGCAGTGCGAGCACCTCGGCTTGCGGCATCGGCCGCGGCAGGTTGGCCATCATGTAATCGGACATCGTCAGGCGCGCGATTTCCAGCACTTCGCTTTCGGCAATGCCGCTGTCGCGCAGTCGATGCGGCAACGGCAGTCCGCCGACAAATGCAGAAATGAGATCGGCAGCCTGGGCGCCGTCCTGATCCGGATTGCGGCGCCTACTCGTGCCGCCCAAGGCTTCCAGCAAAAGCGTCTGGTCGGTGCCGATGACGGGAAGCAGTCGACGCATGGCGGGCGCGAGCAGGATCGCGTGAGAAATACCATGCTGCAGCGCATGACGACCGCCGACGACATGACCGACGGCATGGACCACCGAAACCATTGCGTTGATCGCCGCTATCCCTGACATGGCGGCGGCCATCTGACATGCGGCGCGAGCCTCGATATCGTGCGGAGATTCTACAGACCGCGGCAACCCGCCACGTAGCAGGCGCACCGCATGCAGGGCGAGCCCGGTCGAGATCGCATGCCGCCGTCTCGAATAGAGCGACTCGACCGCGCGCGCCATCGCGGTCATTCCTGTGGCGGCCGTCAACAGCGGCGGCGTATGGACCGCCATCTCGGGGTCCAGGACGGTCGCTGCGGGTGTCAGATCGTCGTCCCAGAACAGCAGCTTGCGGCTCGATGCCGGATCGCGGCAGCTGGCGGTCGGCATGACATCGGACGCGGACCCTGCCGTTGTCGGCACGGCGATGTGAGCCACCGTACGGGCAGGAAGCCGATGCCGTTCCAGCTCGCCGCCCGGCGCGTAGCGAATGGCATAGCGCGTCAGGTCACCGCCGGTCGCCAGCATGATCGCGATCGCCTTGCCGGCGTCGATCGTCGATCCGCCGCCGACCGTCACCAAGACGTCGGCGCTGCTGTTGCGGAAGCAATCCACGCCGCGCTTGACCATTTCGATCGGCGTGTGAGATGCGACCTCCGCGAACACGACGACCAGTTTGTCGCCAAGGCCAGCCTTGACCTTCGGCAGCATGTCGGTGCGCGCCACCGTCGAACCGCAGATGACCATCGCGCGGTTTGCGTTCACGCCGCCGACAATTTCGTTCAATCTGCTGACCGCGCCGACGCCAAAGACAATGCGTCCTGGCCAGTCGCCGAAATTCACGAAATTCAAGTTTGTTACCTCAATTCAAGGTCGTTGCGGAGGCGCGGGCATCCTTGCGGCCGGCGGTCGTATTACAGCGAAGGATCGATGGCGATCCGGCGCCGCTTTCGCTTCACCGACATTCATAGCTAAACTTGAGACGATCGCATATCATCCCCTTCCTGAACTTGTATCGTTAGAGCCGATCCGGGAGGTCTTTGAGCCGAATGAGTCGAATGTGTTTTGTCGCTCGCGCCGACGTTTCGGACCGTGCTGCTGGTTTAACTCGTCTCGTTCGCTGCCGATGCTTACTTGCAAAGCGTCGGATGGTGTATTTTGTCAGTATTCTCGCCGGTTGCTGCGCCAAATTTCGGAGCTGACGTTTCGAACGTCGACGTGTTTTTGCTGCGCCAAGCTGTGTGACGGAACAAGGAGAAAGCTTCATGAGTGTGAAATCGAGACTCGCCGTCGCACTCGCATTGTCGCTGCCTTGTCTTCCGATCGTCCTTTCCACTGCGCAAGCCGCCGATAATGTGCGCGTTGGGCTGGCAGCCGTTTATCCTGCCTATTCGATTCCTTATGCCGCCAGCGAACTCGGCTTCTACAAGGAGAAGAATCTCGACGTTGAAATTACGCAATTCCGCGGCGGCCCGGCGACCCAGGAAGCTTTGGCGTCCGGAGCCATCGATATCAGCACCATCGCTCCAGGGGCGGCGGCGCTCGCCATTGCCAAGGGCGTGCAGGAAAAGATCGTCGCCCTATCGGTGCCGCCGACGCCGCAAGGCTGGTACATCCTGGTGCCGTTCGCTTCGCCGATCAAAAGCATGGCTGAGCTGAACGGTAAAACTGTCGGCGTCACGCAGAAGGGTTCTCTGACGGACTTCTGGGTCCAGCGCGCCGCCACCAAAGCCGGAATCACCGTGCAGACTGTCCCGCTCGGGGCGCCGGCGGTGATGCCTGCGCTCAAGGCCAATCAGGTGGATGCCGCTATTCTCTGGCCGGTGTTCAGCTACAAGGGCCTTACCGATGGCGACTTCCGGTCAGTCGACGATCTCGGCGCGACGTTTGAACCATCGGTGTCGGAAGGATGGGCGGCGACCACCGACATCATTGAAAAGCGGCCCGACGTGCTTCGCCGCTGGCTTGAGGCCAACGCCAAAACCATCGTCTATATGAATTCGCATGAGGATTGGACGATCGCGTTCTTGAAGCGCTATTTCGACGAAAAAGACGACCGCGTCATCAAATTGGTGTATGACAACTTCATCAAGCACATCAATCCGGACGGCGTCATGAAGCCGGAATGGATGCAGGCATCGCTGGACCTCGCGGCGAGTTCAAGCTTCGCAACGCAATTGACTACCGAACAAATCTTTTCAACGGAATTCACCCCGATCAAGGTGGAATGATTGCTCGGAGCGTCATCGCTCTTCGATCTGCAGTTCGCGCCAATGCGTAAATCGGCGCTCTATTATGCTCAAGCCCCAATTGGCGACAAACGCGCAGGCGAGCGCAAATAAGATACCGAGATAAACGTGAGCGGTGGCATAGATCGACCGGTAATACGAAATCACGTAGCCGATGCCGCCCAATGAGGCGAGCATCTCCGCGACGATCACCCCGATTACGACCAATGCGGTGCCGATCCGCAGACCGGATACGATCGATGGCATTGCCATCGGCAGCAGAATGCGGAAAACCACTTGACGGCGTGAGCAGCCGATAGCTTGCCCGAATAGAACATAGCGGCGATCGAGCCCGCGAATGCCGTTCATCGTATTGATTGCGATCGGAAAGAAACCCGAGACCGCCGCGTAAGCTATTTTCGACGTCATGCCGATGCCGAACCACACCATGAACAAGGGATACCAGGTGATCAGCGGAACGGCGAACAGCGAAAACAGCAGCGGCCCGGCGGTCGCGCCCAGAAATGGAACCATGCCGGCGACGATTCCTGCCGCGATGCCGAGCGTCCAAGCGACCGCAAGCGCAACCGCGATTTCCGCGACCGTGAAGCGAAGCGCGACGAAATAATCGGGCCATGATTTGATCAAAGCCCCGCCGATCTCGCTCGGTGACGCGAGCAGCAGGGGGCCAACCAAGTTGAAACGGCGGACCGCTTCCCACGATCCGAGAATGATGACTATCAGCACGAGACGACGAATGGTCATAAGCTCGCCATTCCGTTTGCCCCAGCCTCGTCGTCATCCTGGCTGATGAGTTTCCATATCCGGTTGCGCGCGGCACCGAATTCCGCACTGCCGATGATGTCGTAAGTTCGCGGACGCGGCAGCTGGGCGTCGATAACGCCGACAATATGCCCCGGGCGATGGCTCATCACCAGCACAACATCGGACAGGAACAGCGCCTCGGTCAGGCTGTGGGTGATGAAGAAGATCGTTTTCCCGGTCTTCGACCAGATGCGAAGAAGCTCATGACCCATCTTGATGCGGGTCTGCTCGTCGAGCGCGCCGAATGGCTCATCCATGAGCATAATTCTCGGATCGGGCGCCAGCGCCCGCGCGATCGAAACTCGTTGCCGCATGCCCCCGGATAACTCATGCGAGTAGCGCGCGGCGAATTCCGTCAACCCGACGAGCGACAACATCGCAGCTGCGCGTTCGCGCCGTTCGGCAGCCTTCACGCCGCGAATCTCCAGCGGAAATTCGATGTTCTCCGACACCCGCTTCCACGGCAGAAGGGTCGCGTCTTGAAACATCACCGAGATTTTGTCGGGTGCCGGTTTGCGCACGACCAAGCCGTCGACCAAAACCTCGCCTGCAGTGCTCGGCACCAGGCCGGCCAGCATCTGAAGCAGTGTCGACTTTCCGCACCCGCTCGGACCCACCAGGGAGACAAAACTGCCTTCCCGCACGGCAAATGAGATATCTTCAAGCGCGACAATTGGCGCCCGGTCGACGCTGAAGACCTTGCCGAGACCTCGCGTCTCTATGACGATCGGCCGGGCGGCTGTCATCGGTCTTCCATGGCTTGCCGCCAGCGCCCGACTCGGGTTTCCCAGATCCGCATGAGTTCGTTGATAAGGATCGTTGCAACCGATATCAGCACGGTCGCGGCCATGAGCTTATCGACGTCGTAGGATTCACCCCAGCGCAGCAGCAGGACGCCGAGACCGCTTCGCGACGCGTACATTTCAGCGAGCAGAATGCCGATAATGTCGAAAATCACGCCAAGCCGAAGCCCAGTCACGACCTGCGGCGCCATGGCCGGCAGGTAGATCGATCGGTAAATCCGGAATTTGCTGGCGCCGAACGATCGCGCGAGGACCACTTGGCCGTGCGGAACTTCGCGCACGGCGGCCATTGCGTTCACGGCAACGACGAAGAAAACGTGGCTGATGCCGAAGATCAGCTTTTCGGTGAAGCCCAAGCCAAAAACCAGCACGAAAACCGGCAGGAAGATGGATTGCGGTACCGCCAAGACGAGGTTGAAAATCGGCGATAGCGACCGCCCGACGCCGATGTTTTCACCCATCACAAAACCGGTCACGACTGCGAGCGGCGCGCCAATGACAAAGGCAGCGATCACGCGCACAATTGTGTCTGAAGCGTCGGCTATGAAAGACCTGCTTTGGAGAAGCGTCCTCAGGCTGACGATCACTGCGGAAGGCGGCGGTAGAATATTCGGGTCGAATGCTCCGACCCGGTCGCCAAATTCCCATGCGCCGATCAGGACCACGACGAAGCTCACTTGGGCGAACAGAACGAGTGGCTTCATGACCGAACTAAGCTTTTGAAATCATTGGTGGGCGGTGACGGATTCGAACCGCCGACATCCTGCGTGTAAAGCAGACGCTCTACCAGCTGAGCTAACCGCCCGTTGAGCGGGATTTATCGCCATGGAACGTGGGCGCGCAAGGTGCTGCGAAGGGTCGGCACAAGATAACATGACAGTTCAGCGCGCGTTTTTCGGCCTTTTAGGCTCCTGTAACAAATTGGCCTCATGTGACAAAAAAATTCCCTCCGGATGCCAGCGGACTGACCGGGGGAAGAAAATGTGGGATAGTTTTGAAATCATAGCGGGCGGGCCGGATGCCCGGAGAGGGTGATGTATGTTCCGCACTTGCGTTTTGACGATCGCTGTTGTGCTTACGGTCGGGCCGGCCGCACTCGCGCAGCTGCCGCCGCAGCCGCCACCAATCTCTCCGTCGTCAGGGAATGACCAGGAACGGGCCGCCTGCCATCCGGACGTCATGAGGTATTGCAGGCAATTGGTGAAGGAGGACGAGTCGGACGTGTTCGCCATTCTGTCCTGTCTGCAGACAAACCGTCCGAAGATCAGCTCCGCCTGTCAGCAAGTGCTGGCAAGTCACGGCGAGTGACGAGCCGCCTACTCGGCGTAGTCTCGCGACCTACCCGGATTCGGGCATCGGCGAGTGGCGTTTGTATAGAAAAGACATGCGTTTGGCGCAATTCAGTAACGCATTGAAGACATAAGATATTCACGGCAATGCCGATCGATTCATATATGAAAATTATACTTTAATCCGCTCCGACGCCCAGTCATCGGCGCCGCGTCGGAACCTAAGCAATTGAAGCAGGTTGTTTATCAGGCAAGCTTCAATGCTTGGCACGGCTCTTGCCGGTGTTATGACGACGATCCTGGCAGGTTCGCACGGACAAAGGGGGAAGGACGTCTCTAAGAAGGAGAAAAATCATGAATACGAAGATCACCTTAGCGGCGCTTGCTCTTGGCGTTTGTCTCGCTTCAGCCCCAGCCTTCGCGCAGACTTCAGGTTGCGTAAGCCCCGCGCCGCTCTCACCCGGCGGCATCGGTACAGCAGCCGACAGCTTCGGGGGGCCTGGTCCGGGTTACATTGGGCCCGTGGCTTGTCCTTCCGGTCAAGGTACGCTGTTTAACTACGTCGCGCCTGTGACTCATGGCCAAGTGCCCGCTAAAGGCAGGCTGTTTAACTACGTCGCGCCTGAGACTTCTGGCCAAGCGCCCGCCAACACGCAGCTCGCGCCGCTCTCACCCGGCGGCATCGGTACAGGAGCCGACAGCTTCGGGGGGCCCGGTCCGGGTTACATTGGGCCTCGGCAATAAACGTAACGGCGTCAACAGCCCGGTTTGGGACCAACCCAAACCGGGTTTTTTCGTCCGTGCGCCGCAAACATGGCACTTATTGGCGATTCCTAGGAAAATTAGCAACGGCGCCTAGAATATGACGAAATTCTTGCGAAATCATTGCTTTACACATGCAAAAATTCGGGTTTATCCCCTTGACACACGTATCGAAGGGGAGTAGTATGGCGACGATAGAGGTTCGCGATGCCCAGAAAACGCAAGCCACGCATACATAAGCCTCGTACCAAACTGGAAAATCTCGGCAGGCTCACGGTCGGTGAGTTCTTCGCCCGGTTCCCGGACGATGACGCTTGCCTGACTCACATCATGGAAGTCCGCTACGGCCTGCGGCATGTCTGCCAAGCGTGCGGGGGTGAGGGGACCTTTCACAAGCTCACCGGCCGCCACGCCTTTTCTTGCGCGTCCTGTGGTAATCACGTGTATCCCTGCGCTGGCACGGTTTTTCAGGATAGCCGCACACCGCTCCGCGTATGGTTCTATGCGGTCTACCTTTTTGTGGTGACTCGACATGGCGTAAGCGGAAAAGAGCTACAGCGCACGCTCGGCGTGACGTACAAAACCGCATGGCGCATGGGCCAGCAAATCCGGCAACTGATGGCAAAAGCTGACGGTTTTAGAATGCTTAAGGGGCACATCGAATCCGATGAGACTTTCGTGGGCGGCCATCGCAAAAGGTCGGACCCCGATAACAAGACCGTCGTGCTTGGCCTCAAAGAACGCGGCGGCCGGATGCACGCCGAGACCATCAAAAACGCCAAGACGGATTCGCTCCGCAATCCTATCCTGCGGACCGTAGAGAAGGGTTCAACCGTTTCGACTGATGAGCCCGCGCCTATAGCTTACTCACGCGCGATGGCTACGTGCATGGGGCCGTGAACCATCTGGCCGGAGAATACGTGCGGGGCGAGCACCATACCAACAGCGTCGAAAACTTCTGGAAGCTGTTCAAGGACTCGATCCGCTCGACCCACATCCATGTGTCGTCGAAATATATGGACCGCTACCTGCGGGAATTTACCTTTCGGTCGAACCACCGGCAAATGTCGAACGCGATGTTCGACCTGCTGATTTCAGCGGTGTAGTCGCCAGCCGCTCGATCGTGGCGTCAAGCTCTTTGCGTTCGGCGGGGCCAATGCCGCGCTTTTCCTCCTGGGCGATGAAGTCCTTCAAGCGCCCGGTCCTTAGAGCCTGCGACAGCGTTAACATGCGCCCCGATTATACACTGTGAGCCGGGACGGCCGCTAGAGCCGTCCCGGCTTTTCGCTATCCTGACAGGTGCCAACCGAATCAGGGAGCAAAGCTATGTCTGCTCAAACACTCAGGGGTCTAGGGATTGTCTGCCGGCTGTGTCAAGCGGCGGTCCCTCTGGCGGCAATTGGTCTGTTTGAAGCTGAAGAAATTCCAGAGAGCTTCGTGTTCGATTGTCCAAGCTGTGGCGAAAGGGAAATTCGCCGGTCGGCCGATATTCAATACCTGGAGGCGGGGGCCAAAGAGTGACCGCTACGATCAGGCCAGGCGGATTGACGGGCGTTCGACGCATGATGCTCAACCTTTCTGCCATTTAGCGTCCCTTACGGCGACTTACCGCGTCGATCGCCAGCACCAGCGCTCCTATGCCGACCACGAGACAGCCAAACATTAGGCCAACAACGACGGCATCAACGAGCGTGCCGCGCCTAACGATTAGGACGTAGACCGCACCGCATGCGGCAAGCGCCGCAAAAAGCTGTGCAACCCCTTTCCAGCCGTCGGCCACTCTCTCTGACCCTATTTTTCCGGCGCGCCGCCAATTTGACAATACGAGCCCAAATCACATAGGTCACAAAATTGGAGGGGCGGCTCGCCGCCCCTCCGGTTACGCTAACAAGTGTCTCGGAAGCTGAAGCGGGGCCGTCACCCCGATCCACCCGCCGAGACGCGGGTCGTCAAATGTCATGGCGTAGCCTACCTCTCCCCGGCATCGTCAGTGCCGGTCTGGGCTCGGTCCACGCAAATTACTTGAGAGGAGCCGCCCGATTCGCCTCGGGCGGCTTTTTGCTAGCACAAAGCGGAATCGAGAGTCTCGCCCCAGCTTCAAACACTTGGCTAATCGCGTTGACGTTCCGCCTCAACGCCTTGAGGTTCTACATTAAGCCGCTACGTGCGTCAAGGGGATAAACCCGCAAAAATTTCTTAGCTGCACTGCAACAAATACAATGTTGCATCGCACAAATAGCGCCTATATCGCTGTTCCATGAGTCCGGCGACCGCCGGGGAAAGGAACGCAGGTCATGCTTTTTTCCATTATCCGCTTCCTCCACACTTGGAAGCGATACGGCTCTGCCGTGCAGGAACTTTCCAATCTCAGTGACCGCGAATTGGCCGACATCGGGATCACCCGTTCGGACATTCCGCGGCTCGCCTGGGAGCACGCGCAAGCTTAACTTCCGCGCTTATCGGCCTCAGCCGGCGCCCGCCTCGCGCGGGCGCTGGCTTTTTTGCCGAGCCAGTTACGACGAAGCCGGCTCCATTCCCTTCGTCTTGATGATCGGCACCGCATGGGGTCCGGATAGAAACTTCACCAGCGCGCTCGCCGTCGCGCCGTCCTTGGCCGCCGCACCGACGCCTGCCGAATAGACCGTGAAATTCTGGATTTCCGCCGGCAACGGGCCGACCAGCACAACGCCTTGCACCGGCAAGATCTCGCTGATCTGATGGATGCCGATCTCGGCTTCACCGTCAGCAATGTGATCGGCGACGGCTCCGCCCTGGATCAATTTCGCCTTGGCGTTGACCGCGCCGGCGATGCCGAGCCGCTCCAGCAAGCGCGCGACATAGATGCCGCTCGATCCCCCGGCCGCCGGATCGATATAGGCCACCGATTTTGCCGCCAACAGCGTGCGCTTGAAGGCGTCCACGGTGCTGATGTCGGGAAGCGGCGCACCCGCCTTGACCACAACGCCGACGCCGACTTTTGCGAGATCGGCGCGACTGCCGGCGACGACCTTGCCGTCCTTGATCAGGCCGTCGATCGCCTCCGGCGTCAGCACGGCGACATCGAATTGTTCCTGGCCGCTTGCGATCAGCTTGAGGTGTTGGCCGACGGTCTGATACGTCACAACGAGCTTGTTGCCGCTCTCGTTCTCGTACTGCGTGGCGAGCGCCACGAGCACCTGCTTGAAGGCGCCGCCGCTTGCGACTTTGATTTCGGTGGCTTCAGCGAGCTGTGACATGACCAGTGTGAGCGCTGTTGCGAGGATTGTTGACGCAAACTGCATGGCGACTCCTGGATATGGATCGGCTTGCCGTACCATCCGACAAATGGCCGCTCCCTCACCGCTTAAATAACCCCATGATCTCCGCCCTGGCCAGCGTATTGAAATGCAAATTGAAGCCGACAACCGCTGCCGATGTGTCTGCCTTCACGTCGAGTTTGTCGGCCTTCACGGCGAATACGGTGAACAGATAGCGGTGCGGATGGTCGCCCGCGGGCGGGCACGGGCCGCCATAGCCGGGTGCGCCGAAATCGGTACGCGTCTGCAAGGCGCCCGCCGGCAGCTTGCCGCCCGCACTGCCCGCGCCTTCCGCAAGCTCGCTCACATTCGCCGGGATGTTCACCACCAGCCAGTGCCAGAAGCCGGAGCCGGTCGGCGCATCGGGGTCGTAACAGGTGACGGCGAAGCTTTTCGTCCCTGCCGGAGCGTCCGACCACTTAAGATGCGGCGACTTGTTGTTGCCGGCGCAGCCAAAGCCGAAATCAGCCGACAGGATGAAATCGCTCGGCAGATAGTCGCCGTCCTTGAAACTGTTGCTAGTGACCGCGAACGCCATGTGCCTTCTCCTTCGTCCGAAAAGCCGAATGGCCATACCAGGCGATCTGCATGACTGCCTGCGACTGTGAGCGGGTCGGACGTTGTGGTGCGTCCAACATAGTCGGGCTCGGTGCCGCGGGAAAGGTGGCGTTGGCGGCGTTGGCGGCGCCGGCCTGGCGTGCTAACCGGGCGGCTATGCCGGTTCTTGCAATGACGGATGCGGCGGCGCTCTTGCCGGCGCGCGGCGCGCTGATCGGTCTTGATCTCGGCAGCAAAACCATCGGGGTCGCGGCCAGCGATCCGGATCGGCGCTTGGCGGCACCCATCGAAACGATCGGGCGCAAACGGTTCAGCCTCGATGCACGACGCATCATCGAGCTTGCCGCCGAGCGACGCGCCGTCGGCTTCGTGCTTGGGCTGCCGATCAACATGGACGGAACGGAAGGTCCGCGGGCGCAATCGACCCGCGCGTTTGCGCGCAATCTTGCCGGGCTCACCGCACTTCCCATCGCGCTATGGGATGAACGGTTGTCGACCGCGGCGGTCGAGCGCGCGCTCATTGCCGCCGATGCCAGCCGCGCCAAGCGCAAGGCGGTGATCGATCAGCACGCCGCCGCGTACATCCTACAAGGTGCACTCGACCGCCTGGCGCGACTCCCTCGCCCCGGAGGGGAGAGGGCGGGGTGAGGGGGCTCGGACGAGAATAGTTCTGCACCATCCGAACCCCCTCACCCTCGCTCCGCCCGATCAAGTCGGGGGTCGCTCGACCTCTCCCCTCCGGGGCGAGGTGAAAATGCGAATTCGTTCTCGCGACGCGTTTCGCGCCCGAGTTTTGCATACGCCCTTCGCAAAATCGTCCGTCGGAGCACCATCGCGTCACGCCTAAACCGGCGGTGGGACCGGCTTTCGGCTCGATCATGCTCCAGCGTTTCGTTTGAGCATGATCTTTTCGGAAAACCGGTATCCACTTTTCCGGATCATGCTCGGCAAACAAAAAGGAAGCGGAACGCCGGCAGGCGCATAGTCAAACCGCCGCGCCTTGCGGGCGCGGCTCCCCCCTCCGAACATCCCCCGTCTGCGAGGGAGGCACGGAGGGGGGCTCGCCTGTCGGCGTCCCACCACGGCGCTTGCGGCAGCGAACAAACGCCGCAGCTCAGCTCCAGTTACGCGCTTCCTGGGACGGAACTCGGTAGGAGCGGGCGTTACCCGCCCCCTGCCGTCCCAGTGCAGCGGGTTGCCCCGCAGACCGGTCATCGTGCCGGCCGGGCGTATGACCCGGAGCCGCCCGGGAGCGGAGGTGACGAACC
>Ga0074044_10002923_pt1 | contig 14788 bp, 16 predicted proteins | sample BogForMeECP23OM1_FD_94443 | JGI IMG/M metagenome (GOLD analysis project Ga0074044, IMG submission 94443) | Bog forest soil microbial communities from Calvert Island, British Columbia, Canada - Bog Forest MetaG ECP23OM1 | ecosystem: Environmental > Terrestrial > Soil > Wetlands ... | reverse complement strand
GACCCGACCCGCGGCGCCAGCTTTTGGCTGCATTGGGCAACTCCCTGCATTGCTCCGCAAATTCCCTGTAATTCCCTGCTAACGCGAAAAAATTCCCTGCTGGGGCGGAAAAAATTCCCTGCTCCCATGCGTAGGGAATTTTACCATAACTGGCCGGGATTACTGTCGAATACGACCTCGCCAGCGCCAAAAAAAGGCGAAAAGTGCAAAATTCCCTGCAGAATTCCCTGCTCACAGGCAATTTAACGGCGGGACAGCAACAGCGCTGCTAATCGCGATCAGTGAGCCGCACGTCCATGACGATTGACACCGGGTGCAGCGACGCGTCCATCGTGCGACGGGCATCGACGAACGTCGCAGCTACATCGTCGACGCTCTGGACGACCTTGCAAGGGATGCGCAGGCTCTCTAGCAGCCGCGGCAACACTGCACCTGTGTGCACAGCGTACCACTCCTGATCACCGAGGCCGCCACGATAGGTGGAAAGCATCAAGATCGGGATGCCGAACGTCGCATGGCAGCGCATCAGCGCATACGTCGACACCAGGATTCCCGACGTCTCCAGTACGATCACGGGCATCTTGCCGGCCAGCCATGCGCCGGCACAGATTGCGACACCCTCGCCTTCATTCGTTACCGCAACCGACGTGAACTTCGGGCTAGTGGCGAGCCACGCCTGCAGGGTATGGAGTTGCGTCGCCGGCAGGGTGGCGGCGAAGTTGAACCCCGCATCGGCCAGCGCGGTCCCAATGTGCTCGGCGTCTGATTGCTTCATGGTACACGCCGTCTCCTAGCGGTCTTCACGGCCGACAATAGAGGGCTTGAGGATGATGCGCCCTTCGGTCTGTTCGATGTAGCGAACGAATCTGTACTTGTTCTCGCGGCCGTCCATCAGCTTGGGCTGCACCGGCGGCTTCTCCGCGACGACCTTGGCGACGACCACCCAGGGACCATTGCCGGCCAACGCCGCGGTGGCCGCAGCAGTGAACTCCTGGATTGTGCCGACCCCGACGGCGTTACTGATCCCTGCAGCCTTGGCGATCTCGACCAAGTTCGTTCTGCCCGCGGTGGCGGTCGGCAGACCGCCGGTCGAGGCGTAGGACGCGTTGTCGAAGATCACCGCGACGAAGTTGGCCGGCGCGCAGTTGCCCACAGTGGCGAGTGCACCCAAATTGAGCAGGATACTGCCGTCGCCGTCGAGAGCTATGACACCACGATGCGGCAGCGACAGCGCCAACCCGAGGACGACCGGCGTAACCAGGCCCATGCCCATCGTGTAGAGATTGCCCTCACGCTGACTAGCCATCCGCCACTCGAAGCCTGTACGTGCGACGTTCGTCACGACCAGCTGGTCTGTGATCATGGGCGCCAGTGCCTGCATACAGTCAAATCGTCTCACGGATGCTGCCTCCGTCGCGTTCTGTCCTGAATCGGCCGCCCGCCGATGCCACGAAGCAGCGAAATTCTTTGCGCTGCCATCTCGTCGTCGCGGGGTGCATGCGGCCGCCTGCGGTCGCTGGATGCGCCATTGTCCGTCCCTTGCGGCTCATGCTAAATGTCCTTTCGGACTGTGATCACAGTACCATCTCAGGAGGAAGCGAAACTTACAAGCAAAAAGCAATGACTTTGCCCGGCCTTGTGCGGTGGATAGCTTCCACCGCGCGACTGGCCTCGGTCGGGCCGCGTTGTGGATGCTGGCTGATGCATTCATGCCCTCGCGGAGGCGTTGTTCAGACAGCGCTCAAGGCGAGAGACTCAACATGGAAAAAAGGCGTATGCGAGCGCCTAGATAAGGCCATTCAATGCCGGGAAGACGCGTGCCAAAGGGAACAATCAACCACGCAGTCCGCCGCGCTGCAAAACGGGCGCCGGCGCGCGCCCATGCGGACAAGTTGAAAGCAGCGGCGGCTATGGTATCGGGGCAAGAGCGCGATACCATGCGCGTGAGGGTATATCGCGCGCTTGCCCGTGGGCTGATGGCCGGCATGTTCAAGCCGGGCGAGGCGGTGACGCTGCGGACGCTGGCGAAACGGCTTGGAACCAGCGCAATGCCGGTGCGCGAAGCCGTCAGCCGGCTCATTGCCGAGCGGGCCCTCGTGCTGCTGCCGAACCGCTCGGTCATCGTGCCGCGCATGTCGCGCACGCGGTTTTCCCAATTGTCGCGCGTGCGCGAAACGCTGGAAGGCACGCTTGCCGAGATCGCCGCAGCACGCGCAACGCCGGCACTCTTGCGCCGGCTTGCCGAAACCAACGACACCATGAAGCGCTGCGTCGCGCAGCATAATTTTCACGGCGCGCTGGCGCATAACTTGGCTTTTCATTTCTCGCTCTACGAATCGGCGAGCGAGGAGGTCGTCCTGCCGCTGATCGAGATGCTGTGGCTCCAGGCCGGCCCGTTTCTCGCGCTTTCGCTCACGATGCCGGGCGCGCGCTGGACGGCGCGGCATCATCAAGCCGCAATGACGGCGCTGCGCGCCGGCAACGGTCCCGCGGCGCGCCGCGCGATCGAGGCGGACATCGAAGAAACAAGCGCGCAGCTTCTGGCGAAGGCGGTCTTTGCGCACGAACCCGTCGCCGTCGCCTCCCGTTTATCCCTCATGTCGTTCTCCTGAGGCAAGAACCTGACGGCGGATTTGCAATCGCCGCAGGGTGCCGCTACTGTCGGCACACCTGTGATCACAGTGCGCTTTCAAGCATGGCCGAAGCACCCATTGAGCTGATCGAGCTTCATCACATCGCGCTGCCGACCCGCCGTGAGCACAAATGGACCGGTCTCACCGAGCCGATCGGCGGCTATGTGTTGGTGAAAATGACCGACCAGGCGGGTCTCGCCGGCTGGGGCGAAGCGCCGGTGCTCAAGGATTGGGGCGGCGAGTTCGGCCGCTACTTTGGCGAAAGCCCCGGCACCACCGTCCACGTGATCTCGCACTATCTCGCGCCGGCCATCAGCGGCTGCGCGCCCGGCCAAATCGTCGAACTTCACGCGCGCATGGATCGCGCCATCAAGGGCTTTCCCTACGCCAAGGCGGCGGTGGAATTCGCGGCCTACGATCTCGCCGGCAAGCAGTGCGCGCTGCCGGTGCATCGTCTGCTCGGCGGCGCGATCCGCCGCTCCATTCCGGTCACCCATTCGATCGGTCTCCTCGGCTTCGAGGAGGCCGAGCGCGAGGTGGCGCAGGTCGCACGCGAAGGCATCCGCACCATCAAGGTCAAGGTCGGAGTCGATCCCGATCGCGATGTGGAGATGGTGCGCCGCGTGCGCGAGACGGTCGGGCCGGGCATCGCGCTATGCGTCGACGCCAACCAGGGCTACCGCACGCCCGGCGAGGCGATCCGGACACTGCGCCGCATGGAACGCTTCGATCTCATCTATTTCGAGCAGCCGGTCGAGGGCATCGAGCGCCTGGCCGAGGTCGCGCGCGCGATCGACGTGCCGGTCATGGCCGACGAAAGCGCCTGGAACGCGCACGACGTGATCCAGATCGTCGAACGGCGCGCGGCGCAGATCGTCTCGATCTATACCACCAAGCCGGGCGGACTCTATCGCGCCATGGAGGTGGCGGCGGTGGCGCGGGCGGCCGGTCTCATCTGCAACGTCAACGGTTCGGTCGAGACCGGCGTCGGCAATCTCGCCAATCTGCAACTCGCTGCGGCGGCCCCGGCGGTGGTGCTGTCCTGCGTCGTGCCGGTGTCGACGCCGGCGGAGGCGCAGTCGGGCAACGTTGCCGGCATCTATTACAAGGACGACCTCATCACCGAGCCGATGCGATTTGTCGACGGCGCGATCGAATTGCCGCACGGCGTCGGAATGGGCATCGCGGTCGACGAGGCCAAGGTGCGCCGTTATTCGGTCGCAACGACGAGCGGAGCCTAGGCCGCATGCGCCAGGACGTGATCGCGCGGCTCCTGCGCGCCATGAAGCAGGCGGGGCTCGATGCACTTGTCGCGATTTCGCCGGAGAATTTCGCCTACGTCACCGGCTTCCTGTCGCCGACGCAACCGTTGATGCGCTGGCGTCACGCCATGGCTCTGGTCACCGCGGACGGCCGCACCGCGCTGGTCAGCGTCGACATGGAGGCCAGCACGATTCGCGCCAAGGCGACATCCGGCACGGAAATCGCCGTGTGGCGCGAGTTCAAGTTCGACGCCATGCCCGTGCTCGCCGACCTCTTGCGCAAGCATGGACTCGCCGCCGCGCGCATCGGCATCGAGACGGACTATCTTCCCATCGGCGATTTTGCGGCGCTGCACGATCGCGTGCCGCAGGCGAGTTTTGTGCCGGCGCAAGCTCTTCTGGCGCGACTACGCCAGGTCAAGACATCGGAAGAAATCGACATCCTGCGCCGGCTGTCACGGATCGCCGACCGGTCGATCACCGAGGCATATCGCTCGGTCGGCGCCGGCTCGAGCGAGATGGACATCGCCGCGGCCCTCACCCGCGGCATCTACGAGCAGGGCGCCGAATATTTCAAGCTCATGATCGTGGCGACCGGCGAGCGCAGCGTCTTTCCCAATGTCGGCCCGACCGACCGCGTGCTCAAGCATGGCGACGTGTGCCGTGTGGAGATCTTCCCGATGATCGCCGGCTACCATGCCGGCGTCTGCCGCACCGCCGCCATCGGCGCCGCGCCGCCGCAGGCCGAACGAATCTGGGCGAACCTGACCGCCTGCAAGCATCTCCTGCTCGATGTCATCAAGCCCGGCGCATCGAGCCGAAAAATTTACGATCTCTATCTGGAAAAACTCGCCGCGCTCGATCTGCCGCCGATCTCGTTCGTCGGCCACGGCATCGGCCTGCACCTGCATGAAGATCCCTATCTCGGCCCGACCGAGGATCAGCCGCTCGAAGCCGGCATGGTGCTCGGCATCGAGCCGCTCATCTACGAGACCGGCTTCGGCTTCGGCATGCAGAACAAGGACATGATCCTGGTAACGGCGAGCGGCTGCGAGCTGTTATCCGACTACCTCGACACCGACGCGTTGCTGATCGTCGCATAACGCGTCGGTCCGGCACGCCATGAGAATTTGGCATGAAGGCAATCCGCAATGGCGTGTGGACGGCCGTGCGGGCGCTCCGTAAGGTCGATTGCGCCGGTATCAAAACAAGAGTGCATCATGCGCAGACGTGATTTCTTGGCGTCGAGCCTGGCTTTGGTCGCCGCTGTTCCGTTCCGCCCGGTCCGGTCATTCGCCCAGGGCGATTATCCGCAGCGCACCATCCGGCTCGTCGTGCCGCGAGCGGCCGGCGGTGTCGTCGATGTGGTCGCCCGGTTGTGGGCCGAGCAGATGAAGCCGCGCCTCGGCAGTATCGTGATCGAGAACCAGGGTGGCGGCGGCGGATTGATCGGCGCGACGACCGTCGCCCATGCGCAGCCCGATGGCTATACGCTCCTTGCCGGCACCACGAGCGAGCTCGTCATCACTCCGGTGCTCAGCAGTAATCCGCCCTACGATCCGGTGAAGGACCTCGCGCCGATTACGTTGACTGCGGTCTCGGTGTCGGCGCTCATGGTTCATGCGTCGTTGCCGGTGCACTCGCTGCAGGAGCTCGTCGCCTACGACAAGGCCCATCCCGGCACGTTGGTGTATGGTTCCGCGGGGGTCGGCACTTCGGCGCATTTGTGCGGGGAATTGTTCAAGCAGCTCGCCGGCCTGCCCGACATCGTTCACGTGCCGTACCGCGGCGCCAATCCCGGGCTGGTCGATTTCTATGCCGGTCAGCTGCCGATGTTTGCCGCCAGCATTTCGCCGCAGGTTCTGGCCATGCACCGCAACGGCACGATCCGCATTCTCGTCGCCGGCACGGATCGTCATCTCCAAGCTGCACCCGACATTCCGATCAGCGCCGAAGTAGGCTACCCCGATTTGATCACGGTCCAGTTCATGGGTGTGTTCGCCCCCGGCGCCACGCCGCGTCCGATCATCGACAAGATTGCCGCCGTAAGCCGCGACGCCATGACCGACACGGATTTTCAGCACAAGCTGATCGACGACGGGTTCGAGCCGCTGACCGATTCCGGGCCCGAGCCGGCCGCGAAATTCATCCAGGAGGAACTGGTGCGCTGGACGCCGCTATTGAAGGCCTCCGGCATCAAAATGAATTGACGGGAAATGGCGCCGCCGCGAACGGCGCTCTGTGATCACAGCTTGACGGCGCAAAGACATCTCTCCTAAGGTTTGCCGGCAGCCTGTGCTGGCGAAAGAACGGCTCATCATGGACGTCAACGAGCAGATTCACGCGCAACTGGTGAAAGCGGGTGTGCGGCTTGCCGCGACCTTGCCGGACGATTGGGTCAACGGACTGATCCGCCGGGTGGCGAAGGACAACGTCATTCGCCACATCCCGGTCGGCCGCGAGGCGGAGACCATTGCCATCTGCGCCGGCGCATTTTTCGGCGGCGTGCGTTCCGTCGCCATTATCGGCAACACCGGGCTGCTCACCTGCACCGGCGAAATGGCGACGCTGAACCTGCGCCATGCCATTCCGGTGTTCTGTATCGTCAGCGGGCGCGGCTCGATCGACGATCACAAGGTCTACCAGGAAGTCCAGGGCCGTCGCACCATCCCGCTGCTGGCGGCCTACGATTATCCCTACAAGATCATCGACAAGCCTGAAGAGATCGAGACCATTCCCGACGCCTACGAATGGCACCGGTTGCAGAAGCGGCCGTTCGTCCTGTTTCTGACGAAGAAGCTGCTCGGAGTGAAGAACGCATGAAAGCGAACGAGGCCATGAAGGTGCTGGCTGCGCATCGCGGCGACGCAGTGGTGGTATGCGCGCTCGGCATGGCGGCGAACGAGTGGTGGGCGGTGACGCGCAGCGAGGACAGTTTTTACATGCACGGCGGCATGGGATTTGCCGCGAGTTTTGCGCTCGGGCTTGCGGTTTCGATCCCGGAAACGCCGGTGTGGGTGCTCAACAGCGACGGCTCGCTCAGCATGAATCTCGGCTGCCTGCTCACCGAGGCCGGCCAGCAGCCGAAGAATCTGAAACACTTCGTCGTCGATAATCAGTGCTATCAGACCGTCGATACCATGCCGATGGTGAACCAGGACGGCGCCGATTACGCGGCCATCGCCCGCGGCGCCGGCATCCAGCGCGTGGCGACCATCGATAACGTCGCCGACCTCGACAAGAAAATGCCCGAGATCAATGCGGCGCCCGGGCCCTACTTCATCCGTCTGCGCGTCGAGGCCGAGCCCGATTATCAGCGCGTGCCGCCCGCGTCCTACGAGGGACCGGAGATGAAATACCGCTTCGGCCGCGCCATGGAGAAAAAACTCGGCATCAAGGTATTCGGGCCGCGCGGATTCTGAGCGCGGCCCCGTTCCTGCCCTTGGTCATTGCCGGCTTGACCAGGCAATCCTCTCGGCAATGACGCGCGCGAAAGCGCCGCGTGATGCCCGGGGCAAGCCAAGCATGGCGAATTGGCAATCCGCAAAGCCGCGCCTCACGGCATTTTTGCGTCTTTGTCGTAAAGTTCGATCATGTTGCCGTCGGGATCGAAGATATAGATGGTGAGGCCGTAGAGGCCGTCGTGCAGGTCACGATCGAATTTGACGTTGGCCGCCTTGAGCCGCTTGGCGATGGCGGGCACGTCCTTGGCCTTAAACGCGATGTGGTCGATCTGCGGCGAGGCTTGAGGCCCGCCGATGGTGAGCGCGAGGCCCTGCAAAAACGGCACGAACGGTCGGCCGTCCGCGAGCGGCTTAGCCGGACGCACCTTGAAGCCGAGTAGATCGACGTAAAAATGCTTGGAGCGCTCGAGGTCGGAGACTTTGAGCAGCATGTGCGCGAATTCGGTCGCGCCGGCCGTCGTTGCGGTGCCGGACATGCTCAATCCGTCCTCTCGTCTCCCATCACGCCGGCAAGCGCCCAATTCTCCTTCGGCACTTCCTGAATGATGACATGAAGATTGGTGGGCTTGGCGCCGGCGTGCTCGACCATGGCGTCGGTGATGGCGCGCACCAGCGCGCGTTTTTGTTGCGGCGTGCGGCCGGTCCACATCTGTACCGTCACAACTGGCATATCACGGTTCCTCCTGCAGAATTTTTTCGATCCGCTCGCGGATGCCACCCCATTGGCTCGCGCCGACAGTGACCGGAGCGCGACTGCCGAGGCCGCGTGCCCAGATCGCGGTGAGGCCGAGGCGCTTGGCGGCATCGAAGTCGACACCGCCGGGCGGCGCGGCGAGGTCGGCAACGAAAGCCGATTTCTTCAGCCGCGAGAGAACCTCCTCGCCGACCACGCGCGTCGGCACCGTCGAGAACAGCAAGTCGAGTTGCGGCGCCAGTTGCGGCAGCTCGTGGAGCAAATGCGGCGTCGCGCCGGCGACGTAAGCCGCCGCGCGCTGCTCCGCGTTGCGCGCCGCGACGTGGGTGTGCGCGCCGAGCGTTACCAGATAACGCGCCAGCACGGCGCCGATCGTACCCTGGCCGACGACGCAGGCCTGTGCATTGTGGATCGTAATCGCGGTGTTCTCGATCACGATCTTCAAAAGGCCCTCGATGATAGCCGGCGTGCGCTGCAGCATCAGGCTGCGATCCCACTCGTATTCGTGCAGCTTGATCGACAGCGCTTCGCAATGCGCTTTAAGGTTTTTGTCGGCCCAGCCGAGAATGATGTGGGCGCGCTTGGCCATCCCTGACAGCATCGCGCGGTCCGGGATGATTGGCGAACTAGCCGCCGGAGCAAACAGCGCGCCGTTCGCCGCAATGCCGGGGATTGGAAAGAGCGCGAAGCGAGCGCCGGCGAGCACTGCCGCGCCATCGGCGATGTGCTTGACGCCGGGAATTCCTTGTTCCGGCCACGGAAAGCCGTAGGCCCGCACATCGGCGCCGGTTGCGCCGGCGCGGCGCGCGATTTCCTGTTCGCGCTTGTCGCCGCCGAGCATGCCGATCACCAGCTTCGACCAATCAACCGTGCTATCCGCCATGTTTGCCCGCTCCGACCAGCTCCAATAATCCGCTCCGACCCAGTCCGGCAATGCCCATTCGCGCAGCGGTGCGGCCCGCGGCCGCAAGATCGATCCCAAGCAACATTTCGCCGATCTGAAGCAGCGAACTTGCGGCCGGCACAGCGATGCCGGCGATGGCGGCGAAAACGGTGAAAGGCAGCAGGCCGTGGCCGAAATCCTCGCGATAATAACGGTGTTCCAACGAGTCCGGCGCCTTGATCCGGCGATTGGCTTCGCCCGACGCAATGGCGGTCACCAGGTCTTCAGTGTCGCGGATCGAAGCGTCTATGGTACCGATCGCCTGCATTTCAGCGACGATCGGCGGTAGGTCGTGACCGAAAGCGCGGGCGACGGCGCGACGCTCGTCATCGAGCACCCTCATCACGCGCGCGACGCCAAGCGTCATGCCTTGTACGTAGAAAGTGAAATCGCCCCGCGTCGCCTCGATCCAGGCGGCACCGAGGACTGCGCCGGGCACATGGAGCACCATGTTCACGTTAGCGAGATCACACGCCAGAACATCAGGCATAAGCTTCGCACTGCGAAATAAAGCCTGGGCGGCATCGACAGCCGCATCGCCTCCCGGCAGCGACCCCAACCTCACGCTCTTGGCGGCACCCGTTATGGTAACCCGGTCAGGCTGATACTTTCGTGCCACGTAAGTCAGCGTCGAAAATTCTGCTATTGGCGGCGGCGGAACGCCGCGGGCGCGAAATACCTGCTGGAACTCCAGCGCACCGCCGGTATGGCCGGGATTAAGTACGACCGGCGTGCGGATGTCGGCGCGCGCCAAGGCGGCGGCGACATCGCCGTGTGCGACCGTGGGCAAGCACACCAGGATGACATCCGCCGCGCCGGCCGCCGCACCGATATCACGGGTCATCAATCGCGGCCGCGCCAGACCGGTCCCCAGCACGCCCTCGAAAGCAACCCCGCCTTGCGCTACGAAGGGTGCCAGCGTCTGCGCCGAGCGCGCCCAGAAAAAGACCTCATGACCGGCACTGGCCATCTCTGCAACGGCCGCCGCACCGCCCGCTCCGCCGCCTGCCACAGCAACCCTCATGCGACCCCGCCTGTCTAGACTGTGATCACAACTTAGCATACTGTGATCACAAATGCTTGCCATAACCTCGACCAGATCGACCAGCGCCGGGACGATGCGGGATCGATGGCCGTGAGACATCTCAAGTTCTCAAGCCACTCGCTCGCTATATCTTTAACGGCCCTATTCCTCATTGTCGCTCCGAATTCGGTTGCTGCACAGTCCGTAGAGAATTTCTATCAGGGCAAGACCATCAACCTCGTCATTGGTTATCCATCCGGTGGGGCTCCCGACGTCTACGCTCGTCTGGTGACACGCCATTTGGGGAAATATCTTCCCGGGAACCCCTCTGTCATTGTGAGGAACATGCCGGGAGCTGGCAGCATTCTGGCCGCAAATCATATTTTCAACGTGGCGCCGAAGGACGGCACAATATTGGGTTTGTTGGCGCCTACGCTGCCACTCGAACAAGTTCTTGGATCATCTGCCTCCAGATACAAAGCCTCAGGTTTTTACTGGATCGGCAGACTGGCAACGAATTCGAATATCACCTTCATCATGAACACGTCTCAAGTCAAAACCATCGCTGATGCCTTCGACAAAGTGGCAATATTGAGCGCGACCGGACGCAGTTCCACCAATGCGATCTATCCGACCGTGCTTAACAACGTCCTCGGCACAAAATTTAAGATTGTTACCGGTTACGAGGGTTCCGCACCTGCTATGCTCGCGATGGAACGCGGCGAAGTCGAAGGACATTCAGCGACCTATGACGGCTTGAAGAACCAACATAATGATTGGATTACGACCAACAAGATCAATATCGTTGTGCAATACTCATTGCGGCGAAATCCCCAGTTGCCCGATGTGCCGACCGCGGTGGAACTGGCGCGCACGCCAGAGCAAGCAAGCGTTCTGCGGGCTATCTTCAGCGCATCGGATATTGGCAAGTTCATTCTCACGACGCCTGATGTTCCGATCGAGCGCGTAACCGCTCTGCGGCTGGCGTTCGATGCCATGGTGAAAGATCCCGACTTCCTGAGCGATGCCGAAAAATTGCGTATCGAGCTCGATCCTTTGCCTGGACTGGAACTGCAAAAAATCGTCGAAGAGGTGCAAGGTATGGATGCTCAGGTCCTCGAAAAGGTGAAGGCGATCTATCCGCTTAACTGACCGCCATCGCAGGCGCTGCTCACTGGCAAGCGCGCCGGCTGTGCCTTGGTTACGCCGCACATGCATCGGCTTTGCTCGGAGCGGCCGCAGCAGTTGCGCAAACAATCCCAAGATGTCGAGGGCCGACCGCGGCATCCCCAAGCTGTGATCACGGCGGCTGATTTTCGCCGCAACCGGCTTTGCCGGTCGACCCGCGAATGCGACAGATCAGCGCGTCGCTCCGTTCCGCGGATCCGCGCTGTTCCCCGTCGTTCATGCTCTGCACCAGGGCATCAGCGACCCCGTGACATTGTAGACCCTGCGCGATAGAGATAGAGGGAGATAGAATATGGCAACGACAATGGAGGCGCTTATGATCCGTCTCAGCTTCCCGCGCACGGTTCTGGCCGCTGCTTTTGTCGCCGCGCTTGGCCTCGGTTCGACCGTTCCGGCCGCCGCGCAGGATCAAGTCAACGTGCGCTTCTCCTGGAAGCTCAAAGGCGAATACGGGCCGCTCTATTACGCTCAGGAACACGGATTGTTCAAAAACGAAAACCTCAGCGTCCGCATGGGCGAAGGCGCAGGCGCGCAGGCGGCGCTCGGCGCACTGATACAGGGACAAGAGGACGTGGTGATTCTGCCGGGTGTGTTCGCCCTGAGCGCAATCCAAAAAGGCATCCCGGTCAAGCTCGTCGCGCTCTATCATCCGGCGACACCGGTGCTGCTGATCAGCTTTCCCGACAAGCCGGCACGGACACCCAAGGATCTCGAAGGCATGACGGTCGCGACCTCGGTCGGGGAGACCGGGACGAGCTATCTCGATGCCTTCCTAAAACTGAATGGGGTCGATCCGGCGAAGGTCAAGCGGGCCATGATGAACGCCCAGGCGCGCGTGCCGGCTTTCATCCAGCGGCAGGTTGACGTCGTGAGCGTCTACCAGACCAACGATTGGCCGATGATGCAGGATTCGCAACAGACCAAGTTCGTCACCATGGACATGGTCAAGTTCGGGCTGAAGATCCCGGGCCTCGCCGCGGTGACGAGCGATCAGGACATTGCCCACAGGCCGGACGTGATAAAGCGCTTCCTTCGCGCCGCCGCCGCGGGCACCGCCGGATCGCAGAAGGATATCCAGGGCGCAACCGAAGCCCTCATCAAGAATTGGCCGAACCCGCCAAGCGAGCACGTGGTGTACGAGCAAGTGAAGGCGACGGTCGAGGCGATTGCTGTCCCGGCTGGCCATGAGATCGGTTGGATCGATGAAAAAGATATCGCTGACGCGCTGAATCTGCTGCATTCAGTTGACGAAATCGATGCGCCTAAGCCGGTCGACAGCTACTTCACCAACGCGCTGTTGACTCGCTAGGCCGCAGAAACTTGAGAACGCTCGTCGCGTGGCAGCTCGACCTCCACATCGCAAGAAAAGCTACTGGCGCCCGGTCCTCGAATCGATTGCCTCTCCGACGCTCTCGATTGTGATCCTGCTCGTCTGGCAAGTCGGCGTGCCGCTCGCCGGCATCTCGGATTTCATCCTACCGACGCCGATCGCGATCCTCGAACGAATCGCGGTCGACTACCGGATGATCCTGACGCATTCGCTGGTGACCGTCCTGGAAACGTTGGCGGGCTTCGCGATCGCGAGTGTCGCCGGGATCGCGCTGGCGCTCGCGATCTTCTACTCGCGCGTGTTCGAGCGCGCCGTTTATCCGCTGCTGGTGGCCTTACAGACGATACCGAAGGTGGCGCTCGCACCGCTCCTGGTCCTGTATCTCGGTTACGGCTTCGCCCCTAAATGCTTTCTGGCCCTGCTCCTTGCTTTCTTCCCTATCGTCATCTCGACCGTCGTCGGCCTGCAGGGGCTGGACAAGGCCATGATCGATCTGGTCCGTTCCATGGGTGCCAACGAATGGCAAACCTTCTTCAAGATCCGTCTGCCGGCGGCGCTCCCCAGCATTTTTGGCGGACTGAAGGTCGGCATCAGCCTCGCGGTGATCGGCGCGGTGATCGGCGAGTACGTCGCCGCCGAGCGCGGCCTCGGCTACCTGCAGCTTCAGGCCGGCGCCCAATTCGACACCACGCTCAGCTTCGCTGCCATGATCGTGATCGCCTTCATTGGCATCGTACTTTTCTGGGCGCTTGAGATCTGTGAGCGACGGGCCGTATTCCAACGCGAGCCCGCGAAATGACATCGACGTCTGCCTCCGCTCGTACCCACGGCGTCCGCGTTGTCATCGCAGACACGCGCAAGGTCTACGAGACGCGCGATGGCGGCGAGCTCCTGGCCGTCGACCGCGTCGATCTGACCATCGATCCGGGCGAGTTCGTATCCATCGTGGGGCCGAGTGGCTGCGGCAAGAGCACGCTGTTGTCGCTGGTGGCCGGCCTGTCGCCGCCCACCAGCGGGCGCATTACGATCGACGGCGAGGAAGTCAAAAGGCCTCATTCGAAGGTCGGCGTCGTGTTTCAGACCGACCTCCTCCTGTACTGGCGCAACATCATCGACAACATTCTGCTGCCGATCGAGATCAAACGCTGGCCGCGGCGGAAGCATATCGAGCGTGCCAACGAATTGCTCGCGCAGGTCGGACTTTCGGGATTTGGCCATAAATTTCCCAGCGAACTGTCGGGGGGCATGCGCCAGCGCGCGGCAATCTGCCGAGCCTTGGTGCAAGAGCCCGGGCTGCTGCTGATGGACGAGCCGTTCGGCGCGCTCGACGCCCTCACGCGCGAACAGATGATCGCCGATCTCCAGACCATGTGGCTCGCCGTCAACAATACGGTGCTTTTCATCACGCACAGCATCGAGGAAGCCGTGTTCCTCGCCGACCGAGTGCTGGTGATGTCGCCGCGCCCCGGCCACATCGATCTGGACCGGCGCATCGAGCTCGAGCGCCCGCGCAAGTGGCGTAGCCGCGCCGAGCCGAAGTTCATCGCATACATGACGGAGATCCGCGAGATTTTCGAGGCCCAGGGAGTACTTTCGAAGCAATGACGCCCGGCAGCAGCAGCCCGCATCTGACCTGTGCTGGACCATCCGGACTAGGCGCCGTAGAAGCTTTCCGTCACATCTCGGGAGAAAAACGATGAAGGTGGATCTGGTCGTCCGCAACGCGCGCGTGATCGATCACGATGGCGAATTCGAGGGCGGGATCGCGGTCGCAGACGGCAAAATCGTCCTTACCGGCGCGAACGACGCCCTGCCGCAGGCCAGCCGCGTCATCGACGCGCAGGGGCGCGTATTGATGCCGGGAGTCATCGACCCGCACTGCCATCTCGGCGTCAATTATCCCTATGACGAAGACATGCGGACCGAGACCGCCGCCGCGGTCAGCGGCGGAGTCACGACGGTCCTGCTCTATATACGCAACAAGAGCGGGCCCTACGTGCCGTTCTACAAGGAGCGCCGTGCGGTCGGCGAGGCGAACGCGCTGATCGATTTCGGATTCCATTTCGGCATCCAACGCGAAGACCACATCCACGAAATTCCGCAGATCGTGCGCGAGACCGGCGTCCGTTCGTTCAAGTGCTATTTTGGCTATGAGCCGGACAATCCGATCGGCATCGTTCCGGCGACCGACGGCTGGGTCTATGCGGCCATGCGCCACCTCGTGAAGATTCCCGGTGGCGTCATCAGCGT
>Ga0074044_10002921_pt1 | contig 14790 bp, 16 predicted proteins | sample BogForMeECP23OM1_FD_94443 | JGI IMG/M metagenome (GOLD analysis project Ga0074044, IMG submission 94443) | Bog forest soil microbial communities from Calvert Island, British Columbia, Canada - Bog Forest MetaG ECP23OM1 | ecosystem: Environmental > Terrestrial > Soil > Wetlands ... | reverse complement strand
TTCGTGAGGGCAGATTCGTGAGGGCAGATTCGTGAGGGCAGACATGCAAACATCGAACTATCGAGAGCGCTACCCACCGGCGCTGGCGTGGCCCGACAGCCCGCTGTGCATCGACCTCGATGAGGCGCGCCTGCTCGCCCAGGCGATCGTGGATACGATCCGTGACCCCCTCCTGGTCCTCGATCAGAACCTGCGTGTTGTCGCTTCAAACCGCGCTTTCCATCAGGCGTTCAGGATGAATCGTCAGGACATTCAGGGTCGTCCGGTTTACGAGCTGGGCGATGGCCAGTGGGATATCCCCGAGCTTCGGTTGCTGCTGGAGGAAGTCGCGCCACAGCACGCCGTGATGGAGGCTTACGAAGTCGAGCGAGATTTTCCTATTATCGGACGACGCTCGATGCTCCTGAATGCGCGCGAGGTGTTCAATCAAAAGGATGCTCGCAAGCTCATTCTCCTGGCAATCGAAGATGTCACCGACCGGCGCGCCGCCGAACGGGAGATAGCTGAGCTGTTGCAACAGAAGGAAACGCTGTTACAGGAGATGCAACATCGTGTTGCAAACAGCCTGCAGATTATCGCGGGCATCCTTCTCCTCACGGCTCGAACGGTGCAGTCGGAGGAGACGCGGCTGCATCTTAGAGACGCTCATCAGCGAATCATGTCGCTGGCGGCCGTGCAGCAGCAGCTGCTGGCCTCATGGCATGGCGAGCCGATCGAGATCGGCCCTTATCTCTCTCGATTGTGCGCGACCCTGGCAGCCTCGATGACCGACGATAGTCGTCCGATCTCATTGCAGGTCCGGGCGGAAGACGGCACGGCCTTATCCGCCAAGGCGGCGATCATCGGTCTCATTGTCACGGAGCTCGTGATCAATGCCTTCAAGCATGCCTTTGTCGGCGACCGTGCCGTGCGCCTGCTTGTCGTTGCCTATGAGGCGGCGGAAACGAGCTGGAGGCTTGCGGTTTCCGACAATGGGATTGGGATACCGGAGGGCCATCTGGATTTGGATAAGACAACTCCCCGACTGGGGACGGTCATCGTCGAGGCACTCGCCAAACAGCTTGACGCTCGTGTCGAAATCATGACGGCCCCCCACGGCACGACGGTGTCGATCATCCATGGAAACGCCTGATCGCGCGCTTCCTACATAATATTTCTGGCGCTCAGCTGTTGTAATATCAAATATCAGACCATATCTAAAACAACAGACTTTATACTATAAAATAATTAATGGAGGAAATCATGACAAGAGCGAATGTCATTTTTACATTCACACAGCGAGCATTGTGGTTGTACGTTGTAGAAACGGTATTTGTCCTTGCTATTGTTATGATGGCTCGCGTTCACACTTAGGACAATTTCATCCCATGACCGCGCGGTCGAAGCGTCGCAGTCCACCAAATACGGCTCTGCTACCGGGCGCAATAATGCCCCCGACACAAGGACAACGATCATGAAAGCTCTCTTCGCAGTCGCAGTCTTCGCTGCCGCCCTCACCCTCGCGCCGGTCGCAGCCCTGGCTCAGGACCGCGGTGGCGACGCCGCAATGGGCGCTGTATCCGGGTTGGTCGTTGCAGGACCGGTTGGCGCAGTCGTCGGCGGCGTGATCGGGTACACGGAAGGTCCCAACATCGCTCGCGGCATGGGCCTGCATAGAGGGCACGTCTATTACGACAAAGCCGGAAACCGTCATTATTCTTATCACGATTCCGGCTCCCGAGATTTGATCCGCTGAACCATCGTATTGTCAGGGGAATGGAGCCTCGAATGTTCACCACAAAGCAATATCGCGCGAAGTCGAGCGAATACGGCGAACTCATCAAAGAGTCGAACGATCCAAGCCAAATTAGCAAATATCAAGATTCGAAAGACAGCTTCAGCTCACTTGCTGACAACGAAGAATGGCTGGCGGACAATTTCGACAAGATGGTCCAGATACCAAGCGAAGAACAACCCAGCCACACCACCCTCGCCGCTGAAGAGGAGCGTGTTCTTCGATGCCTCGGTGCTGCCGTTATCATGCAGTGGAACACCATCCCCGCGAAACTGCAACGGGAGCTGTTTGACACTGCTGGATCGATGGGCGAGCTCTTGGATACTGCCGAGTTGAGGGGGCAGATCGCCAGGTTCCTGCACAAGCACAAAGACGACGAAGCGGGAAGCGTAATGTTGAAAGATTGCGCGACTCCCTAAGCACCGAAGCCGCTACATTCTCAGATCAGACATTTGACCTGCGCCCGCGCTGGCTCGCCATCGTGAGCGTCACGGCACAAAATACATCCGGGCTGCGGGTTATTTCTCGACGCTAGAGCATGATCCGGAAAAGTGGAAACCGGTTTTCCGAAAAGATCATGCTCAAACAAAATGCTAGAGCATTTTCAGGAAAAGTGGATACCGGTTTTCCGTAGAAAATGCGACCAAGTAAAGAATCTAGAGCATGATCAGTTTCCATCGAAACTGAACATGCTCTAGAGCCCGGTTCTGATTTAATCAGAACGGAAAGGGCTCTAGCCGTGCCTTTTCCAATCGTGCGGCGCAGCCTTTTGCTGCCGCGCGATGCGTCGCGCGGCGACCGCGACCGAGAAGGTGACCACAAGAAAGCGGGCGAGATGATGGGCGCCGACATAGACGGGATCGAGATGCAGCGCCAGCGCCAGCACCATCATCGTATCTTGCGCACCGGGCGAGAACGCGATGACGACGTTGGCGATCGGGAACGGAAAGAAATGTATCACGATCGAGATGAAAAACGTGGCGACGGCCATCGATACGGCAAATGAACCAAAGGCGGCGCCGAGATAGCCGACGAGCATCCGCACCGTCGTGTTGGCAAAACGCGAGCCGACGAACGCGCCGAGCGTAATCACCGAACTGCTGCCGATCCACCACGGCAGGACCGCGTGAATGAGGCCGGTGCCGTGCAGCAGTCCGGACCCGGCCATGGCGCCGAACATGAGCCCGCCGGGAAACCTCAGCCGCAGGAAGGCAAGGGCGAAGACGGTCGATACCGCCACCAGCAGGATCATTTCGCCCAGCACGGCGACGCCGGCAGGCCCGCGCGCGACCGGCACCGCCGGGGCCACGAGCCCGAACAGCGCCAGTCCATTCGGCAATCCGATGACCAGGAGCAGCACGCGCACGGTCTGCACGATGGCGATGGCGCGCAGGTCTCCGCCAAGCTCCGTCGACAGCGCAATTACCTGCGCCATGGAGCCGGGACTTGCGCCCAGCAGTGCCGACAGCGGGTCCCAGCCGTGCACGACGCGCAAATAACTCATCGTCGCGATCGTCATGCAGATGGCGGCAACCATGAGGATCGCGACGCTTGCCGGCCAGGTCGTCACGCCGCGGAGCGTTTCCGGCGTCACCACGGCGCCGAGCAGGATGCCGACGATGACATAGCAGACACCGGCGACCGCCAGCGGCACCTTGACCGGCCGCCCCAGCAGAGCCGCCGTTGCCACGGCCAAGACCGAGCCGGATACCAGCCCGGCGGGAAATCCGAAGAAGGTGAATGCAAGCCCGCCGGCGAACGCGATCAGCAGCGTCTCGGCGGTTTCGATCAGCGCGCGCCGGTGCGGTAGGGCAGGGAGCATCGATCCGCCATGATTGCCCGCTGCGGCCAGCGCCGTCAAATGATCACGGCGCGGACCACGCAGCACCGGCGTTCACGGCAGACTGTTGTGATGGACCGCTCTGGCGGGTCGTTATGGCGCGCTGTGCCGGGCGCTCAGTGCGATCGGGCGATGGCCGCCGCCCTTGCCCAGCACGATCCGCATGAGATCGGCGGCATTTTTGGCGCAGAGTTTTTCCATGATGCGCGCGCGATGCACCTCGACAGTGCGCGGACTGATGGCAAGCTCCCGGCCGGCCTCCTTGCTGGAGGCACCGTGCGCGATCCGCTCAAGCACGTCCCATTCCCGCGCCGTGAGCCGCTCGTGACCGGGAAAATCGCGCGCGAGAATGCTGTCCTCCCGGCTGGCGTTCTGCCAGGCATGGATCGCGTCGCGCACGCGCGCCACGACCGCGGCGGGATCGAACGGCTTTTCGATGAAGTCGAGCGCGCCGTTGCGGATCGCATCGACTGCCGTGGGAATATCGCCGTGGCCGGAAATAACGAAGATCGGCGCCGGGTAATGCTGCGCGTTGAGCGCCTTCAGCAATTCGACGCCGGATGCGTCCGGCAGGTGCACGTCGATGAGGATGCATCCCGGCGTGCGCGAACGCGCCACCGTGAGGAAGGGTTCGCCCTCGGCAAAGCTCGTCACCTCGAAGCCTTCCCGGCTCAGCACCACCGCCAGCGCCGCGCGCACCGACGGGTCATCGTCGACAATGAAGATTTCGCTCATGCCCACCCCAATTCGCAGTCGCGATGCAAATCCGCCTACGCGCTCCGCGCTTCGGCGGACTGATACCCGCCGTAGCTCGCGAGCGAGCGAAGGCGGGTCGATTCGACCGAAATAACACCGCTTCGGCGTAAGCTGAGGTAACCAGCGGCGGCGATCTAAAAATCGATTCCAAATGAAGTGCCGGGAGCGGTATCCGCCTGCTTCCCATGACTGCTGCCCCCGATAGACAGACCCCACAAACTATGGTGACCTTGCGTCAAGCCAAAGCGCTGCGGACCCGATAACGCCGCGCGTTGACGTAGGGTAAGGTCATGCTGCAAGGGTGGGTCGTCGTCGTCATTGCGCTCGCCTATATCGGCTTTTTGTTCCTGGTAGCGAGCTACGGTGACCGCAGGCGCGAACTCGCGCGCGGCACCGCATCGCGGTTGATGATCTATCCGCTGTCGCTCGCGATCTATTGCACGTCGTGGACGTTCTTCGGTTCGGTCGGGCTCGCCTCGCGCACCGGCTTGGATTTCCTGACGATCTATATCGGTCCGATGCTGATGGTCGGCCTCGGCTATCCGCTCATCATCCGTATCGTGCGGCTCGCCAAGGGACAAAACATCACGTCGATCGCCGACCTGATCGCGGCGCGCTACGGCAAGAGCCAGGCCGTGGCGGCAACCGTGGCACTCATCGCGATCGTCGGCATGGTGCCCTATATCGCGCTGCAGCTCAAAGCGGTGTCGGCGTCGGTCGGCACCATATTGGCGCAAGCCTCGCCGGGCGGCGCGCAGCCCATGCTCGACGACAGCGCGTTGTTCGTCGCGCTGCTGATGGCGGCCTTCGCGGTCCTGTTCGGCACCCGTTACACCGACGCCACCGAGCATCAGGACGGCCTCATGCTGGCGATCGCGACCGAGTCGATCGTCAAGCTCGTGGCTTTTCTCGCCGTCGGCATTTTCGTGACCTTCGTCATGTTCCCCGGCCCGCTGGCGCTGTTCGCGCGCGCCCTGCAACACCCCGGCACGGCGGCGGTGCTGACGGGCGTGCCGCCGCTCACGGGTTTTTGCGCGATGACGACATTGTCGCTGTTCGCGATCATGCTGCTGCCGCGGCAATTTCACGTCACGATCGTCGAGAACCACAGCGAGGCCGAGGTCCGCCGCGCGGCGTGGCTGTTCCCCGTCTATCTCGTGCTCATCAACCTGTTCGTGCTGCCGATCGCGATGGCCGGCCTTTTGACATTCCCGGCCGGCCGCATCGACAGCGACATGTTCGTCCTGGCGCTGCCGCTCGCCGCCCATTCCGAATTGCTCACGCTCATCGCCTTCGTCGGCGGCCTGTCGGCCGCGACCGCCATGGTGATCGTGGAATCGGTTGCGCTGGCGATCATGGTGTCGAACGACATCGTGATGCCCTTGGTGCTGAAGCGGCGCGCCACGCTGACCGGCGAGCCGAGCGATGCCGGGGCCCGGCTCCTGACCACGCGCCGCATCGCGATCTTCGTGATCCTGCTGCTCGCCTACATTTATTATCGCTCGGCCGGCGACGCGCAGCTTGCCGCGATCGGCCTGCTCTCATTCGCCGCCATCGCGCAGTTCGCGCCGGCATTTTTCGGCGGGCTGATTTGGCGACGTGGCACGGCGCGCGGCGCCATCGCCGGCATGACTGCGGGCATTCTGGTTTGGGGCTATACGCTGCTGTTGCCGAGCATTTCCGATGCCGGCATCGTCGGCGAGAGAATCCTGACCGACGGGCCGTGGGGCCTCGCCTACCTGCGGCCGCAGGCGCTGTTCGGCATCGATTTGCCGCCGCTCGTTCACAGCGTAGTTCTCAGCCTCGCCGTCAATATCGCCTGCTATATCGGCTGCTCGCTGAGCCGACGGCCGACGGCGATCGAACGCGTGCAGGCGGATTTGTTCGTTCCCTCGACGCTGGCGCCCATTCTCGCGCCGATGGCGCCGAGCTTCCGGCTGCGGCGCGCGTCCGTCACGGTCGAGGAATTGGTGGCGACCGTCGCCCGCTACCTCGGCGAGGAGCGCACGCGCGAATCCTTCGCCAGCTTCGCCGCTTCGCGCCGCATCAGCCTCGCGGCGCAGGCCGAGGCCGACTTCCAGCTGCTGCAATACGGCGAATATCTGCTCGCTTCGGCGATCGGCGCGGCGTCGTCGCGGCTCGTGCTATCGCTGCTGTTGCGCAAGCGCACGGTGTCGACCAAGGACGCGCTCAAGCTGCTCGACGACTCCAATGCGGCGATCCACTACAATCGCGAGATTTTGCAGAGGGCGCTCGACCACGTGCGGCAAGGCATCGCCGTGTTCGACAAGGAGCTCAATCTGGTTTGCTGGAACCATCAGTTCGGCGAAATCTTCGATCTGCCGCACGGCCTCACCCGCGTCGGCATCACGCTCGACGAGATCTTGCGCTACGTCGTCCAGCACGGCGCGCACGATCAGCAGGACTTCGACGCCGCAATCGCCGAGCGCATCGCTAGATACACATCCGAGGTCGAACCGTTCCTCGAACGCTTCGCCGAACGCGGGCTGGTGATCGAAGTCCGGGCCAACCGCATGCCCGATGGCGGCCTGGTCACGACGTTCACCGACATCACACCGAGCGTACAGGCGGCGGAGGCGCTGGAGCGCGCCAATGCGACATTGGAGCGTCGCGTCCGCGAGCGCACCAAGGAGCTGACGCGGCTCAATACCGCGCTCGAGCGCGCCAAGGCCGCAGCCGATGACGCTAACGTTTCCAAGACGCGTTTCGTCGCCGCCGCGAGCCACGATATTTTGCAGCCGCTCAACGCCGCGCGGCTCTATGTGACGAGCCTGATCGAGCGCCAGCGCCGGAACGAGGGCAACTGCAAGGATGCCGATCTTGTGCAAAACATCGACGCCTCGCTCGAGGCGGTCGAAGAGATATTCGCCGCATTGTTGGATATTTCGCGGCTCGACACCGGCGCGATGAGGCCGGAAATGGCCGATTTTCGCATCGACGAATTGCTGGCGCGGCTCGATGTGGAATTTGCGCCGCTGGCCCGCGAAAACGGACTCGACCTGCGGTTCATGCCGTGCTCGCTCACGGTGCGCTCGGACCGCCGGCTGCTGCGACGGCTGCTGCAAAACTTGGTTTCGAACGCGATCAAGTACACGACCTCGGGCGGCGTGCTGGTCGGCTGTCGGCGTCGGGGTGCGAAGCTACGCATCGAGGTCTACGATACCGGCATCGGCATTCCGCATTCGAAGCGCCGGGCGGTTTTCAGGGAATTCCACCGTTTGGACCAGGGCGCGCGGGTTGCCCGCGGCGTGGGCTTAGGCCTCTCGATCGTCGAGCGTATCGCCCGCGTGCTCGACTGCGAGGTCGCGCTGAAATCCAATGTCGGCCGCGGTTCGCGCTTCTCGGTCGAAGTGCCGCGGGGGATGGCTGTTGCGGGCGAACCAACAGTTCACGGCGTTGCGCGCCTCGCTGCCGGACGCCTCACCGGAACGATTGCTCTTTGCATCGACAACGAGCACAGCATTCTCGACGCTATGGAGAAGCTGCTTGGCGGTTGGGGCTGCCGCGTCCTGACGGCGGCGAACCTCGCCGACGCGCTCGCGGCGATGGACGCGCGCGGTCTCGAACCGGATGGATTGTTGGTTGACTACCACCTCGACGGCGGCAACGGCATTGCCGTGATCGCCGAACTGCGCCGGCGCCTCGGCCGGCAAAATGGCCATTCATTGCCGGCGATCCTGATCACCGCCGACCGCTCCCGCCATGTGCGCGAGGAGGCTCAGGCGGAAGGCGTCCACCTCCTCAATAAGCCGATCAAGCCGGCGTCACTGCGCGCGCTCATCATGCAGTGGCGGGTGCAACGCGTGGCGGCAGAATAAATCTTATCCGCCCCCGCTATCGCGGTGGAGGATGAAGGGGCCATTGGCCGGCTTCGATTCGGCCCGCGGCGATGACGGCCTGGGTGCGGCTTTCGACGCCGAGTTTTTGCAGGATCGCGGAGACGTGCGCCTTGACGGTCGCCTCCGAGACGCCGAGTTCGTAGGCGATCTGCTTGTTGAGCAGCCCCCCCGACAGCATCATGAGCACACGGACCTGCTGCGGCGTCAGACTCGAAAGCCGCGCAATCATGGCCGTGGTCTCGGCGTCGGATTGGCGGGCGAGATCGACGTCGGGCGGAGTCCACACTTCGCCCTGCAGCACGCGTGCGATCGCATGGCGCATGGCGTCGATGCCGAGCGTCTTTGGAATGAATCCGGATGCGCCGAATTCCATGCAGCGGCGGATCACGGCCGGATCGTCGTTGGCCGACACTACCACGATCGGGAGGCTCGGATATTCTGCGCGCAGATACATCAGGCCGGAGAAGCCGCGCACCCCGGGCATGCTCAGATCAAGCAAAATCAAATCGATATCGCCGCCGCGTTCGAGGAGCTCCGTCATCTCCTCGAACGTGCCGGCCTCACCGACGTCGGCGCGGCCGAACAATCCGGAAACCGCCTCACGCAACGCGCCGCGGAACAGCGGATGATCGTCGGCAATCAGAAGATGATGCAATTCCGCTTCGTTCAATTTGACGTTCCAGTCGATCGCGCTCGCCGGCGCAGATGCGAAACCGCGGGCGCGCAGGGCATGTTACTGCCGATCGGCGGCCGTGGTCCACTTTCCCCCTCCCTAACCCTCCCCGGCTTGCGGGGGAGGGTTAGGGAGGGGGCTCGCAGGAACCGAGAAACTGCAGGGTCACCTCACGCCGGTGCGGTCGCGCGCGGTGCTCGGCCACATAGATGCCCTGCCAGGCGCCAAGCGCCATTTTGCCGGCGACGACCGGCACGTGCAGGCAAACGCCGTTGAGCATGGACTTGATGTGGGCTGGCGTATCATCAGACCCTTCGACCTCGTGCACCCAGCCGGCATCCGCCGGCGCGATGCGCGCCAGCGCGGTGACGAGATCGGTCTGCACATCCGGATCGGCATTCTCCTGGATGACAAGCGACGCCGACGTGTGCCTGAGATAAAGCAGCACCGCGCCATCGCGCGCCTTGATGTTTTCGAGGAAGCGCGCGACCTCGCGCGTGATCTCGAAAAAACCCTCGCCGGAGGTCGCCATCGCAAGCGTCGCACTCGCGATCGTCCCCACGCGCGCGGTGCGGATGGCAGATAATTCGATCAAGGCAGTATCGTGCAAGGCAGTTGGCGCCGCTCAGCTCTTATTCAGGACTTGCTTCTGTACCCTGGCAATGGCCTCGACGAACCGATTCCAGATGCGGCCGACATAGGCCATGGCGCGGGCGAGATTGGCGTTGTCAGGCAATCGAATCGTCATGTCATTGTTGCGCGCACTGGGCGGCTCCGGCGTCGCGCCGGGCGGCAATGGCAGGCCGTGCGCCAGGATATCCTGCTTGAGGGCGGCATTTTCGCTGTGTAGCCGCGCGATCTCATTCTCGAGCACGGCGCGATCCTCGGGCGCCGCCTGGCACGCCCAACCCACTGTTCGCGGGTTGCACAGCGCGACCTCGCCGGTCTGCGTATCAAGCCGCACGAAGCCGTCCGCCATCTTGCTGAATGTATAGCGCCCGCCGTTGCTGTCTGGCGTCGCGTCGTCATCGGCAAAGACAGGCGCGCTCAAGCAGAAGGCGGCGATGGCCATCCCGGTGGCGGCGGCAACAGCCTTGCTGAACATGATCATCTCCTCGCACGGCAGATCCCCTCCCTTCCGTCCCCGCTTGCGGGAGGGGAGGGGAGGGGAGGGGAGGGGAGGGGGAGTAGCGGAGAACTCCATGGTGCCTACCAACGCAGTAAATAAGGTCAAGTCGCGGCCGCCGATAGCATGTTACGGCAAGTTACCAGAACGCAACGTCCGCACCCGAAGTCGGCGCGTCGAAGCCGGCTTCGCAGCGCACAATCAAGCCCCTCCAATCGCCGACGAGCGGCCCATATCTGTCATGGATTCAACGAATTAGGAGTGATCGTGGGTTTCTTGACTTGGCGGAACCCAGTCAGTATGGTCCGCGCGGCTTCAAGGTGCGGGCGTGCCGCGATCGCAAGCCGCGAGTGCCAAAAGCATGAGCGATGCGCGCGAAAACGGGGACCGGGGCAAGCAACAAACCAACGAGGCCGCTCTCTCCGCGAGACTCCAGCGGCTGAACGAAGGTCTTGGCCGTGCCCGAGGCAGCCAACCTTCCGATAGTTCTGGGGCGGATCGGGCAGCGACTGCATCCGGCTACGCCAGAGGCTTTCGGCTCTCCAGCGAACTTGTTGCAGGCGTCGTGGTCGGTGCCGGTCTCGGCTGGCTCATTGACCGCTGGCTCGGCATCTCGCCCTGGGGGCTCATGGTATTCCTCTTGCTCGGCTTTGCCGCGGGCGTGCTCAATGTAATGCGCTCCGCGGGGCTCGCTGCGGGCACCGCGCTTGATGACAGCACCCGGGGAAACCGGGACAATTAATCCGGCGCCGCGGCGCCAAGCTGCAGGCGATGGTATAGAACCATGCACGTCGATCCGATCCATCAGTTCCAGATCCAGAACTGGCTCCCATTATTCGAGTTGGGCGGCCATCAATTTCATTTCACCAATTCGGCGCTGTTAATGTTGATCATCGTCGGCTTGATTTCGACGCTTTTGATCGGGGCCACCTCGCCCCGCGCGATGGTGCCGGGCCGGCTGCAGTCGATCGCTGAGATTTCCTACGAGTTCGTCGCCAACACGGTCCGCAGCTCGACCGGCACCGAGGGCATGAAGTTCTTCCCCTTCGTGTTTACGCTGTTCATGTTCGTCTTGTTCGCGAACCTGATCGGTCTCATCCCTTATTCCTTCACGGTGACAAGCCAGCTGATCGTGACCGCCACTTTGGCGCTGCTCGTCTTCTTCATCGTCGTCGGCTACGGCTTCTGGCGGAATGGCCTGCACTTCCTCAATCTGTTCGTGCCCAAGGGCGTGCCGAAGCTGATCCTGCCTGCGATCGTGGTCATCGAAGTGCTATCGTTTTTGTCGCGGCCGGTGTCACACTCGGTCCGTCTGTTCGCCAACATGCTCGCCGGCCATATCACGCTGCAGGTCTTCGCCGGCTTCATCATCATGCTGGCCAGCGCCGGCGTGCTCGGCTGGTTCGGCGCGGCGCTGCCGTTCATCATGGTGGTGATGCTGACCGCGCTGGAGCTTCTGGTGGCTTTCCTGCAAGCCTATGTCTTCGCCATTCTCACCTGCATCTATCTCAACGATGCGATACACCCGGGCCACTGACGGCCCCCCCTTCCTACCCTCCCCCGCTTGCGGGGGAGGATGGGAGGGGGCTCGAAAAGGAGTTTTCTCATGGATCCGACCGCCGCGAAATACATTGGAGCCGGCATTGCCTGCATCGGCATGGGCGGCGCCGGCGTCGGCGTGGGCATCATCTTCGGCAACTACCTTGCGGCGGCGCTGCGCAATCCGTCGGCGGCGCAAGGTCAGTTCGGCAACCTGATCTTCGGGTTCGCCATCACCGAAGCGCTCGGCATTTTCTCGCTGTTGATCGCCCTGTTGCTGCTGTTCGGGCTGTAAGCCTGGCATCATGGCCGAACCGACCGCCCATACCGAAGAGCCGGCGGGACACCACGCCTTCCCGCCGTTCCAGTCAGAGCATTTCCCGTCACAGCTCGCCTGGCTGACGGTAAGCTTCGTGCTGCTCTACGTGCTGATGTCGAAGCTCGCACTGCCGCGGATCGGTTCGATCCTGGCCGAGCGCAGCGGACTCATCCGCGATGATTTGGCGGCGGCGGAACGCTTGAAGGAACGGTCGAACGCAGCGCACGCCGCCTACGACAAGGCGCTCGCCGACGCCCGCGCCCGCGCCCAGGCGATCGCGAATGCGACGCGCGAACAGCAAGCGCGCGAAGCCGAGGCGGCGCAGAAGCGGCTCGAGGCACAATTGCACGAGCGGCTCGCCGCGGCGGAGCAATCGATCGCGGCAAGTCGCACCGCGGCCATGAGCAATGTGCGCACAATCGCAGCCGACACAGCTACGGCGATCGTCGAGCGCCTGATCGGCACGACGCCGACCGCGCAGGACGTTGCCGCCGCTCTCGGCGACACGAGCAACAGCTGAGGCGCCCATGCTTGAGTCGCTGAAGGAAACTGAAAACTGGGTCGCTCTGGCCTTTCTTTGCTTTATCGGGCTGCTCATCTATCTCGGCGCCCATCGCAAGGTGTTCGACGCGATCGATGCGCGACAGGCGCGCATCAAATCCGAGCTCGACGAAGCGCGCCGGCTGCGCGAGGAGGCGCAGGCGCTGCTCACCGAGTTCGAGCGCAAGGGCCGCGAGGCCGAAACCGAGGCGGCGGCCATCATTGCCGGCGCCAAGGTCGAGGCCGAACGTCTCACCGCCGAGGCCAAGGGCAAAATGGAAGATTTCGTCGCCCGGCGGACCAAGATGGCGGAGGCCAAGATCGTCCAGGCCGAAGCCCAGGCGCTCGCCGACGTACGCGCCGCCGCGGCCGATGCTGCGGTGGCCGCAGCCGAGAAGATTCTGTCCGCCGCAGCCAAGGGCAGGGTGGCGGACGATTTGCTGAAGCAGGGTATCGAAGACGTCAGAAAAAAATTCAATTGAGGCCTTGCTCACGGCAGCTGAGCCGTGCGCTGCATAATTCACAGTCAGGCCTGATTCCTGTGCATAAATCCTGGTTCCCCGCGCGATGGTCTTTGCATACCACCGTCGTTCGGTATCGTTATCCTGCAACTGTTCGTATAGCCGAACGACGGCCATACCAACCAGCGTGGCCGGCGCATCGGAGGGACCCATGGTCATCTTCGATTGCAATGGCGTGCTTGTGGACAGCGAACCGATTGCCAGCACCGTCCTCGCGGAGGCGTTCACGCGCGTCGGCGTGCCATTGAGTGCGGACATCGTGGCGAAGCGGTTTCACGGGCGCCGGCCGGCGGACATTTTCGCCGCAGTCGAAGCGGCCACCTGTAGAAAACTCCCGCCCGGTTTCGCGTCGGCTGTTACCGTTGAAACATTGCGGCGGTTCCGGGTGGAGCTCCGCGCTCTTCCCCATGTCGCTCAGGCGCTGACCTGGGTGCGCGGACCGAAGGCCGTCGCCTCGTCCTCTCCGCTCGATCGCATCCGCTCAAGCCTCGAGGTCGCGGATCTCCTGCGCTTTTTTGGATCACGATTGTTCTCAGCAAGTGACGTAGCCAAAGGCAAACCGGCCCCCGATCTGTTCCGGCTCGCGGCCGCACGGATGCAGGTCGATCCGGCGGACTGCATCGTGGTCGAGGATTCGGAGCCCGGCGTTGCCGCTGCCGTTGCGGCCGGGATGACGGCGATCGGCTTCGTCGGCGGCAATCAAGCGCCTGGCCGGCTCGCCAAGAACCTCATCGAGGTCGGCGCCCGCACCGTGATCGCCGACATGCGGGCATTGAAGAGCACCATCATCGATCTGCGCGGCTGGTAAGCCTTTGCTCCGTCAGCCCGTGGTCGCCGCCGGTTTGGCCTTGGGCTTCGGCTTGGGCTGTGGCTTCGGTTTGTCCTGCGCTTGGGCCGCGAGCGGATCGAAGCCGATATAGACGAGGTAATTGTCGAGATTGCCCGCCGATGGCAACGGAAAGGTCACGCCTTCCTCGATATGCGTGAAGGTCGGGTTATCCGTGGCGGACGCGACAGTCACCGGGAAGCGAATGAACTTGGTCACGATCGGTTTCGTGCCGGCCGGCGTTTCTTCGACCACGGCGATCCGCAGCGGCACATCGACCTGACCCGGCCCCCCCGCGGGTCCGACGATGATGCGTCCCTCGACGCCGACCTTCATCACCATGTTGGTGCCGACCACGGCGCATTCACGTGCGGCGCGCACGAAGGTGCCTTGGTATTTCACCGACATTGCCCCGTTGTTGGTGCTGTTGCTGTCGCCATTGTCGGCGGTGGGACCGATGGTCAGCGTGGATGCGCCCTGCCGGATATCGATAAAGGGACAATCGAGGTTCTGCTGCTGCGCGCCGACGACTGGCTGCGGCGACTTTGCGGATGAGCCTGAGAAAAAACTCGATATCTTATCTTTCAGGGAGGGGGTGCTCGACGATGGTGAGCCGGGCGAGGCCGGCGTTGACGAGGGCTCCGTCGCCGTGGTGGCCGGCGTGCCGAGACCGCCACCCGCCGAGCATCCCGATGCGAGCAGCGCGAGCGCGAGCAAAATCGCGATCGACACGCGATCGCCCCGGCGCATCAGATGACTATCCCGCAGCATTCCCCCAACCCATCGCCGATCTACCCGCGATGCCTTGGGTCTTATAGCAAAGCAACCGTGGCTATCCCAAGGCGGCGCCCCCGGCCTACCCGCCCCTGCAAGCCGAGGAGGCCAGGGCGGGGGACTTTGGACCGTCCTGCAAGCGTGCATAGAGCAAATGATCCTGCCAAGTGCCGTTGATGCATAGATACTCGCGCGCATAGCCCTCGCGTGTGAAGCCGGTGTTTTCCAGGAGCCGAATGGAG
>Ga0074044_10002919_pt1 | contig 14790 bp, 13 predicted proteins | sample BogForMeECP23OM1_FD_94443 | JGI IMG/M metagenome (GOLD analysis project Ga0074044, IMG submission 94443) | Bog forest soil microbial communities from Calvert Island, British Columbia, Canada - Bog Forest MetaG ECP23OM1 | ecosystem: Environmental > Terrestrial > Soil > Wetlands ... | reverse complement strand
GCTTCTACAATCGCCAGCGCGCCCATAGCGCCCTGGGTTACCATTCGCCCGTTGACTTCGAACTCCAAAACAACTAACCAAATGACCCAACTTCTCTCTCCGTTTTATCGAAGCAAGCCCAATTGTTCGATTACGAGAACGAGGACGAGGACGAGGACGATTTGCTTGAAACTTGAAACCCGACACTTGAAACTCCAGCGGTGCTTATCGCCTTCAACAAACCTTATGGCGTCGTTTCGCAATTCACGCCCGACGGGCCGCCCCATCGCACGCTGGCGGAATTCGGTTTTCCGAAAAACGTTTATCCCATTGGCCGGCTCGACGCGGATTCCGAGGGGCTGCTGCTCTTGGGCGACGAACCGGAATGGAACGAACGCCTGCTGCATCCGCGCCACGCCCACGAACGCGAGTATTGGGCGCAGGTCGAAAAAATCCCGGCGCCGGAGGCTTTGAAAAAATTGGAACGCGGCGTTTCCATCCAAGGCCGGAAAACCCTGCCGTGCCGCGCATGGATTTTGGAGCCGCAGCCGGAGGTTGTAGCGTCGAGCCTGCGGCTCGAAACCATCGGCGCACACCGCCGACACTACACAATCCCGCTGCGCGTCCCGCCCATCCGTTTTCGCAAAAGCGTGCCGGATTGCTGGATTGGGTTGGAACTAGTCGAAGGCAAAAACCGCCAAGTGCGCCGCATGACCGCTGCCATCGGCCATTCGACCCTGCGGCTGATGCGTGTGCGTATCGGGAATTTTTGGTTGGGCAATCTGCTGCCGGGACAATGGCGGATTCTAACGGCGGAAGAACGTGAATTGGTTGTGAAGAGTGGCACAGGCCTCCGGCCTGTGTGCTGAATTTCACAGGCGATGACGCCTGTGCCACGCTACAGAAATTGACGCCGCTGATTCGTAGCGGTAACCTGTTTTTATGAATGATGTCGCAGAAATCCAACCGCGCGAGGCGATGGCGGCGATAAAATTCGAGCCGCTGGCGAAGGAAATTTTTGCGCTCAAAAAACAGCTCCACGCCGTCATCCTCGCGCACAATTACCAGGTGCCGGAAATCCAGGACGTTGCGGATTTTGTGGGTGATTCACTCGGACTTTCCCAACAGGCCGCCAAAACCGACGCCGATGTCATCGTTTTCTGCGGCGTGCATTTTATGGCCGAGACGGCGAAGATTTTGAACCCGAAGAAAATCGTCGTGCTGCCCGACAAGGACGCCGGCTGTTCGCTCGAAGAAAGCTGCCCGGCGGACAAACTGGCCGAATTGCAAAAAACGAACCCGAATTTCTGGACGGTCACTTACATCAATTGCAGCGCGGCGGTGAAGGCGTTGAGCGACGTCATTTGCACCAGCGGCAACGCGGTGAAAATCGTCGAGGCCGCGCCGAAGGACAAAGACCTGTTGTTCGTCCCGGATGAAAATCTGGGGGCGTGGGTGATGGAACAGACCGGCCGTCCGATGACGCTTTGGCACGGCGACTGTTATGCACACGTGGAGTTCAAGCGCGATCAAGTGCTGCGATTGCGTGAAAAATTCCCCGACGCGAAGGTTGTCGTCCATCCCGAAAGCTTGCGCGAAGTGCGCGATCTGGCCGACGCGGTTTGCTCGACGGAGAAAATGATCACATATTGCAAGACCAGTCCGGCGAAACGGTTCGTCATCGTGACCGAGTCGGGCATCATCCATCGGATGCAAAAGGAATGTCCGGGCAAGGAATTTCTGTGCGCGCCGGTGTTCGACGTGATGCGGATGCCGTCGGACCATTGCCGTTGCAGCGAATGCAAATACATGAAGTTGAACACGCTCGAAAAGGTGCGCGACTGCATGAAAAATCTTTCCCCCCGCATCGAGCTGCCGGAGAAAATCCTGCGTCGCGCCCGCCTGCCGATTGAGCGGATGCTGGAAATTTCGGCACGGTAAGGGCGCATTCTCCGAAAGCGGCCTTCGTCCTCGTTCTCCTTCTCGTCCCCGTCCTCGGAAAGCCTGGCAAATCGAGGACGAGAACGACGACGAGGACGATTCTCCCGCGCGACGCACATTTTCACACGCACTCTTATAGAACCGAAGTTTTGTCACCGAATTGTAACAATTCCGCCGCATGGTTGTGACGGCGTTGTTACATTTTGCCATTGCACCTTGAAACAACGACCATGAAAAAATTCATCCTCTCCCTTCTCGGCGGCGGCTGTTTGTTCGCCGCGCAAACCGGAGTTTATGCGCAATTGCTCATCAACGGCGCGGGCGCAACCTTCCCGTATCCAGTCTATTCGAAGTGGTTCGACGAATACGCGAAGGTGGACCCATCGGTCCGCTTCAATTACCAGTCCATCGGCTCCGGCGGCGGGCAAAAGCAAATCACCGCCCGGACGGTGGACTTCGGCGCTTCCGACGGCCCGATGAGCGATGAAAATCTCGCCAAGACGCCCGGCAAAATCCTGCACCTTCCCACCGTCGCCGGCGCGGACGTCATCGCTTACAACCTGCCAGGCAATCCGAAACTCAAATTGGACGGTGATGCCATTGCCAACATTTTCCTCGGCAATATCACCAAATGGAACGATCCCAAAATCGCCGCGCTAAACCCGGGCGTGGAACTGCCTGACGCCGGCATCATCCCGGTTCACCGCTCCGACGGCAGCGGCACCACCTACATTTTCGTTGATTACCTGAGCAGCATCAGTCCCGTATGGGCGGATTCGGTTGGCAAAGGCACTTCCGTCAAATGGCCCGTGGGGATCGGCGGCAAGGGCAATGAAGGCGTCGCCGGCCAGGTCAAGCAGTTGTCGGGAACAGTTGGCTACGTTGAACTGATCTATGCCAAACAAAATAAAATGCCTTACGCGGACGTAAAAAACGCGGCGGGCAACTACATCACGCCGTCGCTCGACTCGGTCACCGCGGCGCTTGCGACGGCGAAAATTCCCGACGACTTCCGCTTCTCGATGGTCAACGCGCCGGGCGACAATGCTTATCCGATTTCCGGCGCGACCTGGCTGCTGGTTTATGAGCAGCAAAAGGACGCCGCCAAGGGCAAAAAATTGGTCGAGTTTTTGAACTGGGCTTTGACCAAAGGTGAAACAATGGCGTCGTCGCTCGACTACGCGCCGTTGCCGGCTACCGTCCAGCAGCGCGTTCTGGAGCGGATCAAAACAATAAAATACTGACTTCGCTCCCCCGCCCCATCATTTTATGGGCGCGAGCCGGACGAAGGGCGCAGTTCCTCCCGCTCTTCGTCCGTTTGGTTTACAAAGACTGGTAGGGACGCGCTGCCGCGCGTCCAGGCCGACCGGCAGGTCGGCCCTACCTTTCGGGATGGGAATGAAAGACAGAAAATGAACGAGTCTGCGTCAAATCAACCAGCGACCGTGCGAGTGCGCGGCGGCTCCCACTTCGGCGACCGCGCCTTCAAATGGCTTACGCTGCTCATGGCGCTCACGGTCTTCGCGTTGATTGCGCTCATCGGCTACGAGCTGACCCGGGGCTCCGGCGTCGCCTTGCGCCGGTTCGGCTGGCATTTCCTCGTCAGTAGTGACTGGGACCCGGTCAACGAACAATTCGGCGCGGTGCCGTTCATCTTCGGCACGCTGGTTTCGTCCGCCATCGCCCTGCTCATCGCCGTGCCCATCAGCATCGCCACCGCCGTTTACCTTACCGAACTTGCGCCATTATGGCTGCGTCAGCCGTTAATCATGTTCATCGAACTCCTCGCCGCCGTGCCCAGCGTCATTCTCGGCCTGTGGGGATTTTTTGTAATGGTGCCGTGGCTGCGTGACCATTTGTTTCCGTGGTTGCAAAGCGCATTTGGTTTTCTGCCGCTGTTTCAAGGGCCGATTTACGGCGTCAGCATGTTGTCGGCCGGCATCATTCTTGCCATCATGATTGTGCCGATCATCACTTCGATTTCGCGTGAAATTTTGCGATCCGTGCCCGGCCTCCAGCGCGAGGCCGCGTACGCGCTTGGCGCCACCCGCTGGGAGGTCACGCGCATTGCCGTGTTGAGCTACGCGAAAAAGGGGCTGTTCGGCGCGGTGATTTTGGGATTGGGCCGTGCGCTCGGTGAAACGATGGCGGTGCTCATGGTCAGCGGCAACGGCATGCAGATTTCGTGGTCTCTTTTTGCGCCGGTTTCCACGCTGGCCACCGGCATCGCCGGTCAATTCACCGAGGCGACGGAGGACACGTATATCAGCGCGTTGTTCGAACTCGGCCTCGTGCTGCTCGGCGTGACCGTGCTGGTCAACGCGCTGGCGCAATTGCTTTTGAAAACGTTCGCCGGACCGGGCGTTAAACCGCAACAATGAAAACAGAAAAAAATCCGAAATCCGAAATCCTAAATCCGAAGGAAATTCGAATTCCGAAACCCGAAACACCATTGCGCGCCGCAGGTAAAAATCATCCGGCATTGGCGAGACAACTTTTTCGGAATTCAGGTTTCGGGCTTCTCTCGGATTTCGGCATTCGGGTTTCGGAATTCACCATCCCATGACCGCCCCCAACCACCACTGGCGCAAGTTCAAGAATGCTTTGATGCAGGCGGTCACGCTCATGTGCGCGATTCTGGTCGTCGCGCCGCTGGTGTTGGTCTTTTATCACCTGGTGAAGCAAGGTTTCAGTTCAATGAACTGGGCTTTCTTCACCCAATTGCCGAAACCCGTCGGTGAAACCGGCGGCGGCATGGCCAACGCCATTGTTGGCACGTTTATTTTGCTGGGACAAGCCGCCGTGCTCGGCGTGCCCATCGGTGTGCTCGGTGGCGTGTTCCTTTCCGAATACGGCTCGTCACGCCTCAACTGGTGGGTTCGTTTCGCGGCGGACGTTCTCAACGGCGTGCCGTCCATCACCTGGGGCATGGTCGTCTATGCCCTCGTCGTCGTGCCGATGAAGGGATTTTCCGCGCTGGCCGGCGGCATCGTGCTCGGCATGATGATGATTCCGCTCGTGATGCGAACGACCGAGGAGGTTTTGCAACTGGTGCCGAATGGCTATCGCGAGGCCGCGCTCGCGCTGGGCATCGCCAAATGGCGCGCCATCGTGCAAATCGTCGTGCGCACCGCGCTCAAGGGCATCGTCACCGGCGTCCTGCTCGCGCTGGCGCGCGTGGCCGGCGAAACCGCGCCGCTGTTGTTCACCGCGTTCGGCAACCACTTTTGGACGCACAAGCTGACCGACCCCATCGCCGCCATGCCGCTGCAAATTTTCGCCTACGCCATTTCGCCCTACGACGACTGGCACCGGCAGGCGTGGGCGGGCGCGCTGGCGCTGCTCCTGCTCGTTTTGTTCATTAACGCCGGGGTGCGCGTGCTCACGCGCGACCGGCTCCAACGCAATGCTTGATTTTCCCATGGCCGCCACCGCAACCAATTCCATGACCGCCCCGACGCCGCCAACCGCCGCGAACGTCACAGCTTTGACTGTGCGCAATCTCTCGGTTTTCTTCGGCGAAAATCACGTGCTTAAGGACGTCTCGCTCGACATCGCCGCCCGGGCCGTCACCGCCATCATCGGTCCCAGTGGCTGCGGCAAGTCCACTTTTCTCCGCGCCCTGAACCGGATGCACGAACTGGTGCCCGAAGCGCGGATGACTGGCGAAATCCGCTTGTTCGGCGACGACATTTACGCGCCCGGTATTGAGCCGGTCGTCGTCCGCCGCCGCGTCGGCATGGTGTTCCAGAAATCGAATCCGTTCCCGACCATGTCCATCACCGACAACGTCACGGTCGGCCTGCGTTTGAACGGCCTGCGCGACCGCAAGCTGCTGGCCGCGCGCACGGAACAATCGTTGCGCATGGCCGCGCTGTGGGACGAGGTCAAAGACCGCCTGAACGCGCCGGCCATCAGCCTTTCGGGCGGCCAGCAACAGCGCCTGTGCATCGCGCGCGCCCTGGCCGTGCAGCCGGAGGTGCTGCTCATGGACGAACCGGCCTCGGCGCTCGACCCGCTGGCCACGTCAAAGATCGAGGACCTGATTCTGGAGTTGAAGAAGGATTACACAATTGTCATTGTCACGCACAACATGCAGCAGGCCGCGCGCATGTCGGATTTCACCGCCTTTCTTTATCTGGGCGAACTGGTGGAATTCGACGCGACCAGGAAGATTTTCACCAGCCCGGCGAAGAAACAAACGGAAGATTATGTGACCGGCCGGTTCGGCTGAAATTTCAATCCCGTTTGCAATTGATGATGGTGGTGGCACAGTAAATTGAAAGTCTGACGGTGGAACCAAATTAAAATTATGGAACATTTCGACATGGAACTGGACGTGCTGAAGCAAAAGCTGCTGACGATGGCGAGCCACGCCGAGACGGCAGTGAACCAGGCGCTCCAGGCGCTCACCCAGCGCGACCGTGACCTCGCGCTGCGCGTGAAGGAAGACGACCGCATCATTGACCAGTTTGAAGTGGAGATTGACGAGCTGGTCATTCAACTGCTCACCAAGGCGCCGCTCGCCAGCAATTTGCGCCTGGTCACCACGGCGATGAAAATCTCCCAGAACCTCGAACGCATCGGCGACGAAGCCTCCAAAATTGCCAAGCGCGCCCGCGACCTGTCGCAGGAACCTCCCGTGAAAATCGTCCTCGACCTGCCGCACATGGCCGGTCTCGCCCTCGACATGCTCAAGGGCGCGCTCGACGCGTTTGTGAACAATGATCCCGCCGCCGCCCGCGCCTTGATTCCGCACGACAAGGAAGTGGACGCGCTCAACAAACAAATCCACAACGCTCTCGTGGAGCACATGGTCGAAAACCCGGACACGATTGGCCGTTGCCTGCATTTGATGGTCGTATCCAAAAGTCTTGAGCGCATTGCCGACCATGCGACGAACGTGGCGGAGGACGTCGTTTATCTCTGCGAAGCCCAGGACATCCGGCACACCGGCATGAAAAGCCAGGCCGCGCCCCCGGCCGGCGTGTAACGAAACGCGTGCGGGTTTGAAGCTCGTGCCACTGGCTTGAAAGACGCGATGAAGGGACTTTAATTTGGCATTGCTTCAGTCATTTGGCCAAGACCCAGATTTTTCGTCAGTTCCGATCCAGTCGGAACAAATTTTTTATGGATTAGTCGCGTCAACTTCCGTCGCCAAGACCACCTTGGTGATGTCGAGCTGGCGGAGGACATCCAGAACGTTGATCATGAACTGGTAGTCCCCCTCGTTGTCGCCTTTTACCACCACGCCGAGTCCGGGGTCGGCCGCATTGAGTTGCTACAGCGTGTTTTTCAATTGCGCCACCGTGACCACTTCGCTGTTAAAGGTGATCTGCCCCCGCCTGTCCACCGCAATCTTGTTGATCTTCGGCTGATCCGCCTTCTTCGGCGGCGGTTTGCCGACGGCAGGTTCATTTCCAAGTTGTTCACCACCACCGGCACCCGGTAGCAATACATCTCAACAGCCAGGCAGCCGAAATAGAAGGGCGCTGGTGTCTGAACGCACACCAGCGCCTGGGCGGACCATCTCGAACTATCGGTAGGAATGCCAACTTGCAGGCTTAGTCAACCACAGCCCTTCAATTTCGTCAAAGGCGGGACGGAAACAAACCGGTGACATTTCGGAGAACCTGGAGGCGGTAGGGCAGCAAATACCCTATTCCAACGCGGTTACCTGTTTGGGAAGTTGCTTGCGTTCGAGCATAAAACGTGATTCTAATACCGACGGGTGCAACCGCGAATGAAGCGTTTCGTCAATCTGCTTCCGGGCACGAAGAATTATCGAAAGGCCAGCCATGAACACGACATTGCTTCTAAACAAGGCAAGCAAAGAGGTGGAACGTGCCAAAATGCAAGTTGCTGTTGACGCAAAAGCGGCCCAACTCGCACACGAATTGGCCCGGGCGGCGAAAGTCAATTTGAAACAAGCGCGGAAACTGTCCAAGATGGCCAAGAAATCGGCCAGGAAGGCTGAGGACAGGGCCGAGGAGTCGTCGGTAACTCTCGAAACCGCTCAGGCAAAGTTGGAGATGCTGCGAGAGCGAATCAGGAATGAGCAGCGCAAGAACAACCCCTCCCCGAAACCAAAGCTGCCCCGGAGCGATGACGATTTGGCGCACAACCGGCCGAAGTCAAAGCCGGGCATAACGACAATGGACACGACACCGCGAGTGTCACCTATTCAATCGCAACGGTCAACAAAGCCGGCCATCCGCAGAGCACACGGCGCACGTCGGTCGGCGCAGAAAACTGTCAACGGCAAACCTGCCAAACCTGCCCCGGCAGTTGCACCCGAACCTAACCCGGTTCAAGCCACCCGCCAGAAATTGGGTGACCTGAATCCGTTGCCGGCACCTGACGTTGCCGCGTCTTCCTTTTCTGGCCAAGAACCGACGAATGACTGAACTCGCTGCTCGCCGAACCTTTCCAATCAAGAGCGGTGGAAATCCACTTGATTTTAGGCCCCATTTTAACGTCGTTTGCGGGGGTGTTTTTAGTCAACATTTTTCTTTGAAAAAGTGATTTTTAACCCTAAAATACAAGCAATCCATTCAGCTATGGTCAAAGATAAAATCATCAGCAAGCCGAACAAGTTGTTTGAATTTTCGGATGACAAACAAGCTGTGGATTTACTCTTTGAGTTGGGCCTGATTGACGAGTTTTCCAAAAGCCATCCGCCCGGTAAGACAACTGTGCAAACCATGACCGGAGACCTTCCAACCCACCACGTAATCGCCACGCGTTCTGCCGGGAACCTCGAGGCTGAAGAAAACGGCTATTGGGTTCTTTGCATACCAAAGAGCCTATACTCGGAAGAGGAAATCAACAACCACATGCAGGCTATTGTGGCCCGGTTTCAGTCCCAAGGAATGGCGGTTGAAACCATAATACCGATGTTCCCACTATCATCGAATATAACCAACAGAGTGGTTTCACGCGGTTGAGGTTGTCCGGTGGCAGGGTTCTTGAGATTAAAGAATCCACTGATGGAATTGGCCGTCGGGGTCCGGGGCGCCACTTCAAATGTTTGCGATACAACCCGATCCATTCGCCCAACCAGTGAACAAAATCCATCGCATCCCCGTTGTCCCGTAAATTACGGCCGCCCGGAAAAGGCAGTTTATGCCGTTGCGGAAGCTTTTACCTGCCGAATCATGTTTTCTCCGCCGTAAGGATTCGGCGCACGTAGCGTGCATTCGGGATCATCGCACCACTCTCCATCCACGAAGAACCGGTAGTGATGCGTGCCGGGCGCCAGTTCCACCGTCGTCCGCCAGACGCCATTGGCGCTTTTTGCCATGTTGATGGGGTGTTTCTGCCAATGCGTGAAGTCGCCCATCAATTGTACGCTCACCGCGCCGGGCGCGGTGATTGCGAAAGTCTGTTTCACGCCGTTGCTGCCGCCTTTAGAACTCATTTTCTTTGCCGTAAATTTTGCCATTTTTTTCCTTTCCCAGAAACGCTGTAACAAAACTCCAACCCAAACGGAAGAACGGGTGTCAATCCCGCTGCGTTGAGATTGAACCCTTGAGTCAACAAATGGAGCTGGTGCCAAGGAAGCCACCAGCTCCACCGTCGTACATCATCGAACGCTTTTTTAACTACGGTTGCAGTAAACCACACTGCCTCAATTCCGTCAAAGACGGGACGGTAACAAACCGGTGACGTTTCGGAAAACGACGAAGGCGGCATCTTGTCGTCCAGATCTTGGCCAGCCAGTCCTGCGCAAACCGAGCGCTTCTGAAAAAGCGGAAGGTTCACTCCAGCCGGACTGACGCCTCTGCCCGGATGGAATTCGCCCGGCAGATTTGGGAATAAACTTCCGCCAGCGGTTTCATCGTGCGCGGCAATTTTTCGTCCGCAAAATCCACCGCCAGTAGCCCGAATTTCTTCGCGTAGCCGAACTGCCATTCAAAATTGTCCAGCAACGACCAGTAAAAAAATCCGCGCACATCCACGCCCCCGGCCATCGCGCCATGCAACGCGGCCAGATATTCGCGCAGGTCGCGCTCGCGGAACGTTTCGTTCTCCGACGCCGCGCCGTGTTCCGTGATGAAAATGGGCAATCGGAAGCGCCGGTGAAGATAGGACAGAATTTTCACCATGCCCGCGGAATACCGCTCCACCATGTCGTCGCAGACGAAGCCGAAATCCTTCAGCCGCTTCACCGGCGTACCGCTCGCTGGGGTCATCGCGCGGAAATGATGAAAGCGCACCCGGCCATAATAATTCAACCCGATAAAAGTTGAGGCCCGCCGCCGCCCGCCGCCGAGAAAGGCGTCCAACACGAACTTGTTGAACGTATAGTGGCACGCGAAGGCCGTGGTGCGATCCCAGGGCGAATAGGTTTTGTAGGCGTGGAAAAAAGTCCAGTTTTTGGCGATGCCGACTTCCGGTTCCCGGCCCGCGTTGCCTTCGCGCGCAATGATGCGACTGGCCTGCACATGGGCGTGGGCCATGTGGTCAATCACTTTGCGGAACAGTCCCAGTTTCCATTTGCGCTGCGGCGGAAATCCGCCGAGCAGATACGTCAGGCACGCGTAGGTGTCCGGTTCGTTGAAGGTATTCCAAAGATAAACGCGGTCTTTCAGCGCGGGAACGAGCTGGCTGACGTAATCCACGAACGCCGGAATCGTTGCCGCGTTGGTCCAGCCGCCCATCGCATTAATCCATGGCGGATTGGAAAAATGATGCAACACAACCATCGGGGTGATGCCCGCCAGCTTGAGCCGGTCGAGCAAATCCACATAGCGCGCCAGTTCGTTCTGATTCAGGGCCGCGAACGGCGCGGATTGCAGCCTCGACCATTCGATGCCGAAGCGATAGGCGTTTGTGCCGAGCTTGGACATCCATCCGATGTCTTCGGGATAGCGATGGTAATGGTCGCAAGCGATGTGGCAGTTGCCCCCATCCTGCGCGGTGAAATGCGTCCATTCATTTTCGACGTGGCCTTCCACCTGGGTTGGTGACGTGGCGGTGCCCCAGAGGAAGCCCGCCGGAAACTGCAGGGTGTTTTCGCGTGTCATCGGGGAGATTTTACGGCGTGTTCGATGGCGGCAAAGAGTTTTTCCGGCGCGCAGTTCACCCAGTTGCGAAATTTTTCCACGGGCAGACGATCCGGCAGTTCGGCCAAGCGGTCGAGGTTGAAACTTTTTTCGGCGATGCCAATGCCGGACTGTTGGGCGTCGAGGGCGTTGACCTGCTGCTCGATGTGATTCTCCACCGGCACAAGAAACAGCGGTTTGCCGAGCCACGCGGCTTCACCCAAGGATTCAAACCCGGCGGTGCAGACGACGTGGCGGCACCCGGCCATCATCTGCAGAAATTTCTCGCCGTCGAGCCGGTGAAATGTGAGTGACGGTGAATGTTGAAATTCCGCCGGCGCGCCCGGCTTGTCGTAAAAACAGTGCAACTTCGTCAGCGGATTCTTCGCGCTCCACGCAATGATTTGCCCGGCGTAACCGTGGTTCAGCAAATACACGAGAACGAAGTCACCGTTGGGGTTCGATTCCAGTTCAAATAGCCGTCTTCGCAAAATCGGCGGGCCAACGATGATTCTCTTTTCCGGCAAATCTGGCGCTTCGTAAAGCGAGAGTGCCAGCTTGGTCGCGCGCGCGCCGAGGATGGACGTGTAAAGTTTCATGCTCAACCGCTGTTTCCACAACTGCGGCGTGCGGACATAGCCGGGATGTTGAAACATGAATTGATGGCCGATGGCAACCACCGGCGGACGCTGGCGGCGCGTGACGGCGTAGAACGCGGCGAGCGGCTCAAAAAAATTGATGATCACATCCGGCTGCGTTTCACGGACGATCCCGCCGAAGCGCCGAAGAATGCGGATGTATTTCGGCAGATTGCCAAGCACGCCGGCGAGTGTGGCGGTGTTGCTGACGGCGCGGTTGTTTTTATATTTGAACCCCAACGTCGGCAGTTGCCTGACGGGCATCTTCATCGCCGATTCGAAGTAGGCCGGCATCGGCCGTTGCGAACTCACGCCGAGCGTGACGGCGACGATTTGATGTCCCGCCGCCTCGGCCATTTCCTTTACGGCCATCGCCTGGGTCATGTGGCCCCGGCCCTCGCCCAGCACGCAGAACATCATTTTCATGGAATTGGATGAGTTTGATTTTGCCATCGAAATCTTCAACCACATTGCCAATCTTTCCAACCTCAATTTAGGGATGAACCCGGGCGGTGGATAAAATGTGGATAGAAGTTCACCTGACCGTCACACGACTGTAACACGCCTGGGATAAGGTTTAAGTGTGTTAAAGTTCGAGCATGAAAAAAATCCTCATTCTGACGGCCGGATTCGGTGACGGGCACAACGCCGCCGCCCGCAGTTTGCGCGACGCGATTGAACTGCTCGATGAAGACGCGCGCGCCGAGGTCCTCGACCTCTTTGCCGACAGCTATGGCTTGTTCAACACGCTCGCAACGAAAACCTATCTGGGCGTCGTGCAATACGCCCCAAAACTTTGGGGCGGCATTTTTTCGTTGCTGGAAAACCCGTTGGTTGAAAAACAACTCGGCGGTTTCACGCGCCTGCAAAACACGCTTGAAAAAGTCCTGGCTGAAACGCAGCCCGACTGTGTCGTCTCCACTTATCCGGTTTACGCGCACGTCATCCAAAAGATTTACCGCGACCATCACGAGCGCCCGTTTCGTTTTATCACCGTCATCACCGATTCCATCAGCATCAACTCCGCGTGGTTCCGCGCGCCCAGCGATTTTTTCTGCGTAGCCAACGATGCCACCGCCGAAGTGCTTCGCAAGGGCAATGTGCCGGCGAAACAAATCAAGACGCTCGGCTTTCCCGTCAACCCGGCTTTTGCGAATCCGCCGGCCGAATTGCCGCTGCCCATCGGACGCGAACCACGCCGCGTGCTTTATATCATCAACACCGGCAAGAAAAAGGCGGGCAAGGCCATTGACCGTTTGCTCGAACTGGACGACGTCCATCTCACCATCACCGTTGGCCGTGATCCCGATTTGCGCACCAAACTGATTGAGCGCACGCGCAAATACGCCGACCGTGTCCGCACACTCGGCTGGACCAACCAGATGCCCGAACTGATGATGTCGCACCATCTGGTCATCAGCAAAGCCGGCGGCGCGGTCGTGCAGGAGGCCATCGCCGCGCGCTGCCCGATGATTGTCAATCAGGTCATCCCCGGCCAGGAGGAAGGCAACGCGGAACTGATCTGGCGTTTTGGCCTCGGCGCGATTGCGGAAAAAAACCGCGAGATGGCTGAGCTGGTGGAAAACGCCTTCGCCAAAAAGGCTGCGCAATGGTCGGAATGGCGCGAAAACCTCCGGAAGTTGAGCCGGCCCGATGCCGCCCTGCGCATTGCCGAACTCATCCTGGCCGAATCCGAACACGACCATCCCGGACGCAGGCCCATCAAACTTTTCGACCCCGCGCCGGAGCGCGTCATGCGTCCGGTTCCGCCTCTGAATGGAAACGGCAGCCATCACCAAATGCTGCTCTGCGATTTTCACATTCATTCCAATTATTCCGATGGCAAGTTGTCCGTGCCGGAGATTGTTGATTTTTACGGCGAACGCGGTTTTGACTGCATCTGCATCACCGACCATCTGGCCGACCGGCGGCGTTTGATTGGAAAACTGTCGGAGCTGGCCAGCTTCACCCTTGGCCAGGAGCAGGTCGGGGAATACTTCACCGTGATTGAGCGCGAACGGCAACGCGCCTGGCGCCGCTACAAAATGCTCGTGATGACCGGCATCGAATTCAACAAGGACGGCTATACGCGCAAAACCTCCGCGCATCTGCTGGGCATTGACTTGAAATCGCCCGTGGATCCCTCGCTCGACATCCCCGAAATCATCGCGCAAATCCACGCGCAAGGCGGCCTCGCCGTCGCGTCGCATCCGCATGTCATGAAAAGCGAGTGGGGCAAAAACACGCTCTACCTCTGGAAAAACCAGGAACGCTTCGCGCCGTTGCTCGACGCCTGGGAAATTGCGAATCGCAACAACATCTTCAACCAGATCGGCCTCAAACGCCTGCCGTTCATTGCCAACAGCGATTTTCACAAGCCCAAACACATCTACTCGTGGAAGACACTCATCTACGCCGGGAAGGATTCCGAAGCCATCAAGGACTGCATCCGCCGCAACGAACACGTGGCCATCACCCTCTACCGCGACTTTGCCACCGCGTCCTCCAATCACAGCTGCCACGACTTCACATCATTCGTCGAGCACGCTCATTACTGGCAGGAAAACCTCCCGCTGCGTATGGTAAATTCATGAACCGCAGGACATCCGGCATACCGGCGTGAAAAGTCAGGCTGACCCCCGGCCGGCGCGTGACAAAACCAGTGCGGGTAAAATCCGAAGTCCGACGGCCGAAATCCGAAAGAAATCCGAGGTCCGAATTCCGAAATCCATGCGAAAGACCAAACCGGGGGATCTGCTTTTAGGATTTCGGGCTTCGGGCTTCTTTCGACCTTCGGATTTCAGGCTTCGGAATTTGACTGCTCCCGGCCTGATCAACCCACGGCCTGGCTTGGGCGCATCGTGACGCCGCCAAGGTGGACGCGCGCGACGGTTTGGGGCGCCATCCCGGGAAGCGCTGCAAATAATCGCTTGACCACGGACGAAAGAGGCGCGATAGTCATTTCGTCATTTGACGAAATAACAATTTATGCGCGAATTCATGGCCGCCACCAAGGCGCTGTCCGACCCCGGTCGCGTGCGGATCCTCCTGGCGCTTCGGCGCCGGGAATTGTGCGTCTGCCAGATCACGGAACTGTTCGGCTTCGCCCCGTCCACCATGTCCAAGCACCTCTCCATCCTCCATCACGCGGGCTTGATTCAGTCCCGCAAGACGGAACGCTGGGT
>Ga0074044_10002918_pt1 | contig 14795 bp, 11 predicted proteins | sample BogForMeECP23OM1_FD_94443 | JGI IMG/M metagenome (GOLD analysis project Ga0074044, IMG submission 94443) | Bog forest soil microbial communities from Calvert Island, British Columbia, Canada - Bog Forest MetaG ECP23OM1 | ecosystem: Environmental > Terrestrial > Soil > Wetlands ... | reverse complement strand
GAGAACCGCATCAAGCTCGCCGAGAGCGAGCTCAACCAGGACGTCGATTTGTCCCAGGTCATCGTCAAGCCCGAAGACACCGCGGGCGTGCCATCGGGGTGGGGGAAGAAGGGCGGGGAATAGTGGCCAGTAGTCAGTAGCCAGTAGTCAGTAGATGCTGAGGAAGCATGGCTTGCGGGGAACTTCTGAGGAGGGATCATCGTGCAAGGGAGAACCAATCGCCGGCCCTCCCTGACACAAGTGGCTTGTGCAGCACTCTTCACGTTCTTCACTGGCCACTGCGAGGAAACCCGCTTCGACCGCGGCGTCGTTGACAATAATTTTCCGGACGGCTACCAGGTCGAGGTCGCCGACGTCAACGGGGACAGGAAGCCCGACATCATCGCCCTGGGCGGAAGCACCTGCGCCTGGTACGAGAACCCGACCTGGAAAAAGCGGATCGTCACCGCTGGGAAGCAGACCCCCGGAATCATCAGCAGCGCCACGGCCGACCTCGACGGCGATGGCAAGGCTGAGATCGCCATCGCTTACGACTTCGAGATGAACGAGCCTACCAGGGGCAAGCTCGCGCTGGCGATGCAGGGGAGCGGCAGCGACGAGCCCTGGAAGCTTATCCCCATCGCCGATGTCGGCAGCATTCACCGCCTGCGTTGGGGCGATATCGACGGCGACACGAAGCTCGACTTGGTCGTGGCGCCGATCTTTGGTCGCGGGGCGAAGCCGCCCCGCTATGACGACAAGGCCCGGATTCTGGCCTTTCAGCCCGAAGGCGATCCGAAGAACGCGATCTGGCGACGCCAGCCGCTCATCGAGCATCCGGTGATCCACGCGATCGAGCTTCGACCCCTGCCTGCCACGCGGGGCCGCTCGGCCGTTCTGACCGCCGACAATGAAGGCGTGACCATCGTGGGGGAAGGGGTCATCACCGATGGCGCCTCGTTCACGCTCACCGCGAGAAGCCTCGTCTCGGGAGCGGCCGGCGCGGCCCCCAATCGCGGCTGCAGCGAGATCCATCTTGGCCGGCTGAATGACGGCCGGCACTTTCTCGCCACGATCGAACCGTGGCACGGCAGCGAGGTGGTCGTCTGGCCGGAAAGTGAGAACGGATCGCTCAAATTCGGATCGCGCACGGTTCTCGACTCGACCCTGGCCGATGGCCACGCTCTCTGGGTGGCCGATGTCGATGGCGACGGTGATGACGAGGTCTTCGCCGGCCACCGCGACACCGATCATCGCGTCTCGATGTATGATTTCGGCCGGTCGAGCGGGAAATGGACCCGCACCGTGCTCGACAAGGACATTGCCGCCCAGGACCTGCGCGGAGGCGATCTCGACGGCGACGGTACGCCAGACGTTGTCACCATCGGCGGCTCCACCCACAACGTTGTCTGGTACCGGCCCAGGACGCCATGATCGGTTCGCACTCACTTTTCGGGGTTGGTCCGACCTGTTAGAACCAGTCCTGCAAGAGAAACCATGCTCGCTGCGCTGGAGCTGCTGGATTCTTTTCCTCCATAAAGGATGAACTTTTCGAAAAGACAAACTGCTTGACAGAGAACTTGAGTCCACTAGGATGGAGGTTACATTGCTTGCGACAGGTAATGCCTGGATCGGTCATGGTGGCCCCAAGATGCGGACTTTGCATCGATGGGGTTCTTGTCTCTTGAGCCGTCGAGAGGCCTTGGGATTGTCCTTTGCGATGGGATGAGAAGGACAAGGGTTATCGGACGCCCATGCGTCGCCTTCGGTCCGCAGATATCCATGGTTGATCCTGGAACGGAGATGAGTGAGTTGGAGAGGGGGACAGAGCCCGAACCAAGAGCCATAGAGATCCCCACGCCAAAATTCGATGGCCGGTGAACGACGAATAACAATCAGGGGACGCATCTTCGAATACTTCCCGAGGTGGGGCATGACTCTACCCGAGGCGTTTTCCGATGAACGCGATTTGTCGAAAATGGGGAATCGCTATCTCGATGCTAGCCCCTTTGACATGCCGAATCGTTCTACCGCCTGGATGCGCGATCGTTCTCAGGCTCCCTTGCCGTTGGTGATCGGCATCACCGGCCACCGTGATCCGCGCCCGGAGGATCGGGAGATCCTCGAAGCCAGGGTCCGCGCCGTCTTCATGGAAATCCAGAAGCGCTGCCCGGCCACGCCCCTGGTTCTGCTCTCGCCCTTGGCCGAGGGAGCGGACCGACTGGCGGCGCGGGTGGCCCTGGCCTGCGGAGCCCACCTGATCGTCCCCTTGCCCATGCCCCAAGTTGTCTATGAACAGGACTTTCAAACCCCAGCTTCTTTGGCCGAGTTCCGAGAATTGCTCCAGCGGGCAGATCGGCATTTCGAGCTTCCCTGGGCCGATCTCGTCGCTCGGGAGACCTCTGGACTGAACGGCGAGGGCCGGGACCGAGCGTATGCCCTTCTGGGCGCCTACATCGCACATAACTGTCAGATCCTCCTCGCCCTGTGGGATGGGGAGGACTCAGGCAAGGAGGGGGGCACGGCTCAAGTCATCAGGTTCAAGCGCGAAGGCATTCCCGAGGACTATGCAAGGTTTGTCAGTGGTAGTTGTGCCGAGCCCGAGGCGCAGGTTAGCAGGCTCATGGAGCCGGTTGAGTTAGGCCTCGTCTACCACGTGATGACACCAAGGGCCGAAAGTGGAATCGCACTCCCAGACAACTCTGCCACATACCGTACTCTAGTCCCGGCCGATGCCAGAGACGAGAAGGCGGTCCTAGAATCGTACAACCGGATTCTCAAACGCATCGACACCTTCAACCGCGATTGGACCAAACGGTCCGCCAGGCTTGCTACGAGGCGAGAGGATGCGAAAACCACATTGCTTCCTGTGGAAGAAGCGCGTTCGCTTCACCCTCCTCTCGTATCGATACTGGAGCGATTCGCCATTGCCGATGCGCTGGCGCTGTACTACAAGCCCCGTGTGATCAATTCGTTAAAGCTCCTCTTCTTGCTGGTCTTCCTCGCGGCGCTGGCGTTCGATCTATTCGCGCACGTGGATGAGCTTCGGCACCCGCCGGCGATGCTTTTTGCCTATCTCATTCTGCTGGGGGTGGCGTACGCCTGGTATTGGATGGTGACACGGCAGGGTGACTTCCAGAACAAGTTTCAGGACTACCGCGCACTGGCCGAAGGACTGCGAGTGCAGTTCTACTGGCGCCTCGCCGGTCTCGGAGACTGCGTGGCGGATCACTACCTGAGTTTGCAGCGGGGCGATCTGGACTGGATCCGCATCGCCCTTCGCAACTGGGGATTGCTTGATGGTCGGTCTGAGGCACAGGATGACGTAGTTGCATCTCCGGGTCCCTACGATTCAATGCCGTTTGTGCTCGAGCACTGGATCAAGAGTCAGCGTCGTTTCTTCAAGGAAGCTATCCCGCGCGATAGGGTCCTGAGAGAAAGGCACGAGTGGCTCGTCAGGATCTTGATGGGAGTGGGCTTGACGCTCGCGGTCGTGGCGCTGCGGTTGTTGACTCGCCTGGAGGGGACAATCTGGCATGGTCTCTTCCTCGTCGCCGCAGGGATGGCGCCCGTCGGCGCCGCCCTGATCCACGGTTACATCGAGAAGAGAGCGTTTTCCGAACACCTCAAGCGATATGGCCGGATGAGTATGCTCTTCGATCGCGCCTCCTGCCGCCTGGATGACTTGCTCCGCGTCGGGGACTACGCTGCGGCCAGGCAACTCGTTCGAGAGCTAGGCAGGGAAGCTCTGGCAGAGAACGGCGACTGGGTTCTGCTGCACCGCCAGCGTCCGTTGGAGGTACCCAAGGCCGGTTAGCGTACATCACTTCTCCAATCGGCCGTCGCGGCCGATTTTGCTGGCCCCTACTTGTAAAGGATCACCAATGCAAGTCGCTCCGAAGGATTACATACATCCCGAGGATTTGGCGGCGCTGGAGAACCTCAAACAGATCCCGCTGTTCTCCTCGTGTTTGAAGTCGTTCATGAAGATCGGGATCGAGCGGGTCATCCGCGGCCTGAGCATGGCCAACAAGATCCGCCTCGGCCCGGACCAGCTCCCGGAGATTTACCGGATCCTCCCACCGACCTGCCAGGCCCTGGGGATCGACGAGCCGGAGTTCTACCTTGAGATGGACCCCTCCCCCAATGCCTACACACAGGGCGACACCCGGATCTTCATCAACGTGACCTCCGGGCTGATCGAGATGCTGGAGGAGGACGAGCTCCGCGCGGTGGTGGCGCACGAGTGCGGGCACATCGCCTGCCGTCACGTGCTCTACCACACCATGGCGCAGATGATGTTGGAGTACGGGACCCAGATCTTCGGCCCGCTGGCGGCGCTATCGATGCCGGTCCAGTTGGGGCTGCTCTACTGGGTGCGCCGCAGTGAGCTGTCCGCCGACCGGGCGGCGGCCGTCGTCATGAAGGGGAGCCAGTCGGTTGTGGAGACGATGATCCGGCTGGCTGGCGGGTCGAAGTCGATCACCGGGAAGGTCAACCTGGACCTGTACCTCAAGCAGGCGGAGGCGTACGACAAGCTCCAGGAATCGTAGTGGGACAAGTTCCTGCAGGGGGTGGCCGTGGTGAACATGGACCACCCGTTCCTCTGCGTGCGGGCCCGCGAGATCACCCGCTGGTGCCAGACCGAGCAGTTCCAGCACATCGTGCAGGCGCTCGAGAAGCAGGGATGGCCGAAGTGTCCGACCTGCGGGGCGGCCGTCCGGACGAATTGGAAGTTCTGCAACAACTGCGGGCAGACGACCAACCCGTCGACCATGCCCGCCGTGAAGGAGGAGGCCCTCTCATGAGTCAACCCTGGTTCAATGCCGAGACAGGAGCCCTGCTGCTGGACGAATACGTGGCGCAGCGGCCGTCGTTCCGGAAGGTCATGGAAGATAGTGTGGTCACGGATGAAGAGGTGACCGAACAGGCCCATCGAGTCCTCTCGCTGCTTCGGAAGCTGGAGGAGATGCTCTCGCCGGAGGCCCGCTCGGTGGCCACCGACGCGCTCTGTGAACTGGCGGTGCTGTATGCCCTGGAGCGACAGCACCATATCTCGATCCCACGATGACGGGGGCCTCGGCTCATCGTGTCAGTTCGTTCGCTCAAGGGGAGGTGTGTCATGGCTGTCTTCAAGTCGTCACGATACTACCCGGTCCGCATCCCGGACCTCGCGCCCGTGGCCTACGACCTGGAGAAACATTTCCAGGCTCAGGATTTCATGGTTCACAAAGAGCCGACGATCGCCGGCGGCTGGCGTATCGACATCTCCAAAGGGGGGGCGTTCAAGGCGGTCGTGGGTATGAAAACCGCCATGAACATCGAGATTGAGCCCTCCGGCAGCGGCACCCAAGCCAAGGCTGGCATCGGGATCTTCGGACAGCAGGCGATCCCCACCGCGATCTCGCTGCTCATCTTCTGGCCGGTGTTGATCCCGCAGATCTGGGGCATGGTTCAGCAGTCCGGCCTGGATGATGAGGCACTGGCCGTTGTGGATCGCAGTTTGACGGCGCACTCCGGTGCCCCTGTCGGGAGTCCCTCCGGGGCCGCACCGCAGGCCGGGGAGAATGGCAAATTCTGCCCGAGCTGCGGCCATGCGATGTCTGGTGTTGCCAAATTCTGCCCGGAGTGCGGGGTGCAGGTGGCCTGACCTTCACCCACGCCCCGATCTTCGGGGGCCACTCGGTAACTTCTGCTGGGGCCGAATCGCTGGTTTTCTCTGAGTGGGCTCGCTCGCGACGGGCGAGCCCCCTTGGGCCGCGATGGCCGCAGCGTGCGATGGCATGCAGCGACGAAGTTTGTCTCTTCCCCTCTCTTGCCGTCCGACGGCCGGCCGGCGAGGTGTGGTACCCGCCGGACCGGCAAGCCGCGCGAGTTGCTCGGGGCCGGCTGGCCTCGATCCGGAGAGAGATCCCAGGCGCCACGATCATCGTCCCAGGAGCAATCACCATGTCAACCCTCACCTTGCGCATCTTCATCTCCTCCCCCGGCGACGTCGGCCACGAACGCATCCTGGCCGATCGCGTCGTGGAACGGCTTCAGGGCAGATTCGCAAGGGTTACGCCCCCGGGTCGTGGACGGTAATATCGGGGAAGAGCTTGTAAGCCCTTCTGGAGCGCTAGCGGTTCCAGGCCATTCCAGGGGCTAGCCGGCCAGAATTGCCGGCCCGAGAGCCTTCCTGAGGGTTCGTTTTGGAGGATGAAAGGAGAAATGTATGGTCCCGGATCTGACCCAATCGCAAGTTGATACCACGGATTTCTGGGAAGAAGGCCTTTGGGAGGAGTTGCTAGCTTACATCGAAGATCAGCGCGTGATTCCCATTGTTGGCCCGGATTTGCTGAACGTGGAGGTTGACGGGACACGGATTCTTCTCGACCGCTATATCGCCAAGCACCTGGCCCAGAAGCTCTCCTTACCGGCGAACCTGCTGTCCGCGGAGTCATCCCTCAATGAGATCGTCTGTCACTGGCTGCGCCGCAACGGCCGTCGCGAGCGCCTTTACCCCGCCATCCGCGACATCGTGCTGAAGGGTTCGTTCTCCCCTCCCAGGCCCTTGCTGCAACTGGCGGAGATCAGCCATTTTACCCTCTTTGTGACCACCAACTTCGACTCGCTGCTGGAAGAGGCGATCAATCAGGTGCGCTTTGGCGGCAGGGCTGAAACCGTGACGATTGCTTATGCGCCGAACAACGTGAAAGACCTGGAGTGCCCAAAAGAGAGCCTACACCGGCCGACCGTGTATCACTTGCTGGGGAAACTCACCGCCTCTCCCACCTATGCCATCTCGGACGAGGACGTGCTGGAGTTTGTGTGTGCGCTCCAGTCGGACAGCCACCGTCCGAAGGACCTGTTCGATGCGCTGGAAAAGCATCACCTGTTGATCCTGGGCGAAAATTTCCCGGATTGGCTGGCCCGTTTCTTCCTGCGGACGGCGAAACGGCACCGTCTTTCCGACCCGCGGGACGTTCTCGAAATCCTGGCCGACACCAAGATGCACCGCGACCCGGGCCTGGTGCTCTTCCTCCAGCATTTCAGCAGTCGCACCCGCATCTTCCAGGGCGGCGGGGCCGTGGAATTCGTCGAGGAACTCTGGCGGCGCTGGCGGGAGCGGAACCCGGCCCCCGGTCCAGAGCAGCTCCGACCCAAGATTCCCCCGCCATCGGAGATGCCGGCCGGGGCCATCTTCATTAGTTATGCCCGGCAAGACCTGGCCGCCGTCCGGGAACTCAAGGCTCGCCTGGATGTCACCGGCCTGAACGTCTGGTTCGATTTTGACCGGATTGGAGCCGGCGATGCCTTCGACCTGAAAATCAAGAATAACATCCGCAACTGTTCCTGCTTCCTGGCCGTGCTGTCCCAGAACACCGAGGTGCGGCAGGAGGGCTTCTTTCGCCGGGAATGGAGCTATGCCCTGGACCGGGACAGGAGCATCTATTCTGGCAAACCGTTTATCGTCCCTGTGGCGGTGGACGAGACCCAGACGTTTACCGCAGTGCCGGACCGGTTCCTGGAGTTGCACATCACGAGGCAGCCGGAGGGACGGGCAACCCCGGAATTCGTGAGCAGGATGCAGGAGCTGGCAGGCGGGTTTGCTACCCGCGGAGAGGACGGGAGATGATCCCATGAGCACCAGCACAGCGACCACCCTCCTGGAACCCGAGCATGCCGTGGATTCGCAGAATCCCTGGCTGGGCCTGGTCTCCTTCAAGGAGGCACTTCGGGATTATTTCCACGGCCGCAGCGAGGAGGCCGGCGAGCTGTTCCGCCGCGTGAAACGGGAAGTGCTCACGGTCCTGTTCGGCCAGTCGGGTTTAGGGAAAACCTCCCTCCTCCAGGCCGGGCTGTTCCCCAGGCTGCGCCGTGAAGGGTTCTTGCCGGTCGCCATCCGGCTCAGTTTTGATCCCCAGGCGCCGGAGCTGTCACTGCAGGTCAAGGAGGCCGTGGCCGAGGTTTTGAAGAAGGCCGAGCTGGCGGAAGCGCCCCTGCCCACCCCCGAGGAAACCCTCTGGGAATACTTCCACCGCCTGGACGTTCATTGGAAAGACCGGGACGGCAAGCGGATTAGCCTGGTGCTGGTGTTTGACCAGTTTGAGGAGCTGTTCACCCTCGGGCAGGGAAGGGAAGGAGGATACTCCCGGACCGCGTCGTTGCTCGCCGACCTGGCGGACCTGGTCGAGAACCGTGCGCCGGCCGTCTTGGAACGGCGGCTGGAGGAAAACCCGGAGCTGGTCGAGAACTTTGTGTTCGACCGGCAGGACTACCGGGTCCTGTTCAGCCTGCGTGAGGACTACTTGCCGCACCTGGAGGGCTTGCGGGAACGGATGCCGGCGATCGCGCATAACCGCATGCGCCTGACCCGGATGACCGGCAGGCAGGCTTTCGAGGCCGTGATCGCCCCGGGCGGGGAGCTGGTTTCGCCGGCTGTGGCCCGTCAGGTTGTTCGTTATGTCGCGGGCGTCCATCCGCAAGAGGCGGCCACCGGCAACGGTCAAGACGGAGCGGACGACCTGGCGGGACTGGAGGTCGAGCCCGCGCTCTTGAGCCTGGTCTGTCGCGAGCTGAACAATCGCCGCCTGAGCCTGGGGCTGGCGCAGATCACGGCCGACCTGCTGGCCGGCAGCAGCGAGCGCATCCTGCACGATTATTACGAACGCTGCATGTCGGACCAGGCGCCGGCCGTGCGGGCGTTTGTCGAGGACGAGCTGCTGACCGATTCCGGCTTCCGGGAGAACATGGCCCTGGAACGGGCCCGAAGGCTGCTCACCCTGCGAGAAGCACCGGCCTCGGCGCTCGACGATCTGGTACAGCGTCGGCTGCTGCATGTGGAGGAGCGCCTGGAGGTTCAGCGCATAGAGCTGACGCACGACGTGTTAACGGACGTCATCAAGAAAAGTCGGGACGAACGACAGCAGCAGGAGGCCGCCCAGGAAGCGCAGCGGCACGAGCAACAGGTGCAGGAGCAACTGCGGCAGAGCCGACGGAAACTGGCGAACCTGACGATCGTGGCGGCGGCCATGACCGTGCTCCTGGTCGTGAGCTTGGTCTTGGGGCTCATGAGCTACAAGGCAAGGCGCGAAGCCGAACAAGCAAAGGCCGAAGCCGAGCAGCAGCGAGATAAGGCCGAACAAGCAAAGGCCGAAGCCGACAGACAGCGGAAGCTCGTCGTGGATCAAAAAAACCTCTCTCGAATCCGGGAGGCCCAGCAGGCCTGCCGCGACGGCGAAATCGGCAAGGCCCTCGAATTCCTCGATAGCAAGGATTGGCAAGCGACCGAGCCAGTGGGGCGCCAGGATCCCCGAGGCTGGGAATGGTACTACCTCAAGGGCCTTTGTACCCGCGGCCTCGTCAACCTCCAGGGGCACACTGATTATGTCAACAGTGTGGCCTTTAGCCCGGACGGACGCTGGGTCGCGACGGCCAGCAGGGACCGCGACGTGCGACTCTGGGATGCGGCGACGGGTCGGCTGAAACACACGTTCTTGAGGGAGTTGGGTGGCGACGAGGACGAGGTCGGCCTCGGGGTTCGCCTCGAGTGGAAGGAAAGCTCGGGCTCGGGCCCGGTCCTCATCGCCGAGGTATTTCCCGGAAGAGCCGCCGACCTGGACAAACGCATTCAGGTCGGCGACTGTATTTTCAAAATCTCCGGCCCGGATGGAAACCTGATCGATGTGACGCACCTGAAAGACTCTGAGATCCTGGCCCTCCTCAAGGGGAAACTCGGCACTGAGGTGCGTCTGGAGATCTTGCCAGCCGGGGAAAAAGAGCATCAAGTCTATGCGCTGACTCGGGGGCCGATCGACAGCCATGCGGCGGCTGTCACCGGAGTGGCCTTCAGTCCGGACAGCCGCTGGCTGGCCTCGGCCTGTGCCGACCGGACAGCAAAGCTCTGGGATGTAGACAACGGCCGCGAGCTCCGTACCTTTTCCCCGGTCCTCCCGGGACATAGGGACATTGTCAACGTGGGCAACAGTGTGGCTTTTAGCCCCCCGGACGGGCGCTGGCTGGCCTCGGTGAGTGACGTCGATGGGGTGATCGTGCGGGACGTCGCCAGTGGCCGACAGATCCTGACCCTCAAAGGCTACTGCTGGGGAGACCGCAGTATCGCGTTCAGCCCAGACGGCCGCTGGCTGGCCTCCATCAGTAAGAAAGATAGCACCAGCACGACAGGTAGCGCAAAAGACAACACTGTCAGACTCTGGAGCATCCCTGATGGCAAGGAAGTTCGCTCTTTCGGTGATTCTACTTCCCAGCCGATTGCGGTGGCCTTCAGTCCCAACGGCCAGTGGCTGGCTTCCTGCTACTTACATGGCGATCCCTCGGTGAAGGTCTGGGAGGCGGCCACCGGCAAAGAAGTCCAGGTGTTCAGAGTGCCGACCTTGGGCAGCGTGGCCTTCAGCCCGGACAGCCGTTCGCTGGCCACCTCCGGCCAGGATGGTGTGGTGCGATTGTGGGACGTACGGAAGGGTCACGAGTTGCGTAGCTTCAAGGGCCACACGTCACCGGTCATCAGCGTGGCCTTCAGCCCCGATGGGCGGCAACTGGCGTCCGCCAGTGCGGATTCTACGGCGAAGCTCTACGCGCTCGACGTCGAGGTCGCGGATTTGAGCCAGTATGCCCGCTCGTTCGTGGCAGGCCCGAACGATTGCACCGGCCTTAGCTTCACCCCGGACGGACGGAAGCTGGTGGTCAACTCGCGGGAGGATCGCAAGATCATCCTTCTGGACGCGGCCACGGGCGAGGAGCTCCGAACATACGAAGGGGAGGGGTACGACGTCGCCGTGAGTCCGGATGGGCGACTCCTGGGCTGCGGCGCCCCGGGGAACAAGGTCAAGGTGATCGAGCTGAACAGCGGCAAGGATGTTCACCTCATTTCAGGACACGAAAGGCCGGTCAATGCCGTCGCCTTCGATCAAGGGGGGCGGCTCATCGCGTCGGCCAGCGACGACGGGTCCGTCCGGTTATGGGAGCTCTCCACCGGCAAAGCCGTCCGCACGCTGAAAGGGCATTCCGAGAAAGCACATACCGTGGCCTTCAGCCCGGACGGGCGACGGGTGGCTTCGGCCGGAGCGGATGGGACGGTCAAGCTCTGGGATATTTCCAGTGGACAGGAGTTGCGCTCCATTCCGAGGGTTGGCGTGGAGGCGTTGAGCTTCGCTCCCGACGGCCGCCAACTGGCCGTGGGTTGGAACCAACTGGACCAAGGGATAGTCACCCTCTGGGATACGGACGGAACCCAGACCCGCGACCTCAAGGGCTTTCGTTCGTACGTCGTCGCTGTCGCTTTCCATCCCAAGGATCGCCGTCGGCTGGCTTCAGCGGGCAAGGACGGCACGGTGAAAATCTGGGATGCCCCCTGCGGAGAGGAAGTCCTCACTCTGGAGGGCCATCCCAAGGAAGTCCGTGGGGTAGCCTTCAGCCCGGACGGTTGGCGGTTGGCCTCGATGGACTCGGACGGCACGATCAAGCTCTGGGACGCCGCCCTGCTGGCCCGGGAAGGCAAGGACATGCCGTCGCACCTGTACGTCGCACGGGGTTACCTGCATGCGCAGTTGGGTCTCTGGGACAAGGCCGTGGCCGACTTTTCCAAGAAGGGTGCCCCAAATCATAGCGACTCATTGGTTTACTTGCAGGACCTGGCCAGGGTGGAACTGGCCTCGGGCGATACCAACGGCTATCGCCAGAGCTGCGCCGGCCTTCTGGAGCGCATGGGCAAGACGAAAGACCCCGTTAAGGCGAACAACGTCGCCTGGACCTGTGCACTGGCTCCGAATGCGGTAACCGACTACAAGCAGCCTCTGCAGCTCGCTGAGGAGGCGGTAACGAGCAAGCCCAAGGGTTGGGAATACCTGAGCACATTCGGGGGGGTCCTCTACCGCGCCGGCCGGTATCAGGAGGCCGTGCAGCGGCTGGAAGAGGCTGTCAAGGCGTACGGACAGGACGGCGATCCCTGGACCCAACTTCTCCTGGCCATGGCTCACCATCGCCTCGGCCATGCCGATGAAGCGAAGAAATGGCTGGACAGGGCCCTCCCGGCCGTTGAAAAGGCCCTCACGAACGGCATGGAATGGGTTCCGGGCCAGAATTCTCCGCTCCCGCTGGACTCGATGCAGCGGCTGGAGTTACAGTTCCTGCGCCGCGAGGCCGAAGCCCTCGTGAAAGGGGCGAAACCTTAACCGTAGCATCAACTATCGTTTGTGAAAAGTGTCGAATCCAGGGTGGCAGGACAGGTCTGTTTCTTGGCCGACCTCGAACCCCTGCGGTCGCGCGACGACTTCAAGCAACTGGTGAAAGACGTGGAATGGAAGACACCAACGGGATCCAGGCACCAGGCGACCATGGGTGAGAGGAAATGAGAAGCAGATGATGGTTACGTCTACCGTCTCTGAATCAAGAGACCCGATGCATCAGTCCCGTGATTCCAGGACTCCCGCGCGGACCGCTCCCCTGCCCCTGGTAATCGGAGTCACCGGCCACCGCGACCTGAGTCCAGTGGATCGCGAGGCCCTCGAAGGCAGGGTTCGTGCCATCTTCGTGGAACTGCAAAACCGCTACCCGGCCACACTTCTGGTCCTGCTCTCGCCCCTGGCCGAGGGGGCGGATCGGCTGGCCGCGCGCGTGGCCCTGTCCTGCGGCGTCAGCCTGATCGTCCCTCTCCCTATGGCCCAGGACCTGTACGAAACCGATTTCGAGACCCCGGCCTCCCTGGCCGAGTTCCGCGACCTGCTCCAGCAGGCCGAGGCGTGGTTCGAGCTGGCTCCCGCGGTAGACGGCGTTCAGGAGGCGACCGAGATGGGCGGCGCATCGAGGGACCGGCTGTATGCCCAGGTCGGCGCTTAAATTGTCCGCAACTGCCAGATCCTGATTGCGCTCTGGGATGGGGTGGACTCGGGAAGGGAAGGCGGCACAGCGCAGGTCGTCCGGTTCAAGCTCGAAGGCATACCAGAGTCCGATCCGCTGGTATGCAGCCCGATCGAGCAGCCGGAAACCGGCCCGGTCTACCACATCGCGACCCCACGGGTGAGCAACCCCCATCCCAACGGCGAGCCCCCGACTCTGCAAAAGCTCGTCCCCAGAGCCTCCCCCGAGGGGACCGGGAAGAGCGCCGACCGTACTGGCCTGTACCCCGGCGCCTATGTCGTGGCACCGGACGCCGCGACGCCCTACGACCGCATCTACCGCCGGATGAACACCTTCAACAAAGACGCGGTAACCCTCGCCCCGAGGCTGGCAGTAAGGCAGCAATCCAGCCGTGCTGCCCTGCTCCCGGAGAGCGAAGTGGAGAACATTCGCGCCCCGCTCCGTCACGAACTCGACTGCTATGCCACAGCCGATGCCCTCGCCCAGCATTTCGAACACCGGAGGAGTCGGACACTGCTCGCTCTGCTGGGATTGCTCATCAGCGCTGTTATAATATTTCAAATTTATAGTCTTATACGGGATGATCAAGAATGGAAAGACGGGCCTGGGCCACAGATGCTGGTCGGCCTCTACCTCGGCTCGCTGGCTGTGGCCTATACCCTGTATCTCTGGGCCAACTGGTGGGGGGACTACGACAACAAGTACTTTGACTACCGCGCCCTTGCCGAGGGCCTCAGAGTGCAGATCTTCTGGCGCATCGCCGGGCTGAGAGACTCGGTCGCCGATCACTACCTGCGCAAGCAGAGGAGCGAACTGGACTGGATCCGCAATGCCATCCGTGCTGGACGCATCTTGGTGGCCACGGGAGAAGATGCCAGGATCCCCAAGTTGTCATCCGGCAAGATGGGAGAGCGGTTGCGGCTCGTCCTGAGGAACTGGGTGACGGATCAGGCGAAGTATTTTCAGAGAGCTGCCCTGGGGCCCGACAAGGCAAACCATCGGATGAAAATCCTCGGTCACGCACTCTACCTCGTCTCCCTGGCATTGGCCTTTCTCAAGGTCCGCTACCATTTCTCCGACATGTTGACCACAGTCATGCCCCTGATCCTGGCCATCGCCGCCCTCGCTGGAGTCTACGCCAAGATCATGGCTTTCTCGGAGCACGCCAAGCGTTATCGGTGGATGAACATGCTTTATGAAAATGCTCGCTGCTCCTTGAACCGATTGATCGAGGCCGGGAGGTATGCAGAAGCGCAAAACCTGCTGAGAGAACTGGGTCGGGAAGCCGTGATCGAGAACAGCGACTGGGTCCTCCTGCACCGGGACCGACCGCTGGAATTCCAGGCTTGTTGAATCAATCGCCAGGGACTGCTTCGTCTCACAACGTCCTCTCGTATCGGCCCAGGAGGCCGTGAACTCCCTGGGGATGCGGCTTTCAGTGCGGTGCGGTCCCGACGGGTGTGATCGAAAGGTCTTGCCCAGCTCAATCTCCCTCTACTTTACACAGGACCACTTTGTTCCTGTGAGGATTTCGGGAAGTTTGGAACAAGCCACGGTAAGAGGGTGGCTCTCGCGTTCCTGGAAGGTTACTTTACGCTGAACAATACGCGAAGCTGGCTTACCAGGGCTGGCAAAAAACGTCGTCGAAACGATCGGCTCCGAAGTTCCGCGAGGCTTCTCTTATGGTTGGCGATGCGATCTGCGGGTTCATTCTCCCGGCCATGGTCCTGGTTCTGGGAGCCCCAGGTTCCTCCTTGCAATCCGGCGAGCCCGCCAGAGTCCAGGCCCAACCCGGGTCCAATTCCAAATCGCGGCCGGAGGTCGTCTGGCCCGGACTGACGCACGCGGGGACCGTTCTTCTCCCCAACGGATGGTCGCTCAAGCCGGCCGGCCGGCAGACGCGGCTGGGAGACTTCCCGGTGCAGATGGCCGTGCATCCGAGCGAGCCGGTGCTGGCG
>Ga0074044_10002915_pt1 | contig 14806 bp, 12 predicted proteins | sample BogForMeECP23OM1_FD_94443 | JGI IMG/M metagenome (GOLD analysis project Ga0074044, IMG submission 94443) | Bog forest soil microbial communities from Calvert Island, British Columbia, Canada - Bog Forest MetaG ECP23OM1 | ecosystem: Environmental > Terrestrial > Soil > Wetlands ... | reverse complement strand
GAGCCGGTCGCTGAGGTCGCTCCTGAGAGCCTCGCGCAGCTGAGGGGCGCCTGGGCTCAGTCGACGGACGACTGCAAAAAGCTGTTCCAACGGCGCGGCAGCGCTTTGACTTACCGACAGCCTATGGATCAATTTGCGCAGGCCGTGATTATCGAATCGCAGCGGATCCGTCTGCCTACGGGCGTCTGCCGGCTAGAGCGCGCGTCACACGAAGGCGGCGCGCTCAAGTTGAGCGGCGAGTGTCAAGACTCGATCAGCTACACGCCTCAAACTGCATACGTGAAACTCAGATCCAAGGATGAGATTGTCTTCAACCCGAACGGCGATCCGGCGCTCGACACCTCCATGATGAGATGCGCGCTCTGACGGTCACGATCGTGGCGAAGCGGCGCATTCGAGCAGCACGACCATCTATGTAAAATTTTGCCTGAAACCGACGAATTCGCCCGGCTCAGTCTCCGTGGTTATGAAGCAGTAAATACTGCGCGGTCAAGGCCGACTTAAGGCTCTCGCGGGCGAACAATGAGCAGGGCGGCCAGGGAGAGCGTTTCCCTGCCCTCGGGGGTCCGGGGCGGGCCTCTTGCTACAATTGCGAACCATGGCGCCATACTCCGTCGCTGCATGGCATGGGACGGGCTCCGAGGTCTTCGTCAATCGCGCCGCGACCGTGGCGCTCGCGACCTTTGCGAGCGCGCTCGTCGGCTTCGGCCTGCAGCACCTGCTGCAGCCTATATCGCGGACTCCAAAGGCATGATCGGCTCGGTCGTCGGTCTCGTCGCGCTTCTGTCGCTGGTGCTCGGCCTCCTGATCTGGAGCACCAATCGCAATGCAGACCGTCGGGCGTTCTGACTGGCAGAGCGTTGATGTCGATCAATGCGCAGCACGCCTCAGCGCATAAGCTAGGCCAACTCGAAAAAGCGGCGCGCACACGCCGTTGGACGACGTAGGAGCGGCGCAAGCGCGCTTACTGGCCAGGTGCAGGAAGGAGGCGGCGGATTTGGCGGGCCCTCACCCCGACGGTTTCCATCGTCGGTGACCCGGTTACCGGCTGCCATCCGCGGCGGCCGGGATCCGCTCGGCGCGGTGGTCATATTGATCTGGCTCGGATACCGGGGGCTGCGCGGCGTCAGGGTCAGCCGCCGAAGATGACGCGCCGGAATCTACTCATCGCGATGGAGAAATAGACGACGCCGATGATGAGCATCGCGACCATCGGGCGCCAGACCAGCGTGATGTCTGCGCCGCGGAACAGCACCGCCTGGGAGAAGGCGACGAAGTGCGGCGTTGGGCTGATCGTCCGCATCACATACTGCAGCCAGACCGGCATGCTCTCCATCGGCGTGCTGCTGCCGGAGAGCAATTGGGTGACCATCACCGTCGGCATGGCGAGCAGCCCGAACTGGCCCATGTTGGTAGCGAGCGTCCCGAGCATGATGCCGAGCGCCGCCACGACGAGAGCGTAGATCGCCGCGCCGAGCAGGAACAACAGCAAAGACCCATTGATCGGCGAGCCGATCCACCAGTGAACGACGAACTGCAGCGAGAGCATCGCCGCGACGAGAATGACGAGGCCGTTGGCGATCATCTTCGCCAGCATGATCTCGGTCGGCACGACCGGCATGACGAGCAGGTGCTCGACCGTGCCCTGCTCACGTTCGCGGATCAGCGCCGCGCCGGTCAGGATGACGGTCAAGAGCGTTATCTGATTGATGACCTGCGTCATCGCCGAGAACCACGCGGTCTTCAGGTTCGGGTTGAACGCCGCGCGCACGACAAGATTGATCGGCGCAGCCTTCGCAGCGTCCGTGCCGGATATGAACCCCTGAATTTCGTTGGCGATCGCCGTCCTGAGGTAGCTTGCGCCGTTGCCGGCCTGAGCGACTGCAGTCGCGTCGACATTGATCTGGAGCCCTGTCTTTCGCTGGGCGCGGATGTGAGACTCGAAATTGGGCGGGATCTCGACGACGAACAGGAGCTTGCCCTGGTCCATCGCCGGGTCGATGTCAGATGCCGTGATCTGCACTGGCGGCTGGAAAGTCGGGCGCCTCAGGCCCTCCGCGATCCGCCGCGACAGATCGGAGCCGTCCTCGTCGACGATGCCGACGGAGAGATTGGTCGCTTCGGTCACCGCTCCGGTGGCGACCGTGTTGACCGAGATGCTGAAGGCGTAGACGACCAGGATCAGCATCGTCGGGTCCGCCCGGATGCTCCGCAACTCCTTGATGACGAGGCGAAAGATGTTGACGACATGGTCGACGAACGTCAGCGGCTTCGCTTCAGCCAGGTGTGGGGTCGGAACAGAGGGGGGCGACGCCATCTCACGCCTCCTGTTTGCGGAGGAGAAGCAGTGACAAGGCGAGGAACGCCAGCGCGATGATCGTGATCGCGGCGACGTTGCGCCACAGGTCGAGAAAGCCCAGCGCCTTGGCGAACACGCCGACTGTGACCGGCTGATACCAGGCCGAGGGGAAAGACAGGCCGAGGATCTTCGCCGTGCCGGACAGGGACGACACCGGCGCGAACAGTCCGGAGAAGTTCACCGCCGGAACGATCGAGAGGATCGCGGTCGCGAAGACAGCCGCGACCTGGGTGCGGACGAACGAGGAGATCAGCTGGCCGAACCCGGTCGTCGCGAACACATAGACGAAGGTGGCGATAAGCAAGGTGAGGAACGGCCCCTTGATCGGGACCCGGAATAGGAAGATCGCCATCAGGAACAGACAGGCGAAATTGATCATGGCGACGGCGACATAGGGGATCTGCTTGCCAATCAGAAATTCAAATTTGGTGATTGGCGTCGAACGGAAATTCGCGATCGAGCCCGTCTCCTTCTCGCGCACCACCGCAATCGCGGACATGATCGCCGGGATGAGGCAGAGCATCAGCATGAAAACGCTCGGCACCATGGCGTTCACGCTGAGGAAAGCTTGGTTGTAGCGAAAGCGCGTTCCGATATCGTCGCTATTCCAGGCGTTCGGTGATCCGGGCCGGGTCACTTCGCGTTGGAGTTCTTCGCCCTGCTTGCTGACCACGCCTCTGACGTAGTTCCTCGCCGTCTCGCCGCGGAAAGTCATGGCGCCGTCGACCGTCGCGTCGACCTCGGGCTGCCTTTTGTTGAGAAGGTCGCGCCCAAAGCCGGGAGGCACTTCAACCACGATCTGCGTGTTGCCGCTCCTGAGCCGCCGTTCGGCCTCTTCCGCGGACTTGATGGAAGGTTGCATCGAAAAATAGCGCGAGCCACTGAAGCCCTGAAGCAGTTCGCGGCTTTGCGGAGTGCCGTCCTGGTCGAAGGACGCCGTCGCCAGGTTTTCGATATCGAACGAGATGCCGTAACCGAACGCCAGCATGAGAATGATCGGGCCGAACAGGGCGAAGGCCATCCGGATCGGGTCGCGCAACAGTTCGACCGTTTCCCGGCGGGCGTATGCCCACAAACGCGCAAGATCGAAGTGCTTCGGAGGCGCGAGCGCCTCCGCCTCGGCCGATTCCGCCCCGACCGGCGCCATTTCGAGTTTCTTGCTCCGGTCGATTCCGGCAGCGTCGGCGAGGTAGCCGATGAACGTGTCCTCGAGCGATTCGCCGCCGCGTTCCTTGACCAGGTCCAGCGGCGCGCCGACTGCGAGCACCTTGCCCGCGTGCATGAGCGAGATGCGGTCGCAGCGTTCCGCCTCGTTCATGAAATGGGTGGTGACGAATATCGTCACGCCGTCGTCGCGCGAGAGATCGATCAGCGTGCGCCAGAACGAGTCGCGGGCGATCGGGTCGACGCCCGACGTCGGCTCATCGAGGATGAGAATGGTGGGCTCATGCAGCACCGCGACGGCGAGCTGAAGCCTCTGCTTGATGCCGAGCGGCAGGCTGTCCGGCCGGGCGTTGACGAAGGCTTTCAGATCATAGCGCTCGAGCAGCTCCGCGAGCCGGGGAGCGATCTTCTCTTTGGGCAAGTGATAAAGCTGCGCGTGCAGCTCGAGATTCTGCCCGACCGTCAGTTCGCCGTAGAGCGAGAAGGCCTGCGTCATGTAGCCGACGTTGCGCCGCGCCTGCATGTCGTCGGAGCCCATGGGCTGGCCGAACAGCTGGCACGTTCCGCTGCTGGCAGGCAGGAAGCCGACCAACATCTTCATGGTCGTCGACTTGCCGCAGCCGTTCGAGCCGAGAAAGCCGAAAATCTCACCGCGCGCAATTTTGAAGCTGACGTGATCGACCGCGACGAAGTCGCCGAACTGCCGCGTCAGCCCCTCAGCCTCGATCGCCGGCGTCTCGTCGGGCGAAGCCACGCGAGGACGCACGACGACTTTCTTGTGCAGGGCGCGCTTGGCCTCAGGCATCATCGCAATGAACGCCTCGTCGAGATTGGGCTCGCCGGTCTTGGCGAGGATCTCCTTCAACGTTCCGGTGGCGATGATCTTGCCGTCGTCCATCGCCATCAGCCAGTCGAAGCGCTCGGCTTCGTCCATGTAGGCGGTGGCGACCATCACGCTCATCTGCGGGCGCCGCGCGCGGATGGAATTGATGAGATCCCAGAACTGGCCGCGCGACAGCGGATCGACGCCGGTCGTCGGCTCGTCGAGGATGAGAAGGTCCGGATCGTTGATCAGCGCGCAGCAAAGGCTCAGCTTCTGCTTCATGCCGCCCGAGAGCTTGCCGGCCGGACGCGCCTCGAACTTTTCCATCGCGGTGGCGGTGAGGAGTTCGGTGATGCGGGCCCGCCGCTCCTCCGCGTCCTGGCCGAACAGACGGCCGAAAAAGTCGATGTTCTCGAACACGCTCAGCGTCGGGTAGAGATTGCGGCCGAGCCCCTGCGGCATATAGGCGATACGGCCGCGCATCTCCCTCAGGTTGCCGCTGTCTCCGACGTCCTTGTCGAAGACGACGACCTCGCCCTGCTGGATCTTGCGCACGCCCGCGATCAGGGCGAGTAGGGTCGATTTGCCGACGCCGTCCGGCCCGATCACGCCGACCATGATGCGCGCGGGAATGTCGATCGTCACGTCGTCGAGCGCGACCGTCGCGCCGTACCGGTGCGATACGTCCTTGACCCGTGCGATGGGTTCGCCGGTCATTTCGCTTCGGGCGTCTTCGTTTCGGACGCGTTGCTGTCGGGAGTCTTGGCTTCCGGCGCGGTCGCCTGCGGCGGATTGCTGTCGGAGGCCGGAGCTGCGGGCGCTTTGACTTCAGGCGGCTTGGGCAGCTTGACCTGAAGGTCGGCGGGCCATTCCACGTCGGGCTTGGTGCGCACGAACCCGAGGCCGCGGACGCCGGTCTTCACCCGCGTGTAGAACTGCTGAAGGACCTGCGGGTCGATCTTGAGCTTGATGCGGAACATCAGCTTCGCCCGCTCGTCCTTCGTCTCCACCGTTTTGGGAGTGAACTGCGCATCGGCCGCGACGAAGCTGACGGTGGCGGGAACGACGTAGTCGGGGACTGGGTCGAGGATGATGCGGGCCTCGTCGCCGACCGCCAATTTTCCGGCGTCCGCTGCAGGCAGGAAGAGCGTCATGTAAACGTCGGTGAGGTCGAGGATCGTCACGATCGGCGCGCCCGCCGCGACCACTTCGCCTGCGCGCGCGAGCTGGTATTGCACCCGTCCCAGCCTTGGCGACACCAGGGTCAGATCATCGATGATCGACTGGATGCGATCGACCTCCGCCTCCGAGTTCGCGATCTGAGACAGGGCCTGATCGCGCTGCGACGTGAAGCTCTTCACCGCCGCCACCGCGGCGTCGTAGTTGCGCTTGCGCTGCTCGAAGGCCTGCTTGGTTATGAACCCGGTCTTCATCAGCTCCTGTCCGCGCTGGAAGTCGGATTTGGCGAACTCGAGCGCGCTCTCACGGGAGGTGATCTCCGCCTCCGCCGCCGCGAGCGCGTCGTTGGACTTCTGCACGTCGGCCTTCGCGCCGCGCAATTTGGCCTCATATTCCGGCGAAGTGATCTTTGCGATGACCTGCCCTTGAGTCACGTTGGAGCCCTCCTCCACCGTCACTTCGGAGAGCCGGCCCGGATATTTGGAGGACACATCGACCTGGGTCGCCTCGAGCCGTCCGTTCGACTTGACGATGCCTTCAGGCAATGTCTCTCCACGCAGGCGGGCAATCAGATTCCTGATGATTTGAGCGTGCGCGGAAGACGTGAGCGAAAGGCCGTCCCTCGGTTCCTCGTTGGCAAGGAGCGTGAACGCCCCCAAGCCAAGAAGAAGGGCCGACGCCGCAATGCGCCGATGAACATTCATTGTGGATCTCCTGCGCGCGTCATGCGGATTTGGCGTCTCGCCCGCGGATGCGAATTCTCAGAGCGCGGGAAGCGTGTCGTCCGTTTCGCGACGCCGGCGAATATGGCGCCATGTCCACCTCTGCCTCCAAGCCTCGGGCCGCTTTACTAGGCAAGCGCGACCATGTTGTAAAGAACGAAGGCGAGGTTGACACATGGCTGCGACAAAAGGTCGGGGCAGGGGGTTTGCCATCGCGAGCTCGCCCTTCTGCACGGCGAAGCTGGTCAAGCTGTAGACCTGGGAGGTCGAAACGAGGACATTTCCTGAGCGGACAGATCGGCGACCGGATCGCGGCGGTGACTGGGCGCGCCGGTCGCGCCGAGCGATCCAGCTGATTTTCGCCAAATGTCGCTTATGCGATCAGGTTGGCCCCTCCGTTGTCGCAGCCCCATTAATCAGCAGGCCGGAGACGTTCATGAAAGCCATCTCCCATTTCATCCTGACCACGTTTCTCGGCGGCGTCCTCTTTCTCGCACCGATCGTCGTGCTCGGGCTCATCCTGGGCAAGGCTTACGATTTCGCCCGCCGCGGACTGCAGCCGGTAACGACGCTCATTCCCGACCGTTTCGCAGCCGGACCGACCGCGTCGGCAATCCTCGCGATCCTCGTCCTGGCGCTCGCGTGCTTCTTGGCCGGGCTAGTCGCACGAACCCTGTTGGCGCAGAAGATCGTGGGCGGCCTCGAGGCCGCCGTCCTGTCGAAGGTCCCCGGCTATGAATATCTCAAGCAGGCGGGGACGAGCGTGCTCGGCGTCAGCGAGTCGGCGGAGCATCCGGTCGTGCTCGCGGAGCTTGGCGGCGCGTGGCGGATCGGGCTGCAGACTGACGTCGTCGGCAAGAATCTCGTCGCCGTGTTCGTGCCCAATGCGCCGAACCCTCTGTCGGGCGCGGTGTTCCTCGTCGCCGCCGACCGGGTGCGTCCGGCAGGCGTCCCGCTCGCGGCGGCGATGGGGGCGCTGAGGCGCTGTGGAACCGGGTCCGCCATTCTTGGCGAGGCCTTGCCGGGCCAAAGGCCTTAGCCCTCGCTTTGCCGCCGCCAAATGCGCAGGTCCGCCATGGCGCTGCGGGTTGGCGGTGGCGGATGAAACGTGCCGTCGATGTAGTTGCGACGGCCGGGCGCCGACTTCGTGCAGATGGATGCAGCCTTCCGCGTGGCAGTCCTCGCGGAGTTAATTTGCGTCGGTCAGATCTCTGTCTCGCCAGGATTGAAATTTCCGCCGATTTAGCCGATAGTTCAGGATCGGGAGTCATAACGGCTCGCTCTTGTGAAGCCGCAGGAGGCTTTCGGCCGCAAGCTGAGTGGTTCCTGACGAACCAGGCAGAGCCATGAGCTGCCTTCGGTCGGGAGGGTACGTCATGAGTTGGGCGTGTCGATTCAAGAACACTCTGTTTGCGCTGGCGCTTGCGGGCCTGATTGCGCCTGAGGCGAATGCGATCGAGATTTTCACGGGAGCAAGCCCCGCGACGCAAATGGACGACGGGTTGCTCACGCAAATTCGCGGAGTGCGTCACGGCGGTGGCGGAGGGCGCGGCGGTGGCATGCGTCACGGCGGTGGCGGAATGCATCGGGGCGGGATGCATGGTGGCGCGCGTCACGCCGGGGGGATGCACCGAGGCGGCATGCACGGCGGGGCGCGCTACGCCGGCGGGACGCATCGAGGCATGCATGGCAACGTCAACCGCAACGCCAACCGCAACGTCAATCGCAACGTCAATCGGAACGTCAATCGGAACGTCAATCGGAACGTCAATCGGAACGTCAATCGAGCTGGCTACGGATATCGCGGCGGCGCCTGGGCCGGTCGTCCTGGCTACCGATGGCCAGCCGGCGGCGCAATCGCGGCCGGCGCGGCGATCGGCTTCGTCTCGGCGGCGACCGCGGCGGCCTGGGCCGGCGCGCCCCCGCAGGCGGGTCTCTGCTGGTACTATACCGACCCGAGCCAGCATCAGGGCTTCTGGGACGTGTGCCAGTAAGCCTGGAATACGCATCGCAGGCAGACGCTGTGATGGCGTTGCGGCGCCGGTCGGATGTCGCCTCGAAAGAGGCGGAAACGTGCTTGGAGCGAAGAGCAGGCGCCGAGCAACAATTCAGATTCGCGAAGGCTATCGGCAAGCCTGTCTATCTTCCAAAGAACGAACCTGGGAGAACGGGATGGCGGCGACAAAGGGCCGCGGCAAAGGCCGCAAGACCGATGACGATAGCAGCTCGGACAATCAGCAAAAGCTCTCCAACAAAGATTACCAGCGCGAGCTCGCGCGCCTGCACGGCGAACTGGTGAAGCTGCAGCTCTGGGCCGTCGACAAAGGCCTTAAAGTCTGCGTCGTGTTCGAGGGCCGCGACGGGGCCGGCAAGGGCGGAGTGATCAAGGCCATAACCGAGCGCGTCAGCCCGCGCGTCTTCCGCGTCGTCGCGCTGCCCGCCCCGACCGAGCGGGAAAAGTCCCAGATGTACGTCCAGCGCTACATGCGGCATCTGCCCGCCGCCGGCGAGATCGTCATTTTCGATCGCAGCTGGTACAACCGCGCTGGCGTCGAGCGGGTGATGGAGTTCTGCTCGATGGACCAGGCGAAGCGGTTCCTCCAATTGACGCCGCCGGTCGAGAAGGCGTTCGTCGAGTCCGGCATCATCCTCGTCAAGTATTGGCTCGAGGTCAGCGAAGAGGAGCAGACGCGGCGGCTCGAGGCCCGCATCGACGATCCGCGCAAGATCTGGAAGCTGTCGCCGATGGACCTCAAGTCCTACAGCCGTTGGTACGACTATTCCCGCGCCCGCGACGACATGTTCAAGGCGACGGACACGCCCTGGGCGCCGTGGATTGTGGTGCGATCGGACGACAAGAAGCGCGCGCGGCTGAATGTCATTTCGCATCTTTTGTCGCAGATCCCGTACAAGGAACTGGACCGGCAGAGGCCCGAACTGCCAAAGCGGCAGAAGCCTCACGGCTACGAGGAGCCGAGCTACCCCTATAAGTTCGTGCCGGAACTCGAATGGCCGACCGGCTAGTTCATTCGTTAAATGACGCTCACAGAGCCGGCTCGCCGCGAGCGCCGGACCGCTCGCAGAACCGATAGAATTCGCGCCAATCGAAAGGCGACAGCGAGAGGTTCATCCCTCTGCTTCGAAGCGCCGGACTCGTCCGTGGGCAAGGCCGGCGGTTCCCTTCGACGGGCGGCTGCGGCGCCCCTTGGTCCGACCGTCAGAGCGGGCACTTCATCAGAGTGGTGGCGAGCACCGGATCGCCGGTCGGACTGTAGAAAACCTCGGTATCGGATCTGAGTTTGATGTACACGGTCCGTGACGTGTAGCTGATGGAATCCTGACAATCGGCGCTCAGTCTGAGCGCGCCGCCTTCGCGAGTGGCCGTCTCGAGCCGGCATACGGCGGAAGGCAACCGGATACGCTGCGGCTCGACGATCGCCGCTTGCGCAAACTTATCCACGGGCTGTCGATACGCCAACGCCCTGCCTCGTCGCTGGAAGAGTCTGTCGCAGTCGGCCGCAGAAGAAGCCCAGGCTCCAACCAACTGCGCGACGCTCTGAGGAGCGAATTCAGCCGTGGACTCCTCCGCGGCGGGCGGGGACGTGGTCGCCTCCTCCATAGGAGAAGGAGCGGGCGCCTGAGTGGCGGGCGCAGGAGCCGGTGCGGGCGTTTGCGCAACGGGGGCGGGAGCGGATGCAGCGGGCGCCTGCGTGACGGGCGCAGGCGCTTGCGCGGGGGCGGGCGTTTGCGCGGTGGGGGCAGAAGTGGGCGCAGACGCACGCGCCTCCGTGACGGGCGCAGGTGCTGTCGCGGGAGCGGGCGCTTGCGCGATGGCGGCGGGAGCGGGCCCAGACTCGGGCGCCTGCGTGACGGGAGTAGATGCAGGCGCGGGAGCGGGCGTTTGCGCAACGGGGGCGGGAGCCGGCGCTTCCACGACAGGCGCGGACGCGGGCGCAGGGGGAAGCTTGACTTCCAGTTCGGCCGGCCATTTCGCATCCGGCTTCGTGCGCACGAATCCCGAGCCGGTCAGCCCCCCCTCCACCCTCCCATAGTAAGTCTTGAGAACCTGCCGATCGATCCTGAGTTCGGCGCGGAACATCAGTTTGGCGCGCTCCTCCTCGGTCTCGACGGTCTTGGGGGTGAATTGCGATTCGGACGCGACAAAACTCACTTCCGCGGGAATGACGTAGTCGGGGACCGCGTCGAGGATGACGCGGGCTTCGTCCCCGATTCCAAGCCTGCCGGTGTCAGCCGCAGAAAGGAAAACGACCATGTGCAGGTCGGTGAGGTCGAGAATCGTGACGATCGGTTCGCCCGCCGCGACGGTCTCCCCTTTTCGCGCCAGTTGAAACTGGACCTCTCCGTTCCGCGGCGACAAGAGCGTGAGATCGTGGATCATCGAATCGATTCGCTGGACTTCGGCTTCCGCGGCTGTGATCGAGGCCTGCGCCTGATCCCTCCGGGAGGCCATGGCGTTGACCGCCGCTTCCGCCGACTCGTAGTTGCGCTGCCGTTCTTCGAACACCTGCTTCGTAATGAAGCCCGACTTCATGAGCTCTTGTCCGCGCTCGAAATCGGACTTCGCAAATTCGAGCGCCGCCTTTCGTGAGGCGATGTCGGCCTCGGCGCCCGCCAAAGCGTCCTGCGCGGACTGGAGATCCGATCGCGCGGCGCGCAATTGCGCCTCGAACTCCGGCGACGATACTCTTGCGATCACCTGGCCGATGGCGACATTGGTTCCCTCCTCAACCAAGACTTCCGCAAGTTGGCCGGGATATTTCGACGAAACATCGACCTCGGTCGCCTCGATGCGTCCCTCCGCCTTGGTGATTCCGGCAGGCAGCCTCTCGCCGCGCAATCGTGCAATCAATTTGCGAAGCGGCTGGGCGTGCGCCGTTGTGACAAATCCGTGATAACTGGTCTCTGGCGCGTCCCCGATGCTCAAGGGAACCCAGCCTCCGCTTAAAACCAAGGCGATCACCACCCAGGCGCGTCGATGGCAAATTTCCATACAGACCCTTCCCCGCGTGGCATGCCTTACATGCAACGCTCAGGTTTTCCTGTGTAAAACCGCGGTCACTGTACGACACGGTAGCGAAAGGGACGCCGCCTTCCTACTGCGCCCATAACAGCTCGCCAATCAAAGCCAATTTGCGCATCGCCGTTCTAACCATCTACGGACAAAAGAGCCCCCCGCCTGGAGGTCTAGCGCGAGGCAGGGAGCGCGCGTTTCGATCAGGCTGCCCGTTTGACCCTTGACCTGGCCGACGCTTCCGCCGCGGGTTAGTACCGATCGGCGGCGGGAGAGGCCATGAAGGCCAGCGCTGACTGGCAGGTGGCGCTCGTCTGGCCGAGATGCGGTCTCATGCAATCGCCGACGTTCTCATACGTGGCGGTCGGGCAGAGTTGCCGAATGTCGCCTGCGCATTCCCTGGCGACCCAGATGACTTTCGACAGAATTGTCGAACAGCCCACGGAGAGATCGCCTGCCGCGACATGCGACTGCAAACAGGCGAGAACGCGTCCTCCGCCCGGCTTGACGCCCGCGCACAGGGACTGGATATCGGTGGTGCAATCCCGCTGCGCGGTGAACAACCCCAAACCTTCCTGCGCTCCCGCGCCCGTGGAACCCGAAAGCAGCAGCGCTGCGCCCAGCGCGATCGCGTAAGACGTAGTCTTCATAGTTCCATCTCCCTCTAGCCAGATGACAAACATCCTGATGAGCGTCTACTTCGGCACTCCTCCCTCGCAAAAATGTAATTTTTCGCGACCAAGACTCATTACGCCAATTCTTTGGCGGATTGATGACTGTCGCGGGAATCGTGGGAATTGGCCGGCATTCGCCGGATGAACTCCAGCGTGGCCGGAAAATCTGCGCTTCTCTGCGGCCCTATCAAACCTGAGGCGCTGGCGCCGGAGGTCGGAGGGGGTTGGAACGTGCCGGCACAGCGCCGGATGTTGAAAAACGGTCAAGTTTTCCGCCATGCCACCCCTCCCTTGGGTCTTGCTCGAACGCGCGACACCCGAACGCCCTACGTTGACGATGCAACTCGCGAAGGCCGCAACTCTGCGATCATCCGCAGACGTCGGAGAACAGATCTCGTGGGATGGCGACCTCGGCCATCTGGAAGGCGACATAGCGACTGTGATTCACTACCCTCGCGCCGATCTTGATCAGCTTTTCCTTCAGGTTCGTCAGCGACCCAGTCTTCGATTGGATATAAGCAATGGTTTCAGTAGCACTGTGTGACCAGACGGCCGTAGACGTCGACCACCTGTACGCAGCCGCCGGGGGTCGCGTAAGCCGGAGCCCCGACGACGCCAGCGCCATAGGCGCCAGCGCCGTAGCCGTAAGACCGTCTAGTCGTCCGCCGCGCCACGCCCGCATAGCTCATCGGCGTCATAGGCCGCCCGATGATCGCATGTGCGCTTGTCACGAAAAGCCCCGACGTCGTCGGCGAAACGTCGTTGACCATGAAGAGGCCGAGGCCGCCGAGCGCGCCCAGCGCCGCCTGAAGGGTTCGTGCCTTCATGTTGGTCATTGCTTACCTCCTTTGACGACTCCCGGCGGAACCTCGTCGAAGTCCGACAGTTCCCTGAACTCGACCTTCTTCGCGTTCGCAGGCGCTTTCAGCGCGAAAGTATCGGCGCCGATCGGCGCATCGGTTTTCCAATCGGTGATGAGGAGCGTGTATTGCGGACCGCTGGTCACCGCCTTGCTGGTGATGACGAATTTGCAGGGTATCGGCTGTGCGCCGGTCCTGATCCAGATCTGCCAGTCGGTGTCGAGATTGCGGAAGGCGAGGTGCTCGCATTCGACGCCGTTGATGATTCCGCGACCGATATGTTTGGCGTCGATCACGTCGGCGCTCAGCACTTTATAGGGATTCGAGAGCAGAAGATCCGCGCCGGGCATGTCGACGCCCAATTCGTTTCTGAGCTTTTCGATGACCTGATCGTCCGAGCCCGCCGCCTCGGTCTGAGCGTAGGAGTTGTCCTTCTTGTTCTCCAACGTGAAGGTCTTGCCGTCGAAAAACAGTTCGACGTCCGTGTATCCGCCGGTCCGGCTTATGTGAAGCTTGTCCGGGCGGGGCGGCTTGCAGCAGCATCAGCATCTTGGCGCGCCGGGTAAGCGGCAAAGTGTCGGTAGGGCTGAACGCGAAGCTCGTCGTGAAGGCAACGAACACATAGTCCGCGTAGCGGGGAACCCAGCGGTCATAGTGTGGCAGGGGGCTGCCTCGTTGGGGGAAGAGGAAATCCCACGGCTCGTCGGCGCGCGAGACGTCTTCGATCCCGGGGGGATCGATGACCCAATACCAGACCGAAAAAATCAAGATGTTCGAGGTCGCCATTAGCGCGACATCGAGCAGTAGGGCGTTGATCGCTTCCGACGCGCCCCCGAACAGCGCAGAGATCAAGGAGCTTGTCTGGATGAGCAAGGCTATCGTGAAAAGGGCGTTGGCGATGATGATCAGTTGAAACAGTGCGTGCTTCCGTCTCAGCGCCCACAGGACCGCCATCAGGGCGACGAGGCCAAACCGCAGGATGACCAGAGAGGTCGCGACGCCAGACCGGTCTCTGGGAAGTAGAGCGCGCAACGCGCCGAACGCCATCGTGTATGAAATTCCAGCTTGCCCAAGTGAGATGGCGAACATGATCAGTATCACCAATGCAAGCGAAGGTCCGCGATCTCGAAAAAACGTCGTCGTCATGTTTCAACTCACGCTAGGCCGGAACGGGGCCGAGTCGCTACCGCGACATTGCCCCCGCCAGCGCGAGAAGACCAGCAGTCCGAAGCCATTATTCGTGGTGGAGTCTTCCTCGATGATCCGCTTCAGCGTCTGAGGCCGTCAGCGCGATAAGCACTGGCATGCTCAATTCCGCTTTCGCCTCCGCCCACCTCAGCTCGGGCGTGCAGGATTCGCGAGACTCACGAGATTTCGGCGGATGGTCCGTGCCCTGATGGGCGTCTACTTCCGAGAACGGGCTGTACCACGTGCTGTTCAATTACCGTTCAGCGGAATTGCGCCTCGGTCGCCGAGAGCGGACGCACACGCTCGTGCAACTGAGCCGCCTGACCGCGAGCCACACGCCGGAGGAACTAGCCGACGGCGCGTCGCCGGCCCACGCCGAACTGCTGCAATTGCTGCGCGGGCTGGCGAAAAGTTAGCGCCACATTCAGGAAAAGGATTTCGCGCGAGCTCCTCCAGCAGCGCCTTGGCCTGTGGCGCGCCAGAAAGCGTGTCAGGGTCCTTTGGTGGTCTCTGGAGCGGCGGGGACACCGGCGGCAGCCGGTCGTGTCTTGATCGCGGTGGCCGCGGCTTTCTCGGCCGCTTCCGCCTCTTCGATCAGCTTATAGGCGACATAGTACTTGTAGATGTTACGCACGTAGCGGACCGTTTCCTCACCTACCCGCGCCGCGGCTACCCGCTCTAAGTTATCGAACCACACGTTCGGATCGAGCTTCTCCGCTTTCGCCTCGCGTCGCAGCGACTGGACCGTGCCTGCCCCGGCATTGTATGCAGCGAAGGCGAACAAGGTACGGTTCTGTCCGTCGAG
>Ga0074044_10002914_pt1 | contig 14807 bp, 11 predicted proteins | sample BogForMeECP23OM1_FD_94443 | JGI IMG/M metagenome (GOLD analysis project Ga0074044, IMG submission 94443) | Bog forest soil microbial communities from Calvert Island, British Columbia, Canada - Bog Forest MetaG ECP23OM1 | ecosystem: Environmental > Terrestrial > Soil > Wetlands ... | reverse complement strand
GGAATGGCCGTCAACTAGTAATACTCCATGAAGCGAGATGATGTTGGAGATTTTGGAAACTCTCAAGAAGTTGATCATGGCAGCCGGCCCGACCGGTTTTGAGCAGCAGGTACGAGAGGTCTTCGTCAAAGAGATCATGAACCACGTCGACCAAGTTCAAGTAGATGCCCTGGGCAATGTCATAGCAGTGAAGACAGGCAGGAAGAAGAACGGCCCAAAAATAATGGTTGCCGCCCATCTGGATGAAATTGGGTTAATAGTAAAGTACGTGGATGAAGCGGGCTGGGTATATTTTGAGCCGCTCGGTTTTGTTGATGAAAGGGCTTTGGCAGGACAACTGGTCAGCATACATACTCATCATGGAACAGTTTCTGGAGTTGTAGGCATCAAAGGAAAACTATTCGCCAAACCTGAAGACCTGGCCAAGAGCAGTCCCGCGTCTGAGATGTAGATAGACGTCGGAGTAGCCAGTGAGAAAGAAGCTGGAGAGATTGGAATAAGGATTGGAGACCCAATAACCTTCCAGAAACGTTTCGAGACGCTTGGCGGCGGGAACGTGATCTGTGCTCCGTCGCTTGACAATCGAGTAGGTTGCTCTGTGCTTATAGAGGCTGTAAGAAAACTCAAGAATGAGCCGCATGACGCGACCATCTATGCTGTAGGCACGGTTCAGGAAGAGGTAGGATGCAGAGGAGCCAAGACGGCGGCGACTGCTGTAAATCCCGACGTAGCATTTGTCGTAGACACCACCATAGGCGAAGACCCAGCAACACCCAGAATGGAAGTTTCAACAAGAATCGGCGCAGGTCCAGCAATCAGGCTTATGGACCAGAGTCTGATGCTTGGACACATCACGCTGCCAAGAATGAAGGAGTTCCTAATCTCAACCGCAGAATCTGAAGGAATTCCTTACCAGCTGGAGGTTCTGCCGAAAGTTGCTACAGATGCTGCAACCCTGCACCTGTCCGGCAGAGGAATCCTAACCGGTACGATTCTGATTCCGAGAAGATACTTCCACACACCATTGGAGCTAGCAATGGTTTCCGATATTCAAAATGCTACACGACTCTTGACCGCAGGAATTAAGAAGATAACCAGTTGACAGCAGGAACCTTGTCTCATGGTACCGAAGGTTCTGTCAAGTCTTCGTCTGCTTGACTCATCTGCATCGATTGATGGATTACCGTCAGTCTCGGATTCCCATACCATCGCTTCACTTAAGTCATATCACATTTTGGCTTTTCTTTCCAGAATAGTTACTGATTCGAGTCTTCTACTGTCCGAGGTCACATTCCATTAGTAGGACAAATCATCGCCTTCTCGTTTTTGGTCAGGTATAACTTCATGTGGAATTTTGTCGCCTTTGCCGTTGAAAACTGCGATGTCATTGTAGGACTGGAAAGGGTAGGCTGTGATTACCATCACTCTACCATAGAAGTGATTCAAGTCTTGGATCGACGGCTGGAGCACACCGGAGGGATGCGAATGCGAAACACCCATCACACTGAGATCCATTGGGAGCATCATGTTGGAGAAGCCAGAGAATCCTCGCCCATGCGTGGCCAGAGGCGGAATCAGAATTTCGCTCATCGATATCTGATCTTTCTCAGCTTTTCCGCGTAAGAGAAGAATCGTCTCTCTAGGGTACATGTCGAGAGCCGAAGTGAGAATGCTGTCAGCTACCGACTTTTCGAATCGAACAAGGCCAATCATTGCGCAGAACCGAGCTTTCGAAGGCTGAGATTATTGGGTTGGTTAAGAAGTTTCCAACCGATCAGTGTGGTTTCTGATCTTGACTCAAGGGATCATTTGGGTGGGGGAGGTGCAAGGTTTCCCCATGTCGCGTTCGCTGCATTGTAAAGCCACAGTAGAGCAAACAGGAAGGCAGCGATCGCGAAAAGCCATCTAAGCCATTTCTTATCTGTATTCATAGCTGGCACTGAGAGGAAGGCAGCAACTCCGGTAGCCAGATAAAATATGGCGGTAAACGGAGGGTGACTCGTCAATCCATACTTGAGTATCGACATGGCATCAACTACCAAGTATGCACCCATCACCGCAGCGAAGTAGGAGACCACTTTCAGGCCATGATTTAGAAACAGTGCTGCTGAGGCCGATAAGAGCACAAGACCCGCTATGGAAGCTGATCCACCGAACAATACATTGTATACTCCACCCGAGTAGACGAAAGGCCAGTGAATACTAATCGATACACCCGCAATGAAGAGGTAAAATCCCGTCGCTCCAAGCGAGATCGCCAACCCAATTCGTACGTCTTCCCCGTCCTTATCAACTAAACCCGATGACGCCTTGTAGGGTAGACGTAACCCACCAACACCCAACAAGACCCCAGTTGCAACAATGCTCCACATCATACTATCCAGAAGGTCAAAGGGAGCAGGAGCCAACTCGATAACCAGACATCAACTATTCTCGTGCCTTCATATTCAAGCTTATGCCCATAATTTACGCGTACCGAGTTTGATTTCTCATCCGCACGCAGACTATGCATCTACCAGTAGTATTTCATGATCCGTCGCTCTGGTCAGTTTTTGCTGTAGAGTCCAATGAGCTGTGCTTCTGCAAGTATATGACCCGTCATGGCGGTCAGTAGATCTTGTTTTGTTGCACCTGCTTGTAGGTTCAGCTGCGTGTCCAGCGCGTAAAGATGGAAGATGTAGTGGTGTGTGCCTGAGGGTGGGCAAGGGCTTGTGTAACCGATTCTCCCGGCACCATTATTGCCCTGTGTCGCACCATTGGGTAGGACTCCGCTCGCGGGAATATTCTCCTTAAGGCTGTTATCGCTTGCAGGAATATTGAAGATCACCCAATGTGTGAAGATACCTCTCGACGTGTCTGGGTCATCAATAATCAGTGCAATGCTCTTCGTCTCTTTGGGTGCACCGCTCCAAGCCAAGGGTGGTGAAATTCCATCTCCAGTACAAGTGTACCTTGAAGGTATGCGTCCACCATCTTGGAAGACCGGGCTGGTCAGAACCATGCCTGACGGCAATTGTGTTACCGCAGTTGCAGATGTTGCGACGAGAATACTCGTTCCAGTCGTAGATTGTTGGGATACAGAAGACGGCAATAAAATCCCAGAACCCAGAATTCCAACAAGAACGATCCCCGCAACTACCACTACAACTATTGCCAAGAACCAGCCTCTCACAATCATCACCTTACGGACTAAAAGGTGAAAGAATTTATGGAAAAAGATTACGCTGCGCCTGAGGTCTCAGCGCAGCATAACTCCCAGTAAGTTAACCTGAGGGTCGAACGCTAGTATGAAGGCAGTTGGCGCTGAACTGTTCAGTCATTCGCCGTCTTTCTTTTGTTACCTCTTCGTGAGCTAGCTTGATCGGGATGGGACCACGTGTGGTGAGGCAGTGCTTGACAATCTTAACCGCGTCCTTCAAGGATATCTTGTGCCCCACACTGACATAGATGGTCTTTCCACTCTCTGGAAGAACCAGGCACTCGGCTATTTGGTAACCATGCTCGTCCAATACATGTGTCCCTTTCACTGAACCGTAAAGGGGGCTCTTCGCAACACCAATGGTGGGGCGGCCTAAAGCTAGACCAACAAAGCAAGCAAGACCAAATCTTCGTGGGTGAGCAAGCCCGTGAGCATCAACCATGCAAACGTAGGAAGTAGCTCTCAAGGCGCGGATGGCTCGCAAAACTCCCGGCCCCTCTCTGAACGCGAGAAGACTTGGGATATACGGGAACCTGGTCGGCTCCTTGATGGTCTTGACCTTCACCGTCTGCAGATTCTCATAGTCTACTAAAACGGCGGCAGCCAGTGATGTCCCATTCAGGTAGGTAGCATCGCAACCAACTAGAGCGGTCATCTTCTTTGGCAATTCACTTGTTTCAGAAATAAGTGGGGCAAGCCTTTGTTGCATGGTTACGGCTTCTTGTGGTGAAATTCCGGATGGAATCCTAATTCGCATACCGTCCAATTTTCGATTCTTCAAGGTTGGACATTAATTTATGCAAGAAATTATGACGAGTCTCATTGCGAGTAGCTTCTGGCTAATGATTTTGTTGACAAATCCCCTGTCGGAGATTTGTCTTAGTTCTTTTCCATGCTTCTCCCATGATTGTCCACATTCCTCGCACGCGTAATGTCGTATGGTTACATGGTTGATGCCTAGCTGCATTTCCGTTATGGCTTCGCATGGCATCCATTTACTGCAAGTTGGACAGTCAGTCAAAGAAAACTAGATCTTCTCTTCTATTTTTAGTCCTGTCTCGCCTGTTCTCTCCCAATGTTTTTGGCATCGTGGACAAAGATAATCCAACATTACTTCAATTCCCTCGCCCCTAAACCGTAAACTCCTACCCAAGAAGGAAAGCTCAGGTTCATGACACGCAGGACAGTTCATGTACAGCTTTGAATAATTAGTTAGCCTTGAAGATGTAAGGCTAGTAACAGTATTTCAGACTAGCAAAAGTAATCCGATGGTTGCTGGAATCTGATTGATGAAAAACATTAACCTGTAATCTTAGTTCCGCATTTTTTACAGATTTCATTATCAGGTTCGATCTTTGCACCACATTCCATACAGAACATTGCGGCTATCTCGCTGACCATCGGCTTTCCTGGAGGCTGAGCTTTTACGACGACAGTCTTAGCAACTCTGTCTCCGACACGCTGTTTCTTGTCAGATTTAGCGATCAGGATCATTCCGATAATGTACAGGAATGGGAGCGAGTCGATAATTCGCAAGACATTTCTGATTAATGCTGGTCCAAATCCGCAAGCCTCACCGTTCTCTCGAACAACTTTGATCCCCAACAATTTCTTCCCGAGTGTTGCACCTGTTAAGCCTTCGAGAATTACGGCATATAGTAGAGGTAGAGGGATTAAACCCAAGGCTAGCAAGAAAGTGTAAGGGTTAGCAATTCCAGCTAGAAGCATAACGGTTCCAACTAGAAGGATAACGATGGCGAGGAGGAACACTGAGTCCACAATTTGTGCAGCCATCCTTGACAGAATTCCTTGATACTTCATACTTGAAGTCTGTGTGGGTCCGCAAGGTTTTCGTTGTCTCAACGCAACGAAAGCTAGGGCTAATATGACTAGGAGGGCTAACAGGACTACGTCTTCGAGTATCGGCCGGAGGATCGGTCCCATCATCATCAGGTTTTGAAGCCCCATCAGGTCGCCCGTCGGCGGACCAGACGTCTGCATTTGTGTTTGAATTGAAGTGAGCGATGTCTGTGATTGCGCGGCTACTATGAAGTTCACACAGTTAGACGAAGCTGATGGATTGGCAATGTGTGCTTTAGCGGAGTGCGGGCCTGGACCAACTCTCGAGAGGGTGGCTACGCCAAGTTTCACACTATGACTGTAGGAACCGCCCGTGCTGTCAGTATGTGTTATCGACTCTGTGTTCTCAGCCTCTGTGCCAGCCGCTGTGCAGCCTGAACCCTGCGAGAATGTTATGGTTACCTGTTGTGAACTTCCTAGGCTAGGCGTAATTGTTCCTTCAAACTTAACCTCTTCGTTCACAGCGGGGTTCGGTGGGTTCAATGTCAAAGTTATCGTCGTCGTGGCTGCGCTTACAGAGGTCATGAAACCCTGACTAGTCTGTGTGGTGGTAATTATGGTTAGGAGTAGGAGGCTTAGAATTACCAGATCAATAATCTGAGCAACCAGTCTCTTGGCTATGCCATGATATTGGAATGATCCCATGGCATCCTATCTCGCCCATTTCCTATACATAGAACTTTAGGTTCCTGCAAGTTGGACAGTCAGTCAACGCTAGCTGACTTCTCTTCCTTATTAGACCAGTCTCTCCGGCCCGTTGCCATATTCTTCCACAATGATCACAACGATAATCCAGAATCAGGTCGGGCGTGTCATCATTCTTCCATACCAGAAATATCTACGGAATTTTCGTAGGTGCTGGCACGTAGGTAACCGCACTCATGAAAGAGAAGCGTTATAAATCTACAACTCGAAAGTTAGAGTTTTGTTGGCAAATTGAGTGTGGAGTAAACTACCGAAACGAGTGAAATTTCTGGCAGTTGCTTTTGCCGTAATCTTAGTGATTGGCGTATTGTTTGGAACGGGCCTGATTCAACAATTTCTCTTTAAACCGTCAGGTTACAATGTTGACTCGTCCGTTAAACCATTTCAGGATGTCATTCCGGATATGGGCAGGGGGCCTCGTCCGTTAGCTGCATTTCAAGATAGTAAAGGTCACATAACTACATTCGTCGCGAACGAGGTCATCTACACACCAAGCAGCCCTAGTGATCTGTCAGCCTTCCTAACTCGCTATAACGGTAAGGTGATTGGTAACAGTTCGATTCCTCCGCCCCCTCCAGGCGTTAAAGCGGTAACGGGCGTCGGGTTGAGGCCGATCTCGTATACGATCCGGCTTGATCCGTCAACCTTCAACCTTCAGAATTTTGCGTCTGACGCTAAGAGTCAAGGGTTTAACGAAACAGTGAAGTTTTCATCCGATAATGCAGCTAAACTGTTAGCCCTAGTCTTACATGAGCAAGCTAATGGAGCTAAGATTTCACTTAACCTCGTAACTCAGCCCCAAGATTACATCTATGGAGTAAACAAGTACTCCTGGACTGGAAAACTTTCACGTGGCCTTCCCAATCCCCAAACTGGCGATCCTAACGCTATGAGGTGGCTAGTGTTCAATGACACCGCCGATCAATATGACGCCCTCGTGCTTGGAGTTGGACATAGCCAGTGTACTGACAATAAATTCATTTGGACCTGTCCACCGCGTGGCAGCACATATCCAGGGAGCGAGTCGAATATTTTTAAGGCTTGGCAGTTCGTCGCCGCCCACTGTGCCGGCCACTGTTCCTATCGACCTAAGATTGCCATTATCGATGGCGGATTCTGGTTGGATTCCCAAGGCAATGCACAGCAAATTCCAGGCTGGGGATCTGGACTTCCTTCGCATCCATTGCAGTATAACTTTCTAGCGGACAATTATATCGCCTACGGAATCAGCCCTCAGACGTGCAGCCAGAATAGCCCATGCCCATTTCACGGGTACGAAGCAGCACTGACCGCCGTTGGTGCCCTGATTAGTGGTCCTACTGCTGGTACAGGCGGGCAGGTAGCTGATCCGATACTATTCCTAGCCGATGGTACAGACGATACAGGTGCAAGGGCGCTTGAGACTGCTATTGCGTGGGGTGCTGACATTGTCTCAATGAGCTTCGGAGGTACCTGCTCCACCTCCTCGTGGATGTGCCGAAGTAGCCTTGGGGGAGCTTGGCATGATTTCGCTTCGGCAATTGACGATGCAAATAATCATGGTGTTCTCTTGGTTGCTGCTGCTGGAAATAACGGGGTTGACGCTTCAGATACCTTCCCCTGTAACTATGGCACACTATGCGTGGGTGCCCTTGCTGACGGAGAAGCCATTCCGGCAAGCTATTCTAACTATGGGACGAGTGTGAACATTTGGGCGCCTTCTGGCATACCTCAACCCAGCATCCAGTGCTCTGACAAGAGTACTGGAACACCCGGGGACGCGAATTGTGCTCCCGGAACCTACACAGGGGTAGGGCCATATTATGGCACGAGCGCCTCCACTCCGTTCGTTGCTGGCGTCGCTGCCATGGTGAAGGCAATGAATCCTAGCCTAAGCGGAAGCCAACTTGCAAATGCATTGTTGACCTATGGTCATGGTGGGCCAGCCAGCATGGGTGGGGATGAGGTGAATGACCAAAGGAGGCTTGAGAATGGGGACCTGGGCGGTTGGATTTATCGACTGAACGCTTATGCGTCTGTGGTTGCGGCTGCGGGTGGGTATAATCTCGCGCCGGACGTGCATATTGTTAATCCTAAGAATAATCCGGATTACGTAACGAACCAGGGCAGCGGTTTCGTTAGCGAGACGGTTCAAGCTTGGGCTTACGATATTGATGATAGTGGTCCTTTGGGGAATTGGCCGTTGTCCGCGGACAAGTTCCAATTTAGCGGTCCTGGGTCACCTACACAACCGAGCTGCGTCTATACTTCTCCGGGAAATCCTAGCCTACCGGAAACCGCCAAAGGGACGGTTACTTACCATCCCAGTCCAGTCGAAGCATTCGCATTCATGACTCCTCCTGGGGGCTGCCTATCACCTTACAATACCCCACTATACAACTACGGCGTTGTCAGCGGGAGTTATAGTTTTACGAATGCACAGCCTGGAAAGTATACGATGACAGTTACTGCCACTAACAGCTACAAGATCTCGGCCAAGGCTTCCGCAGTCGTAATCGTCTCATTTTCGAATGCTCCTCCGCAACCTATCATCACTCTTCCTTCGCAGGGTGACAGTTATCAGGTTGGGATTCCAGTTCAATTGCATGGTTACGCTAGGTCCACTGATCCAGGCAATCTCATTGGATGGACTCCATGCAATCAGATGACATTTTCCGGAAAGGGAGCGAACACGTTTCAGATTCAGACGTTGGATACAAGTATAGGCTATCAACAGGACGGTATTTGTCTGGCTCAAGAAACTTTCACTTCGCCCGGTTTACAAACCATCGTCCTCGATGCTTGGAACCGGTTGAATCAGCATGGACAGGCTGAGGTTACCATTAACATAGTTCAAGCTCCACCCCCAGGCCAACCATCCGAGTTTGATTTCAGTCTCAGCTTGACACCCACCGCGACCCGATTGGTTCCAGGCGGAAGCGCAACATTCACGATCACTGTCTCCCAAATGGTAGGCTCGAAGCAAACCGTTACCTTAGGCATTATTCCATCGGGCGTTCCTCAAGGTGCGACTTACAATTTCAACCCTACCTCAGGTGATCCGTCTTACGTTACGACGCTCACAATCAAAACCACCTTCCAAACTCCTCCAAAGACTTACCTGATGACTATCATAGGAACGGGAGGAGGCAAAACTCACGAACTATCAATAACACTCTACGTAGAGCAAGCAGCCCAGTAGACCCTAGGGTTTAGAAAATAGTTTTGGAAAGAAGCCTATAACAAATTTATCGAGCGGCAGTAAACTTTCAAAACCCCGGCTTACCAAATGAAAAGTAACGGCATAGACAAATTAGGCATTCCAAAAATCATTTCCGGTCGGAGGCTTGTCTTAGTTCCTCTCCACGCTTCTCCCATGATTCTCCACATTCCTCGCACGCGTAATATCGTATGGTTACATGGTTGATGCCTAACTGCATCTCTGTGACTGCTTCGCAGGGCATCCATTTCCTGCAAGTTGGACAGTCAGTCAACGCTAGCTGACTTCTCTTCCATTATTAGACCCGTCTCTCCGGTCCGTTGCCACATTCTCCCACAATGATCACAACGATAATCCAGAAACAGGTCGGGCGTGTCATCATTCTTCCACCTTAGAGTTCTCCCAAGCAGGTCTGTTGGTCCTTTACATTTCGGACAATTCATGAAGAGCTTGAAACAGTCAGTTAGTCTTGAAGGAGTAAGGCGAGTAACAGCATCTCAGACCAGCAAAAGTAATAGTCGAGCTTAGATTCATATACGAAATTATTGCGGGACAGACGAATAATTGAAATGCCTTGTTGCCGAAGCCGTCAAACTCGCCTTCGACGCGGTAGCATACCGATTGCACACAAGAATCCAATTCTCATCTAAGTATGAAAACCCATTTTGCTGAAGTACCGGCCGTCAAACCTGTCTTCGACGCTGTAGCATACCAGGTGTGCTGGCCCAAGTCTCCTCTCCTAATGTTGCAAGTATAGATCCCTGACGGGTTCGTGGAACCGGAGCAAACCTGGCCCCCATCCTGGAAGACAGTCACAGTGGCACCCTGAACAGGTGCTGCGCCTGAAGTCACGCTCACAGAAAATTCTTGACCAGCGACAACGGTAGCACCATTCGTAGGACTAACTAGAGTTACGGAAAGCGCTCCCGGAAGCTGGAAGTTTGCATACGCAACTACCGGACCATTCATAGTCACGGTACACGTAGGACTAGAACAGCTACCCGACCCAATCGCAGTCCAACCCGTAAACTGCCAACCAGCATTCGGAGTCGCAGAAATGGTAACGGGCGTTCCTGGATTTTGCCATCCAGAATTCGGAGAAACCATCCCACCATTCTGAGGATTAGCCTCGACAGACAAATAGTACTCATGAAAATATTCAGGAGCAACCACAGAACCCTGCGACACTTTTCCAGAAACAGGAACGTTAGAATCCGTGTAAAATTTGGTAGAACCTTTTTCGAGAACGCGAGTTACCCACCTTTCCGCCGCATCACCAAGCGGATTCGTAACTGACCAACCTGCAGACGCATCCAACCAATAGTCGGTTGGCGAAGTCGTCAACAAAACGTGATAGGCAGCACCCAATTGCGTTGAAGCTAAAGTAGGCGCATTCGGATTAATACCCTCAATAGCACCCCCAACCACAGAATAAGAACCAGTAAGTTCAAACTGGTTATAGTAATTGATCTGCTGAATTGTATCACTGCTAAGGTTCGTGATAGAAAAGCAAGTGGAGAATGATAGGGGTCCGAGTCCACAAGACGCACCCTCCTGCCCCTCACCAGGGAGGATGGGCGCCTGTTCCCACCTCTGGCCATTGCTCCCGCATACAAACTTCGGAGCCGTCCCACTCGTCGGAGAACATTTGGGCACTGAAGCCTTCGATCCGACTAGTGCGTATACTTGTTGCGGCGTAAGAGTGAGAGGTAAGGACCGTGTTTGAGGAGCATCCGAGCTTCCAGCCTTTGCCGGAGCAGTGACATAGCTCAAATCAACCTCTGGAGGTTTTAGACCTGGAGAAGAATTCACTAGGTTCAGAAAAGGTTCCTGCAGATCAAGATGGTAGTAGACGTACGTAAGACCATTGGCATCGAAATGCACGTTTGGGTTCGGCATCACCGCTGTCTGCACGCTGCATGTAAATTCAAAACAATAGTTGCTCGCGGAACCAGCCTGAGGTGCCGTCAGGACATTCGTGTTAGGCGTCATAAAGAATGTCATCACCGGTGATACGGAAGGTGGGTAGGTGTTGATCGTGGTGGCTGGAGAAGATTGGCCTGCCATCTGAAAGGTAATCTTGAACTGCTGGGGAGTGGCAGTAGCGCCTGTGGAAGAATCAGGGATCAGGGTCTCGGTAACACTAATCGGTGGCCCAGTTAGGTCAAGCGTGCAGCCATTATTACTGTTCGACCAGATTGACTGAACCCTGAAGGAATCTGAACCAAGACGGACATCGCTGCCGTCAAAGGGCTGCGTGCCTGGATAATCACCGGAACATAGATCAGCGATCTCTCCAGATCCCTGCGACCCATATGTCCCAGAAGCTATGGGTCCGCCGGAAGCGCACTCGGTAAGACCTTCAGGACAGTATATCCAACCAGTTTGAAAGGTGCAGCAACCCACCTCCTGCGGGCGTGTAAAGGCTTCCATAAGTTCATGAAAGGTGCTGGTGATTGCCGCGTCAGCCGCAGGATCATTGTTGGGGCTCACGCTTAGCATTCCAGGTTGACCAGAATCACCGTCAGTAGTCACCATATTACAATTGTTTCCTGCTCCCTGAGTATTTGCCTGATCCGGATGAATAGACCAGATTTGCTTTGCCCCCCACCCAAAAGTTCCCGTCCCGAAACTTCCGTGATAACCACAATCATGGTTCACCTGGATTCCAAAGGGCGTGTATATGGCGACTATTGTGTTATCGTCTGCGCTAAGGCCAGCAAATTTCATTGCAGCACTGGCTTCGGCTGCAAGGGTTGAATCCGACGTAGGGAGAACATTGTGCTGGTTAAGCCCTATCTCTATCGGAATAGGACCATCATCAAAAAGAGAGGAGAAAGCCTGGCCATTATTGAAAACATTAACCAGGGAGCACGCTCCTATTTTATGACCACTACCATCGCCATACTGTTGTACGAGTGCCAGGAGTCCGCCTGGACTTTCTAGGCAAAGGTCATACACAAACTCAGAAACCAGATACGCATAACGATCATCACTAGGGTTGACGGCCGAAGGGTCAATCGTCGGATTATCAAAGCCCACGCTTTGAGCGGGTACTCCGCGCCAAAAAACTAAGAGAACTCTAGGGTTTACCATAATTTTACCGCCATAATAATTCACATTACCACAACTGTTGTCATCGAATTCACAGAAACCATCCCCTCCTGAAACCGACCCATGGTCTCCACCCATAGGGTGAGTGATCTCAGGATTCGTTGATTGAATACTCTTCGAATACTTCCCCTTGGGTGTAGCAGAGTTGCTTGAGTGTGTAGTAGTTGAATTCTGACGGTTAGGATCAGAATGACCCCAGCTCGGGTCAGGATTGTATGTGAAGTCTGAAGGCCTTGTGAGAGTGACGTGAAGAGAGCTGGTCGTTGAAGGCTTTCGCGAGATGTTGTTTGATGTTGTTTCAGGCCCGATCCCAAGTCGTTGAATCAGGCCCGTTTCGAACAATACGCCAACCACTAGAACTATAACAATAATGACAGTCAGAAGTTTTCGTTTCGGCATAGCCAGCAGTCTTCGCGGCTGACGCGAAGGGACAGGAGGAGTTTCTGTTACGATCTTTGTGACCGCCTTAAAGGAACCAAGACATGTGGGAACAGAATACCTAACCCACTACCCAATAGAATGATCAGCCTGACCTAAAAACCACTTTCCAACGAACTTAAGCCTGTCGGATCTTACACCTCCATGCCAACCAACATAGTACTCAGACTAGCTAGTAGTTGCATTCAATTTATTCAATGGATATTCCTATGGTCGTTTTTCTGTATCCAGAGTGATGAATGTAGCAATCTCACCCAATAAGGCGGGTTTGTTGAATGAGGGGACCAGTGGGATTCAGACCCACGTTATCGTGAGTTCATAATTGAAACGTTAGCTGGTTCCATGATGAGTGGCGCAGGGAAACTTGTCCGGATGCTTAGTTGTTGGATTTGGAATTGCATAATATCTCTTTGTCATGGTAATGAAAAATACGGGAAGAAAGGGGGGATGGGTTTCAGGACGGTTCAGGTAATGGTAGCAATGAAGCTTAGGGGTACGCCTCTAGGTCTCTTGTCTGCAGATGATTGTTGAGTTGTCGGTGGCGCTGGGTTGTAGTTACTGACTCCGTTGAGTGAGGCGATTACGGTGCCGTTGTACACGGCTGCGAAGCCTTCCAAGGTCCAACCGTAAGTGTGCCCGTTAGAATCTGTTACGTTTCCAAACATCCGTATTCGATCTAGTTTACCAATTCCGCCCATACCACGGGTTATAGTTAAGGTGGTTCCGTTTACGACGATTGAACCGCTTTTAATAATCCACAGAATGTCACCGTTTGCAGTATCGTTCATCACCTGAGCTGTTAACGTTAGCGATGCGGTGAAAGATTGTGGGGGTGGACCTGTCTGGTTCCAATTTCGTGCTTGACTTGGATTACTTTGCGCCCAGCCATGGATCTGTTTTCCCTTCATGCCTGGGTTGAAGAACGGCAGCCCTCCTCCGAGACCGGAAACTGAGTTGACGGTTACTGTCGAACCGACCGGGAATTGCGTTTGCGGATTGAAGGATCCATTAGTGCTCTGTGCCATTGCTAGTGGCGTAGTTGCTAGAAGCCCTGCTAAAGCTAAGAGCAGTAGAATTCCTGTCGCGGGAGACCCTAACGTTTTTTGCATTAACTTCACCAGTTAAGATCCAGAGCAGTTACTTGTGTGACATATGTACGTGATGGATGAATCATACATTCCAATCGACAACGATGGGCGTCATCGAGTTTATGCAAAAAGTAGATTCAGTTACAACGAGGTCAAAAACTAGCCGACATGAATTGGCTAGGTCAAGAAAGAAAAATAAAGAATGGGGAGAACCGAAGGTTCCGGGTTCCCTCTCGATTTCGGTAGGCGTTGAGTTACTCTACTTGAGCTTCTTAGTGTAAGCCTCGACCAACTTGATAACCTTCAGAAGCAAGTAAATTAGCACAACTGCCACCGCGATGCCTACAACGAGTCGAACTAGTCCGAGACCCATTAGAACACCGAATGTGTGATGTGGTTGCTTTGCAGTCTGAAGAACTGTTTCCAACATATTCAATCATATCACCTCGATTTCAATACTAGGACGTAGTTAGGGTCAACCAGTAATAATCCGTTGTGGATGAATCATCCTATCAATAATTGGGAGTGAGCAGTTCGTTTGTGGAAGAAACGATTGAACTCTTTGAACACAATCTTGTTCTCTCTCAAATAGTTTCAGCCGAGTCACGGTCGCCCTTACTCATCCTATTTGCTTATTTCGAGTAGGCAATCGGAACTGTCTCGATCTCATATGAATTGTCCATTTTGCGTGACCGAATTAATCGACGCCTTTCACAACAATCTTTGGAAGGACGCAACCAATGACCCTGATGATTACTATTATTGTGTAAGATGCGAACTTACTTTCGACAGGGATAATCTTGCAATGCTCCAAACGACACCATGTCATTAAGTTATGCAAGAAATTATGGCGAGTCTCATTGCGGGTAACTTTTGGCTAGTAGCTTTGTTGACTTCAACTTGTTAGTTGGAAGTTGGTGTTCCATGTTCCTGAGACTGGAGTTGGTTGATTAACTGGAACTTGGGGAACTGGTGAACTTGTGAAGGTTATGGTGCCTTGGAATTTTCCCGTACCCTGTTGTCCTGAGAGGTTGCCGTTCCATGTGCCTTGACCAACATAGTTAGCGTTACCACAGGAAGATAATGGAAGGCAGATTCTTACTGTTCCCTGCACATTCTGAATCGTACCAGAGAGTAGGGTGCCATCAGCCTTGCCGGTCCATTCACCACTGCCCGTTATGGGAACCGAGCCGACGGGTGTTTG
>Ga0074044_10002913_pt1 | contig 14815 bp, 16 predicted proteins | sample BogForMeECP23OM1_FD_94443 | JGI IMG/M metagenome (GOLD analysis project Ga0074044, IMG submission 94443) | Bog forest soil microbial communities from Calvert Island, British Columbia, Canada - Bog Forest MetaG ECP23OM1 | ecosystem: Environmental > Terrestrial > Soil > Wetlands ... | reverse complement strand
GTTCATGGCCAATCTGGGTATCGCCTGCGCTGTGATCGAACACGGCAAGCTGTTCGCGCCGACGGGAAGCGGCGATTTGGGCGAAAGTCCGCCCGACCTTTCCCAGGCCGTCGTCACCAGCGTCGGCAATTGGCGCGGCGAAGGGCTCGCGCTGATCGAACGGGTGGATTGAAGGAGAACGTCATGGCCGTCTCATCGGCCGCGCCAAAACGTGACAAAGCCGGCCGTCCCATCATCGCCGTCACCGGTATGGGCGTTGTCACCTCGCTCGGCGTCGGCAAGTCCGACAATTGGGCGAAATTGACAGCCGGCCAATCCGGCATTCGCCGCATTTCACGCTTTCCGCTCGACAGCCTGCGAACCACGATCGCTGGCGCCGTCAACGATGTCTACCAAGACTATATGCCGCCGGCGGAACTCTCCGAGCGCATCGCGGTCTTGGCCGGCGATGAAGCGATCGCGGAGGCCGGCATCGGCACCAAAGGCCGCTTCCCGGGCCCGTTGTTTCTCGCCCTGCCGCCGCTCGAAATCGAGTGGCATTATCGGATCGCCATGGCCGACTCGGCGAAGCTCAATGAGGACGCCGGTTATCCCGATCTCACCCGCGTTGCCCGCGAGCCACAATTCGCGCCGATCTACGAGTCGTTAAAATACGGCATCATCGGCGAGCATCTCGCGGTTCACTTCGGCACCGAAGGCTCGCCAATCTCGCTCACCACCGCCTGCGCATCCGGCGCGAGCGCGATCCAACTCGGCGTCGAGGCGATCCGGCGCGGCGAGTGCCAGGCTGCGCTCGCACTCGGCGCCGACGGCTCATTGACGCCGGAATCGCTGGTGCGCTTCTCGCTCCTGTCCGCGCTCTCGACCCAGAATAACCCGCCGGAACAGGCATCCAAGCCCTTCTCCAAGAACCGCGACGGCTTCGTGCTCGCGGAAGGCGCGGCAGCGCTCGTGCTCGAAGACCTCGATCACGCCCGCGCGCGCGGCGCGCGCGTGCTCGGCATCCTCGAAGGCTGCGGGGAAAAATCCGATTCCTTCCACCGCACCCGGTCGAGCCCCGACGGCAAGCCGATCATCGCCTGCATGCGCAATGCGCTCGCCGATGCCGGCGTCGGACCCGAGGATGTCGACTACATCAACGCCCACGGCACCTCGACGCCGGAGAACGACAAGATGGAGCACCTCGGCGTCTCTGCGGTGTTCGGCGAACATATTCGCGGCATTCCGATCTCCTCCAACAAGTCGATGATCGGACATACCCTGACTGCGGCCGGCGCGGTCGAAGCGGTGTTCAGCCTGCTCACGCTCGAACACCAGCGCATCCCGCCGACGATCAATTATAACGTTCCCGATCCCGCGATTGCGCTCGATGTCGTGCCGAACGTGGCGCGCGACGCGCGAGTCCGTCGCGCGATCTCCAATTCGTTCGGTTTCGGCGGCCAAAACGTCTGCCTCGTCATGACGCGGGAGCCGGCGTGACCGGCGTTGCGGAAAAATTGACAGGCGGCGAGCACGCCCCCACCCTACCCTCCCCCGCAAGCGGGGGAGGCAAGGGTGGAGGATCCATACGTGCGCTCACGCTCGTCGGCGACCGCAAGATCGAGCTCCTCGATGTCGCGGCGCCGCCGGCGCCGGCCGCGGGCGAAGTGCAGATCCGCATCAAGGCGATCGGCCTCAACCATATCGATGTCTGGGGCTGGCGCGGCATGGCGTTCGCCAAGCGCAAGCTGCCGCTCATCGTCGGCGTCGAGGCGGCCGGCGAAATCACCGCCGTCGGTCCCCCTCCCGACCCTCCCCCGCCGGCGGCGGAGGGTCGGGAGGGGGTCAAGGTCGGCGATCGCGTGGTCGCCTATGGGGCGCTCACCTGCGGCACCTGCAAGGCCTGCCGCGCGGGCCGCGACAATCTCTGCGAAAACGTCGGCGGCGTCATGGGCTTCCATGTCGACGGCTTTGCGCGTGATCTGATCAACATGCCGGTGCGGCTCGTGGTCCCGATCCCGCCAGGCGTCAGCTTCCGCGACGCCGCCTGCGCGCCGGTTGCGTTCGGCACCGTGCAGCACATGCTGTTCGACAACGCCAAGCTCGAACCGGGCGAGACGATTTTGGTGCAAGCCGGCGGTTCCGGCATCGGCACGGCCGCCATCAAAATGGCGAAGGCGATCGGTTGCACCGTGATCACCACCGTCGGCGACGATGCCAAGGCGGAAAAGGCCAAGGCGCTCGGCGCTGATCACGTCATCAACTATCGCACCGAGCGGTTCGAAGGCGTGGTGCGCAAGCTCACGGCCAAGAAAGGCGTCGATGTCGCTTTCGAACACGTCGGTCCCGACACCTTCAACGGCTCGCTGCTATGCCTCAAGCGCGGCGGGCGGCTGGTCACCTGCGGCTCGACCTCGGGCCAGTCGATCACGCTGAATCTGTTCCAGCTCTATTTGCAGCAATATCGCATCTTCGGCTCGTTCGGCTGCTCGATGCGTAACATCGGCGAGAGCCTCGCCAAGATGGCGTCCGGCCTTTTGCCGGTGATCGACACCGAGGTCGCGCTCGCCGAATTCGAGCGCGGTCTCAATCGGCTCGAAAGCCGGCAGGTGTTCGGCAAGATCATCGTCATGTTCTGATGATCGGCCGGCGCTGCAAAATCCTGCTCGACGCGACGATCGGCTCGCTCGCGGTCGGGCTGGTGGGCACCATCAAACGCATGGATCGCAAGCGCACGGCGAATTTCGCCGGCGCCCTGATGCGTAAGGTCGGCCCGCTTTTCAAGGAACACCGCCTCGGCCGGCAAAATCTGCGCGCCGCCTTTCCCGAAAAATCCGACGCCGAGATCGAAAAAATCCTCGCCAGCGTGTGGGACAATCTCGGCCGCATTGCGGTCGAGTTCGCCCATCTCGACGAATTCTGCGTCGAGGATTTCGGCATGCCGACGCCGGACGTCATCAGCTACCGGCCGGAATCGAAGGCGCGCTACGACCGCATCAGCAAGAGCGGAAAGGCCACGATCAGCTTTGCCGCCCATCTCGCCAACTGGGAACTTCCCGGCGTCGGCGCAAAATTGATCGGAGCCGATACGGCCGTGCTTTATCGGCGGCCGAATATCGGCGCCATCAGCGACGTCGTGATCAAGCTGCGCGCACCGCTCATGGGACAATTGATCCCGACGGGTCTCGACGCACCGGTACGGCTTGCGCGGCTTCTGCAATCCGGCGTCCACGTCGGGATGCTCGCCGACCAGCACTATACCAAGGGCGTCGGGGTGACCTTCTTCGGCCGGCCGTGCCTTGCCAATCCGCTGATCGCGTTGCTGGCCCGGCAGACGGAATGTCCGATCCACGGTATACGGGCCGTGCGGCTGCCTGACGGCAACAGCTTCTGGGGCGAATTCACCGAAGCGATCGAGCCGGCGCGCGCCGCCGATGGCCGCATCGACATTCAGGGCACCACGCAGGCGATCACGACGGTGATCGAGGGCTGGGTGCGCGAGCACCCCGAGCAATGGCTCTGGCTGCACCGGCGGTGGCGGTGAGGCAATCGCGACGCCGACTTCCTCAGCTTGAACAACTCCTGTCCGGTGTGGACTCGGAGTTTACCCGCATTCAAGCCGAAGTGACTGCCGAGTTCAGGCCCGAATAGGGCGGCGCAGCACGCATCCCTCACCTGCCCGTCTTGATCCGCGTCCACAGCCGGTTGACCAACCGCTCCGTCTTCTGGTCGTGCGCGAAGATCGTGTACAGGCGCGCCATCGTCGCTGCATCGGGATAGATGGTACGGTCGTCGAGGATCGCCTTGTTGATGAATTGCTGGCTCGCGAGATTGCCGTTGGCGTAGGTGACGAAATTGGTGTTCTTCGCCGCAACCTCGGGCTTGAGCAGATAATTGATGAGCGCGTGCGCCTCGGCGACATCGGGCGCGTCGTTCGGGATCGCCAGATTGTCGAACCACAATTGCGCGCCTTCGTTCGGGATCGAATAGCCGATTCCGATGCCGCCACGTTTCCCACCAGGATTGGCCTCGGCCGCGCGCTTCTGCGCCTGCTTGATATCGCCGGAGAAGCCGACGGCGAAGCAAATCTCGCCGGTGGCGAGTCCATTGAGATACTCCGACGAATGGAACTTGCGCACATACGGCCTGATCTTCATGAGCAGATCCGTCGCCTTTTCGAGTTCGCCCGGATCGCTCGAGTTCGGATCGAGATCGAGGTAGTGGAGCGCCGCCGGCATGATGTCGTCGGATGAATCGAGCAGGTGGATGCCGCAATCCTCGAACTTGGCGATTTTGTCCGGATTGAATACGTCGTCCCAGCTATCGACGGTCGCATTCGGCCCAAGAATTTCTTTCGCCTTCGTTATGTTGTAGCCGATGCCCGTCGTGCCCCACATGTAGTTGACCGCGTATTGATTGCCGGGATCGTAAACGGTCAGCCGGCTCGCGATCTCGGGCCAGGCATTGACGAGATTTGGCAATTTGGACTTATCCAATTTCTGAAAAATGCCGGCCGCGATCTGTCGCGCCAGAAAATAGCCGGTCGGCACGACGACGTCGTAGCCGGATTTGCCGGCTAACAGCTTGGCGTCCAGCGTATCCGAGGAATCGAAGGTATCGTATTGAACCTTGATGCCGGTCGCTCTGGTGAAGTCATCGAGCACGGCAGGATCGATGTAATCCGACCAGTTGTAGAAATTGACGACGCGCTGTTTCGGCAGCGCCGGCGCCGCGAGCGAAAACACGATCGCGCTCGCGAAAGCGACGGCAGAAATTAATCCGCTCGTCCCCGCGAAAGCGGGGACCCAGTTCCTGCGCCACGCTCGGTGCTGGATTCCCGCTTGCGCGGGAATGAGCGAAGTTTGGTTCGAAGCTGTCACTGGGAAATCGTATCACGTCTCGGTCGGCAGCCCGGCGGCCTTCCACGCTAATATCCCGCCCGCGAGGTGCGCGCCATAGGCGAAGCCTTGCTCCTGGGCCGCAAGCGACGCAGTGACCGAGCGGCGGCCGGAGCGGCAAGCAAAGACCACCTCGCGTCCCTCCGGCTCCGGAATGGCGGCCGGATCGAATGCCGACAGCGGCACGAGAACGGCGCCGGGAAAACGCTCGAGCGCCGTCTCGTTCGGCTCACGCACGTCGACCAGCACCATGCGGCCTTGGTCGAGCCCGCGCGCCACTTCTTCCGGCGTCAGATCGCGCACGCTGGGGTTTTGATCCGACATTGATCGTCCTCTCCCGGCGAAGGTGAAGCCCGTGACGCGACAGCTTGCGTCAGTCGCGCGTGGAATCAAGGTCTTTTTTGGATTCAGACGTTCACTTGCGTGCCGACCTCGACGACGCGGTCGGTCGGAATCCGCAAAATAGTCCGTGGCATGGTTGGCGGAACGCGCAAGCCAGATGAACAGGCGCAGGATCGAACTGCCAACCGCCCTCAATTGTCGATGCCGCCCGCACCGCGCGAGAGGTGGCTCGCAATGTCAAGCCGGCCCGCCGGACCGCGGCCCGCCGTGCAGACTCCAATAGCGCTGCGGTTGCGTTATGGCTTCAAATCCGGCGGAACCGGGGGCGCCTCGCGCATCAACGTGATGGTCACGCGGCGATTGGCCGCCATGAAGGGATCGTCGGGGAATAGCGGATCGGTGTCGGCCTTGCCGGCCACCTCGTAGAAGTTGACCGAAGGCAGCCCTTCTTCTTCGAGAATCTGGCGCACCGCATTGGCGCGATCAGCCGACAGGTTCCATGGCCCATAGCCGGGTTGCGGCGCCGTCCGCGTGGCGGCGGTGTGACCGGTAATGGAAACCCGGTAGGGCGTCGCCTTCAGCGGGCCGGCAATCTTCTGGATGATCGCGTGGGTCCGCTCGTAGGGGTCCTTGGAGCCTTCCGGGAACATCGAGCGGCCATCCTGGTCGACGATCTCGATATTGAGGCCCTCCTTGGTCTCTTCGACCATGATGTGCTTGGAGGCCTCCGTCAGCTCCGGCATGTCCTGCAACGCCTGACGCAGCGACGTCGCGGCAAGCGCGAAAGCCTGGTCGTTTTTGAAGTTGGCGCCGCGCTCTCGATTGCGCTCCTGCTCGTCGGGGGTGGGCGTGGCGGACGCATCTTCGGGCTCGATGTGCGCCGCGTTCTTGAGCTTCGGCCGGGTCGGCAGCCCGTCGACCTCGATGACGCCGGAATAGCGCACATTGTTCTGCACGCCGAAGGCGTCGCGCATCGAGCCGGCGACGATCTGCAATTTCTGCTGATCCTGGTTGGAGAAGGCGACCAGCATGACGAAGAAGCTCACGAGCAGGCCCATGAGATCGGCGAAGCTGACGTACCAGCCGTGGCCGCCGGCATGAGCTTCCTTGCGCCGCGCCATGTTCGTTGTCGCTCCGCCGCGCCGTCAGGCCGGAACCGGCTCCGGCTCCGGCTCGTCCTGCCGATGCTTCTCAGGCAGATAGGCCAGCAGCATCTCACGCACCAAGGTCGGACTTTTGGAATCCCGCATCATCAGAACGCCGTCGATGATGAGCGTTCGATTGACTTCCTCGTCGGCCAGCTTGAGGTGCAGCTTATCGGCGAGCGGCAGACAGAAAACATTCGCCAGCACCGCGCCGTAGAGCGTCGCCAGGAGCGCCGTCGCCATAAAGGGGCCCAACTTGGACGGATCGGTCATGTTGGCGAACATCTGCACCATCCCGACCAAAGTGCCGACCATGCCGAAGGCCGGCGCGCAATCGCCAACCGCGCGATAGATTTTCTGGCCCTCGTCGAGATGGGTGAGAAAATTGTCGCGGTCGCGTTCGAGATTGTCGCGGATGAACCCGGCGTCGTAGCCGTCGGCGACAAAACGGATGCCCTTGGCGAGAAACGGGTCTTCGATTTCGACCTTTTCAAGCCCGATCGGCCCTTGCTTGCGCGCGATTTCGGCAAGCGCGGCGATCTCGTCGACCAGCTCGCGCTGGGTCGTGCGCCGCATGGTGAACGCAAATTTGGCTCCCAACGGCAGCCCATGAAATATCGCGGTCAGCGGGAAGCGGATCAATGTCGCGGCAAACGACCCGCCGATAACGATGATGATGGCGTGATCGCTCAGGAACATCCTGATGTCGCCGCCCATAAGCATCAGGCTCATGACGACGGCTGACCCGGCGAGCAAGCCAAGGCCTGTTGCAATGTCCATAAACTGCTCCCACCAGCGGTCGCGCGCCCTAACAGGCGCCCCCGCAAGCTACCGTCATGGCGCTTAAGAGACGGTTACCGATGGTACTGCCGTGCGATTCTGGAGGCGTAGAAACACCCGATGCCGAGATCGAAGCGCTCTGGAAACGCGGCGCATGCCGCAGCTTCGCGCTCCGGAACGGTTGTCCGCTCGGCGAGCGTGTCATGCTGATGCCGATCGAGACGGTGCGGACCCTCCTCGGCAAATAACATTTGAGCGCCGTTGGGCGGATTACCCCCGTGACCGTCGCGGAAAAAAGCAGCACAATGGGCGCCCGACACGACGGCGGCGCCGTTCGTTTTCCAAGGAGAAAGCCCATGCGCGAGATCGGCCACTTCATCGGCGGCAGCGAGGCGAAGGGGACATCGGGGCGATACGGGGACGTTTTTAATCCCAATACCGGCGAGGTGCAGGCCAAGGTCGCCTTTGCCAAGCATTCCGAGGTCGAGCACGCCATCGCGGTCGCGGAGCAGGCGCAGCCGGCCTGGGCGGCGACCAATCCGCAGCGGCGCGCCCGGGTGATGATGAAATTCCTTGAACTGGTGCAGAAGGAATTCGACTCGCTCGCGCGGCTTTTGTCCTCCGAACACGGCAAGACCTTCGTCGACTCCAAGGGCGACATCCAGCGCGGCCTCGAAGTGGTCGAATTCGCCTGCGGCATCCCGCATCTGCTCAAGGGCGAATACACCGAGAGCGCCGGGCCGGGCATCGACCTCTACTCCATGCGCCAGCCGCTCGGCGTCGTCGCCGGCATCACGCCGTTCAATTTTCCGGCCATGATCCCGCTGTGGAAATGCGCCCCGGCGCTGGCTTGCGGCAATGCCTTCATCCTCAAACCGTCGGAGCGCGCGCCGTCGGTGCCGATGCGCCTTGCCGAACTGTTCCTCGAAGCCGGGCTGCCGGCGGGCATCCTCAATGTCGTCAATGGCGACAAGGAAGCGGTCGATACGCTGCTCAATGACTCGCGCATCAAGGCGATCGGCTTCGTCGGCTCGTCGGCAACAGCGGAATACGTCTATGCGACGGCCACCGCCAACGGCAAACGCGCGCAGTGTTTCGGCGGCGCCAAGAACCACATGATCGTCATGCCGGACGCCGACATGGACCAGGCGGTCGATGCGCTGATCGGCGCCGGCTATGGCTCCGCCGGCGAGCGCTGCATGGCGATTTCCGTCGCCGTGCCGGTCGGCAAGAAGACGGCGGACATTTTGCTGGAAAAACTCGTGCCGCGCGTCGAGAATTTGAAGATCGGGCCGTCGACCGACACCCAGGCCGATTATGGTCCGATGATCACCCGAGCGCATCTCGACAAGGTCAAAGGCTATGTCGACCTCGGCGTCAAGGAAGGCGCCAAGCTCGTCGTCGACGGCCGCGGCTTCAAGATGCAAGGCTATGAGAGCGGCAACTTCATGGGCGGCTGCCTGTTCGACCACGTGACGCCGCAGATGCGCATCTACAAAGACGAGATTTTCGGTCCCGTTCTCTCGGTGGTGCGGGCGAAGGATTACGAGGAAGCGGTGCGGCTGCCCTCCGAGCACGATTACGGCAACGGCGTCGCCATCTTCACCCGCGACGGCGATGCCGCGCGCGACTTCGTCAGCCGCGTCGAAGTGGGGATGGTCGGCGTCAACTTCGCGATCCCCGTGCCGCTCGCCTATTACACGTTCGGGGGCTGGAAACGCTCGGGCTTCGGCGATCTCAACCAGCACGGCCCGGATTCGATCCACTTCTACACCCGCACCAAGACCGTGACCGCGCGCTGGCCGTCAGGCGTCAAGGAAGGCGCCGAGTTCGTCATTCCGACGATGCGGTGAAATGATCCCTTCCCCCACCCGGGCCGCGCTTGCGCGCGCCCGAGTGCAAGCTTGTGGGGAGGGGTAGGGGTGGGGGTCGAGAGGTAACATGCAGGCGTCAAGGCTTGCGCGTCGCCTCTCGACCCCCACCCCCAACCCCTCCCCACAAGAGCCTGCGCCCGGGCGCGCAAGCGCGACCCGGGTGGGGAGGGGAGTTCGGCGAGTTCAGCTCACGCAGGTGTGGCCGGCCGTCACCGCCGCAGCCGCGCCGCTATAGCGGCATTGGCAGCGCGGCGGACGCTCCAGCACCGAGATGGTCACGGTCGTGATGCGGTTCTTCTTCACCTCGATGTCGCAGAGCGGCGCCAGCGCGCTGGCGAATCCGGTTTGGAGGGTGCGCGTGCCGACCCGCTGGCGCAGAATGGCGTTTCCTTTCTTGATCGGCGACAGTTTTTCGGAATCGATATAAAACGCCGTCTGCGTGAACGGCGCGACCGGAACCGTCTTGATCTCGACATAGCCGACGTCGCCGGTCGGCCGGCAGGCGGCAATCGCCGCGCCGACGATGACGGCGCTCGCCAACAGGCCGAGCACGCGACGCATGATCACGCTGCCGATTCCTTTATTCTTTTACGCCCCCGGCGGCCTGATGCCTCCGATCAGCTTGTTGAGCTGCGTCGAAGCATCGCGAATATCGTGGGTGAGGCTGCGGATGACCTCGAGCGCCTTCTCGGCCTGCCGGACTTCGAGAAGCTCACCGATAAAATCCTCGTTCTCCTGCAAAGTCTGCAACAGCCCGGCGAATTGCACACGGGCATCATCGAGCTCCTTGGTCGCGCTCTCGGTCTGGGCCTCGAGTTTTTGCCATTGGTCGATCAAATATTGCCGCTCTTCCGGCTTGAAGCGCGTTTCCTGCGCCAATGTCTTGAGCTTGTCGTGGATGTGATCGAGCGCCTTGGCGCCAAGCTGCGATACCGGGCCGTTGTCGGAAACGGCGCCGAGCAGGGTGCTGACGGACTCGCGCAGTTTGTCGATCTCAACCCGCGCCTTCGCAACGTCGGTGGCGCTGTCGATGGTGCCGGCGCTGTCCTGGATCGTCTTGTTGAGATCCGGCACGCTCTTCTGGAAGTCCTCCAGTTGCTGCGAGAATTCCTCGACGGGGGATATGGCGTCGCCTTTGTCTTCGGCGCATGCAAAGCTCCCGGAAAACGCAAGGACGACGACGACCAGCGCGGCCATAGCGAAGGGCGAGCGCCTTGCGCTGACAAGGACGGGCGTTGATTTCATCATGGCGTGCCTCCCTCGACACCGGTGCCCCCTCCATATTGGCGCAAGTGGGGCGCTCTGCCTACCGTAAAGGCGTCTTGCGCAAGGGCATCAGTACCCGGCATCTTGCAGTACCCGGCATCTTGCAGTAGCCGGCCAATTCGGCATTGTTTTCGGCGGCGGTTCGGGCTTCTTCGGGCGCTGTTTTTCGGGATTCCTCGGTCGGCGAATGAGCGGCTTGACGCGGATGGGGGTCTGGGGCGCACGCGGGGCGAAAGCCGCCGCCGCCGTGATGGTGCTCGCGGCGCTCGCCGCCTGTGCCACGAGCCCCAAGCCCGAGCCGCCGCCCAGCGCTGCTGCGGCCCCACCTCCGCCGCCGCCGCCCGCGCCGCCCCCGGTGGACCTTGCCGGCAAGTGGAAGCTGTCGGCGGCAAGCGGCGGCGCCTGCTTCATGATGCTTGGCGGCGCCCCCGGCGCTCCTGGCCCCGTACAAGGCACGATTGCCCCCGAAGGCGGCTGTCCCGGCAATTTCTTTATGAGCCGCAAGTGGACTTTCGAGCACGACACGCTGATTATTCGCGACCACAAAGGCGAGGCGCTGGGCCAGCTTTCATTCACCGGCGGTCAGTTCGAAGGACAAGACACGAGCGGCGGGACGCTCTCGCTGTCGCGTTAGCGTCGAAGCTTTTCCAGCTGTTTTGCAAGGGAGACCGACCATGCACTGGGTAATCTCTGGCTCATGGGGACCGACCGATCCGACCCGAGCGATGCTGCCGTTCCTGTTTGCCGCTTCGGCCGTGCAGGCGGGCGACAGCGTCACGCTGATGCTGTTCCACGATGCGGTCTTGATGGCGGTCGATGGCGTCGGCAAAACTCTGGTGCCGGTCGGCCCGCCGAACCGTTACGAGGAGATCGCCAGTCATGCCAAGGTGACGCTGTGGGCATGCAAGCCATGCGTCGAGGCGCGCGGGCTTGCCGCGTCTTCCCTCGACCGCCGCATCAAGCTCGGCGGAATGAACGATTTCCACGCCGCCGCCAAAGCGGCGGACGCCAAGGTCGTGAGTTTCTAAAAACCTGATTCCTCGAAGGAGGTGTTATGGCCGAATATCAGCTCTATTGTTTCGCCCAGTCGGGCAACGCCTATCGCGCGGCGCTTATGCTCAATCTCATCGGCGCCGATTGGGAACCGCTCTATGTCGACTTCTTCAAGGGCGGCGAGGCGCGCACGCCGAAGTACCGCGCCGAGGTCAACGAAATGGGCGAAGTTCCCGTGCTCGTTCACGGCACCAAGAAACTCAGCCAGTCTGGCGTGATCCTGACCTATCTCGCCGAGCACTCCAAAAAATTCCTGCCGCGAGGCGAAGATGAGCGGCTCGAAGCGCTGCGCTGGATCATTTTCGACAACCAGAAGGTCAATGGTTTTCTCGGCCCATATCGTTTCTTGCGCAATTTCGCCAAGCCGCCGGGCCATCCGGCGGTGCTCGAATTCCTCAAGGGCCGCTTCGACAATTCGCTCGGCATTCTCGACAAGCGTCTCGCCGGCCGCCCCTATATTTTGGGCTCGGAGCCGACCATCGCCGATCTCTCGCTCGTCGGCTACCTGTACTATCCGGCCGAGGAATTCGGCTTCGACATCGCGGCTGACCACAGCAACATCGCCGCCTGGCTCGGCCGGATCAAAGCGCTGCCCGGCTGGGAGCACCCTTACGACCTGATGCCCGGCTATCCGCTGCCGCAGTGATCCGACGGCCGCCGCGAGCGATTACAGCGGAATATCCAGAGTTTTGGGCGGCGCCACGGGCACTGCAAGAGGCTTGGCGATAACGGTCGCGGGCGCAGCCGCCTGAGCGGGCGACGTCAGAGGTTTCATTGGCGCAGCCGTCGGACCTGGCGTGGCAACGGACGCCGTCGGCGTGACCGCCGGTGCAGGCTTCACAGCCGGCGCGGCGGGCGGGGCTTCCACCTTCGGCATTGTGGTTACGTCGGTCTTGGCTTCCACAGACTGCTGCGGTTGCGCCGGTTGTGCGGGCTGCGGCGGTTGCGGCTCGGGCTCGTCCGCGTATTTCGCCAGCAGCGCGTGGGCGCTGGCGAGGAGTTTGCCGCCATCGATCTTGTGCTCCTTCACCTCCTTCAGCCACGCCGCGATGACGGGCTCGGTGGCCTTGCGCCAGTGCGCGACGGCCTCCGGCATGAGCGTGGTGACGGGATCGCCGCGTTGGCTCACCATGTCGGCGACCGCAGCGGCTTGCAGGTCCCACATGGTGCCGGCCATGCCGGCCGCAAGCTGACCCGAATTGCCATCGATGACCGTCTTGAGATCGCGCGGCATCCGGTCGTACGCCGCCTTGTTCATTGCCAGAACGAATGTCCGCGTGCTCAGCGAGGATTCGGCGAAATCGGTGTGCGCCTTGAGCAGATCGGCAAGTTTGAGCGCCGGTACCATGTTCCAGGGATCGACACAGCCGTCGACCACATGCTGGGTGATGGCCAGCGGCAGCTGCGCGCTCGGCATCGGGACGGCGAGCGCACCGAGCGCATGCAGCGCCTCGCCCGCGAGACGGGTTTGCACATGCAGCCGAAGCCCCTTGATCTCCTCGATGGTATGGATCGGCCGGTTGGTATGCACAACGCCGCGGTCCGCACAGGCAAAGCAGATCGGGCGCACCTCTTGGAATTCATCAATCAGGTTGGCGTGGGCGTAATCCTCGATCGCCTTGGAACTCACCAGCGCCCGGCGCGACGGCACGAATGGCAGCTCGAACAATTCGATCTTTGGGAACCGTCCGGGCGTCGTGCTCGGTGCCGCCCAAACGATATCGGTGATCCCGTCGCGCGCCTGATCAAAAAGCTGGGCCGGCGCACCGCCAAGCTGCATCGACGGGAAGATATCGATGCGGATGCGCCCGCCCGATTGCGCCTCGACCCGGCGCGCCCACGGCGCAAGGAACTTGTCATGCGCGCTCGACACCGACGAGAACGAATGATGCAGCTTGAGCGCAAATTGCGGGGCGTCCGCCCAGGCGAGACGAATAACGCCAGGAGCCGCCACCGCGGCCATTGTCGAAGTCAGGAAGGTGCGGCGGGCAAGTCGCATTTTTTGTCCCTCGCAGCCCTTCCCCCGACCCCACCCTCCCCCGCCTGCGGGGAGGGTGTGGTCGGGGTTCGCGGCTCAATTGAGACGCGATGGACGATCTTCGTTCTCGGACGGGCGGACAATGCCGGCAGCGGCCGGCGCGGGCTGCGGGGCAGCGGCCGGTGTCGCATCCGCTCTGCTCTCGCGCGACCTTCGCTCGTACCGGCGATAGGACAGCCATCCGAACGGCAGGCTCACGAGATAAGCGAGCGTGGCTGCTGTCAGCAGGACCCACGGATAAGCGATCAAAAGCGCAACGAACAGAACCGCCAAGACGATGGCCGGCACCACCATTTCGGGCGGCACGCGGGTGCCGATGCGCTTGCCGGAAAAAACCGGCAGCCGCGATACCATGAGCAAGGCGACGGCGAGCGTGTAGAGCAGCGTCAGCCAAATCAGAAACGCCGAGCGCGGCACGCCGAGGAATACCGCGTAGATCGGCAACAGCACCGTAATGGCGCCGGCCGGCGCCGGCATGCCGACGAAGAAATTGCTGGCCCAGGCGGGCCGGTCCGGATCGTCAAGCATCACGTTGAAGCGGGCGAGCCGCAGACCCACACAGATGGCAAACACCATGGCGGCGATCCAGCCGGCCGACTTCAGATCGTGCAGGCCCCAAAAGTAGAGGATCAGCGCCGGCGCGACGCCGAAATTGACGAAGTCGGAAAGGCTGTCGAGCTCGGCGCCGAAGCGCGACGTGCCTTTGAGCAGCCGCGCCAGGCGGCCATCAATGCCATCGAGAATGGCGGCGAGGACGATTGCCCCAAGTGCAGGAACGTATCGGTTCTCGAACGCCATGCGGATCGCAGTCAAGCCGACGCACAGCGCCAGCAGCGTGATGACGTTCGGCACCAGCGTGCGCACGGGAATGCGGCGGAAGCGCCGCTTCGGCGGGCGCGGCCCCGGACCGCGAAAACCTGGCTGATACATGGCCATGGCGACAATATAGCCTTTTTCGGCCAAGCCTGCCATGCGCCGCGCTATGTCGCGTTAACGCTCTCTCAGGTCACGCGAAACGTCCGCCCCGCCTCCGCCGCCCGCAGATCGGCGAGCACCGTCTCGCCGGCAATGGCGGTCTGCCCCTCGGCGACCAGGGCGCGAGCGCCCTCGGGCAGGTAGACATCCACCCGCGAGCCGAACCGGATCATGCCGATGCGCTGCCCCGCGGCGATCGCCTCGCCCTCGCGCGCGAACGAGACGATCCGCCGCGCGATGAGCCCGGCGATCTGGATCACCGCGATGCGCTGGCCGGCGCCGGTGGCGATGACGAAGGCGTTGCGCTCGTTGTCCTCGCTCGCCTTGTCGAGATCGGCGCTGATGAATTTTCCGGCGCGATAGACGATGCGTTCGATGCGGCCGGCCACCGGGCTGCGGTTCACGTGGCAATCGAACACGCTCATGAAAATGGAAATGCGCGGCAGCGGCCGCTCGCCGAGATCG
>Ga0074044_10002912_pt1 | contig 14815 bp, 12 predicted proteins | sample BogForMeECP23OM1_FD_94443 | JGI IMG/M metagenome (GOLD analysis project Ga0074044, IMG submission 94443) | Bog forest soil microbial communities from Calvert Island, British Columbia, Canada - Bog Forest MetaG ECP23OM1 | ecosystem: Environmental > Terrestrial > Soil > Wetlands ... | reverse complement strand
GTGTACCACCGGTCAAGAACGACCCTATCGAGAAACTTTAGACATAAGATCTGGGAAATGCATTTCTTGAAACGCATGCCGTCCAGTTTTCAGCGAAGAAAAGTGGTCATTTCACCGAGGAGTTATAGGCGTTATTGGGTCAACTCGCTCGAAGCGATTCATTACGACATTTTCGCGGCTGTCCAACGCTGGGTTTGCAAGGATTCCGTGATTTGGGATATCGGAGCCAATCTCGGCATATTCGCCTTCGCCGCCGCGGTGCGCGCGGGTGCTGGGGGGCACGTTTACGCATTCGAAGCGGACCTCGAAATGGCAGCGCTTATGGTCCGATCACTGTCTGCGGCTGTCCAAAATGAGGCAGAAGTCTGCGTCTGCCCCTTTGCTGTGGGTTCCCGCGAGGGAGAAGCGCGATTTGTGGTCTCCGGCTACCGATCTGCGGCGTCGGCCCTGGACGGCTTCGGCCGATTCGGCCGCAACAAAAATGACCGAGCACGGACGGTGCCGATCCGAACTGTCGATTGCCTTGCGCGGTCACTGCGCGCCCCTACGGTGATAAAGATCGATGTCGAGGGAGCGGAAAATTTGGTGCTGGAGGGTGCGGAAAGAGTGATCCGATCGTGCCGTCCTATTCTTCTCATCGAAGCCAGCGGTGGTGCGAGCGGTGTCCGCACCGCGGACATGTTGCGTTCGTGGAATTACATGTGGGGACCCTTGGATGGAGCGGGCGCAATGCGAAGCGATCAGGGCAGTACGGCGGGAAATATTGTCGCGGTGTATTCGGATCATCCGAGAGAAGCTACTCAGCAATGCTAATTTTGGCACATCATCTCCGGCGTCCGAAATTCAGTCGGAGTTTTCCCGATCATTTGGCTTCCCGGAATAATGCAAGCAGTCTGGCTACGTACAGCCAAAAGCCTCGAGATGCGTCGTAATAAAGGCGTTCTCATTGAAGCGCTTCATCTGCGTCATTTTTCCTTCCATTCCCATCTTCTGTCGCAGTCTTTGGTTCAGCAGCAGTTCGGTAAGTCTCGCTGAAAGGTTTATTGGATTTTGGTCCGCCCAGTATCCGGTTACGCCGTCTTGAACCAGTTCTCGACAGGCAGGGGCTGTGCCACAGACGACCGGCTTTCCGTAATGCCACGCCTCCACGTAAACGATGCCAAAAGATTCATGGGCTGAGGGCAGACAGAAGATATCGCACGCGGCGAGCGCGTCAGCCTTCTCAGTTTCGTCAGGTACGTCGATGTCGCGCAAGGAACAGGAAGGATTCTGAGAAACAAGTCGCGAGAAATCTCCCATTTTTGGTCCGGCAAGGATCAGAACAGCCTCTGGCACTTTCTCAAGCACCAGCTTCCACGCTCGAAGGAGAGAAACATATCCCTTCCCTTCATCTCTCCTGCCTAAGAAGAGAACGCACGGCCGATCATGAAGTTCGTGTCGTACCCTGAACCTCCTCGCATCGCCATCGGGTCGACACATTGGCGGCAAAGGACACTTCACAAGCTTTTCTAGCGCTACACCGCGTAGCCTTAGGTGCTCGCGCTCACTTTCCGACAGGCAAATCACTGCGTTCGCCTGTTGATACAGCCGGATATCCAAAACGTCATCGCCCCATGACTTCGGATGGATCCCCGGCAAGACGCTGAAACGCGCACCTGCCAGCCTGGCCCATTTCAGCATCGCAAACCCAAAAAAGTCCCAGCCGGTCCCGACAAAATGAATAACATCCGAGCCCTGACTGCTACCATCCTCCCACGCCTGCCATAGAACCCACTCCAGCAGACCATGAGTTTTCGGGCGAGAGGCCAATCGGCTCCACTGCGGGCGAGTCAATCGCCCAAGCAAACCCAGGGGATACTTGTAAGATGGCCAAGCGAGTTGCTGAGAAAATGTCGGAAGACCTAGAACAGTCTCTTTCTCGTAAGCAATGCTCCCAGACCATCCTGCTTTCTCGGAAAAAAGTTTTATCAAAAGCCGTTGATAAGCGGCAAGACCCCCTTGGTAATTTGGAGGGACTGTACTCGCCAGGCAAACTTGCATTCGATTCGCTTGTCGTGTTGATGCTCAACCACCTAGGTCAGCTAGAGGCCTCCGTACAAAGCATTATACGTACCGATAGGCTCGTCCTGGTGAACCCCTTGAGTATAAATGACGAGAAGTCGGTAGCCATTCGCTTCCAAAAGTTGATCAAGCTCGCCCAATTGCGAATGACCGGTTACCACCGCCGAGGCGTTCCTTGCGATCTTGTTAACACGATGGAATTCAAAATAGATATATCGAATCCTTTCCGGCTTCAGGCTCTCACCGCAGCCACGCAGAACATTTGCCTCAAAACCTTCAACATCGATTTTAAGTAAGTCGATATGATCGACTTGGAACTCGGAGATAGCGGCATCAAGGCGGCACACCTCGATCTTCTCCAAACCGGCAGGATTGTTGCGCAAGCTGTCAGCCAAATCGCTGCAAAGCGTGTTCTTGGTTGGATCGTCAAATAGACGAATTGTAGCTGACCCTGCTGTATCGCTTGCTGCCACCTTGTGCAAGGCAACACGGGTATGATGACCCAGGGCGCGCTGTAGCTTCCTAAACGTTGAGCCCACCGGCTCAAAGGCATGAATGTCTGCCTCAGGAAAGTGTGTCAGAAAAAGCGCGGACATGTGTCCCACGTTAGCCCCGACGTCGAAGACCATCTGAAAGGTGCTTGGATCTGCTAGCTTTTGAAGGTCATCAAAAAGGTCGATTCCCCAACGGGATGCGGCATTAACAATCCTGTATTTCCCGATTCTCTTAAAATTTCTGAATGGGAGGTTCTTTTTCAATTGCAATAAAACTACCCGAGCGGTCGCGGAAAGTGATCATGCAAATCAGCCTTGATGATTTCGGTAATTACTATTAATATTGTTTTTACAATAACAAGAAGTATTTTCTGTAAAAATGGAGATGGTTGCTCTCGGATGCGGTTGGCTCAGAAAAAATCAACATCTCGGACCATTTCGATTTTCATGTTAACGATTGGTTCCGGCTTTTTCCGGTTATTTCTCGCTGCTGTCGTGGTGTTACACCACTCCTTTCCGCTTCGGATGGGTGCTTGGGCAGTGCATGCTTTCTTTATCCTGAGCGGTTACTGGATTTGTCAAATGTGGCGCCGGCGATACGTTCATACGCACAACCCGCTCCTAACTTTTATGGTCAGCCGATGGTGGCGGCTGGCGCCGGTATTTTTGGTTTGCACCGCTCTTAGCATTGCCTCCAGTTTTTTCCTAAACGAGGGCAGGGCGCACGTTGCGAGCAATCTTACCTGGTGGCTGAGACAGCTTTTGGTTGCCGGTTCGAATGGGGCAGGAACAGACCTTCCACCGAGCTGGTCCCTGGATGTCGAGATGCAGTTCTATTTGGTTGCTCCGTTGCTCATCACGCTCTTCGGACGCATCGGACCTTTCTTCCGGTGTCTGTTGGCGGCCGCAGCTTCAAGCTGGTTTGTCCTCTTCGTTCTCCGTGGTGGGAACTTCCAGCTAGCGCATTTATCGCTGTTCGTCGGCTTCTTCCTTATCGGTGTCACCGTCCAAATGGGCCAATGGAAGCCATCGCGTACGACGGCGATGGGAAGTCTGCTGATCTTCCTTGGCATCACTTTGGTGCTGGCTATCTGTCCTTATACGCAGCGCAGCGTCTGGAGAGCCGGGCTCGATACTGCCCAAACGCCGGATGATTTCCCCTGTCACGCGGTTAGCCTGTGGTGGATCATCGGCGCCGTCGTGGTGGCCCCTTTCCTGGCTTGGAATGTGTCTCAAGATTCTCCTCAATTCGATCGATTCCTGGGCAACCTGGCCTATCCACTATACCTTTTTCATTGGATCCCACGCGAGTGGTACTACCACTTCAGTTTCCGGACTGATCCTGCCTGGAAGCAGTGCACGCTCCTGGCCATGAACTTTCTCGCGGCCGCAGCCGGCGCCATCATCATCCTCTTGTTAGTGGATCAGCCCTCGGAACGCTTCCGGGCAGGCTGGGTGGCGTCGCGCAAGAAGAATTCCAAGGCCCGTGAAAATCTCCTTTCAGCGAGCGACCAAACCGCTCGATTTCGACCGGATTTGGAGAGTAAAACACGGTAGCGATGAGATTGCTGGTTGTCAGCCATTCCTGTGTCACGCCCATCAATCAGCAGATTTACGCAGAGATCCGGAAACTCACCGGATGGGATATTACTCTTCTGCTTCCCGAAACGTGGAAGGATGAATTCGGCAACACTCTCAGGGCAACGAGGTGGCCTGGATTCGAAGTGGATTTAGTGAAGGCGCCGGTTCATCAGAATGGAAACATCATCTTCCATTCCTATTTCCTTAATCTGAAACGTCTTTTGTCACAGGGGCGGTTTAATGCTGTTTATGTGAACCATGAGCCCTACGGCATCTCGACTGCCCAGCTGTGCTGGGCGAATAATCGATACAGTCGCTTACCCTTTGGGTTTTATTCCTGCCAGAACATCAGGAAGAATTATCCGCCTCCGTTCGATTGGTTGGAGACCATGGTCTACCGGTCTAGCCGGTTCGCTTTTCCCATTACCAAAGCCGTGGCCGAAGTGCTTCGGCGCAAGGGGTACACGGGCGATCTAACGGTCTGTCCCCTGGCATTTGATCCCCAGCTCTATCATCCGCGTTCCGAGGCTGACTTTCCCTCCCAGCTGCGGAAAAACGGCAACGAAGTCTTGATCGGGTACGTCGGTCGAATTGTTGAGGCCAAAGGGCTGCGGACGCTGGTGGAAGCACTTGACGTGCTTCCGCGCACGGGATGGAAACTCGCTGTAGTCGGTGCTGGGCCGTTCGAAAGTGAATTCGGAGAGTTGATTCGGAGCAAGGGTCTGGCAGGACAGGTTCTTCAACTCGGTTTTGTGCCCCACGAAGAGACCCCCCGTTACCTTGCGGCCTTTGACCTTCTGGTTTTGCCATCGGAAACGCAGCCAAACTGGAAGGAGCAATTCGGCCGCGTAATTGTTGAAGCCCTTGCCTGCGGGACTCCCGTTATTGGTTCCGATTCCGGAGAGATTCCCAACCTTGTCCTGTCGAGTGGCGGCGGAATCGTATTCCCCGAGCGGAACGCAGCAGCTTTCGCGGACAAATTAAAAGCAATGATCAGCGATCAAACTCTCCGACAACGTTATGCGGAGAACGGCCGACAATGGGCGCTGAATTATGCCTCTTTACCGGCGGTTGGTGCGAGAATGGCCGAAGCTATCGAGAAGGTTTTGAGAAAAGCCGATCGCAAAGTGTCAACCTGAGCCCGACAACTTGTCTTCGTGATCGTTGCGATCTTCTGTGAGATTGAACCCGCAAAATTTCGATCTGCTGCAGTAAAAGCTAGGTAACATCTATTCATAACGCGCCTGACGAAATCGGATAGAAACGGAAGCACTCGTTGGAGCGATGCGCGCTTGCAATTATGACAAACATACTACTAAGGCTACTCCCCTCGCCCGTCATTCGAGGAGCCGGCCGGCTCCAGTTCAAGATCCCAGCCCTTCGAAAACTTATTAATATTGTGGGTCACGGTCTGGCAAAAGAGGGCGTCATCCAGAGAGGAGCAGGTAAAGGCCTCCGCTTCAACGCGCGCGGCTGCAACCCTGGATACCTTGCGGGCACCAGTGAGCCACTTGAGCAAGAAATTCTACTGAAGCATTCTCCACCAGGAGGAGTCTTTTACGATGTCGGCGCGAACGCGGGCTTCCATGCCATGATCGCAGCACGCGCCGTTGGGGCAGCCGGGTGCGTCTATGCGTTCGAGCCCACACCTGCCCTGGCGGCACGACTTCGCGACAACGCCACGCGAAACTCGTTTGAAAACGTTTATATTGTTGAAGCTGCTATTTCCGGCATAGACGGCGAGATCAGTTTCGGCATGCTCGGCCCACTAAGCGTGCTCAATTCGGTCCGGACAGATCAAGCCGCGGAAACTGTCACGGTGCGTTCGATCCGACTGGACACCTTCTGCGCGGACCATCGTCCGCCTGATCTAGTGCTCATCGACATCGAGGGTAGCGAGATCGAAGCTTTAGAAAGTGGACTCCAGATGATCGCGAAGCATCGGCCCGTTATTATGGTCGAGGTCCACTACCTCGGTCACAAGTTTATCGAGTTTGTTAACCGCGCTCTACTACCACTCCGCTATACGGCGATGACTTACGAGGGCGGGCCACTCATCTCCGAGAACATCCGATACCACGTGCTATTGCTTCCGGAAGAAGTTGTCAGTGCCTAGCCCTTGCCTAGCCCTCAAAAATCACGCAAAAGCCGAAGCGACGAGCTCATTGCGGGCTAGCAAGCCATTAAACAGACGCCACGGTTCTGCTTAAGTTGCTACAGTCAAGTTGAGGTTGTCTGCTGAGGCTCGTCCACATCAAATTCCGCTGGCCTAGCGTGTTTTTGTGCCAATGTAAATTCTGCGGCGCAAACCGATCCCTACCCTCAGTCTACTTTTCCGGCGGCTTGTTGGTGGTACTACTCATATTCAAACGGATTGACCATGAACGGCGTGTGCCCGCGTGCTCTTTCCCGCCGTCGCTACTTTTATCGTACCTCGATATTTCTTTTCGCGAACATGGTACACCATTGAGTTCAGGGATTGGGCCTGTTCCTTAAACTTCTTCCCTCCGACTAAAGAAAGCCAATCTCGAGCTGCAAATCGCTTTTCCATTTTTCCCTCCGGCAAATCCCCGGCTGAGCGAGTTTTATACCCAGCCCCTAAACATTACCAGTAACCACTATAACTAACAGTAACAATTATAGCTGCGAGAAACATCGCAAAATATGTTGTTCCCATGTTCGTTAACCAGTGCCGATGTGATGAATACAAGCAAATCACTTCTCTAACTGACAACGAACAATGTTTAAAATTCTGATCTGTTTCGCTCTTCTAAGCATTGCCTCGCTTAATGTTAACAGTTTCGCCTCATCCGGGGATCAAAACGCTCTGTCAACTGTGGTTGCCGGCAAACAGATCTATGGCAAGGGTGTCCGCAACAAGTGCCTTCCCTATGCCCTCGGACTGGCCCAGGTTCTCCACGATCAATATAGAGTTGGTTCCGTCGGCATCGTTTACACATGGGTGGCATCAGCGTCTCCCGTGACCGTCGGTCGCCATATTGTAGTCACCTACACGACGATAGAGTCCGGTGTTACGAAACGTTGGGTCGCGGACAATGAGACAAAATATCCGGTTTTAGTCAAAGGCGACAACCCTGCTGAGTGGATTTCTGCTTTCAATCATAATGGGACCTTTACCATTGACCGTATTCTCCAACTGCCGATCACGAACATGTCCGACAGAGAGTATATCGGTGGTGCGCTCATGGCAGGGACACTCACGCACTAACAAGAAGTTGTTCTGTTCCAATGTCAGTGTCAGTGCGATTCCTGGCGTCAATGTGAGTTACGCATTTCGCTGCGAGATTTCTTGATGACGCGTAAAGATCGAAAAAACAAAATCGGCGAATTCCACCGGAACAGAACGAGCCTTCATTCGGAACCTGGTTAAACCAGTCTCCTTCAAGCGCTTGATTTTGCGAGCGGTTCTGCCTCAAGTGAGCCCGATCGCTGTCCGCGGGCCCCCGACCTTCTGACGCTCTCCACCAACGCGGGTAGAGCGCGGGTGTCGATCGGCTTGGTGATATAACCGTCGCAGCCGACATCGCGGGCCTTCTGTTCGTCGCCCTTCATCGCGAAAGCCGTCAGTGCGACAATCACTAGGTCTTTGGTTTTCTCCTCGGCTTTGAGCTTGCGGGTGAGCGTAAGGCCGTCCATACCGGGCAGGGCGATGTCAATGAGAACTATCTCCGGCCGGTGCTGCTCGATGATTCGCTGCGCCTCCTCGGCGTCGACCGCCTTAAGAATCTCGTAACCCTCGAATTCCAGCACCTCAGAAACCAGTTTGAGGTTGGTGGGATTGTCGTCCACCACGAGGATGCGCGCGGCGCTCATGGTTTGACTTCCCCCACTTCCAGCGGCAGGATTACTCTGAACGCACTCCCCTTGCCCACTTCGCTCTCAACACCGATGGTGCCTCCCTGCAATTCGATGATCTTACGGGTGAGGGCCAGCCCCAAGCCAGTGCCCTCGTAGCGGCGCGACGCGCCAGATTCGAGCTGTTCGAATTCCGTGAAGAGTCGCGAAATATCCTCAGCTCGGATGCCGATGCCCGTATCGCGCACGACCAGCTTGAAATGACGACGGTCCAACAACGACACGAAGATGTCGACACGCCCGCCGTCGTCGGTGAACTTGACCGCATTTGAGACGAGATTGTAGAGGATCTGCTTGAACTTCTGTTGGTCGAGTACGACATCGCCGAGTTCGGTCGCCACCTCGATGCCGATCTGGATGCTCTTCTTCTGCGCGATGGGCCTGGCCACAGCGCAGACACCTTCGATGGCCTTCGTAAGCGAAAATCTCTCCGGATGAAAATCCATCTTGTTGGCCTCGACCTTTGCCAAGTCAAGGATGTCGTTGATCAGTTGGAGAAGATGGCGTCCGCTGTTCAGGATATCTTCGAGATACTCTTTCTGTTTCGGATTCAGATGACCCGGCTTGCCGTCCACCAGAAATTCAGCGAAACCGATGATGCCGTTGAGCGGGGTGCGCACCTCGTGCGACATGTTCGCTAGAAATCGGTTTTTGCTCTCGGCGGCATTTTGCAACTCGATGTTCTTATCCTGCAGGGCCTGTTCGATGCGCTTGCGGTCGGTGATGTCATAGTTCATCTCGAGGATCGCAACAGGCTTGTCGGTGGCATCCTTTTGCAATGTCCAGCGACTCACCACGGTGAGACAGGTACCGTCGCGCCGGGTGTGCACCAGTTCGCCTTCCCAGTGTTCTTCGGCCAAAAATTGCGCCCTGATTTCCTCGAGAGATTTCGAAGATTTGGTTTTGAGCAGGTCGTGCGTTATCACCCGGCCCAAGACTTCTTCCTTCGTCCAGCCATAGACCCGTTGGGCTCCTTGGTTCCAATAGGTGATCCTATCCTCAAGATCGCGCATGAAGATCGAGTCATTGACCAGGTCCATGATTTGGGCCTGATCGCGAAGAGCCTGTTCCACCTTCTTGCGCTCGGAAATGTCACGGATGGCACTGGAAACGAGCATGCCCTCCTCCGTTTCTAGCGGGCTTAGACTAATTTCTACCGGAAATTCGGACCCGTCCCGGCGCAGCCCGTAAAGTTCAAGCCCTGCGCCCATGGAACGTGTGCGTGGTTCGGCGAAAAAGCCAGTGCGATGGCCGGCATGTTTGCGGCGGAAACGTTCCGGCACCAGTATTTCCATGCTCTGGTTGAGGATCTCTTCGCGGGGATAGCCGAAAAGTTTCTCCGTCTGGGAATTCACCAGCACAATGCGACCGTCCTGGTTGACGATCACCATCGCATCCGGTGCGGATTCCAACAAGGCTCGGAATTTTTGCTCCGCCCTTTTCCTTTCGGTGATATTCCGAATGGCGCTCATCACCAGCATACCCTCGTCGGTTTCCAGCGGGCTCAGGCTGATCTCCACCGGGAATTCGCCGCCATTCTTGCGCAAGCCGTAAAGTTCCAGTCCGGCCCCCATGGATCGGGCACGCGGCTGGGCAAAAAAGTTCGAGCGGTGACCCACATGCCCGCCACGAAAACGTTCCGGCAACAGAACCTCGACGAGTTGTCCGCAAAGTTCGCCCTGCTCGTAGCCGAAGAGTTTTTCGGCCTGACTGTTGGCCAGCACGATCCGCCCGCTCGGATTGGCGATGATAATACCGTCTGGCGTCGATTCGAGAAGGTTGCCAAACTTGGCTTCCACAAGCTTCGCATCGCGCAGGACTTTCAGACGCGTTACGTCCTTGTTGGTCGACAAAATGAATTCACCTTGCCCTTCCGCGTCGTGGACCGTCTTGGTGGAAACGTCCACATAAATTAGCGAGCCATCCTTTTTCCGACGAGTCGTTTCGTAAGGTCCCAGCTCCTTTACCAGCACCTCCCGGAGGATTCCGCTTTCCTCCTCCATCCGATCCGCGGGAATAATCAGTTCGCCGACCCGGCGGCCCACTGCTTCGTCGCTTGTATAGCCAAATACATTTTGAGCGCCCTGGCTCCAATAAATCACGCAGCCTTCTGGCGTCTTTACGATGATGGCGTCTGATATTTCGTCCAACAGGACTTTGTTAAAATCAGGTGGCATATGCGTTCAAAGCCTCTTTCCTCCTTGGCCTCGCCAGCAGCCGGACGAGACTCGTTCCGTCTGGACATGAGAGCGAAGTATTGGATAGAGCGTTTTATGTTCCTAGTGGGCCGTCTCTAATAATAGCAGCTAAAATAGTAATCTCTCGTACAATAGTAATATTTACTGCAATCAGTGCACACAACATTCTTCGGTGATAGGCGGAGTTCCAAACCCAGAGCCTCAAACGTAGATCAGCAATTGACCCATTGACATTTGATTCGAGCAGCGGACGGTGAAACTGATCTGTGTCCTATCCCCAAGTGCGACAAAAGGAAAAGAAAATGACCAGCAACGAAATGAACTCGCAGATGTCCACCAAGCAAGGCTTTATCGCCGCGCTTGATCAAAGTGGTGGTTCGACGCCCGGTGCTTTGCGTTACTACGGTATACCCGACAGCGCGTATAGCGGAGAGACCGAGATGTTTAAGCTGATGCACGAGATGCGCGTACGCATCATGAGTTCGCCCGCCTTCACGGGCGACAAGGTCATCGGAGCGATTCTGTTTGAAGGCACAATGGATGGACAGGCTAAAGGGAAACCTGTGCCTGCATTCCTCTGGGAAGACCGCGGTGTCGTCCCGTTCCTGAAAGTCGATAAAGGATTGGAAGCGGAAAAGGACGGGGTCAGTCTGATGAAGCCGATTCCGGGACTAGACTCGCTTCTTGAACGCGCCGCGAAACTCGGGGTCTACGGCACGAAAATGCGCTCGACGATCCACTTGACCTCCAAGACCGGTATCGCGGCCATTGTGGCCCAGCAGTTCGCGTTTGCAGCGCAAATCGCGGAGCATGGACTGATGCCGATCCTGGAGCCGGAAGTTTTGATCAAGAGCCCCGACAAACCGGGCGCGGAAGCGATTCTTCGCGAGGAACTCGCAAGAGGACTGGATGAATTGCCGGTCGGACGCCGCGTGATGTTGAAACTGACGATCCCGGAAGTTCCGGACTATTATTCTCCTTTGATCGAGCACAGCCGCGTCGTCAGGGTCGTGGCGCTCTCCGGCGGCTATTCCCGGAAAGACGCCTGCCACCGCCTGGCCGCCAATCATGGAATGATCGCGAGTTTTTCGCGGGCATTGATGGAAGATCTTCGTTATTCGATGAGCGACACCGAGTTTGATGCCTCGTTATCAAAATCGATCGACGAAATCTACCAGGCTTCGGTTGCCAAGGTTTGAACCGACCTTCCTGCCGGCAAATAAATCTGGTTCCACGCCGCGATGGTGGTCTCCGAGAATTATTTGCCGGTCGTTGCCCTCAACGACTCCGGGTCCGCTGAACATCAACCGCGATTTCGGACCAGAAACCGGAGTCGATGATCACCCGGTCGCTGGTAATGCTCTTTTTCAATAATTCGCGGTGGTAAGGGCGCCGGGGCAATTCACTCCGATCCAAAGTAAGCTTTCTCTCTAGCCTGCATCGTCTCGTTAGGGCCACGAGGCGGGGTCATGCACCGCGCTGACGACCTTGCGGATCGAGTCGATCACGAGTTGAGGCTGCTCCTTGTGCACCTCGTGACCGCTTTTCGTGTTCGTGATGTGCTTCGCATTCGACACGAGTTTGGCAAGCTGCTCCTGTGCCTGTTTCTGCGCCTTGTCGGTGACGTAGCCGAAGTCCGCCGGAACGTTAGCTGGCAGCGTGCCTGCTCCGATCATCGACGGGATCTGTGGCCCCCAGGGCCGGTCCGCAGACAGAACTATCAGAGGCAGAGGACGCAGTGGCTGCGCAGCGCGGACCTGGTCGAAACTGCGTTCCGGGTCGATCCTTTCCAGTGCTGGGTACAAGGCCAGGCTCTCCCGTATGTCGCCTTCCATCAGGATTCGCTGCATCGCCCACTGTTCAGGCGTCTCCGCATCCTGAAGCCCCTCAGAGAGGGCGTCGACGAGTACGAGACCGCACACATCTTGGGGATAGATGCTCGCATTATCTGCTATCTCGGGGACAGGACACTAGAACCGTGCGTTTAGAATTAGTCAGCGAGGTTTTTCAAAAAGCAGATGCTAGGGGCAAAAAGGTAAGCTCCGCCCTGCAATGACACCCAACGCCCGAATCCATAAGAGCTCGTTCCCTTGGAGGGATCACCCCACGCATTGGGCCATTGCTGCGCGCCCGCGACGTTCTCTTGCCGTTTGCACTCGCCCGGCGGCATCGGGATTTGCCCGATGAGGCCATCCAAGCCGGTATCCATCTGAAGAAAATGCGTCATGTTTGACCATGCGCTTTGGATGAACTCAAACTGATTGCTTATGTCGCTCTGATAACAAAAGAAATGCAAACCGACATCGTTCCCGTTTTCACTGCCGTAACTGAAGGCGCGGCGCGCGATCCGATGGCTGCGTTCCACTTCGAGCGGCGCTTGGTTAGACCTACCAGTATCACCGCGCGGATTGGTCTTTCGAATGTGGGCGTGGAATGGGCAGCGAGCGCCATCTGGGTCTAAAGCAAACTGGAAGCTGTTGTCCGGCTGGCCGGTTGGCGTATCCGACAGGATCACCGGAGTCCCATCGTTGAACCTGCCCACCGCGTAAGCACCGGCAAGCGACGGATTGATCCGGAGCTTGTCGGCCAAAGTCTGTACATCATTGTTGAAGCCGGCCACATCCTGCTTCAACTTCCGATAGACGACGAAACTGCCGTGACTGTAGGGGTCACTTCCATTTGGGTCGCGGACCAGTACAAGGCTCAGTGGCGCGGAGGGATCGTAGGACCCTGGCGGTTGGCCGGACGGCAGGTCAGTCTTCACGAAGATGGGCTGGCTGATGCCATCGACAAATCCAAAAGGTTCGACAGATTGGCCCCTGGAATTGACCCAGCGCGAACCGTGCTCCGCACTCAGCACGTTCGCCTTTCCTGCAGCTCCGGCCCTAATGACCTCGACCAACGCATCGAGCACCGCGCGGTTGTTATCGAATAAGGAGAGTATGGCGTGAATCGGGGTTTGCGCCCAGGAATCCCAGCAGGCAACGGGCGGGTCGGAGAGAAGATCACGCGTGCTGGCATCCGCCATCCCCGCAAGAAAACGAGCCGAGCGATCCCGGGGAATTTTCTCGAGCGGAAAACCTAGCCAGCCATAGGCAAGAGCCGAGAGGGCCAGAACGCCAAACGGTCCCCCGTCCCTCCTGAATTTGTGGAACGCTTGTGCGTCGGCGAACTGTTTGGCGGCCGAAGTAACGTAGCGCGTGGCGAGGGAGGTCAGCCAGCCGCGGACCGCCGAAACCTCACCGTGAAACTGGAACACGATGTGAACAGCAAATTTACGTCCGTTTGGCTTCAAGATGTCCCCTTGAAGATCTTCCAGCATAGCACGGTAAACTGGGTCGGCAGGGTCTATCGCCGAGGCGGAAAGATCGATAGAATCCGTGGGCATATTTTTAACTCCTTCTTCGGGTCTGGTCGTCTAGTGTGTTTGAGGATGACAACGCCGGTTAGGAAACAGGCGGGGCGAAACTGCGGACAGCAACATTCATCCCAGGCGGACAATGGCCGCCTTCGAGGGCAAGCCCTTGTCGTTTACGTAGAAAAGCATGTAGTAGCCGGGCGGATAAAGGTTGCGGTTGTCGGGCGCCGTCACGGTTACGGATACCTCCCCATCTGCACCTGATTGCGTAAACTTCAGCTCCGCGAGGCGTTGACCCATGTCCCACGCGTGAGTCATGGATCCGAGTTTGATCAACACAACCGAGGCATCAGGTGTCCCATTGGTCAGCCGGATTTGCCCCGTTTCACCGTAGGACAAATTTTCCGGAGCATTCACAATCGCCGGGCGCGGTCCTTCAACGAATAGATAAGGCGGATAGAAAATCTCGATCTGATAGATCTCGGATGAAATCACATTGCTCCCTTTCTCGGCGAACGTATAGGTTCCGTCGGGTAGCCGAACCGTGTCCAGGCGGACCTCACCGGTAATTAGGTCGCGCGCCGCCCGCGTGGCGTTGCCGCTGGCGAGGAAGACGCGCCCGTCTGGTAACAGCAGAGCCGAGGTGTGGTAAAGCCGGGGCTGCTGTCCTGGATTCATAATTCGCACCGTATAGCCCGAGGAAGCTTTCGGGTCAGGGCTCAATAGGAGGGGAGAAAAGATCGGCTGGCTGGTGCCATAATACCCCCCGCCGATGAGAAGCACTTGTTTTGTGGGCAGCAGCACGCCAACGTGCATGATCCGGATGTCATTGGGCCGGTCGCCGAGGAAGTGGGGGTAAGTCGACCAGCTTCCGAGTGGATCGCTCGCGCAGGGTGGCGAGTAGCGCTCGGCGGAGCCCACCACGCGAATCCGAGCATCCGGCGAGGGCAGCGCCGGACCGATATTAATGTCACCGGAGCCGGCCAAACCGCCGACTAGAAGATAACTTCCAAGCGGAGCATTTGGATCCATAAACATTGTGCCAAAGGTCTTGCGTAAACCCGACCTTTCCGGGCCTAGCACAAAGCTGATCGACGGCGCGGCTTCCTTCGCGGCGCCAGCGCCAATCGACATCAGGTAGGTATGAGTGCTGTTGACGTTGCCGCCGCCTGATCCGTCCCCGGTGATTAGCAGCCGGCCATCCGGCAGCGCCGCAATTCGAGGATAGTGATCCATCTCATCCAGCG
>Ga0074044_10002910_pt1 | contig 14830 bp, 11 predicted proteins | sample BogForMeECP23OM1_FD_94443 | JGI IMG/M metagenome (GOLD analysis project Ga0074044, IMG submission 94443) | Bog forest soil microbial communities from Calvert Island, British Columbia, Canada - Bog Forest MetaG ECP23OM1 | ecosystem: Environmental > Terrestrial > Soil > Wetlands ... | reverse complement strand
TCGCCATTCACGCATTGACTTCAAAATGTAGAATGCGGTGATGAAGCGACTCGTCATTCTGGCGACCATGTCGATGGCCCTGACGGTGATGGCGCAACAGAAGCCGGTCCAATCACCTTTGCTTGACCATCTTGCCGGCAAGTGGGTGCTGCAAGGGAGCGTGGGCAAGCAACCCGTGACTCATGACTTTGATGCGGAGTGGGTGCTCCAGCACCATTACCTGCGTTTCCACGAAGTCTCGAGAGAGAAGAACGACAAAGGCGAACCGCAGTACGAAGCGACGGTTTTTGTGGGATGGAATGAGAAGACCAAGCAATACGCCTGCGTGTGGATGGATGTGTACGGCGGAGCAACATCGGAGTCCATCGGGCTCGCCACGCCTAAAGAGAATGAGATGGCTTTCGTTTTTACAGATGACCACGGCGAGACCAGCTTCACCAATACGTTTATCTACGACCCCAAGACAAACACCTGGGAGGACCGGCTCGACAATGTAGTGAAGGGCGATGCTAAGCCCTTCGCGCGGTTCAAGCTGACGAAGCCATGAAGTGCCGGCCTAGCAGGCTGCGCCGTCGCGGCACGTCGAATATTGCCTGGAGCAGATTTCAGACGAAGATTAGCAGCCTGAGGAGAAGAGCGCGGGCGATACAAGAAAAGAGCCAGGAAGACGAGGAAAGCAAGAGACAGGAATCCGACGAAGCTGTTATACTTTCTCGACATTTGCTCAGGAAAACCCAAACTGCCACCACTAGTAACACCGCGGCAAAAACGGCCTCGTGCTGGCGTCGTGAATCTACAGTAAAGGGTTTTGCCATCTAGCAGATACCGCGCAAGCGGGGACGTAGTTCAGTTGGTTAGAACGCTGCCCTGTCACGGCAGAGGTCGCGAGTTCGAGTCTCGTCGTCCCCGCCATTCCTTTGAGCACCTGCAACCCTAACGTCCGGCAAATCAGGGGATGTTAGGGGACGATAAGCGTCGAACGAGAATGTTCCATCCGAAGACGCTCACCCACGTCAGTCATTGGATTAAGTATTCCCCCTGGAAAGACCGGCCGTTGCCAATCGCATTCTGGTCGCTCAATATCGGTCTAGCTCTAATCGAATACGGCACGTGGAACGCACGCTCGGCAGAGTTCATGCAAACGACGTTGTTAAACCGTTTACAGTGGATGCGCGTGATTGCGACGGGCAATATCAGGGTCGGAGGGTTTGATCTTCATCTGCGGATGAAAGAGATCGGAAGGAGGAACAATGCAAAAGCGCAAACTTGGAAACAGTAACCTGGAAGTCTCCGCACTTGGCCTCGGCTGCATGGGCATGAGCTTCTCGTATGGTGAGCCTAAAAATAAGCAGGAGATGATGGCTCTGATGCGCACCGCCGTCGAGCGCGGCATCACGTTCTTCGACACCGCCGAAGTCTATGGTCCGTTTACCAACGAAGAACTCGTGGGCGAGGCGCTCTCCGCTATCCGCGACCGAGTGGTGATCGCCACCAAGTTCGGGTTCGATTTGAGTGGCGGCGACAATCGGCCGGGGGCGGCAGGTGTGAATAGTCGACCCGAGCACATCAAGCAGGCGGTTGAAGGTTCGCTCAAGCGGTTGCGGGTCGATGTTATCGACCTTCTGTATCAGCATCGGGTTGACCCCAACGTGCCCATAGAAGATGTCGCCGGCGCGGTTAAGGAACTGATTGAAGCGGGCAAGGTCAAGCACTTCGGACTTTCGGAAGCAGGAGTTCAAACCATCCGACGCGCGCACGCGGTTCAGCCGGTGACTGCGCTGCAGAGCGAATACTCGCTGTGGTGGAGGAAGCCGGAAGCGGAAGTGCTGCCGACGCTTGAGGAACTTGGAATTGGTCTGGTTCCCTATAGCCCTTTGGGAAAAGGCTACCTCACCGGAAAGATGGACGAAAAAACGAAGTTTGGGAGCTCCGATTTCCGGAGCACTCTGCCACGCTTTACGCCAGCGGCTCTGAAGGCGAACCAGGCGGTGGTCGATCTGCTGGGCAGGATCGCCACGGGGAAAGGGGCGACACCGGCTCAGATCGCGCTCGCCTGGCTGCTGGCGCAGAAGCCGTGGATTGTTCCGATTCCGGGCACGACCAGGTTGTCTCGCCTCGATGAAAACATGGGCGCGATCGCAATCCAACTCACAGCAGACGACCTGAGGGACATCGACAGCGCAGCCTCGAAAATCACAGTGGAGGGTGATCGTTATCCGGAACACTTGCAGCGAATGACCGGTCTGTGACCTGTGTTTACGAAACCTCAGCACCTCGATGTCTCGTGGATCGTGAATGCAGAACCGGTCAGCCCCGAATCACTTTGGTCGAAGCCCATGGTTTTGCATTGATGACGCAGATGACAAAAAAACGGCGGGATCGTGAGATCCCGCCGTGCCGTTAGTGCAACAACCCTTCTGGTGTGCGATCAGGTGACGCTCACCAGCCTGGGATAACTTACTTTACGGTGACTGGCGCTTTATCCAGGGCTTCTTTCATCTGGTGCCAGGCATGTTTTGCCTCTTCGACCGAACCTTCATCCTCGATGGTCGTGATGTCACCGGCGGCGCGATCCTGAGTGACGGCTTTCAGCACGCGGCGCATGATCTTGCCGCTGCGCGTCTTGGGCAGCATCTCGACGAAATTCAAATCGCCGATTACGGCCACCGGTCCGAGTTCATGGCGTACCTGATCGAGCAGTGCTTTCTTTAACTCTTCCGAGGGCTGGAAACCTTGCTTCAGCACGACAAAGGCTGAAATCACTTCGCCGCGCAGGTCGTCGGCGCGCCCGACAACACCGGACTCGGCAACAGCGGGATGGGTGAGAAGCGCGGTCTCGACTTCGATGGTGCCGATACGGTGCCCGGCAATTTTGATGATCTCGTCGGCGCGTCCGGCGAACCAGACATATCCATCGTCGTCGATATGGGCAGAATCGCCGCTGTAATAGACATTCTTAATGATCTGCCAGTAGTCGCGGCCGTAGCGTTCGGTTTCTCCCCAGAGTTCCGGAGTCAAGCCAGGGAAGGGGCGTTTGATCACCATGATGCCTTTTTCATTAGGGCCTAAAGGACTGCCATCCACCTGGACCACAGCGGCGTCAATTCCGGGTAAGGGGATGGTGGACGAACCGGGCTTGATGGGAAGCAAGCCTAATCCATAGGGGTTGCCGAACACGGGACCGCTGGTTTCGGTCTGCCACATATGGTCGATGACCGGAATGCGGTTTTTGAAGATTTTCGTCTGCAGCCATTCCCAGGCGGGAGCATTGAGCACTTCACCGGCGCAGAAAACGCGCTCCAAGTAAGAATGGTCGGTCTTGAGGAGGGGAGCGTCACCGTACTTCATCAGCATGCGGACGGCGGTGGGCGAAGTGAAGATGCCGGTGACCCGGAATTCCTCGATGGCCGTGCGCCAGTTCGATTCGGCGGCGGGATAATCCAGTGCGCCTTCGAAAGCGACGGTGGTAGCGCCGGCGATGAGTGGGGCGTAGATGATGTAGCTATGCCCGACGATCCAGCCGATGTCGGAGGTTGACCACCACACGTCGGTAGGCTTCAAACCAAAGACCCACTGGCCCATGCTGTGGATATGGACCTGGTAGCCGCCATGAGTGTGAACAGCCAGTTTGGGAGTCGCGGTCGTACCTGAAGTGGCGAGGATGAAGGCCGGTTCATTGGATTCCATCTCGACGTAAGCGCCGCTGTGCCCGGCGGCGCCAGCGAGGAAGTCTTCCCAAGCCATATCGCGGCCGGCGGTCCATGGAATTTCGGTTGCGGTGCGCTTCAGGACGATGACGCGCTCAACGTCACTTCCGGCTTGCAAAGCTTCATCGACGATCAATTTGAGATCCGTGTTTTTTCCCTTGCGATAGGTCACGTCGGCAGTGAAGACGAGGCGAGAACCGCTGGCGCGCACACGATCGCCGAGCGCCTTGGCGCCGAAGCCGGCGAAGACCACGGAGTGAATGGCGCCGATGCGAACCGTAGCCAGCATGAGAATGACGGCTTCCGGGCAGGTCGGCATATAGACAGTTAACCGATCGCCCTTGTTGATGCCGAGTCCGCGCAAGGCTGCCGCCACGCGCTCCACTTCGTAGAGAAGCTGGGCGTAGGTAAAGATGCGGCGTTCTCCACGCTCGTTGAAATAGACGAGGGCTGTATGCCCACCCCAACCGCGTTTGACGTGATGATCGAGGGCATTATAGGCCAGGTTCGTCTTGCCGCCGACAAACCACTTAAAGGTCGGCGGAGTCCATTGCAACACCTGGTCCCACTTGCGAAACCAGGGGAGCTGATCTGCGGCGCGTCCCCAGAAGGCTTCCGGATCCTGTTTCCCGTCATCGATCCACTTTTGCACCACCGGATTGATCAGGCTCATTGTGTTCTCCCTTTACCCTCGCACTAAATTTTGAATTGGGCGCCGCCAACCGGCTGGGAAGGTTGCAGCGAGATGATGAGAGCGCTCACGGAGACCTCCCAGGGAATCGGCATATCACTACTAAGGTCGGGGTGGAGTTTGCTATGCATGGGAATCAACGTCAGTGACGCAGGTCACAGCTTCTAGTGTTCCAAAGAGAGCAGAATTTGCCGCAAATCACACCCATGTGTGACTGGCATCATGGCCCGCTTTCTGAAAACAACACAGGATGGGCGACCATGTGCTGATACAATGCGCGACCGGAAGGAGACACCATCTATGTCGAAGGTGAAATCTATGTTCAGAGCAAGAAGGTGGTTATCGAGCCTCATAGTATTAGCCGTCATGGCCGTGCCCATGATGGCAGGAAATAACGAAGCAAAAACCGCCAATGACAATGCGGCGAACGCCAGTGCCGAAGCGAGTCCAAGTCCTGCTCCAAGTCCCGCTCCAAGTCCAAGTCCCAGCGTAAACGTATCGACTGCGGCGAGCGATGCCAACGTGACGGCTTTGCTCGGTGTACTGGTGCAAAAAGGAGTTCTGGCTCCGTCGGAAGCGAATGCGATCAAGGCCGCAACCCCGGGCACGGAATTCCAACTGCTGGTCGAGGCGCTCAGCCGCAAAGGCGTGTTGAACGCCGCCGATCTATCGGCAGCGATGAAACCCGTACCGTCGAGTGCGGCGGCTCCGGAAGCGGAAGTATCGAGTTCTCTTTCCACCTCGGATTCGGATACGGACGCTCAAACACCGCAAGTGGCTACCACTCAACAGACACCTCAGCGCGAGAAACCGCTTCCGGCGGGAGTTGTTCCGGCGGTTGCTCCGGTGCGCGTGATTGCCCTCGATCCGCCCAAGAAGGATGGTCTGGCCGCAGCCTTCAAGATGGGTCCGGTCAAGATGACGCCGTACGGCTTCATCAAAGCCACCGCGGTAAATGATTCCAGCGCTCCGGACGGCGATGACTTCCCGTTTATCGGGTTGTTCCTCAACTCAACCAATGCAACGAACACCGGACCAACCAAGGATCCTGAGTTTCACATCAAGGCCCGTTCCACTCGTATCGGTGCCAATATCGAATGGCCGGACCCTTCACCGAAGTTGACCTTCACAGGCCGCATCGAAGCGGACTATGAAGGCATGTTCAGCACCGTGGATAACCGGGATATCACGTCGATTCGAAACCCCAGCATGCAAATGCGCCTGGCCTATGTGCGGATGGATTACGCCGCCAATGATAGAACCGACGTGTTCTTTGAAGGCGGACAGGATTGGTCGCTCTACGGATCGACCGCCCTGCCGAACCTCCTAGAAACCACATTCCTGGGTGCTTACTACGGCGACAGCTATACGCGTTCCCCGCAGTTTATGTTGGGCGCGGTTCAGAAGATCGGCAACAGCCCGTGGAATTTTAAGGTCGCTCCCACGGTTGCCATCATGATGCCGAGCACCGGCGAAATCGAGAAGCTTTGCAGCTATGGCGCCATCGGCGGCAATGCTACCTGCTTGGCTGGCTACGAAAACCAGCTGGGACAAGGCGAGCGGCAGGGTGCCGACGCGGACCAACCCGAGTTTGAAGCCAAGTTGGCTTTCGGTTTCCAACTCGATAAGGCTCCAGGCGTGGCTCCGGCCCAGATCTTCTGGAGCGGCTTCCACTCCAAGCGCAAATCGATCGTCGCCAACAGCTCTTACCAATGTGACGACGGCGACAATCCGCTGGCTTGCTCCGAAGAGGCAGCCTTCCCGAATGGCTTCCAAACTACGAGTAAGCAGTATGGCAACCAAATCGCCATCCAACTTCCCACTCGCTGGTTCACGTTCGTGGCGAGCGGCTACAAGGGCGGTGATCTGCGCTTCTTCACTGCCGGTCAAGTCAGTGCCTTCGGTGACGACGTGGGTGGGCTGAACGGCGTGACGAGCGGGTATCTGCCTCTCGACGGCGTGGTCAATGCTGCCGGCGCACCAGCTCTGGCTTGCAATGTCGCGCTGGTCGAAGGGGTTTGCCCCAGCAGCGCGAATGCGGTTATTGTTCCACAACGGCCGATTCGCGCGTTCGGCGGCTTCCTCAACGTGGGTTTGCCGATTTCCCGCTGGTTTAATGCCGATCCCAAGGGCCACAACGCCGGCTGGCAGCTCTTTCTGAACGTGGGCAAGGACCAGGTGGTAAATCGGGACATCAACCACTTCAATGGTATTGGCTGCGGCGCTGCCGACGGAAGCGCTTTGTGCAGCGGGGCGTTGCCGCTTTTGATGGGAAAGATGTTTGCCGCAACCCTCTATTACAAAGTCAACCCGTGGTGCACATTCGCAATCGAGCAGTCGAACTATGCGACCCGATTCTTCGATCACGCTAATGCATACACGATTGCGGGAAAACCGAGTAACGAATGGCAAGATAACCGGACCGAGTTTGGACCGGTGTTTACGTTCTAACTTTGTATTGATTCAGCAACAGCCCGCTTCATCCGGCAGGTGCCGGGGAATACAATGGCGGCTACCAAGTAGGAGTAAGGGGACCGAGTCGTTCCCATGCGCGACGCGGCAAGGGGAACGGCCCGGTCTCCACTTCTAAAGAGGGGGAGAAATATGGGTACACGTCGCAACTCTCTTGAGATGCTGCCGTTTTTGCTGTTGGTCACCATTGTTTTAGTCGCTTCCATTGCAGTCCATGCCGCGACCGAGACCTATTCGCTGCGGGTCAAGGTTCTAACCGCTGAGACCTATGCCATCAACGGTGGGACTCCGGTGCCGAAGGATTGCGATCTGCAGAATTTTTCCGCCTACTGCAACGAAAGCAAGAACCCCTCCTCGGAAAGCACCATGCTGGTTCAGGATAATCAGGGGAAATCGTATCGTCTCACGTGTACTGCGGATTCTCGATGGTCAAAGTGCGCCGCGTTACCCGTGGGCATGACCTTTGAGGGGCGCAAAGAGAAACGGGGGATCATCCTTTTTTACAGGGATCCGAAGGGCAAGGAGGTCAAGCAGCTCTATGTGGTGAGTGCGGTTTCGACATCGCCATCGCCATCGAGCGCTGCGGTTGTGGTTCCGCCCCCGCCCCCGGCCGCGGCGCGGCCGCAGAAGTCCATAACAACCACTCTGGACCCTCCCGTGGCGACAACGCAGGCGGCTGCTCCGGTTAAAGTCCTGTGCAGCTTCAATTCAACGCCTGGCGGAGCGGATATCACCATCGACGGCAGTTACGTAGGAAACACGCCCTCCGAAATCAGCCTGAGTGCCGGGCGGCATGTGGTTCAAATTGCGATGGTTGGTTTTGGAGCGTGGAAACGGGAATTAACGGTAAGCCCGGAGTCGGCGTTGAACGTCACCGCCAATTTGCAGAAGTCGCAACCGTGAACTAATTGTGGCGCAGACAAATCGAGCTTCCGCCAGAGGCCGGGCGGGAGTATGATGTCGCGCGAAAGATGTGGTTGGTTGGACAGTCAGTGCGTACGTGCCGTGCGGGCGTCCATTGTGGTGGAAGAAAGAATGGCTCCCGGTTCTCATTTCACTTCGTAGAGGAGAAAAACTGTGGCTAATGCATCCGTAGCATCTACTCCCGATACCACTGGCATCAATCGTTGGTGGCGCGTAGTCGGCGGGGTCTCCATGAACCTCGCGCTCGGCTCACTGTATGGCTGGAGCGTGTTTGTGGCTCCGCTGGAAAAAGAATTCCACTGGAAGCGCGTTGACACCTCTAACGTATTCATTATTGCAGTTGTGGTTTTCGCATTGACATTCATTGTCGCAGGCCGGTTGCAGGATAAACTCGGGCCTTTCAAGATTTCCTTGATTGGAGCGGTACTGGTGAGCCTGGGCTTTTTTCTCTGTTCTCAGGCCGACAGCCTAACCAAGTTTTTTGTATTCTTCGGAGTGCTCGGAGGATTGGGCAACGGATTCGGTTACGCCACTCCGATTCCCGTAATGTCCAAGTGGTTCCCCGATAAGCGGGGTCTTGCGGTAGGTCTCGCAGTGGGCGGATATGGCGCAGGATCGGCGATCTTTGGACCGCTGGCCGCGAACTACCTGATCCCAAATTTCGGCTGGCGGACCACGTTCCAGGTGCTGGGCGCGATCTTTTTCGTGATGACAGTGTTTGGCGCATTCCTGCTGAAGAACCCACCCGCCGGGTATAAGCCTGCTGGATGGGTGCCTGCTCCGGCTTCCAAATCCGCGGCCAGCACCTATGACTTCACCCCCGGTGAGGTACTGCACACGCCGACCTTCTACCTGATGTGGGTAGCGTATGCGTTTGGCTGCGCGGCTGGTTTGATGGTGATCAGCCAGTTGGTGCCTTTCGCCAAGAGCGTTGGCATTCCCAGCACCCTGCTGGCATCGGTGGGCCTGATTGTGGGAGCGGTGGGCAACGCCTCGGGGCGCATTCTATCCGGCTGGATGTCGGACCACCTGGGCCGCATTAACGTCCTGCGCCTGATGATTGGCATCTCCATGGTGGCCATGCCCATTCTGTATTTCGTGGGAGGCAACGTGGTGGGTCTGTTCGTGATGCTGTTCATCGTTTACTGGTGCTACGGCACTCAGCTTTCGGTCAATGCCGCAACGGCAGCCGACTTCTGGGGCACCAAGAACGTGGGCATCAACTACGGAATGCTATTCACGGCTTGGGGCGTGGCTGGCCTGCTCGGCGGCCGCATCGGCGGCTTGCTCTACGACAAGTACCACAACTACCAGATGGCGTTCTACACGGCGGCGGTACTGGCGGCAGTGGCTCTGGTTTGCGAATTGGCAGCCAAGCGGCCAGCTCTGCCAAGTGCGGTGGCGGGGAAGAAAGTGCCGGCCGTAGCCTAGTCCAAAGGCGTTGCGGCTGGTTTACACGGGACTGCAAGCGCGGGCGCTCTCAGTGAGCGCCCCAAGCCCATGTGAGCCGCACGCTGGTCATCCCGCGAACCGCGCAACCCGGCTTTGTCAGACTGGGGCGCAGGGTTAGTGGACGTTCTAAAGAAAGATAGACGCTGCCAGCGTGGAAGAGTTGGCGGTTAAGAGCTTGAGCAATCAAAATTCAGCAATATAAGGGGTAACAATATGGCGGAAATAAGGACGAAACCACAGATGCCGAGCGAGGCGACCGAAGCTCAGATTGCAGTTCACTGGCGGGAAGAGGAATATTACTATCCTCCCGCGAAATTTGTCGGCCAGGCGAATCTGACTGATGCCTCGATCATCGAACGCTTCAGCGAAAAGAACTACCCGGAATGCTTCCGGGAATACGCCGATTTACTCACCTGGGACAAATACTGGCATACCACGCTCGACACCAGCGACCCGCCGTTCTGGAAATGGTTCGTGGGCGGCAAGATCAACGCCTCCTACAACTGCGTCGACCGGCACCTGGCGAAGTACAAGAACAAAGCAGCGTTGATTTTTGTTCCGGAACCGGAAGCGGAAGCGCCCGTATCCGTCACCTATCGCGAACTCTATGTGAGGGTGAATGAATTTGCGGCGCTGCTGCGCGATTTCTGCGGTCTGAAGGCTGGCGATCGGGTCACGATTCACATGCCGATGCTCCCCGAGTTGCCGATTACCATGCTGGCCTGCGCCCGTCTGGGGATCATCCACTCCGTGGTGTTTGGAGGCTTCAGCGGTGAGGCCTGTGGCATGCGTGCCGCCGATTCGCAGAGTCACGTCCTCATCACCATGGATGGTTACTATCGCAATGGCAAAATGCTCGACCACAAGGCATCCGCCGATATCGCGCTGGAAACCGCCAAGCATGAGGGCCAGACCGTGGACAAGGTGCTCGTCTGGAGACGGCACCAGGGCCAGAGTGCCACCGCCTCGCCTTTCGTCAAAGGACGCGACTTCTGGGTCGATGAAGTGCTGCCGAAATTCAAAGGCGAACTGGTCGCTCCCATCCCCATGGATGCCGAAGCTCCGCTGTTTCTCATGTACACCAGCGGCAGCACGGGAAAGCCGAAAGGCTGCCAGCACCGCACGGGTGGATACCTCTCGTATGTGACCGGCACCTCCAAGTACATCCAGGACATTCATCCCGAGGATGTTTACTGGTGTATGGCCGACATCGGCTGGATCACGGGCCATTCCTACATTGTTTATGGTCCGCTGGCCTTGGCCGCCACCAGTGTTCTCTATGAGGGTGTTCCAACCTATCCCGACGCGGGCAGGGTTTGGAGAATCGCGGAACGGCTCGATGTCAACATATTCCACACTTCACCGACCGCCATTCGCATGTTGCGCAAATCGGGTCACGACGAGCCCAACAAGTACAACTACCATTTCAAGCACATGACGACGGTGGGAGAGCCTATCGAACCCGAAGTCTGGCGCTGGTATCACGAGGTAGTGGGTAAAGGTGAGGCGGTGATTGTCGACACCTGGTGGCAAACCGAAAACGGAGGATTCCTGTGCAGCACCAAGCCCGCGATCGATCCCATGAAGCCGGGAAGCGCTGGTCCGGGCATGCCGGGAATCTACCCGATCATTATTGATGAAAACGGGCAGGAAGTTACGGCGGGGTCGGGCAAAGCGGGCAACATCTGCATCCGGAACCCATGGCCCGGCATCATGCAAACCATTTGGGGCGACCGCGACCGTTTCGTTACACAGTACTTTGCCAAGTACTGCAAGAATCGGAACAGCAAAGACTGGCATGACTGGCCGTATTTCGCTGCCGACGGAGCGGTGCTGGCGGCTGACGGCTACTTCCGTATTCTAGGCAGAGTCGATGATGTTATCAATGTGGCCGGGCACCGCCTGGGCACAAAGGAAATCGAGTCTGCATGTCTAACGGTTCCCGAGGTCGCAGAAGCGGCCGTAGTGCCGGTGGCGGACGAGATCAAGGGCCGCGTGCCCGAAGTCTATATCGCCTTGAAGCCTGGCGTTGAGGCCAGCCCTGCGATCATTGATGCGGTTAACAAGGTGATTGAAACGATGATCGGCAAGATTGCGCGTCCAAAGCAAATCCACATCGTTCCGGATATGCCGAAGACGCGATCGGGCAAACTGATGCGCCGGGTTCTTGCCGCTCTATCCAACAACATGAACACGGGAGACATCACCACGCTGGCGAATCCTGACGTGGTGGCCAGCATCCGGGAACTGGTTCAGGGCAAAGAAGTGGTGGTGCTGACGGATGGACCCGAGGACCTGAAGAGATTCGGGACCGAGGAGTAAGAACGAAGATAGAGCCAACGGTGGAGGTTTCAGCCGGGCGGAGACTCCGGTCCCTCCAGCAGTGAATTGGGCAAATCTCAGGACGACTGAGGTTTGCCCATTCTATTGCAAGACGCTCACTGCGCCCGACATTTCCACTTCAATATTCACGACCGGCTGCATTTTCAAGAGGAAAGTACTGGGGTCTTTGATGCCCCACTTCACGTAGGGCGCGTCGAATGTGGCGGTCCCGCTCCAATGATCTCCGGCCAGGCTGGCATGAACGATGGCGGTGATTTCGTGGTCCGCACCATGAAGGGAAAGAATGCCAGTCAGTTTGACGTCCGAGGGCCCCGACCGGCTTACCTTGCCCTCGACCTGGGTCGGGCGAAAGGTTACATCGGGATATTTCGCGGTCTCCAGAATTTCCTGATGCATGCGCTTGTCGCGCGATGCGTTTCCACTTTGACCGCTCGGTGCGTAGACCACAATCTCGCCGCCAGCGACACCAGTTCCCGGATTGAAATGCACCGTCCCGCTGTTCAGGGCGAACGTGCCGTGTACGGTGTGAAAAGTGCTGTCGACATTCCAATGCACTTTGGACTGTGCGGGATCCAGCGTGAGGACGATTTCAGAAAGTGGCGATGGAGGGTGGGGAGGCGCTGTGGCTTGGGGGCGAGCCGACGACGCTTCGATGAACAGCGCTAGAGCGACAACCGCTATCACTCGGGCGCATAGGGACCTGGTGTGGCAAAGCGGTAGTGGGTCCATTTGGAAGATACGTTACCCCAGGTTACGGCACGGCTTAGGCCGTGCCCTTTCAAAGCAAATTCGAACCGAACTATGGGCAGACCCGCATGTTTGTTATGTTGGCGCGGGCGAAGGAATCTGCGCCAGGGTTCCGGATGCCTGTTCTATTGCGAATACCAGTCGAGCACCCGGACTTCGATTCCGGTTCCTGCCAGGCGTTGTTGAAACACGGTCAGGTCGGAGCCTCGATTAGTGATAGGGGATAACAATCTTCGGATGAAATGCCTTGACCGCATCCGCCGCTTCGTCGGGAGGCATGGTGTAAGGAAGGTTCATGCACACAAATGCCACGTCGATATTCTTGAGGGCGCGCATTTCAGGAATATTTTCGGTGTCACCCGAGAAGTAGAAACGCATGCCGCCATAAGTGAGCACGTATCCGTTGCCGCGTCCCTTGTCATGGAAAAGTTTTCCTGGGGACGGGCCGCGCTGGAGGTTATAGGCGGGGATTGCCTCGATCGTCCAGTTCTGCCAGGTTTTGGTTTCGCCATTGGCAATCGGCTTCGCATTCTTGACGGTTGCTACAACCGCGGGGGCAGCGATGATCTCTGTTCCAGGCTTGCTAATCTCAGCAATCGAATGCGGGTCCATGTGATCGGGGTGAATGTCGGTAACGAGAATGAGGTCGGCTTTGGGCAATCCGACGAGTTGGGCCGGTTTGGCCGGATCGAGGTAGATGATCTTACCGCCTGCTTCAATCAGAGTGCTGGCGTGGAAGAGAGGGGTAATCTTGACGGCTCCGGAGGAGGTTTGAAAGGATTGCGGAGCTGCCGATGCGTGAGCGAATGACGTCATAGCTACAAGAATGTAAAGCAAGATCGGAATTCGTTTCATCGCTGCCTCACCTTAATTGCCGATAGTTCCTACCGGACAAGTTTACAGCGGAGCGGCCATGCTCTACAGTAGTCTCCTTACTTCGGGGTTGGGGCTTTCAGACATTCTAACGTCAGGGCGGATCCAGATTTCGTTCGATCGAAAGGGAACGAAATAAAACGGCATCCGTCGCGACCATCCCAGGGGAAGCGTCATCCAATTAGGCGCTGGTCGATGGTCGCCCGCGTGATGCCTCTTGAATGAGGAACCCGTGGACGAACATTCGCCAGTCCAAATTTGCCACACTCCAGACGCTGGGGCGGGTCGCGGGGTCAAAGCGGGCGGGAGCAAAGAGGCGAAATGCGAGTCGCGGAAAAGGGCTTTTCGGTAACGGATCAGCTCCTGGAGCGGGTCGGCGATGCCCGCCGCCGCAGCGATGCGCTCTTCGATCTATTGGGCGACGACACATTGGATGGTGGAAAGGGCGGTGCAATCTACGAGCGTCCGATTCCCGAGCGTCATCGCATCATCTTTTATGTGGGACACCTGGAGGCATTCGATTGGAACCTGTTGAGTAGCGAGCTGGGAGATGGAAGCTCGGGGTTGAAGAGCGCGCATCCCGATTTCGACCGGCTCTTTGCCTTTGGAATCGATCCGGTTGGGGGAGGGCTACCTACGGATCAACCCTCCGACTGGCCTTCCTTGCGCGCGGTACGCGACTACGTAAACGAGGTTCGAGATACGCTCGACGAAAGTCTTGCGAATATCAGTGTCAAAGCGCCGGAAACAGGTGACGGATTCCCGCTGAGTACTTTATTGAATGTGGCGATCGAGCATCGCCTGATGCATATTGAGACGCTGGCCTACATGCTGCATCGACTGCCGCTTGACAGGAAAATAGGCAGACCCGACTCGGCAATGGGCGGCAGCCTGCCGGTAGTTCACGGAATGGTTTCAGTTCCTGCTGGTGAGGTAAATTTGGGGCTTCGTCGGACGTCTGAAAACGGGGTTGCCTTCGGCTGGGACAATGAGTATGAAGCTCATACCGCCGACGTTTCCGGATTCGAAATCGATCGCTACAAGGTAACCAACCGGCAATTTCTTGAGTTCATGACGGATGGCGGCTACGAGACTCGCTCCCTTTGGAACGAAGCAGATTGGAACTGGAAGAGTGCGCAGCAGGTTTCGCATCCGGCATTCTGGGAAAAACGAGACTCTGAGTGGTATTGGCGCGGAATGTTTGCAGAGACGCCGCTCGACCGGGCAACGCTCGATTGGCCCGTCTATGTGAGTCAGGCGGAGGCTTCGGCCTATGCTGGTTGGGCAGGGAAGTCGCTTCCCACGGAAGCGGAGTGGCAACGGGCGGCGTATGGCTCGGGCGACGGAGGGACGAGTCGGTATCCCTGGGGCAACGAAGTGCCCGATGCGGAGCGCGGCAATTTCGATTTTTATCGCTGGGATCCGGCGCCCGTAAATGCGTTTCCGGATGGCCAGAGCGCCTTCGGTGTGCATGATTTGTTGGGCAACGGATGGGAGTGGACATCCACGCCTTTCGGTCCTTTTCCTGGATTCGAGCCATTTCCGTTCTACCGGGGCTACTCGGCCGATTTTTTTGATGGCAAGCATTTCGTCATGAAGGGTGCGTCATCGCGCACAGCGG